>Ga0334892_1000018_pt1 | contig 334211 bp, 296 predicted proteins | sample GraSluR3_MG_4_FD_207213 | JGI IMG/M metagenome (GOLD analysis project Ga0334892, IMG submission 207213) | Sludge microbial communities from methane-producing bioreactor in Wageningen University, Netherlands - Granular Sludge_15_04-R3 | ecosystem: Engineered > Bioreactor > Anaerobic >... | reverse complement strand
ACTGAATTTTCGTATATTGCCGGGTGGTTTGTTCCGCCTTCAGAGAGCCTGAGCCGGATGAATCGAAAGGTTCAAGTCCGGTTCTTAGGGGACAAAGGCGGGGTAACCCGCCTGCGTTACCCGACATCAGATGCAGCACCAAAAAATTTCAGCAATCTCAATTTCGATGATATTTGATGTTTCAGGCCAGTTCGCTTAACTCTAACCAGCGCAATTCTTTCTCATCGAGGGCATCATTCAGTTTCATCAGCTCTTCCGATTTTTGATGCAGTTGTTCATGATCAAGCCCGCCTGAATGCAGGACGACTTCCAGTTCCTCTTTCTGTTTTTCCAGTTGGCCCAGTTCTGTTTCCAATTGTTCCATTTCCCTTTTTTCTTTGAAAGAAAGCTTTTTACGTGGCTGAGTACCCATCTGATTTGTCTGGTTCTTATCCCCGGAATTTTCTTTGGTTTTGACTTTCGTTTCTTTTTTGATCTCCTTCACACCGGTCGCCTCAATTTGATTCCGGTAAATGGTATAATTGCCCGGAAAATCTGTAACCTGGCCGTTTCCTTCAAAAATAAACAGATGGTCCACAATTTTATCCATAAAGAACCGATCGTGCGAAACCACAACCACACAGCCTTCATAAGCTTTCAGATACTCTTCAAGCACATTCAGTGTTAAAATGTCGAGGTCGTTGGTAGGTTCGTCAAGAATAAGAAAATTGGGGTTTTGCATAAGCACTGTGCAGAGGTATAACCGGCGCTTTTCGCCCCCGCTGAGTTTTTCAATGAAATTATACTGGGTATCGGGTGGAAACAAAAAGCGGGTGAGCAGCTGCGAACTGGTCATTCGTGTGCCGTCTTCAAAAATGATAAATTCTGCGATTTTGCTTACTGCGTCAATCACACGCTCATGAGGATCAAAATTGATTCCGTCCTGCCGGTAGTATCCGAATTTTATAGTTTGCCCAATTTCAATAATCCCTTTGTCGGGCTTCATGGCTCCGGTTATCAGGTTTAAGAATGTGGTTTTTCCGGTTCCGTTTTTCCCCACAATACCAATTTTTTCAAATCGCGAGAATTTGTAGGAAAAGTCTTCAATCAGATTAATTCCGGGGTATGATTTTGAGAGATTTTCGATTTCCACAATTTTTTTTCCCAGTCGGGCAGATTTTACGCTCAGTTCAACACTTTCTTCCCCAAATTTCTGCCCGGCTTTTTCTTTGATTTCATAAAACGAGTCAACCCTGTATTTGGCTTTATGGCTGCGCGCTTTTGGCATCCGTCGCATCCATTCCAGTTCGGTGCGCAATAGATTTTTGGCTTTGGCTACCGAAGCGTTTTGCATTTCAATTCGTTCGTTTCTTTTTTGCAGAAAATAAGAGTAATTACCCTGATACCTGTAAATCTGGTTGTCTTCCATTTCAATAATTTCGTTACAAACCCGGTCGAGGAAGTACCGGTCGTGGGTAACCATCAGTAGTGTCGATTTGGTTTTGCTCAGGTACTCTTCCAGCCATTCAATCATTTCAAGGTCGAGGTGATTGGTAGGCTCATCCAGCATCAGAAAATCGGGGTTCTGCACCAGCACCTTGGCCAGTGCCAGTCTTTTTTGCTGGCCGCCAGATAGTTGTTCTACTGGTTGTGCCAGGTCTGTAATTTTTAATTGTGTAAGCACCTGTTTTATTTCCACTTCAACATCCCATGCAGCCAGGTGGTCCATTCGGGCTGAAATTTCAGTAATTTTCTCCTGGTCGTTTTTTGCCATGGCCAGCTCAAACTCTTTTACAGTCCTTAGTTTCTCATCATCGGTTTCAAAAATTTCTTCCAGTACCGTGTGTTTGGGATTGAGTTTGGGGATTTGCTCAAAATACCCGATTCTGATGTTGTTGGTTACCGTCACAGAGCCGCTGTCGGGCGTATCTTTCCCGGCCAGCATATTAAGCAGTGTGGACTTCCCTGTTCCGTTCCGGGCAATCAGCGCCACTTTTTGTCCTTCGGAAACAGTGAACGAGATATCCTCGAAGAGCATCAGTTCGCCCCAGCGTTTCGAGATATTTTCAGCCTGAATAAATGGTCTCATAAAAATAATTTCTGCAAAAATAGTAAATGCGATCAAAAAAAGCCCTGCCAAAAGGCAGGGCTTTCAAGGTCTGTTTAATTGCTAACTTAAAACCGTTTCTTTAAAAGGGGAAGAAACAGTTTTTTATAAACCTTTAATAATACGACAAAGCAAACTCAAAAAAGTTACATGGGATGATGGAAAAATTCGTTTATTTTGGAAAAAAAATCGAAAAATGGGAAAAAAGGAGCTGTTTAAACGGGTTATCCGTTATTTTGAAGAAAATATGCCGGTGGCTGAAACCGAACTGGAATATCAAAATCCGTTTCATTTAATTGTAGCGGTTATTTTGTCGGCCCAATGTACCGACAAGCGGGTAAACCAAATTACTCCGGAATTGCTGAAACGGTATCCAACACCACAAAAAATGGCAGCAGCTGAACCATCCGATATTTTTGAATACATCAAAAGCTGTTCGTATCCCAACAATAAATCGAAGCACCTGGTGGGTATGGCCCGGAAACTGCTGGAACTGTTCGACGGACAGGTTCCCGACGATGTGGATGATTTGCAGAAATTACCGGGTGTTGGACGAAAAACTGCCAATGTAATTGCATCGGTCGTCTATCAAAAGCCCGCAATGGCTGTGGATACGCATGTGTTCAGGGTAGCAGCCCGAATCGGTCTGACTACCAATGCCAAAACTCCACTGGCAGCCGAAATGCAGTTGGTAAAGTACATTCCCGAAGAACGGGTGGCCAAAGCGCACCACTGGCTTATTTTGCATGGAAGGTATGTGTGCCTGGCCCGAAAACCAAAATGCGAAATATGCGGATTGACAACCGTTTGTAAATATTTCAAAAAAGAACCGGAAGTAAAACAGGCAAAATAAGCAACCAACTCACCCTTTTTTGTTGAAAATTTTATTTCCCTGTCCGAACTGGTTTTAAGGCTGCATCAGGTTTTATGTAAGCATAAGCAGGCTGACAGCCATCACGGCCATGCCGCCAATTAAACCGTAAATAGCCCAGTGGTGCTCCCCGTATTCTTCAGCTGACGGAAGTAATTCATCCAGCGAAATAAATACCATAATTCCTGCAACAGCCGCCATTGTTGAAGCAAATACTATTTCAGAATTACCTGCCGATAAAAAGGGTAGAAGCAGGAAATAAGCAAGTATGGCACCCACCGGCTCGGCAAGACCGGAAAGAAATGAATAAAAAAATGCTTTTCTTCTGCTGTTAGTGGCATAATAAATGGGCACCGAAACGGCAATTCCCTCAGGTATATTGTGAATAGCAACAGCTATGGCAATGGCAATCCCAATTGTAGGATCATTCAGGGCTGACATGAATGTGGCAATTCCTTCGGGAAAGTTATGAATAGCAACAGCAAGTGCTGTAAAAAGACCGGTTCGGTAAAGCCTTTGGTTTGAATTCCCTGCTTTTTTTTCTGTCATTTCCTCCAGCGGACGAGCCTCATGCGGGTTTTCAAAAGAGGGGATGAATTTATCGATGAGCGCAATAAGCAAAATTCCGCCAAAAAAAGCTGAAATGGTAAACATCGTGCCGTTGAACTCACCAAAACCTTCAATAAAACTCTCTTTGGCTTCGGCAAAAATTTCCACAAACGATATGTAAATCATTACGCCTGCCGAAAAACCCAGCGAAACTGTTAAAAGTTTGGTGTTGGTTCTTCGGGCCATGAAGGCAATGGTACTGCCAATACCTGTTGACAGACCTGCAAAAGCAGTCAGCAGAAAAGCAAACATTACGTTTGATGTATCCATGGAAATTTATTTTGATGCCAAAATTATAAAAAAGCGGTGAATACAACCCGCAGAGAAAAATTTTTATGTTAATATTTTGTATTTCAATTATTTAAAAAAAATTGCTCTGCATATAGGGAAATAACTGATACAGGTTCTTTGATATTTTATCAAACTTTGTACTTTTGTTGGCTAAACATGTTAAATTTTAAAGTTCATAGCTATGGCATATAAAATTTCTGATGAGTGTATTGCATGTGGAACATGTATCGACGAATGCCCGGTAGATGCAATCACCGAAGGTGATATCTATGTGATTGACCCCGACCTTTGCACCGACTGTGGTTCATGTGCGGAAGTTTGCCCGGTGGAATGCATCTCGCTGGACGAGTAAACCGGACGACATAAAAAATTGAAAGGCCTGGCTTTGAGAAAGTCGGGCTTTTTTATGCACTAAAACCCGTTCAAATCCATTAATACCGTTGGCAGCAGCAATAGAAATCCCAGAATTCCCAGAATCAATATGAACGGCGCCACCCATTTCACCCATTTTTCATAAGGGATTCGTGCTATTCCCAAAACGCCAATAAGTACTCCTGAGGTAGGTGTAATCATGTTGGTAAAACCATCGCCCAGCTGAAATGCAACAACAGTCGCCTGCCGCGAAATACCAATCAAATCGGAAAACTGCGACATCATGGGCATGGTAAGTGCCGCTTTTCCCGAACCCGACGGAATGAAAACATTCAGAAATGTCTGGATGACATACATTACACTAACCGAACCCACTTTCCCCAAATCTTCCATGGTTTGCGAAACGGAAAAGAGAATGGTATCGATTATTTTACCGTCTTCAAGAATAACCACAATACCTCCGGCCAAACCGACTACCAGCGCTGCCCCCAGAATATCTTTTGAACCTTCGATAAACGACAGGGTTATTTCATTGGGTGTTTTTCCGGCTGCAATTCCCGAAAAAATGCCCAGCGCAAGGAAAAGTGTTGCGATTTCCATCACGTACCAGCCGTACCCCATAACCCCTATAATCAGAAACAAAATGGTGAATGTGAGCATATTCAAGATAAAGTAGTGGAACGATTTGCGCAGAGTAAGAAATCCGGTAACGATAAAGAGCAGAGTGGAAACAGGTATGGCAGGAAGCACAATCTCGCTGTTGCCAATTTTCAGATTGCTTACAGGAAAAAATACCGAAAAAAGTATTAAAAATACCGACAGGGAAACAAAAGCAACCCACGAACCACGGAGTACTGAAGGTACAAATTCGGTTTCTGAATTTTCGTTGCGGCGCCGCCAGTAGCCATCTTCTTCATATACCGGTGATTTTTGCGGATTTTTGTGAATTTTGGAGGCGTACCTTAAAATGAAGGTAAACCCCACCAAATTAATCACCACCCACATAAAAAGCCGGTATTCAATTCCTGAAAAGAGAGGAATATTCGACAATCCCTGGGCAATGCCAACTGTGAACGGATTTAAAAAAGCACCAGCAAATCCCAATGCCGCTGCAACAAAACAGAGCGACACACCCACAATGGAGTCGTATCCCATGGAAATGGCCAGCGGAACAAAAATGATGGTAAAGGCAATGGTCTCTTCACTCATGCCAAAAACTGCCCCGAAAAGACTGAAAATGAACATGATGCCAACCAGTATGATGTTATTCACTCCCAGCTTTCGCATCAGTTTGGAACGTTCCCATTTTTTGGCGAATTTCAGGAAGGAATAAATTCCGATGTCGATGGATTTGCTTTCGTTCAGAATCCAAAAAGCGCCGCCAATCATTAAAATGAAGGCAATAATGTGGGTAGTGTTTACAAATCCGTCGAAAAATGCGGAAAAAATCTGCCAGGTTTGTCTGTTACTTTCAATAACCTGGAATGAACCGGGTTTTATCACTTCCCGTTCCACCTGATTAACCATTATGGTTTCCCGTTCAAATTCACCACCGGGGATAAACCAGGTGCAAACAGCGCAAATTGCAATCAGTGCAAAAATAATTACGTACGTGTGTGGTACTTTTTTCAGCATGTTTTTTACATTTATTGGCCGAAAATAATAATTCCTGACGCTTTTGACAGTTATTCAGGCATAAAAAAATGCCGGCAAATTGAAAACGGAAGGTTTGGTTTTTCAATTCAAATTTGTAACTTAAAGAAAAAATAGAATAAATATGAAACTGCTGCTCGAAAATATAAAAGAACTGGTTCAGGTTGAGGATAATCCGGTGGCCTTTTGCGCCGGAAGTGAAATGGCAACGGTCAAAATCATTAAAAATGCATTTCTCATCATTCAGGATGAGTTGATTCAGGATTTCGGTCCCATGAGCCAGTTAATGAATGTATATAAAGACGATGATTTTCTGATAGAAATTGATTGTTCAGACCGTTTGGTTTACCCTTGCTACTGCGATTCGCACACCCATTTGGTTTATCCGGCGCCACGTGAGAAGGAATTTGTCGATCGCATTCGCGGTCTTTCCTACGAAGAAATTGCCCGTCGTGGGGGAGGAATTCTCAACTCGGCAAAACTGCTGCATGAAACACCCGACGAGAAATTGTACTACGACGCCATGGAACGGATTTCTGAAATAATGAAAACCGGAACCGGCGCTGTAGAAATTAAAAGCGGTTACGGATTGAATACCGAAGATGAAATTCGCATGCTGAAAATCATCAAATGGGTAAAAGAAACTGCACCGGTATGTGTCCGTTCTACATTTCTGGGCGCACATGCCATACCCGCTGATTACCGAAACAATGTTTCCGGATACGTAGATTTGGTGATAAACGAAATGATTCCTCAGATAGCCTCCGAGGAACTGGCTGATTTTATCGATGTGTTTTGCGACAAAGGATTCTTTTCGGTGGAAGATACCGAGCGAATTTTAATGGCCGGCCTGAAATACGGTTTGCGGCCCAAGTTACATGCCAACGAACTGGGGCATACCGGCGGGGTACAGGCGGGTGTAAAGTACAACGCCTTGTCGGTTGATCATCTGGAATACATGGGCAAAGAGGAGATTGAATGTTTGAAGGGGACCGAAACCATGCCCACTGTTTTGCCCGGTGCCGCTTTTTTTCTGGGAATGAAACTCTCGCCGGTACGGGAAATGATAAATGCCGGGCTTCCAGTGGCTTTGGCTTCCGACTACAACCCCGGTTCATCGCCCACCGGAAACATGAATTTCATCTCATCGCTGGGTTGCATCAGGTACAAAATGCTGCCCGAAGAAGTGATAAATGCCACCACTATCAACACTGCCTATGCCATGGGCATCAGCGACCGGCTGGGAAGTATCGCCCGCGGAAAAACAGCTAATGTTTTTATTACCGGTGAAATGCCCGGAATTGAATATTTGCCCTATTCCTTTGGTTCCAACCTGGTGGAAACAGTTATTCTGAACGGGGAAATTCAATCGTTTTAATTCCTGCTGAATTTAATCATATCCTTTTTTCCTGGGTATTTCTATTTTTGAAAAAGAATACCAGAGGCCTTACAGTGCTGCTGGAAAAGAAAAAATACAGACTAACATGAAAAAAATACTGGAATGTGTTCCGAATTTTTCGGAAGGAAGAGACGCTAAAATTATAAAGGAAATAACCGATGCCATTGAAAGTGTTGAGGGCGTAAAACTGCTGGATGTGGATCCCGGCAAAGCGACCAACCGCACAGTAGTAACTTTTGTAGGTGAGCCCGATGCTGTTGTGGAGGCTGCTTTCAGAGGCATCAGAAAAGCAACTCAGGTCATCGACATGCGCCGGCATCACGGCGAGCATCCCCGTTTTGGCGCTACCGATGTTTGTCCGCTGGTTCCGGTGGCAAATATTACAATGGAGGAAACCGTTGAGTTTGCCCGAAAACTGGCCGAACGGGTGGGGAAGGAGCTTTCAATCCCTGTTTACTGTTACGAATTTGCGGCAACTTCAGAGGAACGCAGAAGCCTGGCCAGTTGCCGCTCGGGTGAATACGAAGGCCTGAAAGAAAAGATTTCAACAGCGAAATGGAAGCCCGATTTTGGTATGTCGCAATGGTCGGAAACTGTTGCCAAAACAGGCGCAACGGCCATTGGCGCACGAAATTTCCTGGTGGCTTACAATGTGAACCTGAATACCACCTCTACACGCAGGGCCAACGCCATCGCTTTCGACGTGCGCGAAGCTGGCCGTGTAAAACGCGAGGGTGACCCGCTCACCGGGAAAATAGTAACCGACGAAAAAGGAGAACCGGTGCGTATTCCCGGAACACTGAAAAAAACACGCGCCATTGGCTGGTTTATCGAAGAATACGGAGTCGCCCAAATATCCATAAACCTGACCGATATAACGGTAACGCCGGTGCATGTGGCATTCGACGAAGTGAGTGAAAGAGCACGCGAGCGCGGTATCCGGGTAACCGGTTCAGAACTGGTTGGGCTTATCCCGCTGCAGGCCATGCTCGATGCCGGGAAATATTTCCTTCGTAAACAGCAGCGCTCAACAGGTATTCCGGATGAAGAAATCATAAAAATTGCCGTTAAGTCGATGGGGTTGGACGAGTTGTACCCGTTCGATCCGAAAAAGAAAATTATTGAATACCTGATAGAGGAAAAAACCGGTGAAAAGCTTGTTGACAAAACGGTTCAGGGTTTTGTGCACGAAACAGCATCGGAATCGCCGGCGCCTGGTGGAGGCTCGGTTTCAGCAGCGGTGGGTGCTTTTGGGGCAGCTTTAGGTACCATGGTGGCTAACCTTTCGGCACACAAACGTGGCTGGGACGACCGCTGGGAAGAATTTTCCCACTGGGCCGAAAAAGGAAAATGCTACCACGATGCCTTATTGAAATGTGTGGATGAAGATACAGAGGCTTTCAACCAAATAATGACTGCTTTTGGATTGCCCAAATCGAACGAACAGGAAAAAGCAGAACGGAAAAAAGCCATTCAGTTTGCCACAAAAAATGCCATGGAAGTACCACTGAAAGTGATGCAACTGGCCTGCGATTCGCTGGAGGTTATGCATACAATGGCTGAAACCGGCAATCCAAACTCGGTTTCCGATGCCGGAGTTGGCGCGCTTTGTGCCCGCACAGCTGTCGAGGGCGCATTTCTGAATGTAAAAATCAATGCCCCGGGCTGCGACGACAAAACGTTTGCGGACGAAATTTTGAACAAAGCAGAATCACTTTCGGCTACTGCCAAAAAGAGAGAAGCTGAGATTTTGAAAATTGTGGAAAGTAAAATCGACAGGTAACCGGCAATCAATACCTTTCCATCTTACTGAAAAAGAAATCCGATTCAATGATGGCATTCTCATCGCTGTCGGAGCCATGCACTGCATTTTGCTGCAGGTTGGTTCCGTACAGTTTGCGAATGGTTCCTTCGGCGGCATTTTCGGGATTGGTTGCGCCAATAAAATTACGGAAGGCTTTCACTGCATTTTCTTTTTCAAGAATGATAGCCACTATGGGGCCTAAACTCATGAACTCAATTAGCGAGTCATAAAACGGTTTTCCTTCATGCACAGCATAAAAAGCCGCCGCCTGGTCGCGCGACAGGCGAACCAATTTTAGGGCTTTTATTTCAAATCCGGCTTCATTTATCATTTTCAAAATTGCGCCTGTGTAATTCTTTCTGACTGCCGTGGGCTTAATCATTGTGAAGGTTATATTTCCTGCCATTTTTGTAATTTTTATAAATTTTATACTGTGGCAATATTAACAAAATTTGGGCAAAGATGGCTTTGCCTGCATAACAGTTTTCTTATCTTTGTCCATTCAAATTTTTATGGTTTTGAAAAACACTGGAAATGAGATTTTTACCGCTTTGAGGGACTTGCTGGCCAATCGTCCGCAAAAGATTGCACTGGTTACGCACGAAAATCCCGACGGCGATGCCATTGGCTCTGCCATTGGCTTTGGCGAGGTGCTCCAAAACTTTGGGCACTTCGTAAAAATCATTGTGCCTAACGATTATCCTTCATTTCTCCAGTGGTTTTCAACCGAAATTGAAATTGTAATTTACGAACGGAAAAACAGAAGGACCAAAGCTCTGCTGAAAGAGACCGATGTTCTTGTTTGCCTCGATTTTAACGATGCCAAAAGAGCAGCCCGCCTGAAAAAAAAGCTTCTGGAATTTTCAAACCCCAAAGTGCTCATCGACCATCATCCATACCCCGTAGATTTTTGCGATTACATGGTTTCCGAACCCGAATACAGTTCCACTGCCGAACTGGTTTTCGATGTTGTTGAGCTGCTTGGATTGACTGAACACATGAACCACAATGCTGCCGAGGCTTTATTCACAGGTATTATGACCGATACCGGATCGTTTAGTCATAACATTTCGCGGCCAAATACATTTCAGGTGGTAGCCAAATTAATGGAATGGGGCATCGATACTGAAAAAATTCATGCAGCTGTTTATCACAATTTTTCGGCCAGCCGGATGAAGCTGCTGGGGCATTGTCTGGGAGAAAAAATGGAAGTATTCCCTGAATTTCGTTCCGCAGTTATCTGGCTTTCGCAGGAAGAGCTGGAAACGTTTGATTTTCAGCCCGGAGACACCGAAGGGTTCGTAAATTACCCGCTCTCTATACAAAATATTGTTTTTAGTGCGTTGTTTATTGAAAAGAAAGATCACATTAAAGCATCTTTTCGTTCAAAGGGAAGCTTTCCTGCCAACGAGTTTTCCCACGACCATTTTTCGGGTGGCGGGCACCGCAATGCCGCAGGTGGCGAAATAAAACTGCCGCTGGAAGAAGCAGTTGAAAAGTTCAGGCAACTTTTAGGCGACTATCAGCATCTGTTATTGAAAGCATAAATTTAAAAAGGATTTATAAATGAAGGTTAAATATTTGAATTATCTGGTTATAGCTTCCTTAATGGCTCTGGTTTTTTCATCGTGTTTAAAAACCGAGGACGAAAAAGTTTACACTGCTGCTGAGGAAATTCTGTTGCGTGAAGCATACCTGGATAGTCTGGCAGCCAAAGGTTTTAATATAGACACCACTATAAATGGGGTGTATTATGTTTTAAGGGATGAAGGTGAGGGCGAATTAGCCAAGACCACTGATACTCTGACTGTAGGTTATGCCGGCTATTTTATCGATGGTGTAATGTTCGATTCGTCAGAAATTACCAGTGCCGACGGAAAAATGACTTTTATTCTTGAACATGAAGATTATAGAATGATTCCGGGATTTGAAGAAGCAATGACTGTATTAAATAAAAATGCACGCGGCGAATTTATTATCCCTTCTGAACTTGCCTATGGCAGTGCTGGTTGGGGAAGAATACCACCGTATCAAACACTTGTTTTTGTAATAAAATTGTTCGACATAAAACCTGCAGAATCCAATTAAAAATTAAGAATGACATTCATGAAACGCATTATATCTTTTTTTATACTGGCTGTTTTGGCAACAGCCATATTCTCGTGTAAGGAAAACAGCCTGGAAAAGCAACGTCAGAATGAATTGAAGAAACTGGATGAATTTATCCGGGCACACTATTCCGAAGTGGAACGAAAACCATCGGGGCTCTATTATATAGAACTGGATGAAGGAACAGGTGATTCCATAAGAATTGGCGACAGGGTGCAGATTTATTACGACCTGTGGACACTTGACAGTGCGTATGTTGGCGGAACCGGCCGGTACGAACCATTGGAAATGATGGTTCAACACCCCACGAACCTGTCTTCTTCGGCACAGTACGTGGAAGAGTTAAGGAGTCTAAACGAAGCTCTTACATACATGAAAAAAGGTTCCAAAGCCCGGTTGATTTTCGATTCGAACCTGGGGTTTGGACAGTATGGGTCTTATGGCATAACGGGATTTACATCGCTGATGATGGAAGTAGAGGTTTATAAGGTTTACCCGGCTCAGGCCCCGGTAGAAGAAGAGACAGAATAGCCCGGCTAATTATTGCTTATTTCCGGGCAGGAAATCAGTCCGGATAATCTTCATGACACATGAACAAGTCCAGCGAAAAAGAATGCAGATACAGCTCATTCCCTGAAGAGTGGGTTCCGCTGGTGGACGAGGCAGGTCATGTTACCGGACAGGCGCCACGCAGCGAGGTGCATAACGGCAGCAAATTGTTGCATCCGGTTGTGCACATGCACGTTATAAATCCCGGTAAATCTGTGCTGCTTCAAAAACGTCCCGAAACAAAACTCATTCAGCCCGGAAAATGGGACACTGCCGTTGGCGGGCATATTTCTGCCGGTGAAACGGTGGAAGAAGCCCTTAAAAAAGAGGCTTTTGAAGAGATCGGACTGACCGGATTTTCGGCCCGGCAACTGATGGTTTACACATGGGAATCGGATGTGGAGGCTGAGCTGGTTTATCTTTTTTTGACACACGATTCAAATAATTACCGCCTGCACTCCGAAGAAGTTACGGAAGCAAAATTCTGGACAAAAAAACAAATTGAAACGAATCTGGGTTGTGGAATTTTTACTCCAAATTTCGAGCACGAATTTATCCTGCTAAAAAAATCAGGCTTTCTCTAAAACAGAAATTTTTCAATTTGAAATTTACCTTCCAATTAAAAAAATAGCCGGTTGCTTGTGTAAATCAGGCACCTTGTTTTTCCATTCTGAAACAGGTTTTGTTACAACAAACTCATTTTCACCGGTTAAATTGGCTGCAATGCACAGCAGGGTGGAAGGGGAGCAGGTTTTCAACAAATCATTTACCAGTTGGTTGTTGCGGTAAGGGGTTTCAATAAAAATTTGCGTTTGTTCACTGCCTTTAACCCGTTTTTCAAGGTTTGAAATAGCGCGTATCCGTTCGTTTGTGCGAACCGGCAGATAACCGTTGAATGCAAAATTCTGTCCGTTCAGCCCTGAGGCCATCAGCGCCAAAACGATGGAAGAGGGCCCCACTATGGGAACAACTTTGTACCCTTTTTGATGCGCCAGTCTGACAATATCGGCACCGGGGTCGGCCACACCGGGACAACCGGCCTCTGAAATTACGGCCACATCTTCTCCATTTTCAAGAGGTTTCAAAAACCGGGGAAGATCACCCGGTTGTGTGTATTTATTAAGTTCGAAAAAGGTTAACCGGTCGATGTTTATTTCTTGGTTTACCAGCTTTAAAAACCGCCGGGCAGTTCTTATGTTTTCTACAATGAAAAACCTTGTTTGTGTGACTACTGGGAATATTTTTGCCGGCAACACATTTTGCCAGTCGCCATCGCTTAAAACGTTGGGCACAAGATAGAGTTCTGCCATGGAGAATAATTTTTTGTAAAATTACAGATAATCGCGGTTTAAGCAACCTTTTGTTAATTTTGCAACATGTTTCAGCACAAAAAATTAAAAATGGAAGCCGTTTTGCTTGGAACCGGAACGTCACAGGGAGTGCCGGTAATTGGATGTGGTTGTCCGGTCTGTCAATCGGAAGACGAAAAAGATAAACGCCTGAGATCGTCACTGCTGATTAAAATCGATGGAAAAAGTTTTGTCATAGATGCTGGTCCCGATTTCCGCCAGCAGATGCTTCGCGAACAAGTAAATAATCTGCGGGCAATTTTGCTCACCCACGAACATGCCGACCATATTTTTGGCCTCGACGACATTCGGTCCTACAACTGGCTGCAAAAACGACCCACCGATATTTATGCCGAAAAACGGGTTCAGAAATCCTTAAAACGCATTTTCGACTATGTTTTTGCAGAAAACAAATATCCCGGCATTCCCATGATGAAACTGCATACCGTTGATGACAAGCCATTTATAATTGATGAAATTCCTTTTATTCCCATCAGGTGCTTTCATCACGAACTACCGGTTTACGGGTTCAGGGTAGGTAATTTGAGCTACATTACCGATACCAATTTTATTTCAGATGATGAATTGGTAAAGTTAAACGGCGCAAAAATACTTATTATTAATGCATTACGAAAAGAAAAACACATTTCGCATTTTAACCTTGAACAGGCACTGGAAGTAATCAGACGTATAAAACCCGAAAAAGCTTATCTGACACATATTAGTCACGGTTTTGGAACTCATGAAGAAATTCAGGCACTTTTACCCGAAAATGTGTTTGTCGCATACGACGGACTGAGGATAAGGATCGAATGATTAATGAGAAATTGCATGAATGCATGAATGAATCAATACACAATTTATGAATCAGAATGTAAACACACTTTAAACTTTACCCTGCCTTTCTTATCAACCAGGTCCAGGTAACCGCTACAGCAGCCATAAAATATAAACCGCCTGCGAGAATGAATGCCATATTCAGGCTGACATGATCGGTCATCCAGCCTAAAAGTGGTCCGATTACAGCAAAGCAAATCCGGATAACAAGGTTGCGCACCGATAAAATGGTTGCCCGTATTTCGCTGGGCGTATATTGGTTGATGTAATTTTTAAAAACCGGTGTAGCGAGACCGCGAGCGAGGTAAAAAAGAAAAAGAAAAATCAACCCTTCGCGCAATACAGCAAACCCTGAAAGAAAATATCCGAGTGCAAGCATCCCGATTATAAAAAGCACTTCATTTTTTCTGCTGAATTTGCTTTCGAAACGGTAGGCAAAGGCCGAGGAAACTCCGACACTCAGATTCAGGGCTGTCCACAAAATTCCAAACCATTCCACAGGTAATTCAATGGCCTTAAAAAAAGGTTGTACCAGCCATGCAAAAGTTAGGGTTGCCGTTCCTGTGACCGATGAAAGCAGGATAGCTGTTCTTAAATCAGCATCTTTCCAAAGCGTGTTTTTTATGGACAACCCCATTTGTTTTACCGAATGTAAATGCGTTGCTGCCCTCATAACAGGCTCTTTTAAAGTAAGTGCAGCAGGAACAGCCAAAGTGGCCACCACAAACTGAAAATAAAACGGAGTGCGTAAACTGACGGCAGCCAGAAAACCGGCTGCGATACCCGCAATGGCTTCGGCAAAATTTCCGGCAGATGTAATTTGCCCTTCGTGTTTTACATACCTGTCCGATTTTTTATCGGCTTTAAGACTTTCGTATAGCATGGCCGAATCGGCTCCCGATACAAAGGAATGGCCTGCCCCAAGCACAATTTCAGCGGCCACAAAAGCCCAAAAACCGTAAGAAAAACTGTACATGAAGAATCCGGCGCTGCCGAGCAGTGTGCCCAAAACCAATGTTTTTTTCCTGCCCCACACATCGGCCATCCAGCCCGAAGGCAGTTCAAGCGCAACAATAGCCAGCGAATAAACCGACTTCAATATAAAAATTTCCTGCATACCCATGCCGTTATCCTGGTAAAACAGCACAACAACAGGCATAACCAGGTTAAACCATTTCGAGATTTTCACCATATACAAACAGGCAATATTTCCGGAATAGCGATTCATTTTTTGCGGTTCAAAAATATAAATCAAATTGGAAAATAAATCTTCAATTTATTAACAAAACTTTATGGTTTTGATTTAAATGAAAATATTTTGAGCAGTTTTTCTTTATTTTTCTTTCAAATTGCAATTACAATCTTATTTTTGCAAGCAAATGAATAGAAATTTAGAGAAATGAAATTATTTATTCCTGAAAATTACAAGTCGGCTTTGGATGTGAACCAAACCGAACAGGCCATTAAACTGATAAAAGATTTTTTCCAGTTAAACCTGGCAGCCGAGTTGAGATTGCGCAGGGTTACCGCGCCGTTGTTTGTGAAAAAAGGAACAGGTATTAACGACGATTTGAACGGCATTGAACGACCGGTTTCATTCCCCATGAAAGAAATGGATGACCAGGTGGCTGAAATTGTGCAGTCGCTGGCCAAATGGAAGCGCATGGCGCTGGCCGACCTGAAAATGGAAGAAGGATACGGCCTTTACACCGACATGAATGCCATACGCCCGGATGAAGAGCTAACCAACATTCACTCGCTTTATGTTGACCAATGGGACTGGGAACGGGTGGTTTCGAAAGAAGAACGAAACCTTGATTTTTTGAAGAAAATAGTGCGTAAAATATATTCTGTTTTGGTCAATACTGAGTTCTATATTTCCGATAATTATCCCGAAATCAGACCCGAGTTGCCCGAGGAAATTACCTTTTTTCACTCGGAAGAACTGGCTGAAATGTATCCGGATTTAACTCCTTTTGAAAGGGAAACGGAAGTGGCCAAAAAGCACGGAGCTGTTTTTGTCATCGGCATTGGCGGAAAAATGCCCAACGGTGAAATTCATGATGGCCGCGCACCCGACTACGACGACTGGACAACTCCAACTGTAAACGGATACAGGGGGCTGAACGGCGATATCATTCTCTGGAACGATGTTCTGAACCGCGCTTTTGAAATTTCGTCCATGGGAATCCGCGTTGACCGGGATGCCATGCTTAAACAGCTTAAAATACGTGGACTGGAAGACCGGAAAGACTTGATGTGGCATAAAATGCTGCTGGATGGCGAGCTCCCGCTTACCATCGGCGGCGGAATCGGGCAATCACGCCTGTGCATGTATTTTCTGCGAAAAGCCCATATTGGTGAAATTCAGTCGAGTATATGGCCCGAAGAAATGCTCGAAAAGTGTAAGTCAAACGGAATACATCTGTTATAAAAACCAAAGTCCAAATATCAAAAGACAATTAAATCCCAAATAACAAGAATTCAAAACTCCAAACCAATTTATTTTGAGATTCTTGGACATTGAAATTTATTTGGGATTTGGTAATTGCAATTAGAAATTTGATTTTTGTGATTTGATATTTGCTATTTGGAGTTTGAATCCTATCTTTGCACCGCAAAAACAAAAGGCTGCCCCGATAGCTCATCCCGATAACTATCGGGAGGATAGAGCATCCCGATTCCAATCGGGAAGGTCATTAGTTCTGTTATTTAATAATTACCTTTGCAATAAGGTACGCCCCGATAGCTCAGTTGGATAGAGCAACTGCCTTCTAAGCAGTAGGTCATGGGTTCGAATCCCGTTCGGGGTACATGAATGAAACACTTGCCAGTGCAAGTGTTTTTTTGTGCCTTTTTGAGTACGACGAGAAGTTTGTTCCATGAAATAAAACGAAACCAGCCAAATTTTGTACATTAGTGACTTTTTAGGAAAAACGTAAACTATGCAACTGGCCACAGGACAAATCATAAAAAATCTGGTGCCTTCCGAACCGGTGAGAATCAGCAAGGTTTCCCGACTGAGAAATTTGACATCGGAGGATATTATAAACTCCACTTACAACCAAAAACAAACCAAATTTAACCAAACCATTGAAACCAACCTCACCGAAGAAAATGTAAAGAAAAAGATTGCCGAACAGACCAAAAAGATGGCGCACAGCGATATTGATTACCGCAATGCATAAGAACTGAAAGAACCCAAAAACGCATTGAAGCCGACATCAGCAAAAGAAAAGAATACCTTGACGAAGCCTTTAACGATATTATTTTCGATCTCACAAATGAAATAAACGAACTCCAGGGGAAAGTGTTGATGGGCGAAAACCGGTATAACGAAAAAATACAGCGTAACCAGGAAAAAATAGATGACCTGATAAACCGGAAGGAATTGCGGCATAAACGGCTTGAAGCCATGACACAGTTGTCGCCAAAAACACCGGAAGTGTTGGGTTGCGCCTTTGTGGTTCCGCTGAATCAACTGGAATACCAGAAACATTACGGTATGAAACGTGACGATGAGGTGGAACAAATTGCTATACAATTTGCCATGGAATTTGAACGGAAAAACGACTGGTTTTCTGAAGATGTAGGAGCACAAAACCTGGGATACGATGTACGCAGTACCAGCAAAGAATCACTGAAACGTTATATTGAAGTGAAGGGAAGAAGCGGAACAGGCGGCATAATGGTTTCAGAAAATGAAATGTTCCGGCTGGGGCAGTTGGGCAATTCAGCCTGGCTTTACATCGTTTATAACTGTAAGTCAACACCTGAACTGGTCAGGATTCAGAATCCGGCCAAGAACCTGAGATTTGAAACCAAATTTAAAGGAGTACAATATTTTCTTCCGGAAAATGAATGGAAAAAAGAATTATAAATAATATATTTGTCCAATAAACATTTTCGTCCACGAATCGTGGCTATAAAATATAAATGGACATGAAAGAAACCGAAATCATCTATATTGCCATCGAGAATCTTAGAAAAACGGCTAAGGTAGAAGGTGTATGGGAAAATAAAACCAAACAAGGTTTTGATGGTGTGCTCACTTTATTCATTGGTAACGAAAAAATTGACTTTAACACTGAAATAAAAGATGAGCTTCGTAACCACCAGTTGTTTCAGATTGAAGAATGGGCAAAAACTTATCCTCCATTTATGATTGTAGCCAAACGTATTTTTCCTAAAATAAAAGAAGAACTACGTCAATTAAATATCGCCTATCTCGAAGCAAACGGCAATGTGTTTTTTCATGAAAATAAGTTCCGATATTTTATTGATGCAAATAAACCTTTACAAACGCCAAAAGAGAAACAAAACAGGGCGTTCACTAAAACCGGGATAAAAGTGTTGTTTCATTTTTTGATGAACCCGGAACTGGTTAACATGCCGCACCGCGAAATTGCACAAACAGCGGTTGTGGCACACGGTAATATCGCTTATATTTTCAATGGGTTGAAAGGAAATGGATTTTTGGCCCGCCTGAATAAAAACACATTTCAGTTAATGAATAAAAAGGAACTACTTGATAAATGGATGGTAGCCTTCAAAGAAACATTACAGCCCACTCTTGAAATTGGCCGGTTTCGTTTTGCCAATGTAGAGAATTTTACACACTGGCGTAATATTAAGCTACATGAAGGAGAAACCTTGTGGGGTGGCGAACCGGCAGGTGATTTGCTGACCAACTATTTACGTCCGGGTGAACTTACGCTTTACACAACGGAAACCCGAAACGAATTAATGAGAAATTACCGGTTGATTCCTGATCTCAAAGGTGATGTTGTGGTATTTAAGAAGTTCTGGAATATTGAAGAACACAACCAAAAAAATGCCGTACCAAATCTGCTAACTTACGTTGATTTAATAAATACCGGCGATAACAGATGTCGCGAAACCGCCCAAATAATCTGGGATAAATACCTTACCAATGAGTTTTAAAATGCTAACCCCTTGGTTCAAGGATGTTTTCAGCTTAATTGATGCCACATGCCACGGGATGAATGTTCCATTGTATTTGATTGGTGCACAAGCCCGACAGTTTCATTTGGTAGAAAAGGGTATAAAGCCCGGCAGGGGAACTATGGATATTGACTTTGCAATTATGCTTCCTGATATTCAGAGTTACGACCAACTTATGAAGGAATTGTTACAGAAAGGATTCAGAGAGGCAAAGGAGGCTCATCGGATAATTCATGATAAAACCAATACTGTTGTTGACATTCTGCCATTTGGAGAATTGGAAGAAAAAGGAACAGTAAAATTTACCGACCGAAAAACGGAGCTATCTATGATTGGATTTAAAGAAGTTTTAGAGGAACCTGATATCCGAAACTACGATGAAGAAACCATAGTGCAAGTCACTCCTCTGGAGGGTTTAATCATACTTAAGCTTATTTCTTATAACGAAAAACCTGAAAGAACCAGGGACCTTGATGATATCAGGGAAATACTTGTTAATTATTTCGACCTGAACCAGGACAGGTTTTATGAGAAACATTTGGATACGTTGGAAGAATTTAACGTGAACGACTTTTTGATTGAAGCTGGTGCGTGGCTTGCCGGCAAAGACATTGGTATAGTACTGAACAGAAACCAGCAACTTAAAGAATTAATTTTAAAAATTCTGCAAAGAGAAATAGACTTATCCACTGGAGCAATCAGCAGTTATCTTTATGGAAAAGACTATTTTGATGATATTGACAAAATAAAGAGAATATTTAGTCTGATAATTAAAGGAATAAACCAACAAGCATGACCCAACCGAAAAAACTCATTGAAGTAGCCATGATCTCAGCAAAAATTCAATTATTTAATTAACTGAATACTGATGTAAAAAACACCGAAAAAGTCACAATTCAGTCACAATACCAAAATTTCCTAATATATAAAATATTGATATATAACTAATAAACGTAATTTTAACCCATTTTCTTCTAAGTAGGTCATGGGTTCGAATCCCGTTCGGGGTACATTGATAATAAGAAGGTTACGATATTTTGAACATTTTTCAGTCTATGGGTTTAACACTTTCCCCTATGCGGTAAACTCAGAATGGTTCAAAGGAGAAGCCAACCTCACCACTTACCAGCCCGAAGAATTGCTCGGAACCAAATTGCGGGCGTTATACCAGCGAAAAAAGGGTAGGGATTTGTTTGATTTGTGGTATGCTATGGTTCATCTTGACCCGGATGTGGAAAAGATTACAGACACGTTTAACGCATACATGAATTTTGTGACAGGCAAACCTCCAACTCAAAAACAGTTTCGGCTTAATCTGGCAGAAAAAAAGTCCGACCCGGAATTTATAAATGATACAACAGGATTGTTCCGGCCAGAAATTAAATACAATATTGAAGAAGCATTTAACCTGATTGAAGAAAAATTAATAGCAAAGATAAAATGACCCAACCCAAAAAACTCATAGAAGTGGCCATGCCCGGCAGGTGTTGCAACCATCAGCCAGTTTCAAATAATTACAGATTTGACAGATACACAAATATTTTCAGCCTTGACTAAAACTCATCCAGAATATCATCCACTTTTTCCTGCAACTCTTCCAGCTCTTTTTTAAAATTTCCCTGAAAGCTTTCCCATTGGTCTTCGGAAACGTTTTTCACTTTGTGAAGCATATTGTTCAGATCAACACGCAAATCCTGAATTTCGTCCAGTGTTTCATTCTGTTTGTCGGTAAGCGGTTCGCTGTGCTTTTTAATTTTTTCATTTAACTCCATAATTTTCCGGTTGATTTCAGAAAACCCATCTTTTGCCAATTGCTGCAATTCATTTTTCTCTTCAATCAACCGGGCATTGATTTCCTCATTTTGCTCCGTTTCATCGTTGCTTTTGTTTTGTTGTCCCGAACCACATCCTGAAAAGGCAATAATTCCTGCACAAAGCATAAATGCAACTGATATTTTTTTAAGTGCTGACATAATAGAATTTTATGGTTTATAAGTTTTTGTAAAATATACGTAAGTGTTTCTATTTTGTTTTGTTATTCAGCGATAATTTTACATTGAATCTTTTTATACCTGTTGTTATCTTTTTGGATAAAAGTTTCGTATAAAGTACGGGAAATTTCAGAAAATGTGAATGAAAAAAACAAAAAGGAAAGAAGCACCATTTTTAAAAAAATAGCCGGAGCAGAAAAAATTTTGCGAGAGGAAAGGGAAAGCCTTTTGCAAATGGTTTCTTCTGATGGAATGGATGATTTTGGCAGTTCCCGTGATTTTATGCCGCTGGTGGAGGAGGATGCCAAATACCGGATTCGTGCACTGAAACTACCCCAAAAATTAACGGCGTATTACCTGAATAAGCTGTGCGATATTTATGGTCCGTATTCTGAAGACCAGCCGGGGCAAAACAAGAAATATTACGACAACGATTTTTACCTGAATGTATAATCTTCGTTTGGGGGCCCATCCAACGAAGAATGATTTTTCAGCTTACTGACTTTTTTCCAAAAAACCGCAACCACAGTAAACGGACGAAATAAATGATGCCAGCAATGAGAATGAGTGTAAAAATGATGCTGATGATAAAGAAGCTGTCGGCACTTATTCCACGGCGAAAAACCTCTCGAACCGGTATTCTGGTGCTTTCTTCAATGGATTTGAACGCCGTGTTGTACTTGGGGGTTTGGTTGGGTTCAATCGCCGAAAAAGCCTGCTGGATATCGTGCTGGATTTTTTCAATTACCCGCTCCATCCTTTCACGAACTTCATCATTAGCTTCGGTATATCTGATTTCATTCAGTTCCAGCTCCAGTTCGGCCCACTTTATATGGGTTCCCCAGCTTCTGGTCGATACCAGATCGAGTGTTAAAGTGGCAAATGCTCCTTTTTGATCACTCAGGTAAATCCGTCTTCGGTTCTGGCTTAGGGTTAGCAACGGTTTCAACTGGTATGGGTCGATATGGCTCGTGTAAAACAACGTTTTAAATTCTCCCCGTTCATTTCTTTTTACCAGTCCAACCAAAGCATGTGAGTCGTCGGCGCCTTTACTGTCTTCACCTAACGATACGTTGAATTTGATTTCAGAACGTGCTACACCCGTAACATCGCCCCGGTCCAGTTTTACCTGAATAAGCTGACGATCATCTTTTTCAATTGCCGGACCTGAATGAACTGTACGCATCCGGTGGCGTACACCGTTGTTTTCTGAAAGTATCGTCAAATCAGGGGTGTCGAAGTAAGTGTCCGTAAAATCTTCGTCTCCGAATTCAGCTGTAAACAGGTTTCCATCGCCATTGAGCCAGGATACATCACTGTAGCGCTGAACCAACCAGTCCCAAATATCCTCGGTTTGTTCGAGCGGCAATCTCAGTTTTATTTCATATTCAATGCGAACATTTTCATTGGTATTGCCCGATTGCTGGAATGAACTTCCTGTATTTTCAATGTGATTTTCAGCTAAAAATACCTGACTGAAAGTAGCTCGGGAATCGGCAGAAACAATTTCGGGAATGGTTAATAACAGGAATGGAATGAGGAAAAAGGTCCTGAAAAACAATTTTTTATGGTCTGAATACTTTTTTTTACCCATTTTTTTTAGATCACAAATTTGATTTGCAATATTACTAAAAAAGCACAACTGGCCAAGGGTAACAGAATGGGGTGTAAGTGGAAAAAGTATTTTTTTGAATTTACAGGAATTTCAGTTCCGGAAACTTTTTTACATCCGTTTCCCGCATCATTTCCCAAACCGTTTCAAAAATAAGTTCCACGTTGGGTTTGGAAAAATATTCACCGTCGATTCCGTAAGCCGGCCGGTGTTCTCTGGCCGGAACAGTGCGTGGCGATGCATCGAGGTATTCGAATGCTTTTTGTTCCTCCAGCACTTTCTGCATCATGTAAGCGGTTGCGCCTCCGGGAACATCTTCGTCAATGAAAAGTACCTTATTTGTTTTTTTTACTGAATCGAGAATCATGTGGTTGACATCGAAAGGCAGAAGCGTTCGCACGTCAATTACTTCGGCCGAAATGCCGTAATTTTCAAGCAGTCCGGCAGCTTTTACGGCATGATGAACATTCCATGCGTAGGTAACAAACGTGATGTCTGTTCCTTCTTTTACAATTTCCGGAACACCCAGTGGTACTTTGAATTCGCCTAAATTTTCGGGCAGTTTTTCCTTTACATTGTATCCTTTCAGCGGTTCAATAACCAAAGCGGGTTCACTGGCTTCCAGCAGGGTATTGTACATTCCGGCAGCCTCGGTCATATTCCGGGGTACACAAAGGTGCATTCCTCGGAGTGAACCCAGCAGCATTTGCATGGGCGAACCTGCATGCCACATGCCTTGTAACTGGTGGCCCCGTGTACGTACAATTACCGGTGCTATTTGTTTTCCTTTGGTACGGTATTGCAAACTGGCCAAATCGTCGCTCAGGGTCGAATGGGCATAAATCAGGTAATCGAGGTACTGAATTTCAGCAATGGGACGAAATCCCCGCATGGCCATGCCAACGCCCTGACCAATTATGGTGGCTTCCCTGATTCCTGCATCGGAAACACGGTGTGCACCATACTTTTCCTGCATACCTTTCATTCCCTGGTTTACGTCGCCCAATTTTCCGGTATCCTGACCGAATGTGACCAGATTTGGATATTTTCTGAATAAAACATCGAAATTCCGGCTGAGAATTTCCGAGCCGTTTACTTCGATGTTTTCGTTGTTGTACCTGGTGGGTACGGGTTTAACTTTAAGGGCAGAATCTTCACCTTCGCGGTAAAGTTGCTTGCTGTAAAATTCCCGGCTTTTTTGTTCAAAAGCAGAAATCCAGTTTTTCAGTTCCTGGCTTTCTTTCGGGTATTCTGTAGATGTGAATATTTGAAAATAAATGCGTTTCGCAAAGCTTAGATATTTTCTTCGTGTGGGGAAAATCCGGTTTTTAATTTCCTCCAGTTCACCTGTTTTGTCCAGTTTTCCATTGGAGTTTTTTCGGAGTTCATCAATTATATTTTCCAGTTGTCCCACTTCGGCGTCAAAACTGCTACTGAAGTTTTTCCAGGCTTTTTGCCTTGCATCTTTCGCCCGTTTCGAGGCTTTGTTTTCAATTTGGGTGAGGGTTTCCATATCGGCCCTGCCGGTTTCCAGCAGCCATTTTTTAAACTGGTTAAGGCCGTCGAATTCCTTTTCCCATTCCAGTCGTTCCCTGCTTTTATAGCGTTCGTGCGAACCCGATGTGGAATGTCCCTGTGGTTGGGTTAATTCCTGAATGTGAAACAATACCGGTGTTTGGGTTTTTCTGCATTTGGCAATTCCTTCCCTGAAAGTTTTTACCAGTGCCGGGTAATCCCAGCCTTTGCAGGTATAAATTTCGAAGCCGTTGGTGTTTTTATCTTTCTGAAAACCTTTCAGTGCTTCTGAAATCCTTGATTTGGTGGTTTGCAGCTCCACCGGTACACTAATGCCGTAACCGTCGTCGAACACAGTCACTGCCATAGGAACCTGCATGACGCCGGCGGCATTTATGGTTTCAAAAAACAATCCTTCAGATGTGCTGGCATCGCCAATGGTTCCAAAAGCAACCTCATTTCCGTTGACATTGTTGTTGAGTTGCTTTTTCATTTCAGGGTTTTCCCTTACGATTTTCGATGCCTGCGCCAGTCCCAGCAATCGCGGCATTTGTCCTCCGGTTGAAGAAATATCAGCGGCAGAATTGAATTTTTCTGCCAGGTTTTTCATTTTCCCGTTTTCATCGAGGTTCGATGTGGTAAAGTGGTTATTGAAGTTACGGCCACCAGTCGAAGGATTCAGTTCGTCATCGGTTTCACCGTAAATCATTGCGAAAAACTCTTCGGGCTGCAGCAAATCCAAAGCCAGCATTAAAGTCTGGTCGCGGTAATACCCTGAGCGCCAGTCGCCCTTCTGAAAAGTCTTGGCCAATGCAAGCTGGGCAATTTCTTTACCGTCGCCAAAAATGCCAAAATGGGCACGGCCGTTATGCACTTCGCGACGACCTATAATACTGAGCTGACGGCTTAAGTATGCCAGATAATAGTCATTTAAGGCTTCTTCTGTTGAAAGGTGGCTCTGAGTTGTTATTTCCGGTTTTTCCAAATACATGCGTAATTCTTTTAAGACTTTTTTGTCTGAATACCGGTAAAATAACATTTGGGAAAAGGTTTTGTTTAAGGTTGCTCATCTGTAACTCAGAAAAACAGAATTGCAATTATCTGAAACCATGAAAACGTGCAGAAAATATCTGACAATGTGAAATACTTAAAGTCAAATTCCCTCCAAGCTCAAATATTCACTATCATTCACAATAAATCTCCGCAATTCTCCATGAATTCCTACAAATCACTTTCAATCACTATTAATCTCTATCAATCCCCATCAATCTCATCTTCTTCCTTCTTTCCTTCACTCTTCATCCGGCTTTTCAATCCGTCCGTAATAAGAAATGGCCTGCCGGTTGGTGCTGGTCACATTCAGCGTGGCATAGCCCATTTCTGAGACGTGCATTGAATAGGTGATGTAATCCATTTTGTTTTTTACCTCCAGGTTTATCCGGTACGCATTGCCGTCTTCTTCCATCTCGTATTTTTCTATGGGCAATGAAAAATCGAATGCTGAATTACGGCTGCCATAATCTACATGATAAGCCACACCATAAAAGGGCAGGTACGAAAAAATCGAATCGCCTTTTACTTCAGCTTCAAAAGTATAACTCAACTGGATGCTTCCACCGCCCAGGGGCATGGCATGCGTTGGAATAAATACAAATGTTTTGTTCTCAATCAGATTTTTTACTTCTTCCATTCTTTTTTCCTGACGTTGTTCGCGGCGTTCTTTCCGGTTTTTGACGGGTTCCTGGGCAAAAAGGTCAGGAAGAATTAAGGTCATAAAAAGTGTAAATAAAAATATACGTTTCATGGCAATCCGATTTTTTAATTGATACAATAAACTTATTTTCGCTTTATCAATCCGCTGTTATGCAAAAATTGTTCCGGCGGAGTTTACGTTAAAAACTAAAATTGGTTATGGCAGAAAAATATATTGGTGCGCATGTGAGCGCTGCAGGAGGAGTTGAAAATGCGCCAAAAAATGCAAATAAGATTGGTGCAACAGCATTTGCCTTGTTTACCAAAAACCAGCGGCAATGGCAGGCAAAACCGCTAACAGAAGAAAGTATCAGCGCTTTTAAAATGAATTGCGAAAAATTTGGCTATAAACCGCAGCAAATCCTTCCTCACGACAGCTATCTGATTAATCTGGGGCATCCGGAAAAAGCCGCGCTTCAAAAATCCCGTGATGCTTTTCTGGATGAAATGCAACGCTGTGAACAACTTGGTCTCGACCGGCTGAACTTTCATCCTGGAAGTCATTTAAATCAAATCAGTGAAGACGAATGCCTGAGTTTGATTGCCGAATCCATTAATATTTCGCTGGAAAAAACGAATGGAGTGATTGCGGTCATTGAAAACACAGCAGGGCAGGGGACCAATCTCGGTTTTTCGTTTTACCAGTTAAAAAAAATCATAGACCAGGTGGAAGATAAAAGCAGGGTAGGGGTTTGCATTGACACGGCCCATGCCTTTTCTGCCGGATACGATTTGAAAACCAAATCCGGCTTTGAAAATGTTTTTCAGGAATTTGCCGAAGTTATTGGTTTCGAATACCTGAAAGGAATGCACCTGAACGATTCCAAAAAAGATTTTGGTTCTAAGGTGGACCGGCACGACAGTTTGGGAAAAGGAACGCTGGGACTGGAAGTTTTCGAATGTATTATGAACGACGACCGGTTTAACGGCATTCCGCTCATTCTTGAAACACCCAACGAAGAACTTTGGGCCGAAGAAATCAAACTATTAAAAAGCCTGCAAAAATGAGTGAAACCGTTTACCTCAACGGAACTTTTCTTCCGAAAGAAAAGGCCTCCTTGTCGCCCGATGACCGCGGATTTATCTTTGCCGACGGCGTTTACGAAGTGATTAAATATTACAACGGAAAACCATTCCGGTACGACAACCATCTGGAACGTCTTGAAAGAAGTTTTAAGGAAACTCAAATCGGATTTGAAGATTTGACGGGCCTGGAAGCGATTTTTTTCAGGTTGCTTGAAGAAAATAATCTGAAAGGTGTTCACGCCGGAATTTACATCCAGATTACCCGCGGGGCAAATAAGCGTGTTCATCATTTCCCTGTCGGAATTCAGCCAACCATTTATGCTTTTGCTTTTTCACTCCCTTCGTTTACCGAAAATCTGGAAAAGGGGATTAAAGTAATTACACATGAAGATATTCGTTGGCTGCGTTGCGACATTAAATCGGTGGCGTTGCTTCCAAACACTATGCTTTACAATCAGGCGGTGGAGGCCGGGGCAGGGGAGTGCATCCTCATTCGCGGCGGAAATGTGACCGAAGCTACTCATTCCAGTGTGCTGGCGGTAAAAAACGGAACAGTCATCACACAACCGCTTTCAAACCTGATTTTGCCGGGAATTACGCGGAAAGTGATTCTGGAAATTTGCGTAGAAAACAATATTCCGGTGGAAGAACGGGTTTTTTCTGAAACTGAATTATTCGAAATGGATGAACTGATAATTGCCGGAACAGGAAGTGAAATAACTCCGGTTATTCAGGTTAACGACACTCCGGTGGGAAATAAAAAACCGGGAGAAATCACCCGGTTTTTGCAGCGTAAGTTTTTTGAGATGGTTTGATTTCCCTGTATTAGATAAGGATAGTTTTAAAAATTGGTTTGTTTTATATTTTTGAATATCAAGTCAAAATCCCTGTCGCGGTGAATTACTTTTATGGCGTTTTTTAGGGCAAACCAGGCAATTAAACAGTCATTGGATTTTCGAATGGTAATGCCTTTTTTACGTAGTGTTCGGTAAATTTCAGCTGCTCCAATAGCAGCTTCAACCGGATTTTCAACTAAATAATGCAAAGCCAGGAATGAATCTTTTACCTTTTTAAATTGAAGGTCGTTATGAATTCCCTGCAAAACTTCCTGAATTATCACCGGGCAGGTATATACAGGTAAATCTTCCTGTAAATAAAAGGTCAGTAAATTTACTTCTTCAGCTTTTGTTCCGTTAAAAAAATCAATCCATACACTGGTGTCAAAAATTAGCCCTTCCCTCATGATTGACGCATTTCATCAAGGTTTCCTTCCCATTTTACTTTCCCCTTCAATTGAAGAAGGTTTTTTCTTTTCTTTGATTCAATGATTTTTTCAAGAGAAAAATTTACAGCTTCTTTCATGGTTTTAATTTGGTACTTTTCCATAACTTCTTTTACCAGGTCAAGGTCTATTTCGATGTTTGTCCGCTTATACATTTTTTAATTTTATACACAAAGATATAAATATTAATACACATTAAAAAAGTTTTAATGACATAAAAACCGGGCGAATTTACCCGGTTTCTACAGTTTGTATTTTTTGAGATGTTTTAACCCAGCATCTCTTTCACCTGGGTATAAACATTTTCTCCGTTGAATCCCAGTTTTTCGTCGAGTACTTTGTATGGTGCAGAGAAACCGAACGTTTCCAGGCCGAATGTTTTTCCGTTTTCACCAACCAGTCCGGCCAGGGTTACCGGCAAACCGGCTGTCAGACCGAAGCGCGGAATTCCCGTTGGAAGCACACTTTTCTGGTAATCTGCAGGTTGATTGCGGAACAATCCTTCAGAAGGAGCAGAAACCACCTGAACTTTCAGCCCGTCGCGTTCGGAAAGCAGTTTGGCGCCTTCCACCAGTGTGGCAACTTCGGAGCCGCTGGCTACCAGTACCACATCGGGTTTTTCAGCCGGTTTCAGAACAATGTAAGCACCTTTTTCAGCCTGCATTGCCGATTCGTAAGCGTTTCCGTTAACCGGCAGGTTTTCGATATTCTGACGCGACAGAATAAGTGCAGTTGGTGTATCTGTATTTTCCAGAGCCATTTTCCAGGCTACCGTGGTTTCGTTGGCATCGGCTGGACGAAGCACCAGGATACTGTTTTTATGGCTGTGGTTCTTCAGTTTTTCCAGCAGACGGATTTGTGCTTCCTGTTCCACCGGCTGGTGGGTTGGGCCATCTTCCCCAACGCGGAACGCATCGTGTGTCCAGACATATTTTACAGGAAGTTCCATTAATGCAGCCAGTCGAACAGCTGGTTTCATGTAGTCGGAAAACACGAAAAAGGTTCCGCAAACCGGAATAACACCGCCATGAAGCGCCATTCCATTGGCCATGCAGGCCATGGTGAGTTCGCTAACGCCAACCTGCAAAAATGAACCGCTAAAATCACCTTTTGAAAAAGCTGTGGTTTTTTTAAGGAAACCATCGGTTTTGTCGGAATTGGACAGGTCGGCAGAGGCTACAATCAGGTTTTCTACTTTTCCGGCCATAGCGCCCAGCACTGTTCCCGATGCTGCCCGGCTGGCGATGTTTGCTTTTTGTTCCACTGCTGAAAAATCAAACTCAGGTGCATTTCCCGAGAAGAATTGTTTCCATTTTGAAGCCAGTTCCGAATTTGCTGCTTCCCATTTGGCCTGCTCTTCTTTTTTTGCTTTGGCAGCCTCAATGAGTTCTTTTTTGCGATTTTCGTAAACAGCTTGTACATCATCAAAAATTACAAACGGATTTTCCGGATTGCCACCCAGGTTTGCAACCGATTTGGCGAAAGATGCACCAGCTTCTCCCAATGGCATTCCGTGGGTAGAAGTCTGGCTTTCAAAACTTTCTCCCGATTCGGTAACGGCGCCTTTACCCATAATGGTTTTCCCAATAATCAGGGTTGGTCGTTCTGTTTCGGTCTGGGCATTTTTCAGCGCACCCCGAATCTGGTCGGGGTCATTTCCCTGAATGGAGATAACGTTCCAGCCCCAGGCTTCGTATTTTTTTGCCGTATCTTCAGTGGTTACAGCATCGGTTTTTGTAGAAAGCTGAATGTCGTTTGAGTCGTAGAACATGATCAGGTTTCCAAGTCCAAGGTATCCGGCAATCCGGCCTGCGCCCTGCGAAACCTCTTCCTGAATTCCTCCATCGGATATAAACGTATAGATTTTGTGTGACACCCAGTCACCAAAGCGCGCCGCCAGAAATTTGGCGGCAATGGCAGCACCAACAGCCATGGTGTGCCCCTGCCCGAGCGGACCGGAAGTATTTTCCACGCCTCGTTCAACATCCAGTTCAGGATGCCCGGGAGTTACGCTGCCCCACTGGCGGAAATTCTTCAAATCTTCCATGCTGTAGTAACCGGCCAGTGAAAGTACCGAATAAAGCATGGGCGACATGTGACCCGGGTCGAGGAAAAACCGGTCGCGGTTGGCCCAGGTCATGTCCGACGGGTCGTAGTTTAAAAATTCGGAATAAAGAATGTGGATGAAATCGGCGCCACCCATTGCACCACCGGGATGACCCGATTTTGCTTTTTCAACCATGGCTGCCGATAAAATGCGAATGTTGTCGGCGGCTTTGGTTTCAATTCGTTTGCTCATTGTTATCTTTTTTTGAATTAATAGTTTACGAAATGTATTGCGAAAGCCAAAAATAACAAAAAAAGGGGAACCCGAAGATTTCCCCTTTTATGATATGCATATTTTTTATATCTGGATAATGCGCACCATAAACACCCCTTTAATGGCTTCCAGTTTTGTTTTTATTTCAGGATTAACAGAAGTCCGGGCAACATCGATAATGTTATAGGCAATATTTTCGTGTTTTTTATTCAGCATGTTGTCGATGTTCAACCCTTCGGATGCCAAAACACTGGAAATCTGGCTCACCATGTTGGGAATGTTCTGGTTGGCAATTAAAATTCTTGCCCCGCCATTTCGATCCATTTGTGCCTCCGGGAAGTTCACTGAATTTTTGATGTTCCCGTTTTCCAGGAAATCTTTAAGCTGGTTTACCGCCATAACAGCACAGTTGGTTTCCGATTCTTTTGTGGAAGCGCCAAGGTGCGGTATAGCAATCACATTTTTCATGTTCAGGGTTTTTTCATTGGGAAAATCGGTGACATAGCGTGCTACTTTCCCCGATTCGATAGCTTCTTCCAGCGCATCGAGATCAATCAGTCCGCCACGGGCAAAATTAAGAATTCGCACATTGTTTTTCATCATTCCGAATTTTTCCTTGTTGATGTAGTTTTTTGTTTCAGGTGTAAGGGGAATATTCAGGGTAATATAATCAGCCTGAATCAACAGAGATTGAATTCCTTTCACAAATTTTACCTGGTTACTGAGTTGCAGTGCCTGATTAACCGACATATAAGGGTCGTAACCGATGACTTTCATGCCCAGTGCGTGTGCCGCATTTGCTACCAGCACGCCAATGGCGCCCAGCCCAACCACAGCCAGCGTTTTCCCTTGTAATTCCTGGCCGGCAAAATTCTTTTTTCCCTGTTCGATAAGTGCCGGTACTTCAGCGCCTTTTCCGGCAAGGGTTTTGGCCCATTCCACCCCCTGGGCAATGTCTCTTGAAGCCAGTAAAAGCCCGGCAATTACCAGTTCTTTTACTCCGTTTGCATTGGCGCCGGGAGTGTTGAAAACCACAACTCCGTTTTCAGTGCATTTTTCAATGGGGATGTTGTTTACGCCTGCTCCGGCGCGTGCAACTGCTTTTAATGTTTCGGGCAGCTTCATTTCATGCATGTTAAAGCTGCGCAGAACAATGGCATCCGGGAGCGGAATTTCACTGGCAATTTCGTAATTATCTAACGGAAAAAGGCCCAGACCTTCGGTATCAATTTTATTTAACGTTTGAATTTTAAACATATGGTTTTAATTTTAGTTTTATAAATAACTGTGCAATAATGACAAATATCACTATTTTAATTGAAGATGCTTAATGGTTAAAAGGTTAACTTTTCAATATGAAATTAACATTAAGAAGAAATTGTATTTCAGGGGTTTTTCCTTTTCAGTTCAGCAAAATATTTTTTGGAAGCCCTTTTTACATGCGGGGAAAGGAGCAGGGCAGAAATTACTGTTGGAAAAGCCATGAGCGCAAAAGCAATATCGATTAATCCGATAATTACACGAAGATTGGAAATGGCGCCGACAATTATTATTCCCACAAAAATGTAATTGTAGATGTGGCCGTATTTTGCGCCAGCCACAAAACCCAGACATTTTACTCCGTAATACGGAAATGCAAACAGGGTTGACATGGCAAAAAAGGTAACGGCTCCGGTTAAGATGTATTTGCCGTAAAACGGAATTGCAGCTTCAAATGCATGTGCCGTGAGCGTAATTCCGTCGGCTGAACTTTCGAGCCAGGTGTTGGTAACGATAATGGCAAGGGCAGTCATGGTGCAAATGATAAGCGTGTCGATGATGGGGCCCAGCATGGCCACCAGTCCTTCGCGCACCGGCTCGCTGGTTTTGGCGGCGCCGTGGGCCATGGGCGCTGTGCCAAGTCCGGCTTCGTTTGAAAAAGCTGCCCTGCGTACTCCGGTAATTATAATGGCACCTACCGAACCTCCCAAAACCGCCTCGCCGGTAAATGCATCGTAAAATATGGTTTTAAAAGCAGGTACAATTTGCGAAGTGTTGGAAAAAATGATAACAAGAACTGTAACAACGTAAACCACTACCATAATCGGGACAAGCCGGCCTGTAACATTTCCGATGCGTTTTATTCCACCAATAATCACAATGCCAACAATAATTGAAATTACGATTCCGGTTAGCAGGTCAGTCTGAAAATTACCTCCAAGGTTGTTGGGAATTAACACTGTATCGCGCACCATTTGTGTGAGCTGGTTGGCCTGGAACAGCGGCGAAACCCCAATCATGCCAACTATGGAAAAAAATACCGCCATTGGCCGCCAGTTTTTCCCCAAACCTTCGGTGATAAAGTACATGGGTCCTCCCTGAATTTCTCCTGCCGAGTCTTTACCCCGGAACATAACTGCCAGCGTACAGGTAAAAAATTTGGTCGAAATTCCGAGCAGCGCAGAAACCCACATCCAAAAAATGGCGCCCGGGCCACCCATGGTGATGGCTACGGCCACCCCGCTTACATTTCCCATTCCAACCGTTCCGGCCAAAGCGGTTGAAAGCGCCTGATAATGTCGGAGCTGACCGGGTTCGTTGGGATCGTCGTATTTGCCGGTGAGAATTTTAAGTGCATGTCCCAGGTATTTTAATGGTGCAAGCTGAGAGTAAACCAGAAAGTAAAAACCACCGCCAAGCAGCAGAATCAAAACCGGAACACCCCAGATAAAATCTGCGGCAGAGATTATAAATTGGCCTGCATTTTCAAACATGTGCCTAAGAAAATGCAAATCCTGTTAAAAAACAAATCAAAAAAATGTAAAGAAAACTTGTCAAATTGAAAAATGTAAAGTATGTTTGTTATATTGAAAAGTAAGTTTTACAAATGAATGTAATAATTGGCACCGCTGTACTTGTTAGTTACTTTATTATTTTCCTTCGTTTTTTTCCTGCCGGGAAAAGAACTTTTGATGTGTTTAAGCTGAATCCGCTTTTACTTCCTTTTGTTTATCTGGCATATTTTTATTTTACATTATACGGTTTCAAAAAAAGTAAATCATGAATTTTTTTGACATTTATCCTATGGCTCTTACTGTAATTTTTGTATTCTTACTCGGTTGGTTACTACCTAAGAATGGCAAAACGTACGACATTTTAAAGTTACGCCTCGATTTATTCCCACATTGGTTTAAATGGTTGGCTGTAAATTGGTTGGCTGCAACAGTAGTGTTAATCCTACTATTCTTACATAACATAGACTCCTGGGATTATTTTTTACTGACGAATATTAATTTTGCATTCTTTATTCTGTTATTCTCAAAACAAAAGAGTGAGGATGAGTTTTCGGAATATGTGCGTTTAAAAGCATTTGTTTATGCGTTTATTTCTTTTGTGGGGGTGGTGATAATTTATGGAGCATTGCACGGAAGCAGGTTGGTGGCTCCGGTAATTTTTAGTGAATTTATATTTGTTCTGATTTTTATGGGAATCGCGCTTTTTTTATCTCTGATATATTTTTATGTATCTGTTTATAAATTTTCGAATAAAAGCTAAAATGAAAATAATTGTTGTAATATAAGTCGATTATTTATTTAGTTTTCATGTCATAAAACCCAAAAAAGAAAGTGAAAACCAGCCTGAAAATAGAACGCGCCATTAAAAACCTTACCCAGGAAGAGCTGGCAAAACAAATTGGCGTTTCACGGCAAACCATTAATTCAATTGAAACCGGAAGATATGTTCCTTCAACGGTTTTGGCGTTGAAAATTTCCCAAATATTTGAAAAACCTGTAAATGAAATATTTGAACTGGAAGATTCAGATTAATTATTTCAAAACCACTTTGGCAAATACAGGAAGGTGATCAGATGGAAAACGATGGTCCTTAAAATCAGTTAAAGCAGCGTATTTTAGCACATCAACGTCTCCGTGAACAAAAATATAATCGATACGGTTGCTGCTCAGGTCAGCCTCAATTTTAAATCCGTTGTAGGTGCCAACTGGTCCATATGGTTGTTCCTCAGTGACCTCAAAGCTGTCTTTCATATATTTTTTCAGAAGGATTATAGGCTCCTGGTCGGGAGTGAGGTTAAAGTCGCCTGTCAGGATTACCGGCAGGTTTTTGTTGCGGGTCATTTCCCTGATTTTTTTCTCGATGAGAAGCGCCGAATTTTTTCGTGCTTCAGTTCCCCTGTGATCGAAATGGGTGTTAAATACCAGAAATTGCTTTCCTGTTATTTTCGACTGAAAAAGGCCCCAGGTAACAATCCGGTTTAGCGCTGCATCCCAACCTTTACTTGGAACATCGGGTGTTGGAGATAGCCAGAAAGTTCCGTGGTCGTAAAGAATAAATTTCGATTTATTATAGAAAATGGGGGAGAATTCACCGGCCTTTTCGCCATCGTCGCGACCAACACCAAACCATTCATATTCAGGCAATCCTTTTTCAATATCCTGAATCTGGTCGTAAAGCGCTTCCTGTAAACCAAAAATATCTGCTTCATGAAAGCGCAAAAGACCATTTACCATTTCAATACGGTTGGGCCATGCATTCACTCCGTCGGAAGCCGTATTGAGCCTGATGTTATATGAAATGATATTCATTTGCTGCGAAAATAGGGTTGCGGGGATTAAGAACAAAAGGATACTTATTGTTTTTTTCATTTCTCACAAAAATTAAATGGTTTGTATTTTGAATTTTTCCAAATATAATCAATTGTGAGGCTATAAAAAATCCGGGCTAAAAAAAAGGGATCCGAAAAATTCCGGATCCCAAAGCTAAATGCCCTTTTTTAAAACCAGATAGTTTAATTACGCTTTGTAATTTTTCTATTTATCTTCCCTAAATATTTTTTTCTAATGAACGCGTTGGTGCCAGAAATTCAAAGACCAATCCAAAAATAGTAATAATTTGATTATTAGTAGGTAAGGTCATTCATTACTTCAAAATGTTGTCTCATTTTGGGACAGTGTTGTTGTTTTTGGGATAAAAAAAATCCGGCATTTTGCAATGCCGGATTTTTTTTGAATAAAGTCCCGGATATGTCAGAACCGTTCGCGTTTTGTATATGTAGTATGCAATAACTGGTGCGACAATTCTCCGAGCGGTTTTATGAGGAAATCTTTATAGAGTTTTTGAACTTCAGGATTCTCATGCGATTTCCGGATAGCAAGGTTGGCATCTTCGGCATAAATGGCTTCGGCGCGTTTTTGTCTGATTTCCGGATTGGTGGGAATGGGTTGACCACCACCCCCAAGGCATCCGCCCGGGCAAGCCATGATTTCAACAAAATGGAAATCGGCCCCACCGGCTTTTACCGAATCCATAACTTTTTTGGCATTAACCAAACCATGTGCAACGGCGCATTTCAGTTCAACACCATCAAGGAATGCCCATTCTTCCAGCGGGTTCTCTATTTTAATGGTGGCTTTTCTAACACCTTCCATGCCCCTTACCGATTTAATGTTCAGGTTTTCAAACGGAACTTCACGCCCGGTAACCAGTTCATAAGCCGTGCGCAGCGCAGCTTCCATCACCCCGCCGGTGGCTCCGAAAATTACACCGGCGCCTGTAGAATCGCCCATAAGTCTGTCGTATTTGGCATCGGCCAGTTTTTCAAAGTCGAGGCCTGCCTGTTTGATCATAATGGCAAGTTCCCGGGTAGTTAAAACAAAATCAACATCGCGGAAACCACTGTCGTGCATTTCAGGCCGGTGTGCTTCATATTTTTTAGCCGTGCAGGGCATAACAGAAACCGAAACAATGTTTTCCGGCTCAATGTTGCGCGCTTTGGCGTAATATGTTTTGGCCAGTGCACCAAACATCTGCTGCGGCGATTTGCAGGTTGACAGATTATCGAGGTATTCCGGATACAAATGTTCTATGTATTTAATCCAGCCAGGTGAGCACGAGGTGGCCATTGGCAGTTTGGTATTCTTATCCTTATCCACCAAAACTTTTTTCAGGCGTGTAAGCAGCTCAGTACCTTCTTCAATTATGGTAAGGTCGGCAGTAAAATCGGTGTCGAGTACCGAATCGAAGCCCAACCTTTTCAGGGCTGCTACCATTTTTCCGGTTACGCGCTCACCGGGTTTCATGCCCATTTCTTCACCGAGTCCCACCCGTACGGCAGGTGCAGTTTGAACCACAACATGTTTGGATGGGTCTGAAATAGCACTCCATACTTCTTCTATGTAATTCTTTTCTACCAAAGCACCGGTGGGGCAGTGGTTCACGCATTGACCGCAATTGGTGCAAACCACATCGTTCATTGCTTTTTCAAAGAAGGTCGAAATCTTCATGTGGTCGCCTTTGTAAGCAACAGTCAGCGCGTTAACTCCCTGCAGTTCGGCACAGGTTCTTACACACCGCTGACACCTGATGCATTTGCTGTCGTCTTTCATAATCGATGGCGAATACATATCGACGGTATAATTTCGTAATGGCGCCAGTTCAATGAAATCCTGCGTCATAATTTTATATTCCGAAGCAAGTTCCTGCAACTCACAGTTCCCGTTTCTGTAACATTTGGTGCAGTCGGAGTTGTGTTCGGCCAAAATAAGCTCAATGATGTGTTTTCTTGAGTTTCTTACTTTCAGGCTGTTGGTCAGAATTTCCATACCGTCTTCGCATGGAGTAGCACAGGCAGCCGAAAGCCGTTTTTGTCCTACCACTTCAACCACACAAACGCGGCAGTTACCTGCCACACACAAGTCTTTGTGATAACACAATGTTGGTATCTTAATGCCCTCATCTTCGGCAGCTTCAAGAATGGTTTTTCCTTTTTTTATTTCTACCGGAAAACCGTTTATGGTAACATTTACTTTTTTATCCATTGGTTCATTTTTTGAAATTAATAAATCATCTCTTCACGGAAGTTTTCAACAATGGAAGAGAATGAATTGGCCACAGACTGACCCAATCCGCATTTGGCAGTAAGCTGCATGGTTTCGGTAAGCTTCAGCAACTTGTCGAGGTAATTAGCTGGTTTTTCGCCCCGTTTTACGGCTTTAATTCCCAGCAATAACTGCTGGCAGCCAACCCGGCAGGGAGTACACTGTCCGCACGATTCTTCCCTGAAAAATTCGAGGTAATTATCGAGCACATTAAACATGGAACGCGAGCTGTTGAAAAGCATCATCGAACCTCCGGTTGGAAGTGAAATACCCACCAGTTTTCCTTCGTAACCAATGGCGGTATCCTTAAATTTTTTGCGGGGAACCAGAAATCCGGATGCACCGCCAACCTGAACCGCTTTGGTATCGCCGTCGCCAAATTCATATACAAAATCCTGAAGACTCATGCCGAGCTCCAGTTCATAGATTCCCGGTTTGGGAGTATCGCCCGAAACGGAAAATAGCTTTGTTCCACGGGAGTATTGTACACCCAGGTCGTAGAATTTTTTGGCGCCATATTTAAAAATGGTCCAGGTATGTACCAGTGTTTCTACATTGTTTACCACTGTGGGCATTCCTCTGTAGCCTGCCTGCGTGGGGAATGGTGGCTTGTTGCGTGGTTCGCCGCGGCGTCCTTCCATCGATTCCATCAGGGCGGTTTCTTCGCCGCAAATATAGGCGCCGCTGCCCATAAAAATTTTTATTTTAAAATCGAGGTTAATTTCCTTGCAGTAGTATTCAAACTCATCGATTACTTTGTTCAGCTCTTCTTCCAGAAACTTGTATTCGCCGCGCAGGTATATGTACCCCTCTTTTGCTCCGGTAACATAACCGCAAACAGCCATGGCGGTAAGCACTTTATATGGTACCTTCGACAAAATTTCCCGGTCTTTGAAAGTGCCCGGTTCACCCTCGTCGGCATTGCAGATTACATATTTTGCGGGCGCTTTCGATTCGGAAGTGAGTTTCCACTTTAAACCGGTAGGAAAACCTGCTCCTCCGCGTCCTTTCAATTCTGAACTGATAAGTTCGTTTATAATATCGTCTGGTTTCTTTTTGATGGTAGCGGAAAGTACTTTTTCCCAGTCATTTTCATTTCTGAAAATAAAATCTACCCTTTTTAATTGATATGAGTATGCCATTGCTTTCTGTTTTTAAATGTTTTCTTTCATGTATTTCGAGAGAATCTCCCGCACCCTTTCGGGTGATACCTCAGTATAAACCTCATCGTTTATAAGCATGGCAGGAGCTTTATGACACCAACCCAGGCAGTTGGTTTCGAGCAGTGTAAACCTTTTATCGGGCGTTGTTTCGCCCGGTTTGATTTTCAGCATGTCCTGAATGGCAAACATGAGTTGATTTTTGCCTTTCATTGCACAGGTAATGGTTTTGCAAACGCGAATAATGTACTTACCCGCCGGTTTTGTTTCAAGAAACGAATAAAATGTAGCCGTTCCAAAAACTTCTGCAGCAGGGATGTCCATTTCACGGGCAATTTCAACCATTGTGTATTCCGAAAGAAATTTTTCACGCTGGACCACTCCCTGCATCACCGGAAGCAGGCTTTCCCGTTTCCTTCCGTATTGGTCGGCCAGGTCCTTGATTAAAGATTGGATGGGATTCATAGGCAATTTTTAAGTTATAAATTCGATTTTATTTGTAAATTTATTAAACCTTGTTAAGGCCGTTTTCCTGAAAATTTTAATTCAACCTTTCGGTAAAATAATTTTCTTAAACGCAGGGTAAAAATAAATAGTTGATTGGTAAAAAACGAAGAGTTTGTTGTGTAACATGCCTGTTTTTCAACATGGTTTTGGTCGTCTAAAGTAGATTAATTTTAAATAATGATTAAATTATGACTTTTGTAAAAAAATGAAGCGGTTTTTGTTGTATAATATTTGTTTAAAAAATCAGTTATTTTTAGAAACAGACGCAACCATTTTAGCCAGATGGCCGTCATAATTATTAAACAATGAATTTGTAACAGTTAAACGTTCAGAAAAGCCATGAAAACTTTTATCCATTTCTTCCTCTTTTGTATTGTAATTATTTTGCCGCAACCCGGGCAGGCACAACTTTTATCTGTTTCAGGATATGTGAAAGATTACCTGACAGGCCAGGCGGTGGAGAGTGCAACCATTTACGAAACCGGTTCGGGTATCGGTACCATTACCAATTCCGATGGTTATTACAGGCTTTTACTGAACAGGGGACAGCAAAACCTGAAGATTTCAAGTACCCGGTTTGAAAAATTCACATATTCATTTCAATTGAGTTCCGACACCATCATTTCAGTAAATCTGAAACCCGAAAACATGCCTGCAACCATTGTTGCAGGAAACGATCAACAAAATGATTCGGTTGATACGGGAAATAAACCGGAAAAAACAAAAAGGCGTAAGTAGCTTTAAATCTAGCAACATCTGGTTTTCTGAAGAATAATTAATATCCGTTTAGAACTTCCAGTATGGTTTTTCCCTGGTGCTTGTCGGGGCTGGGAATATGTAACAGGTCACACAGGGTGGCAGCCACATCAATGGCATTGTATTTTCCCCTGACAATTTGCGGTTGAATTCCTGCTCCGTAAAACACCAGCGGTATATGCGACTGGTCGGTATAGTTAACCTTTTTAAATTTATATGACGGCTGCCAGCCCTCTTTTAACAGATAAAGAAAATCGCCCGACCGGTTTTTAGCATAGGAGTTGTACAGCATTTCAAGTAGTCCGTGTGCAGAGCTTCCCTGCTCCAACTGATGGGCCGGCATAGAAAGCTGGACCCCCTCAAATTGATTTATAAAATCAGAAGCTTCATTTCTCATTTCATTCAAATCGAGTTTGTGCTTTTTAATCAAATCATGGTCGAGGTAAACCTGAAGGTCGGAATAGTGTTCAATCCAGTTTTCCTGTCCGTAGGTTATATTTAAATACGATGTGAGCAGTGCAATGGCGCTTTCGGGTGAAAAATTATCTACCGGAAGGTTAAATTCTTCTTTCAGGTAGGCCACCGGATAAGATGCCGAGGTGTTTGATGTAAGAAAAAACAGAACGTTTTGTTTGCCAAATTTTTGCTCGGCATGGGTTATCAGTTCGGCGATGTACTTATCGAGGTGCAGGTAAGTGTCCTGCATTTCGAGCGATGCCGGACCAAAAGCCCCGTGTTCATAATCCATAGATGAAAAAACCACGGTAACAAAGTCTGTAAAATCATCCTGGCCAATAGGCTCGTTTTCGAGCAGCTGAATGGCAAAATCTTTTATGGCGAGGTTTGCATAAGGGGTAGTTATTATGGGCAGCAGCGATTCGGCCCGGCGGGTGTATCGGCGAATAGCGTGAGGAAAAGTATTCCACCGGTCGTAATAGCCTCTTTCCAGTATATAATCGTCGCGCAAACTTTCGGTATATTCCAGCTCATTTAACAAAGTTACCCAGTTCATCGAGCTGTATCGTTCCAGATAGTTCTCACTGTTAAAATCGCGGACCCAATCGGGGAAAGTATTGATGTAAAACGAACTGGAAACCATTCGTCCGGTTTCCGGATCGAACCAGAAGGCTCCGTCGGCAGCATGCCCTGCCGAAAAAATGGCCGATTCCCGGTTCATTGCGGCACTGTAAACCAGCGATTTTCCATTGGAAAAAATTTTCAGGTTGTCGGTTATTGTATTGGAAAGCAGCTTTTTGGGTGATGCATTGCCGTATTTTGAATCTGCGCCTACCGTAAAATAGAAATTATCTTCAGTACAATCCATCTCACGATTCCTTAACCTGTCGTACCAGCTTTTTCCAACAATACCATGAATGGCTGGGGTTACACCTGTAAACAGGGTTGCCGTTCCACTGGCATAACTGTGGTAGTGCAGGTTCATATTTACATTGGTACAAACCGTTCCGCCGGAATAGAGTTTTTTGAATCCGTTCGGCTCAAATTTATTCCAGTATCTTTGAATATAGTCGGGACGCATGTTCTCTACAACCAAACCAATTACAACTTTGGGTTGTTGGGTTCCCGGAACATAAGAAGGCTGTGCATTTAAAGCCATGTTTGCAGTTAAAAACAGGCATAGTGCCACTGCAAAAACTCTCTTGATCATATTCATCTGTTTTGGCCGCCTAAAGTAACAAAGTCTGTGCTTTATTCAAACAAACGAATGCCTTGCGGAAAAATTTTATCTATTTTTAAGCCGGAATAAACTTAAAAACCATAATATAATGAAGAAAATTAATGCAGTTTTACTATTAATCCTCACTCTGGCGATGCATGTTTATGCACAAGACTTGTCTTTTCGTCTGGAAGAACTTTCTGCTCCGGAATTTGTACAGGCAGTTGAAAAAAGCGACAAAACCTGTATTATTCCCATTGGTGTATTTGAAAAGCACGGAGCCCAGCTGCCATTGGGAACCGATTTGTACCTGGCCCGTGAATATGCCCTGCGGGCAGCCGAACAGGAATACACAGTAATATTCCCCTGGTACTATTTCAGCCAGATAAACGAAGCCCGCCACCAGCCGGGAACCATTTCCTACAGCCCGGAACTGATATGGAAAGTTTTGCAGGAAACGCTGGATGAACTCAATCGTAACGGATTCGATAAAATTATTCTGGTAAATGGACATGGGGGAAACAATGCCTTTCTGAACTACTTTGGAATGGCTCAGTTGTCTGAACCACGAGATTATACGCTGTACTGGTTCAGACCTGAAAGGAGCCGCGAAGTACGAGAAAAAGCCGAAGCTCTTACCCAGCCCGACCGATTCGATTCGCACGCCGGGAACAGTGAAACCTCGATGATGGTGGCTACCCAGCCTGGTTTGACTCATCAGGAACGTTCGGCGCAGCAGTCGGGAGTTGACCAGGAACGGATGAAACACCTCGATTTTATTTATACCGGAATATGGTGGTATGCCAGTTTCCCGAACCATTACGGTGGCGATGGCTCTAAATCAAATGCCGAAGCAGGGGAATTGCTGATAAATGAAACTGTGGATCAACTGGTAAAAATGATTCGTCAGGTAAAAGCTGACGAAGTTGTGCCTGCCCTTCAGAAACAATTTTTCGAAGAATCGGAAAATCCGCTGAAAACCAAACAGTAGGTGTAACAAAAAGAGGCTGCCTTTTGCAAGACAGCCTCTTTTTAATCAGTTCACCTGGCCGGTTATTCACCAACCACATCGAATTCAAGCTCTACAACAACATCTTTAAAGAGTTTTATTTTGGCAGTGTATGTGCCAACCTCCTTGATGCTGTCTTCGGGCAGTGTAATTTGTTTGCGGTCGATTTCAAATCCTTTTTTGTTGATGGCTTCTGCCACCTGAATGGTATTTACCGAACCGAAAATTTTTCCTGCGGAACTTACTTTTGCTCCGATTTTTACTTTCTTATTCACCAGTTTTTCAGCAATTGCCTGGGCTTCATCCCTTAAGCGGGTCTCTTTGTGAGCGCGCTGCTTAATGTTTTCAGCCAGTACTTTTTTGGCCGACGGTGTAGCGGCAATGGCTTTTTTCTGGGGTATGAGGAAGTTGCGGGCGTAACCGTCTTTCACGGTTACAATATCGTCTTTACTTCCCAGTCTGTCAACGTCTTGTATTAAAATAATTTCCATTTCAATTCCTTTCTATTTTAACATATCGGTTACATAAGGCAACAAAGCAATCTGGCGTGCCCTTTTAATGGCCTGGCCCACTTTGCGCTGGTACTTCAATGAGGTTCCGGTAATGCGGCGGGGTAAAATTTTTCCCTGCTCGTTCAGAAACCTTTTCAGGAATTCCGGGTCTTTGTAATCCACATATTTAATCCCGTTTTTCTTGAAACGGCAATACTTTTTCTTTTTAATCTCTACTGACGGCGGGGTCAGATACCTGATTTCACTTGAATTTTGTGCCATTGGTTATGCCTCCTTTTCTGTTTTTTCTTTTTGAAGTCTTTTTCTTTTATCACTGTACTCAACGGCATATTTGTCGAGTCTAACGGTCATAAATCGAATGACACGTTCGTCGCGGCGAAATTCAATTTCCAGTTTGGTAATGAATTCCGGATCGGCTTTAAATTCAAATAAACTGTAAAAGCCTGTAGATTTTTTCTGAATGGGGTAAGCCAGTTTTTTCATTCCCCAGTCTTCTTCATGAATCATCTCACCTCCGTTGGAAGTGATGATGTCCCTGAATTTTTTTACCGTTTCCTTTACCTGTGGCTCAGATAAAACGGGAGTACAAATGAAAACGGTTTCGTACTGATTCAACATAAACATCAATTTTTAAATTAAACAATCTAAATTTTTTGAGGGCGCGAAGATAGGAATAAATTGATATTATTCAAACAATTACAGCGGAATATTTCCATGTTTTTTCGGCGGATTTGTTTTTCGCTTGTTGCGTGTCATTTCCAGTGCACCGATTATTTTTTTACGGGTGTCCTTCGGATGAATGATTTCATCGATATATCCCAGCGATGCAGCCTTGTAAGGGTTGGCAAACTTTTCGCGGTATTCCTCAACCGCTTTGGTCCTCTCCTCACCGGTGAATTTGTTGCGGTAAAGAATATTGATGGCACCCTCAGGTCCCATAACGGCAATTTCGGCCGTAGGGTAGGCAAGGTTCACATCGGCACCAATGTGCTTGCTCGACATTACATCGTAGGCGCCTCCGTAGGCTTTCCGGGTAATTACTGTAATCTTTGCAACTGTGGCTTCCGAAAAGGCATAAAGCAGTTTGGCACCATGTTTAATTATGCCGCCAAATTCCTGGGCTGTTCCGGGTAAAAATCCGGGAACATCCACAAAAGTTATGATTGGCAGGTTGAAAGCATCGCAAAAACGGACGAACCGGGCAGCTTTTGCCGATGAATTGATGTCGAGGACCCCGGCAAGGTGGGCAGGCTGATTGGCTACAATGCCCACCGGCTGACCGGCAAACCGGGCAAATCCGCAAATAATGTTTTGTGCATAACCGGGCTGCACTTCCAAAAAGTGTTTATTATCGATAACGCTTTGAATGATTTCGTGCATATCGTAGGGTTTATTCGGGTCTGCCGGTACCAGGTCCTGGAGTTTTTCATCCACACGGTCCGACGGGTCGATGGTCGATTTCACAGGCGGGTCTTCCATGTTGTTCGACGGCAAAAAACTCACCAGCTCGCGAATCATCATCAGTGTTTGTTCTTCATCGGCACCGGTAAAGTGGGCCACACCGCTTTTGGTGCTGTGGGTTTTTGCACCACCCAGCTCTTCCTTCGAAACATCTTCGTGGGTTACTGTTTTAATAACATCTGGTCCGGTAACAAACATGTGACTTTTTTCGCTCACCATAAAAATAAAGTCGGTGAGGGCAGGGGAGTAAACCGCTCCGCCTGCACAGGCTCCGAGAATGGCCGATATTTGCGGAATCACTCCCGAAGCTATGACATTGTTATAGAAGATGTCGGCATAACCTGCCAGACTTTCAACACCTTCCTGAATGCGTGCGCCACCCGAGTCATTCAGCCCGATAACCGGCGCACCCATTTGCAGGGCCAGGTTCTGAATTTTTACAATTTTATCGGCATTGGCGCGGCTCAGTGAGCCACCGAAAACAGTAAAATCCTGGGCAAAAACATATACAAGCCGTCCGCTGATTTTTCCGTAACCGGTAACTACTCCGTCGCCGGGAATTTTTTTATCCTGCATCCCGAAATCGTAATTCCGGTGAGTTACCAGTTTGTCGATTTCGTTAAACGTACCCGGATCGAGCATTTGAAGAATGCGCTCACGGGCTGTTTTTTTTCCTGCACTATGTTGTTTGTCAATGCGTTCCTGGCCACCTCCCAACTCGGCTTGCTGATTATATTCATCGAGTTGATTGTATTTTTCTGTTAAATCCATAAAAATTCGGGTTTATTCAATTTCAATAAGAATTTGATTGCCTTCGAGGGTATCGCCGTTTTTTACATATACTCTTTTAACAATCCCATCAGCCGGCGCTTTGTATTCGCTTTCCATTTTCATGGCTGCAATAATAATGGCGGTCTCGCCTTTTCTGATAACATCACCTTCGTTTACCAACACTTTCACCACTTTTCCCGGCATGGGCGAGGTAATGGTTTTTTCCGTACTGGCGGAACCATTGGTGCTGCGATTGTTCAGATACCTGGCTTCTGCATCGATTACCTCCAGTTCGTAGGTATTGTAAAGGGTGTGTGCGGTGTATTTTTTGGGCTGACTGTGCGGAACCAGTTCAATATTATATGATCGCCCGCTTTCGATAATGGAAAAAGTGCCGTCGGCGGTATGCATCAGGTCCACCTGGTAGTTTTTACCATCCACCTCTATTTCGAGCAAATTTCCATTCTGCTTTACCAGGTGTACCCAGGCTGTTTTGTCATTAATCTTTATTTCGACTGCCATACTTGTTGTTTAAAAATGGTTGATGTAGGGAATTTTTTTCCACCGGCTGTTCGCCGGGGCAAATTCTTTATGGTTTTCCTGCACTTTGTTTATTTTTGCCATATAATCGATGTATGCGGCAATCAGAACAATGTCGTCGCAGTTGTTACAGTTATCCTTGCTCAGAAGCTGTTCCTGATTTTTTTCAATGAAATGTGTGTCGTAATTTCCTTCAATAAATTCAGGATTGTTCATGATGCGTTCCAGGTATTTGATGGAGGTTTTTACACCTGTAATTTTATACTCATAGAGCGCCCTGCGCATTCGCCTGATGGCTTCGTCGCGTGTACCTCCCCAAACAATCAGCTTTGAGATTAGAGGGTCATAGTAAATCGGTATTTCATAGCCTTCGTAAACATAACCGTCGGTGCGTACACCCAGTCCCAGGGGTTCCGAAATTTTATAAATTTTCCCTGCACTGGGCATGAAATTATTGTCGGGGTCTTCGGCGTAAATACGACATTCGATGGAATGCCCTCTTTGGTACAGGTTTTTTTGCTGAAGCTCCAGCGGCTGACCTTCGGCAATTTTTATTTGCTGTTTAACCAAATCTATTCCCGTTACCCTTTCAGTTATTGGGTGTTCCACCTGTAGCCGGGTGTTCATTTCCAGAAAATAATAATTCAGGTCGTTGTCCACCAGAAACTCGATGGTTCCGGCGCCGGTATAATTTACAGCCTTTGCAGCCTCCACAGATGCCCGCCCCATTTCTTCCCTCAGTTGCGGCGTCATCAGCGGAGATGGAGTTTCTTCAATCATTTTCTGGTGACGTCGCTGTACCGAACATTCACGTTCGAAGAGGTGGACAGCATTTCCGTAATTATCGCCTAATATTTGAAATTCGATGTGGTGTGGCGAGGTAATGTATTTTTCAATGTAAACCGAATCGTCGCCAAAAGCCGATTGGGCTTCTGAACGTGCAGCCCGAACGGCAGAAACGACATCCTTTTCGCAGTGCACCAGGCGCATCCCTTTTCCGCCACCTCCTGCCGAGGCTTTAATCATAACCGGAAGTCCGATTTCCATGATGGCCTGCATGGCCTCCTGTTCGGTTTTTACACTTGTTTCAGTACCCGGAACAACCGGTATTCCCGCCTTTTTCATGGTTTCGCGGGCTTTGATTTTATCTCCCATGCGGTCAATCACTTCGGGCGACGGACCAATGAATATAATACCCTCTTCCTGACAACGTTTGGCAAAACCTGCATTTTCAGAAAGAAAACCATAGCCGGGGTGAATGGCATCGGCGCCGCTCACTTTGGCCACTTCAATCATTTTTTCAATTTTCAGGTAACTTTCTGCCGATGCTGCTTTGCCTATGTACCAGGCTTCATCGGCATATCGAACGTGTTGCGAGGTACGGTCGGCTTCTGAGAATACAGCTACCGATGAAATATCCATTTCTCTGCAGGTTCGCATAATTCGGATGGCTATCTCTCCCCGGTTTGCCACAAGGATTTTCTTGATGTGATTCATTGTAAAATTTCTGTTTTTAAAAAACACAACTTTTAATAACCCTGCTTTACCAAAATTGTTTAATTCAATTTATTCCCGTTCTGTCCTGCCGAAATTAATTCACTGATAACAGAGTACAAATGAATGTATGTTAATAAATGTAAATTCAACGGCAGGTATTCGTAAAATACACCGGTGAATTGGAATCGTGGAAGTTAAAGTTCGAAAATTATAAAAAAAAACCTGAAATATTTTTTTATTTTATAAAACCCTGCTATTTTTAGCATCAAAACTAACCTTAAATGTTTCGCAAGCACTTCATTTTATTAGGAATAATTCTGGTTTCTCTCGGTTCGTCAGCACAGGATTTCGATTATACCCTTTCGGATGATTCGCTGGTAAATTACCATGCCAGCCAGCGTAAAGTGTATCACGCAACCCGCACTGAACTGAAGCCCAAAATCGATGGTCATCTCGACGATGATTGCTGGAAGCAGGTGGGGACCTGGGAAGGTGGGTTTGTTCAGCAGCAGCCAAACCAGGGCCGGCCACCTTCGCAGGAAACAGAAATTAAAATCCTGTACGACGATACCTATTTATATATAGGATTAATTTGCTATGATGATGACCCCGAAAAAATACGGTCAATCCTTGGCCGGCGCGACGAAAATGTGGGCGATATGGCAGGAGTTGCGCTGGATACTTATTTCGACAAACAAACAGCATTTGAATTCAATGTTACAGCTGCCGGGCAAAAGGTGGATTTAATGCATTTGGGAGAATATGGCTGGGATTTTAACTGGGATGCCGTTTGGGATGGGAAAGCGTCGGTTGGCGACTCAGCCTGGTACGCCGAAATCCGCGTTCCATTCAGCCAGTTGCGATATGCCAACAAAAAGGAACATGTTTGGGGTATGCACGTCTGGCGCTGGATTGACCGGCTCAAGGAAGAAGATCAGTGGAAGCTTATACCTATCGATGCACCTGCCATGGTTTATATTTTTGGCGAGCTTCACGGAATAAAAGACATTCCCTATAAACGAAATTTTGAGCTTTTACCTTACGCAAAAGCAAAGTATGTTTCGGAGGCAGTAAAAAATCCAACGGCCGGGTTTGGCCTCGACGGTAAAATTGGAGTTACTTCCGATTTTACACTCGATTATACTATCAATCCCGATTTTGGGCAGGTAGAGGCAGACCCTTCCATTCTAAACCTCACATCATACGAAGTTTTTTACGATGAAAAAAGGCCTTTCTTCCTGGAGGGGAACAGTATCCTGGAATACGGAGCCGGAAGTGATTTACTTTTTTATTCGCGCCGAATCGGTACAGCTCCCGGATACATTCCTGATTACGAAGAGGCTGAAACCCTGGATATGCCTGATCAAACCTCCATAATAAATGCGTTAAAACTAACGGGGAAAAACCATAAGGGACTGTCGCTGGGGGTAATAAACAGCATGACTGCCCGCGAAAATGCTGTCATATCATTTAACGGACAGGAGCGAAAAGAAGCGGTTGAACCTTTTACCAACTACTTTATTGGCAGAGTAAAACAGGACTTTAACGATGGAAAAACCGTTCTGGGAGGTATGGTTACCTCTACTATTCGAAACATTAAAGATGATCATCTGGAATATTTGCCCGATAATTCACTGGTTGGAGGAATCGATTTTCAGCATAACTGGCTGAACCGTAAATACTTTATCGATGTTAAAAGTTTTTACTCGTCGGTTAACGGCAGCGAGCAGTCCGTTTCTTCGCTACAGAGGAACTCGAGGCATTATTTCCAACGGCCTGATGCATCGCACCTGAATTACGACGAAACACTTACCCGCCTGGAAGGTTGGGGAGGAGAATTGAGAGGAGGAAAACGCAGCGGAAAATTCAGGGCAGTAGGTTCGCTCGACTGGCGTTCTCCGGGTGTGGAACTCAACGATGTGGGGTACCTGCGTCAAGCCGATTATATCAATCAGAGCCTAACCATGATTTATCGGGTGAATAAACCCAAAGGCATTTTAAACAGTTACTATTTCGATGTTGACCAGAGCCACTACAGAAGTTTTGGTGGAGAAAAACTGGGCGATGAAGTACAGGGACATGCCCGGTTTGAGTTTAAGAACCTGTATAAGCTCGATTTGGTTGTCGAACGATCGTTTTACGAAGTGGACACCCGCCAGTTGCGCGGAGGGCCTTCGCTTAGAATTGACGGAGTAACCGGTGGGGAGGTGTTTCTGCAAACCAATTCAAGCAAAAACCTTTTTTTAGCCGGAGGGATTGAGCTCCTTTGCAGCGATGATAAAATATCAAAAGCCAGTGAATACACTTTCTATGTTCAATGGCAAATCGGCAGCCGGTTTACACTTTCCTCCATGAACAACTTCGATGTTGAAACAAACAATAATCAATATGTAACGAGTATATTTCGAAATGTTGATCCTTCAAGGAGATACCTGGTGGGAAAAATTGACCGGAAAACCATTTCCTCCACCATCAGAGCAGAATTTTTTGTTACGCCTGAGTTATCGTTCCAGTATTACGGCAACCCTTATGCTACCATTGGCAAATACTCAGAATACCGCTTTGTTGCCGATTCGAAATCGAAGGATTTGGATGCCCGTTTCACTCCTCTTTCAACGGTGAAACTTGACAACGGTGAGACCTGGCTGCAGGATGAGATGTATCAACCTGTATTGAACCTTACCACCCGCAATCCCGATTTCAATTTTCAGGAGTTTCGTTCCAACTTTGTGGCCCGGTGGGAGTACAAAACCGGTTCAACTCTTTATTTTGTATGGACCAATAACCGGTCGAGGTATCAAAATTTTTACGAACCGTCTATTTTCGAAAGTCTGAAAGGCATTGGCAAGGTTAAGGCTGAAAACGCTTTCATGCTGAAAGTGAGTTTTTGGTTTACGATATGATTCAATAATGTATCTTTGGCGCCGTGAATTTTGCGGCATACATACCATTTTACAAAAGAAACCTCCGGTTGGCCATTCCGGTTGTAATATCACAATTAGGACAGGTTACTGTTTCACTGGTCGATAACATGATGGTGGGCCATGTGGGAACCTTAGAACTTGCAGCTTCGTCCTTTGCCAATAATGTGTTTCTTGTGGGCATGCTTTTCGGGATGGGTATTACTTACGGATTAACCCCCGTAGTAGGAAAAGCCTTCGGAAACAATCAACCGCTTCGGGTGGTACAACTGCTCAAAAACGGAATTTTCACCCATCTGGCAGCTGCTTTGTTGCTTTCGGTTATCATGTTTGGGGTTTATTTTTTGCTTCCGTACATGGGACAAACTTCAGATGTACTGGATTTGGCCCGGCCTTATTACCTTTTGCTTTGTGCTTCATACCTACCGTTCATGCTGTTTTTTTCGGTAAAACAGTTCTTCGAAGGAGTTGGGAACACCAAAATGGCCATGCAGATAACACTGGCTTCCAACGCAATTAATATCATTGTAAATTACATTTTAATTTTCGGAAAGCTGGGGTTTCCCGAAATGGGACTGATGGGGGCGGGGATTGGTACTCTGGTTTCACGCATCATCATGCCGTTTTTGTTTTTTGTGTTCATTTTGAAGAAACCGGCATTCAGAATTTATTTTACAAAAGCTCATGCACAGGCTTTCAGTAAGAAACGAATAATTTCACTGCTAAAAATCGGTGTTCCCATCGGTTTTCAAATCATTGTTGAAATGCTCACCTTCAGTGTTGGAGCAGTTATGATGGGATGGCTGGGCGAAATACCGCTGGCTGCACATCAGGTAGCCATAGGGCTTGCCAGTTCTTCTTATATGGTTTCGCTGGGTATCTCGCAGGCTAATACTATAAGGGTAAGTCATCAGTTGGGGCAAAATGATTTTAAATCGCTAAAAATGGCTGTATTTGCTTCCACGCATCTGGTTTTACTTTTTATGATATCAATGGGATTGCTTTTTGTGTTAGCCAGGGATTACCTACCGCTGGCGTTTACCAGTGATCCGGAGGTAATAGCTGTAGCTTCAGGGCTGCTGGTGATAGCTGCAATTTTTCAGGTTTTCGACGGCTTACAGGTAATAATGCTCAGCACACTTCGCGGCATGGCCGATGTAAAAATTCCCATGTTCATCGCGTTTGCGGCCTATATGCTCATCGGATTACCAACAAGCTACGGGCTCACATTTATATTCAATGCTGGCCCTATGGGGATATGGTATGGCTTTTTGGTTGGACTGGGAACAGCCGGGTTTTTATTCTACTTTCGATTTAAACATAATATCAAAGAAAAAGCATAAAAAAACGGGTTACCATTGGTGGCGATAACCCGATTGTTCATAGTTTAGTTTAGTTAGACCTGGAAAAATATTGGTTTAACAGAGAAAAGGTAGTGTTTCAAATAACGTTCAATTCATATTGAATTAAAACATCGCTAATATAACACAAATTTGTGTTCATAGTGAAATAAAATTAAAAAAATATTAATAAGTGTTAACAGGCAGCTTATAAATATTTGATTTATAGAATAAGCCAAAAAGCAATATGTTAGAAAATACAGCGTCTTTTTTCTGAAAAACCTGATTTTTCACAATTTTAAACACCATTTTTGAGGAAAATTCAGTTGAAAACAATTAAAAAATACTAATTTTTGGGATTTGATCGCAATTATTGTTCATATAACAAAACGTTTATTTCAGCTATCTTAATAGAAAACAGATGAAAAAAATAGTTTTAACAGGCATTCGCCAAATGGAAATGACCACATCGCCCGAGCCGGAAATTTTAACCCGTGATGCAGTGAAAATAAAACTGGCTTCTATCGGTGTTTGCGGTTCTGACATTCATTACTATTCCGAAGGAAAAATTGGGACGCAGGTGATTGAATACCCTTTTGCGGTGGGACACGAGTGCTCAGGTACCGTTGTGGAAATTGGCTCTGAAGTGACTCATGTTAAAACAGGTGATCTTGTGGTAGTTGATCCTGCTATTCATTGCGGCCATTGCGATCAGTGTCTGGCCGGGCGGCCGCATACCTGCCGGAACAACAAGTTTCTGGGCTGCCCGGGACAGGTTGAAGGTTGCCTTTCGGAATACATTGTAATGCCTTCGTTTACCTGTTTTCCGGTAACCGGTAAAATGAATGCGGTACAGGCGGCATTAATCGAACCGTTTTCCATTGGGGTTTATGCGGTAAAACTGGCAGAAATTGAAACTACTGAAACTTCAGCTGTTATTTTTGGCGCCGGCCCCATTGGTTTAAGTATCTTACTGAAGCTGCTGGCCGATGACATAAAAAATGTTGGATTAGTTGAACCGCTGGAATACCGCCTGGAAAAAGCAAAAGAGATTGGTGTCCGGTATGTCATCAATCCTGAACGACAGGATGTGGAAATGGAAGTGAAAAAACAGGAAGAACTGCTTGTTGATGTGGCATTTGAAGCCAGCGGCGAACAGGATGCCGTTAACAACGCTGTAAAAATCCTGAAACCCGGTGGCAAACTTGTTTTGGTTGGTATTCCCCCCTCAGCCCAATACACCTTCGATATGGATTTGATGCGCCGTAAGGAACTCACTATTATAAACGTGCGCCGGCAAAACCATTGTGTCGAAGAGGCCATCGATATGGTCGTCAGCGGAAAAGCCGATGTGGAAAAAATGGTTACCCACCATTTTTCACTGGAAGAAACCGGCACCGCCTTCGATATCGTTGCAGGATACAAAGACGGTGCAATTAAAGCGATGATTGATTTTTAATCAGTCGATATCTATTTCAATCCAGCCCGACCGGTCAGGGGGCTCAGGTGTATTAACCTTTTTTACCGGATTTTCCTGCAGTTGTTTCAGCAATACTTCCACCGCTTTTTCAATGCCGGGGTCCTGTCCTTTGGCCAGTTGTTCCGGGCGGTCAACAACTTCAATGTCGGGATAAACGCCAATTCCTTCGATGATCCATTCCTCATTTTCATCGTAAACGCCGAACCGGGGAACCGATATGCTGCCACCGTCAACCAGCGAAGCATTGCCCGAGATACCAATCAGTCCGCCCCATGTGCGGGTGCCGATGAGCGTTCCCAGCCCTTTTTTCTTGAAATAATACGGAAAAGCATCGCCACCTGAAGAAGAATAACCGTTTATGAGCATCACTTTCGGGCCGTCGTGGGCAACGCCGGGAGTTCGCATGGGATTGAGTCCGGCACGTTGCCAGTAGCTCAGTGTTTTGCGGTCGAGCAGGTCGGCCATTACATCGGGAATAAAACCACCTCCGTTATACCGTTCGTCGATAATGAGCGCTTCCTTGTCGTGGTAAGCGTACAAACCACGGTGCAGTTCGCGGTTTCCTTCAAAAGAAGTGTTGGGCACGTGAATGTAACCTATCCGTCCGTTGGAAAGTTTTTCCACCAGCTCGCGCCGCTGGTTCACCCAGGTGAGGTACATCAGTTCCAGTTCGCTTTTGATTGGCTCAATCACCGACGTGCGTGGTTTGCTGCCATCTGCATTGGCTGAAACGGTAATTTCCGTACGTTTTCCTGCCAGATTTTCCAGGTGGAGGTACGGATTTTCACCGGCTGATATTTCTTTTCCGTTAACTGCAATCAGATAATCGCCTTCATCTACATCCACTCCCGGCATGGTTAGTGGTGAGCGGCGCGATTCGTTCCAGTTTTCACTGTCGTAAATTTCTGCAATACGATACTTGCTTGCTTGCTGGTCGGGTTCGAGCCGGGCGCCCAGCAATCCTCCGTCGATGCGTTTCACGTTCTCAAAATCGCCCCAGTTCACATAAGCATGGCCGGCATTGGCTTCCGAAACCATTTCATTCAGTATATGATCGAGATCGGCGCGATGGCCCACATAAGGCAGCCATTCGCTGTATCCTTCTTTGATTCCTTCCCAGTCAACTCCGTGCAGGTTATTCACATAAAAGTAGTCTCTGAAAATACGCCAGCCGTCTTTAAAAATCTGTGCCCATTCTTTTTCCGGGTCGATTTTCATTTCGAGGTTGTCGAGGTTCAGTTTACCATCGCCCGGTTTAGCACCCGGTTTGATGGCGGTGATACCGTAATCACTTCCGGAACGGTAAATCATCATTTTGCGGTCAGCCGGAACCTGAACCTGCGAAACCTTGTCCATAATTTCCTTGCTTTTTTCTTCGGCAATGTCATACATTTCCAGTTTTCCGCCACTGAGATACAGCAATCCGCCTTCCACCGGAATCAGGTTGCGGTAGCTTCCTGTATTTTGCGTTAAGGCCATAATCCGGTGATTTATGCCGTCAATATCAATTTTTACCGAAACTTCTGCATCCTTTTTGTCAGTGTCTTTGTCATTCTCTTTTTTATTTTCATCCGAATTTTCTTCTTTCACCGGTTCCACATCGTTTTTATCTTTGAACAATTCCGGGCCGTCAGCTTTAAGGATCATGGCATAAATGCGTGTGGCATTGCTGTACAGATAGTCGAATTCAAAACTTGAAAAACTGAGATTGAAATCGCGGTTCGACAGGAAGAAAATATAATGCCCGTCTTCTGAAAAAACCGGTGAATAATCGCTGAATGTGTGGTCTGTCAGTTGGTAAGCCTTTGCTTCGGGGATGTTATACACCCAAACCGAAGGTTGTCCGTTGGACGACTCTTTGGAGTAAACAATCCATTTCGAATCGGGTGAAAAGGAGTAATCCCTGATTTCGGAATCTTCGGCTTTGTCAACAATGATTTCTTTTTGGGATTCCACTTCCACCAGTTTCAAATTCAGTGTACGGTCAAAATACACCAGGTATTTGCTGTCGGGCGACCAGTCGCTGCTGTATTTCCAGGCCGACGAGCCGGAAGTAAGCTGCACCGGTTCGGCGCCTTTTTTATTTTCCAGCAGGTAAATTTCGTATTCGCCGGTTGCATCAGAGTAATATGAAATATATTTTCCATTGGGCGACCAGCTGGGATAAATTTCGCGAATGCCCTGTGTTTGTGTCAGATTTTCGATAGAACCGTTTTCAGCCGGAACCGAAAAAATATCACCGCGTGCATCGAAAAGGGCGCGTTTGCCGGTGGGGGAGATGGTGTAACTGTGAACGTGGTCTTTTACATTTTTGAAATAAGAAACGAGGTTGGGGTTGTCGAAATGAATGTTCACCGAAATTTTTTCCGTTTCACCGGTTTCCAGGTTCAGCTTGTAGAGGTAGCCGTCGTTTTCAAAAACCAGTTGCCCGTTTTGTCCAGAGGGCCACAGCACATCCATTTCAGTGAAATGCGTGATTTGTTCGGTAGTTTTGGTTTGCGTATCGTAGCTGTAAATGTTCAGTTTCAAATCGCGGTCAGACGCAAAGAAGATTTTATCGCCGTACCATACCGGCCACTGATCGCTGCCGGCAAAATCGGTAATTTGCTCTGATGTATTTTTCTCGAGATCGTAAATCCATAAATCCGTTGCGCGACCACCTTTGTAACGTTTCCAGGTTCGGAATTCGCGGTCAACAGGGGAGAAGCATATTTTTTTAGCATCGGGTGAAAAAGCAGCAATCCCGCCATTAATAATGGGTAGTGGTTTTTCCAATCCGCCTTCAATACTTACCGTAAAGTATTTACCGTTACGTTCGCCAAACTCAGTGCGGTTGGAGCGGAACAGGATATTTTTGCTATCGGGAGTCCAGTCCAGCACCACATTGTCGAACCCTCCGCGGGGCGGCATTACACCCACTGAATTGTACCAGGTCAATTGTTTTGGAACTCCACCTTCCGACGGAATTACAAATACCTGCCTGTTTCCGGCGTATTCACCTGAAAAGGCAATCCATTTACCGTCGGGTGAAATTTTAGGGAACAGTTCCATTCCTTCGTGCGAAGTCAGTCGCCGGGCATCCCCGCCATTGGAACTGACTGTCCAGATATCACCGGCATAAACAAACGCAACCAGGTTACCATTGATGTCGGGAAAACGCATGAGCCGCGAATCATGGGCTGCATTGGCAGTAAACACTATTGTTAATAAAAGGGAAAAAGCGATTAGAAAATTTTTTGTTTTTCTCATAACTGGTACTTTTATTCAAATTTTTTCAAAAGTATAAATATTTTCTTTTTTAAAGGGTTGAAAAATCAGGATTGCAAGATGCCGTACCGGCTATTCACCGGTTATTTCCATAACCACAATTTCAGAACGGCTGTTGGTGCGTATGGGAGGCCCCCAGGTGCCATAACCCGAAGAAACGTAAAAGTGGGTGTTGTTCATTTTTCCATACCCTTTGCTTATTTCAAACATCGCACTGGTTATGTAATTAAACGGCCACATCTGTCCGTTGTGGGTATGCCCCGAAACCTGCAAATCTACGTTGTGTTCAGCCACTTTTGCCAATTGGTAGGGCTGATGGTCGAGCAAAAAAACCGGGGTTTCGGGGGCTATCCCGGCCAGAAGATCATTCAGCGGTTTTCTGGATTTGCCGTACATCTGTTGAGCAGTAATATCTTCGCGCCCGGCAACAGCAATGCCGTTGGGAAGTAAGACAAAACTGTCGCGCAAAACGGTTATGTTATGGTTTTCAAGATATTCGTGGGCTTCAGTTGCGCTTCCGTAGAACTCGTGGTTTCCGAGAACAGCAAAAACACCCTGTTTAGCCTGTAAATTTTTCAACAAATCACCCATGTTATTTTCGATTACCGGCCCCAAATCTTCATCGAAAACATCGCCGGCAAGCAATATTAAATCTGCATTTTCCCGGTTCACCATGTCAACCATTTTGTCGAGCCTTCCGTTTGAAATCATCATTCCCAGGTGGATATCCGAAATAAGGACTACTTTCTGTTTTCCACCGGGAATTGGTTTATTTATTTGAAAAGACACGTTTCGAATGGTCGGTATTTTGGCATTGAACCAACCCCATACCAGAATAAGAGCAGTTAGTGAATAAACCAGAAAAACACCTGTTTTACCTTTGCCGCTTGCCCAGCTGAACCGGAGAGTGTCTGTTGCCCCCAAAATTCCGTTCAATCCGCGAAAAAAATCTGCCAGCAGGAACAACAGGGTGAGATAGACCATGGCTCCCAGCCACCACGAACCCAATTTTACAAATGGTTCTGCAATAGCCATATATCCGGTACGTTCGGTAATTCGTCCAATCATATATGCAAAGGCCACCAACCAGAATAGTACAGCAGAAACCCACCAGCCTGCGTTTCCGGCAGGAAAAACTGCCTGCGTTCGTGAAAAAATATAGACGTTAACTATCAAATTAACGACAAAAACAACGACGAAAAATATCATATACGTTTTCCTTTCTTTCATTTATGATTTGTTTGAGATTTAAACCGGAAATTACAACAAATGTTCAACTTGTTTACTTTCCAGAGCCTTAAAATAAAGTTTATTTGAAATGGTTTAAAATTTTGACGACAGTATGATAATTTTAAAAAATTAAGGGCATTTTTGTAAGATATTTCAATTAAAACATTCAAAAAAGAAGCTTTATGCCAAAAAGGGAAGATCTTCACAAAATTCTTATCATCGGCTCGGGCCCCATCATTATCGGTCAGGCATGTGAATTCGACTATTCGGGGACACAAGCCTGTAAAGCACTTCGTTCGCTGGGTTACCAGATTGTTCTGGTAAATTCCAATCCGGCAACCATAATGACCGACCCTGAAATGGCGGACTTTACCTATATAGAACCGCTGAATGAATATGCATTAACAGAAATTATCAAAAAGGAACGACCCGATGCCTTGCTTCCCAACCTGGGCGGACAAACGGCACTGAACCTTTCTTTGGAGCTGGCAAAGAAAGGCATTTTGGAAAAATTTGGCGTTGAGGTAATTGGCGTAAACCTGGAAGCGATTGAAAAAGGAGAAGATCGGACTGAGTTTAAAAATTCAATGAACCGGCTTGGTATTGAAATGCCCCGAAGCAAAGCGGTAACCACTGTGAAAGCTGCTGAAAAGATTGCCGACGAACTGGGATACCCGGTAGTTATTCGTCCGGCTTATACCATGGGAGGCACAGGTGGCGGACTGGTTTACAATGTAGAAGAACTTCGCACGATTGCCGCCCGGGGAATTGCTGCCAGCATGGTGAACCAGATTTTGGTGGAAGAATCGGTACTTGGCTGGGAAGAACTTGAGCTGGAGGTAGTGCGAGATGCTAAAAATCAACTGATTACCGTTTGTTTTATCGAGAACGTAGATGCCATTGGTGTGCATACCGGCGACTCTTTTTGCACCGCACCCATGCTTACCATCTCTAAAAAACTGCAAAAACGGCTGCAGGATTATGCCTACCGGATTGTGGAGGATATTGGTGTGATTGGCGGAACCAATGTGCAGTTTGCACACGATCCTCAAACCGGACGGGTGGTGGTTATTGAAATCAATCCACGCACATCGCGTTCATCGGCGCTGGCATCCAAAGCCACAGGTTTTCCTATTGCACTTATTTCTGCATTACTGGCGGGAGGTCTCACACTCGACGAAATTCCCTACTGGCGCGAAGGAACGCTTGAAAAATACACGCCGTGGGGCGATTATGTGGTTGTGAAATTTGCCAAATGGGCTTTTGAGAAATTCGACGGGCTGAATGACAAACTGGGTACCCAAATGCAGGCCGTGGGCGAAGTAATGAGCATTGGTAAAAACTATAAGGAAGCCCTGCAAAAAGCGATTCGCTCCCTGGAAACCGGTCGCTACGGATTGGGATTTGCTAAAAATTTCAATGAAAAATCGCTGGAGGAGCTGATGATACTGCTGAAGGATCCATCCAGCGAAAGACAATACATCATGTACGAGGCCTTGCGAAAAGGTGCAACAGTTGAACAATTGCATCAAAAAACATTCATAAAAGCCTGGTTTATTGAACAGATGAAAGAACTGGTGGAGCTGGAGGAAAAAATTCTTAGTTACCAAGGGAAAAAACTGCCTGAAGTGCTTTTTATTCAGGCTAAAAAGGATGGATTTGCAGATAAATACCTGGCCAAACTTTTAAATTTGACTGAAAGTGAGATTCGTAACCGCAGGTTATCACTCGGTTTGGAAGAAGCCTGGGAGCCGGTACCGGTGAGTGGCGCCGATGCAGCTTATTATTATTCGACCTACAATGCACCCAATCAGGTGAAAGCTGACAATAAGAAGAAAATTATGGTGCTGGGGGGAGGGCCAAACCGCATTGGTCAGGGCATCGAATTCGACTATTGCTGTGTTCATGCGGCATTTGCCATTCGCAATGCCGGCCTCGAATCGATCATGGTCAACTGCAACCCTGAAACGGTTTCAACCGATTATGATACATCGAACCGTCTTTATTTTGAACCGCTTACTGTAGAAGATGTCCTGAGCATCTATGAAAAAGAAAAACCGGATGGGGTAGTGGTGCAGTTTGGCGGGCAAACTCCTTTGAATATTGCAAACGAATTGGAAGAAAACGGTGTGAAGATTATTGGCACCAGTCCCGAAACCATTGATCTTGCAGAAGACCGCGACCAATTCCGGAAAATTATGGAAAAGCTGAACATTCCGCAACCACCATCAGGAATGGCAAGTAATCTGGAAGAAGCGCTGGAAATTGCCGGACGAATTGGTTATCCGTTAATGGTACGCCCTTCGTATGTTTTAGGTGGCAGAGGGATGAAGATTGTGCTCGACGAGGAGATGCTCCGCCAGTATGTAACAGCAGCTGTGGATGTAACGCCCGATCGCCCGTTGTTAATCGATATGTTTCTGGAAGATGCCATTGAAGCGGAAGCCGATGCCATTGCCGACGGGCAGGATGCCTTTGTACCCGCAGTAATGCAGCACATTGAATATGCCGGAATACACTCGGGCGACTCTGCTTGTGTTATTCCGCCGGTAATCATAAGCGAGGAGCTGATTAAAACCATTGACGATTATACCCGCCGCATTGCCATAGAAATGAAGGTGGTTGGACTGATGAACATTCAGTATGCCATTTACAAAGACTTAGTGTATATTCTCGAGGCCAATCCACGGGCATCTCGCACTGTGCCACTGGTTTCAAAAATATGCAATATACCAATGGCCAAAATTGCCACAGAAATAATGCTCGGAAAAAAACTTTCCGATTTCAACCTTGAAAGAAAAAAACTGAACCACTTTGGTGTAAAGGAAGCCATTTTCCCTTTCAACATGTTTCCTGATGTTGACCCTGTTTTGGGGCCGGAAATGCGCTCAACGGGTGAAGTACTGGGTCTGGCCGATTCATTTGGCCTGGCATTTTTTAAATCGCAGGAAGCCACAAAAACGCCACTGCCCATGCAAGGAACGGTTTTAATTACCATTGGCGATCGCGATAAGGATAAAATTGTGCAAACAGCCCTGAATTTCAAAAGTATGGGATTCGATATTATGGCTACCGGTGGAACAAAAGAATTCCTGGATAAACACGACATAGAGTCACGGTTCATCAATAAAATTTATGAAAAACGGCCCAATATTGTGGACGCTCTGGTAAATGGCGAAATTGATCTGGTGGTAAATACTCCTGCCGGAAAGCAAAGTGAGTATGATGATTCCTATATCCGGAAAACTGCCATTAGATGCAATGTACCCTACATTACAACCACCGCTGCTGCTTTTGCTGCAACACAAGGAATTAAGGAACGACGCAACGGTGCCTATCTGGTAAAATCGCTACAGGAATACCATCGGGATATCGTGTAAAACCAAACGAAATAAAAACGGGAAAAGCAGCACCTTTCCCGTTTTAAATTTTCAGAATAACAGATTGTTATACGTTGTAAGTTGACGAAGCTGTATCTCCGCCGCGGCCGGTCCAGTTGGTGTGGAAGAATTCGCCGCGCGGCTTGTCGGTGCGTTCGTAGGTATGGGCGCCGAAATAGTCGCGCTGAGCCTGCAGCAGGTTGGCGGGCAGACGTTCGGTGCGGAATCCGTCGAAATAGCAAAGCGCCGAAGTAATTGCAGGAACAGGAATTCCGTTCGACAGTGCCGTTGCACTTACTCTGCGCCAGCCTTCCTGAGTTGATTCCACTTTTTCTTTGAAGAATGTGTCGAGCAACAAGTTGGGTAACTCCGGATTTTTTTCGAATGCCACTTTTATATCTTTCAAAAATACGGAACGGATAATACATCCACCTCTCCACATCAGGGCGATGCCGCCGTAATTCAGGTTCCATCCGTATTCCTTCGCAGCTTCCATCATCAGGTTGTAACCCTGTGCATAGGAGATGATTTTTGCTCCGTAAAGCGCCATTTTCAGGTCGTCGAGGAATTGTTGGCGGTCACCTTCAAATTTTGGTTTCGGTCCGTTTAATATTTTAGAAGCCTGAACGCGCAAATCTTTTTGTGCCGACAGACAACGTGAAAAAACCGATTCGCCGATAAGAGTCAGCGGAATTCCCAGGTCGAGTGCCGAAATGCCGGTCCATTTTCCAGTACCTTTTTGTCCGGCTGTGTCCAGAATGAAGTCAACGGTTTCCTCGCCGTTTTCATCTTTGTAACCCAGAATGTCGCGGGTAATTTCAATGAGGTAGCTGTCGAGTTCTTCTTCGTTCCATTTTTTAAACACCTCGTGCATTTCGTCGTTGCTCATACCCAACAGGTCTTTCATCAACTGGTAAGCTTCGGTAATAATCTGCATGTCGCCGTACTCAATTCCGTTGTGCACCATTTTTACAAAGTGGCCGGCACCATCTTCGCCAACCCAGTCGCAACAAGGTTCGCCGTTTTCCACTTTGGCGGCAATGCTTTGAAAAATTTCCTTCACATGCGGCCATGCATCCGGCGAACCTCCCGGCATAATCGACGGTCCTTTTAATGCACCTTCCTCACCACCCGAAACGCCGGTTCCGATATACAGGAATCCTTTGCTTTCAACATATTTCGTACGACGAATGGTGTCGGGAAAGTGCGAGTTCCCGCCATCGATGATGATATCGCCCTTCTCCAGGTGGGGCATGATTAATTCGATGAAATCGTCCACCGGTTTACCAGCTTTCACCAGCATCATTACTTTGCGTGGCCTTTCCAGCGAGGCTACCAGCTCTTCGATGGAGTGCGCACCGATGAAGTTTTTACCGGCACCGCGTCCGTTAACAAACTTATCTACTTTTTCCACTGTCCGGTTAAACACTGCCACGGTGTAACCTTTACTTTCCATGTTCAACACCAGGTTTTCGCCCATCACGGCGAGGCCAATGAGGCCAATGTCTGCTAATTTTTTCATATTCATTATTTAATTTGTTGATATTAATTTTTTTAACCAATTAGGCACATAGGGCACATAAGATTCTATTGTGTCCTATGTGCCTACTGTGGTTTTATCCTAAATCTAAGTTTTTTCAGTTTTTCCAACGTTTTATTTTCAATATTTCTTGCTACTACAGTGTAGGAATCAAACTCCCGTCGTACCGGATAATCACCCCTTAATTTTTCAAACAACTGCGGATTTTCCTTTAGCGCTTCATCGTCGTTTTCAATGTCATACGTTGAAAGAACGGCTTCTGCCAGGATGGAATATTCACGTCGCTGGTTGCCGTCGATTTCTATTTTTGTTTTTTCGGGAAGTTCCACGTTTTCCGGTTCCCAGTTGTCTATGCCGAGGTTGAAAAACCGGCTGATGGCCTGCACACTCATTTTGGTCCCATTGGCTTTTCCGTCTTTGGAATAGCCTGCAATGTGCGGCGTTCCGTAGTCGGCCATTTGCAGCAATCCCAGGTCGATGTCGGGCTCGTTTTCCCAGCAATCGGCAATAAGACCCGAAATTACTCCGGTTTTCAGCGCGTTTTTGATAACTGCTGAGTTAAACACTTCGCCCCGGCAGGAATTGATGAGTAGCGGCTTTTTTTCAAGCTTTCGAATGAATTTTTCATCCGCCATGTGGAATGTTGCGTCTTCACCTTTCAAATTTAGTGGAACATGAAAAGTGATAATGTCTGCTTCCTGCTGAATTTCTTCCAGTGAAACAAATTGTTCGGGTCCTTCAACCCGTTCCCGTGGCGGGTCGTTGAGCAGCACCTTCATGCCAATGATTTCGCAAAGCCGGGCCACTTTTGAACCCACATGCCCCACGCCAACAATCCCAATGGTTTTGTCTTTCAGGTCGAACCGTTTTTTCATGGAGTAAGAAAACAGCGCCGAGGCAATGTACTGGTTCACGCTTTCGGCATTACAGCCCGGTGCGTTTGTCCATTCGATGCCGGCCCGTTCGCAGTAACCGGTGTCGATGTGGTCGAAACCGATGGTGGCCGTGGCAATGAATTTTACTTTCGAACCTTCGAGCAACTCCCGGTTGCATTTGGTGCGGGTGCGGGTAACAATAGCATCCGCATCTTTCACCACCTCCGGAGTAGTTTTGCTTCCCGGCAGGTAAACCACCTCGGCAAGCGGTTCAAATGCCCCGCGGATGTATGGTATTTTATCGTCGATGACTATCTTCATGTTCTCTTTTCTACTGTGCCCTATGTGTCTATTGTGGTTTGTTCTTAAATACCACATAGGCACATAGGGCACATAGTTATTTTTTTGGTAAATTTCTAAAATATTCTGTTACTAACGTTTTTTGTCCTTCTTTGAAAATATTGGTGCAATTAAAATTGATTAGAATTCCTTTTGGCTTTTTTAGTAAATTCAGATAAGTGAGCAATTTCGCTTCATGTACCGGATGAAATGCATCAACAGTTTTCAACTCAACAATCATTAAATCATCAACAAGCAGGTCGTAACGCAAATCTGCATCGAGGTATATCCCTTTGAATTCAACTGGCACAACTTGTTGTCGTTTAACATCGTGTCCGTTCAACTGCAAAAGATGAGCAAGGCATTTTTCATAAACGCTTTCCAGTAATCCCGGGCCAAGTTCTTTATGAACATCAATGGCATAACCGATGATTTTGTATGTCAGTTCGTTGATCTGTTTTTGTGTAATCATCATTTTTTATTTTGAACCATATAGACACATAGATCACATAGCTTCTATTGTGCCCTATGTGCCTATGTGGTTTTTCCTGACGTAATACCCCTTCACCATCTCACCCAGCACCCAGTTCGTCCTCGCGGCAGAAACTCCGGTACTTGCACATTTGCCCTCGCCACGCAACTCGTCAACCACTTGCTTTACCAGATTTTGCTGAATATGTTCCGGATTATCAAATCCCATTTCAAGCACTCCTTCCTGCGATGTAAATTTCACGTTTTCGTGGGTGAAACAGGGCAACACAATTTCGCCTTTGGTACCGGTAATTACAATTTCATCGGTTTCCGCGGATTCATCTGCCACAAAACACCAGCTGCCTGAACCGGTTACTCCCGATTCATGTTTCCAGGTTCCAACCACTGTATCTTCGGCAGGGTAGAGGCCGGCGCTGTTGGTTGCTATTCCGGAGACTTCCGTTACCGGGCCGAACAAAAAATCGAGGTAATCGAACTGGTGCGAAGCCAAATCGAAAAAATAACCACCGCCGCTGATTTCAGGATGAACGTGCCAACTCTGTTCTTCCTTTTTCAGGTCGGGTATCCGTGGCGGTTTATGTAGTTTAATGTTGACAACCAAAGGTTTCCCAATAGCACCCGTTTCAATCATCTCTTTTACTTTCAAAAAAGCCGGTAAAGACCTTCTGTAGTAAGCTACCCAAATGGGCATTCCGGTTTCCTCCGATACTTTCAACATTTCCAGGCATTCGCTATGATTTTTTGCCATGGGTTTTTCCACGTAAACCGGTTTGCCTGAACGCATCACTTCAATGGCATATTTTGCATGAAAACCGGGTGGGGTAGCAACGTAAACTGCATCCACTTCCGGGTCGTTGATTAATTCAGAAGCATTGGAATACCATTTTGGAACATTGTGACGGTAGGCGTAATCTTCAGCTTTTTCAGCATTGCGGCGCATTACAGCAATGAGTTCTGAGTTTTCAGTTTTGTAAAATGCCGGACCGCTTTTCACTTCGGTTACATTACCAACGCCTATAATGCCCCATTTTATTTTTTCCAATTTAACTGTTTTTTTGAACCACATAGGCACATAGTTCACATAGCTTCTATTGTGTCCTATGTGTCTATGTGGTTATTGTTAATACTCAAACCTGTCTTTATACGCCCACAGCCCGATTGCCGGATTGGAAATATAGAAAATTTCTTCACCGTCAGGCATGATGTTGAATCCGTCCTTCAGTTTTGCCGGATTGTATTTTGCAGTTATTTGATCAATATCGGCATATTTAAAACCGACACCTTCAATCTCTTGTCGAGTCAGGTTTTTTTCATCTTTACCCGGACAATAGGTAATACTGAAACGGCCTTCGGATGAACCGTGGATGAGATGTGCTGCAGCTCCAAGGTTTGCACGCAGGTCCTCATTTTTTTCCACCATTTTTAATGTATGCGGTGTTCCGAAATAGCCGTACTTTCTAATGAGTTTGTCGATTTGCTTATCCTCACCGAATTCAACCAGTGCCGGAGCCAGAACGATGAGTTCACCACCGTCGGCCAAAGCCATGCGGGTGCGGTACACACTTTTGTTGCCCAGCCACGTGCTTTTAAATTCGGTGGGGTCGAGCCAAACCACCACTTTTTTCAGCGGTTTTTCCACCATTTCGAAATTCACCTGCAACGACAGTTTGGCTGCCTTGTCGAACACATTGAAATCGTCGCCGATAAACAGGCCATAAGTTTGCAGTTTACCATCCCTGTTCAGCCCCACAACCGTTTGAACATACATGATGGGCAAATGAGAAGCAAAATGCTCCGATGCGTAATTGAAAATTTTCCTTACCGGCGTATCTGCCCGGCCCATCATTTTTTCCATGCCGTAAGCTGCACCGATAAAGTGGCTTTTATTTATGCCTTCGGAACCGCCCGTTCCCACAAAAATATTTTTGTTATAATTTGCCATTCCCACCACTTCGTGCGGCACCACTTGTCCAATGGAAAGAATGAGATCGAACCCGCCTTCCACCAGCAGTTTATTGACCTGTGCCGGCCAGTCGTAATCCACCGCGCCACCGGAAACTTCCTTTACAAATTCTGCCGGAACGGTTCCCAGCGTAATCACATCATTGCGCCAGTCGTGGTCACGAAAAAGGTTACGTGGTGTTTTGCCAAACATGTGGCTGATTTGCACGTCGGTCATAGGCGTATGTGTACCCAATGCCGGTAAAATATCGGTGAGTTTATCGCCGAAATACTGCCAGGCAAATTCAGTGAGTTCGCCCGAACGCGAAGGCAGGCGGGTGTAATCCGGCGGTACAGCCAGCACTTTTTTCTTCTCACCCATGTTATCCAGCGCTTCGAACAATCCCTTTTTCAGGTCTTCTGTGGAAAGACTGGTATCTTTTGAGCCGTTTTCGTAGTAAATCATATTTATTATTTTTCTTATGTGTCCTATGTGCCTATGTGGTATTTATAACGAACCACATAGGCACATAGGACACATAGTTATCTACCGTTTCACTCTCGCATTTCCTTTCCAGATGCTCCAAACCATATCTTCATCAGTAGGTTGAGCATAGTCGGTGAGAAAAGTTGCAGCCATGGCGCCGGTAGCCCAGCCAAACTGCGGCCATTTTTCCGGTTCCCAGCCCTTAAGTATTCCGTAAAGCATTCCACCTACAAAACCATCACCGCCGCCAATGCGATCGAGCACCACAATCGGGCGTGGTTCTATCACGTGCCAGTTTTCACCTTCAAGCAGAATAGCGCCCCAAAGGTGATCGTTTACGCTGATAACTTCACGCAGTGTTGTGGCAAAAACGGAAGCATTGGGGAATGTTTCCTTTACTCGTGTTATAAGTCCTTTAAAACCGTCGATTTTGGCTTTGATGCCCTCGCCACCTGCCGGCGGTCCTTCAATTCCAAAACAAAGCTGGAAGTCTTCTTCATTACCGATAAGAATATTTGAAACTGACGCGATTTCTGTAAAATCTTTCCGCAGTTGTACTTCGCGACCTTTCCAGAACGAGGCCCGGTGGTTCAGATCGAACGAAATTTTTGTGCCGTGTTTTTTGGCTGCCCGTGCCACTTCCAGACAGAACTGGGTGGTATCGGGAGATAATGCTGCAATTAATCCGGAGAGGTGAACGATTTGAACACCTTCTTCGCCGAAAATCCGTTCCAGGTCGAAATCTTTTGCATTCAAAGTGCGTCCAACTTCGCCTGCACGGTCGTTAAACACCCGCGGACCGCGCAACCCATATCCGCTGTCGGCAATGTTTATCTGATGCCGGTATCCCCACGGATCGCCCTGTTCCACTTCCGGCCCTTCATAATCCATGTGGCGGCCTTTCAGATTACTTTTTATAAACTGCGCAATCGGGCTGCCTTTCACAAAAGTGGTTAAAACTTTTACCGGCAATCCCAGATACGACGAAATGCTGGCCACATTGGTTTCGGCACTGGTGGCGTACATGGTAAATTTGTCGCTGGCATGAACCGGCTGACCGTTATCGGGTATAATTCGGATTCCCATACTTGTAGGAACCAGCATGGCGTATTTGGCGTCTTTCTTTAATTCTAAACTCATATAAATCAATTTTAGTTTAAATTTTCACTACTTCGTTTGCGTTCACGGTTTTTGTCTGAAAAGAGGGGGAACAGTTTGTATTCCCCCTTTTACATTTTATACCCCCCTTGTTGGGTGAGGTTTAATATCTGTCAGTTCTTCAATTTTTACCGGACGTTGCTCTTCGATGGATTTACGTGCTGCAATTCCAATGAGGCACGACATGGCGCCGTCTCTTGTTCCGGCTGAATGTTTGTAAGGATCGGCCATATCAGGGTCGCGAAAAATTTTGTCCTGCAGGCGTGAGTCACCACCACCATGGCCTCCCCTGGCTGCTTCCACCTTCAATATTTCAAAATCAGGGTCGAAGTTTTTCATCATAAAAATTTCATCGTAGCGAGTGGACGCTTCACCGCTTTGATTCATTTCGGCAGCATGCAACTGTGCCTGGTTGATTTGTTCCTGCCTGCGCCACGGAATGTCCTCCCATGTTTCTAAGCGACCGTCTTTGCCATTGAAAGCGATACGCCAGCCCTCGTAAGGAGAATAAGTTGTAAGTGAGTAATTTACAATAACATTGTTGGCATATTTGATTTGTGCCGACATTTTATCGAAAATATCCACTTCCTCACGCCAGAGGCAGTTGTCGCGAATGTACCCGTCGTATTTTTCATTTTTTACATACAAATCCATATCGTGCTGGCTTCTGGTAATGTCCCAGAAATAGTCACATTTGTCGGTATAAGCGCAGTTGCGGCAGTTGGCGCCTCTGAACTTGTTGTTCTTTCCGTAGTGCTCCAGCGCTCCGTAAGCGGTCACTTCCACAGGGTCGGAATCGATGAACCAGTTCAGTAAATCGAAATGGTGGGTTGATTTGTGAACGAATAACGTCCCGCCTTTATCACGCTCTCCGTGCCAGCGCCTGAAGTAGGATGCGCCGTGATACACATTCAGGTACCAGTTGAAATCGACTGAAGTGATTTCGCCAAACGGCTTCCGGGCAAGTTGTTCCTTAATGGCAGTAAAAAGCGTTCCGTAGCGGTAGTTAAACCCGACCGTACATTTTTTACCGGTCCGTTTTTCCGCATCCAGAATGGCCTGACATTTTACCTCGTCGGTGGTCATGGGTTTTTCGGTCAAAACATCAGCTCCCATTTCCATTCCTTTAATAATAAATTCATGGTGATTGGAATCCATTGTAGTAACAATAACCATTTCCGGTTTGGTTTCCGCCATCATTTTCCCGAAATCGGTAAAAACCGGGCAATTTACACCCATGTGTGTTTTTGCCAGTTCCAGCCTTCCGGGATTGTGGTCGCACAGGCCGACAAATTCTACAATGTCGCTGTAATTATCTACCACCCGTTTTCCCCAGAAGCCGATTCCTCTGACTCCGGTGCCTACCATGGCAATTCTCATTTTTCTCTGGCTGCTTACAGCCGCCCCAACCGGGCTTGAAAGCAGTGAGGCTACGGCTGCTGCGCCGGCTGTTGTTGTTAAAAAGTCTCTTCGTTTCATTGTATAACAGTTTAAAGTTTCGAGTTGTGCATGCCTAAATAAGATTGACCGTTTCTGATTTCCCCTCCTTCGGAGGGGTTAGGGAGGCTTTTTTTTATACTCCTCCAAAAGCGTTGTATCCGCCGTCAACGGGAATTACAATTCCGGTAATAAAGTTGGAAATATCGGAAAGCAGGAACAGCGTGGCGCCCTGCAAATCATTGGGTTCGCCAAATTTTCCCATGGGCGTGTTGTCCACAATTTTCTGGCCGCGGGGTGAAAAATTTCCCGTTTTTTCATCCATTACCAGGAAACGGTTTTGGTGGGTAATAAAAAATCCGGGCGCAATGGCATTTACCCTAATACCAACTTTTGCCAGGTGAACAGCCAGCCATTCCGTAAAATTGTTGACAGATGCCTTGGCTGCTGAGTAGGCCGGAATTTTTGTAAGTGGTTTATACGAATTCATGGAAGAAATATTCAACACTACTCCTTTTTTATTTTTGAGCATGTCCTGGGTGAAAACCATTGTTGGAAGTACTGTTCCTTTAAAATTGAGGGCAAATACCTTGTCGAATCCCTCCATTTGAAGGCCGTAAAACGTGTCGGCCAGATTTTCCATGTCGTTTTCCTGCATTTGCTCCACTTTTGTGGTAGCCTGCGGACTGTTTCCCCCGGCGCCGTTTACCAGAATGTCAATATCTCCCAGTTTTTGGTTGATTTCTTCTTTTGCCTGCTCCAGCGATTCCTTATCGAGTACGTTGGCGGCAACACCAATAACCTGTGAACCGGTTTCAGCCGAAATTTCTCCGGCTACTTTATCGGCCACTTCCTTATTTATATCGGCTATGGCTACATTCATTCCCACCGAGGCCATGGCCTTTACCATGGCGCTTCCAAGCACTCCGGCACCACCCGTAATCACACACACTTTTCCGGTTAAATCATTGAAAGACATTGGTTCCATTATGTTTCTTTTTTAAATTCTTTATAATAATCTACGTTTTCTTTTGTTACTATATCGATTGAGGTATAGTTTTCCCTGGCTGTGATTCTTTTCTGAACCACATATCTGAATATTTTATTTATGGCATTGTATCCCTGTTCTTCAGGCCGCTGGCAAATCAGAAAATGCACAATGTCCTTTTTCAGATACACAACGTTTTCCTTAAGCAGGTCATGTCCAATTACTTTCAATTCGAAAAGTTGGTGTTTTTCAATAAGTCGTCCTACATTGAAAACCCTGGAATTGGTAACAAAAATGCCTTTAATGTTCTTGCAGCGAATCATTTCCACCACACCTTCCATCCATTTTTCATCGGAAGTATCGGGCACTTCAAGGGTAAACAGCTGGTGAATGTCACGCTTGTTTTTAAAATACCAGTCGTAAAATCCCTTTTCGCGTTGCACCAAATGGTTCTGGTTGTCCATTTCCTTGGCAAAGTGAATCACCAGCACATTTCCCTCAGGAAGAATAAGGTCGAGCAACTTTCCGGAAACAAGACCGCTTTGATAGGAGTTTTGTCCGATATAACCCAGTTGTCCTGCATTTTTAATTTCAGAATCGATAAATACAAATGGTATATTCAATTCCTTCAGCTGATTGATAAAAACAGTAGATTCTTTTTTGTAGAAAGGTGCAAACACCACGCCGTCGGGTTTTAATTCCACTACTTTTCGGGCATTTTCAGCAAAACTTTTCGGATCGGTCTGGCTGAAGGTAAACGGCTGAACCTGAATTCCATACTGACGAAGTTCGGTAACCCGTTTTTGAACTCCAACCACCGGTTTGTTCCAGTAACCATCGGGTGATGGCGGTTCCGGGAAGAGGGTGGCAAACAACGCCGATTTTTTCGATGCCAGCGTACTGGCCAAAATATTGGGTTGGTAATTCAATTCAGAAACAATTTTCAGAATTTTCTTTTTGGTAGCTTCAGCAACCTCGCCCCGGTTGTGCAAAACGCGATCAACCGTTCCGATGGAGACTCTTGCCTTTTCGGCAATGTCTTTTATCCGTATTTGTTTATTTGTTTCTATAATGATTTAATTTTAAGCAAATTACTAATTGAATTAAGCTGTTGAAATACAAAGCTAAAGAATTTTTTTCAATTTTCGTGCACGTACACGGAAAATTTCGCATGAAATGTTTTGGAACATTTCCAGGCGAATGTAACTTTTCCAATATCAGAAATTGAGAAGTAGCCTGCCTTATGTATTGATTAGGGTTTTAAATCCAGCAGTTCCGGATTTTTTACCATTCGCCTAATGTACCTGAATAGTTTTCCTCCGTGTGAGCCGTCAACCACCCGGTGATCGAGTGTGGCCGAAAGGGTAAACACTTTCCGCGGTAAAATTTCATCGTTCACTACCAATGGTTTTTTGTAAACCTTGCCGATAATCATAACGAGTGATACATTTGATGAAGGCAGCAAAGCTCCGTATCCGGTATCGAGGCCAAGCGTTCCGATGTTTGACATGACAAAAGAGCCAAAACTGTCTGACGAAAGATTTACGCCCGGCAGCGATAAACCCCAGTCGATGGTAACCAGCTTGTACAAATTGAACAGCCAGGCGCGAAAAGGCCAGGGAATGGACGAAAGCATGTGTTTCGACTGCATTGCTGAATTTTCTTCGCCCTGCCGCGATTCTTTAATCTTTTCTGCGATGGCTTCCGAAAGTTCAGTAACCGTGAGTGTATCGGTATTGGGAATTTTTACCGAACCCATTTCGGCATTTTTCAGCAATACACTTACCATAGCGTCAACCGACTTACGGCTGACAACGTTTCCTCTTTTGATGTAAGCATTTAACTCCGGCACTTCCTCGCGAAATGCCCGGGCCACAATGAGTGTCATCAACTGGGTAAGCGTGGTTTTGACACCCTCTTTGCGCTTTTTTGCAATAAACTTTTCCAAATCGGTCACATCGATATCCACTGATCCGTAAATTTTGGAATCACGCGGTTTCCGGTAAATTGTGGAGGCCACTTTGCGCCAGTTGGTATTGAGTTCTGCAGATGTATGTGACATTTTTCGGATTCTCGTTAAGTTTCTATATTCTTTTTTCTACCGTTTTATTCAGGTTACACGCAAATGTAGTTTTTTAAAATGAAATTGCTCTTTTTTACAAAAAATATTCATTTCGGAAATATGTCGTTCGTTCTTCTCATTTCACTTCCTGTTTTGTACCTTTGGCTCAAAATTAAAATACCTGAAAAATGAAAAAAACTGTATTCATGGTGTTGGTTTCAGTCCTGATCTGGGGCTGCACATCTACCTCAAAAAAAGCAGAAACAATGGATGATAAACCGGAAATGCAAAAAAAAGTGGAAGAGTTTGCCACTTTCAGGCTGACAACTGATTTGAGTATTTTGTCGGAAAAAGAAAAGCAAATGCTCCCGCTTTTGCTGGAAGCGGCACAAATAATGGACGATATTTTCTGGACGCAGGCTTACGGCGATAAGAAAGAATTGTTTACAGATGATTTGGATGAATACACCCAACAGTTTCTGAAAATCAATTACGGTCCGTGGGAACGGTTAAAAAACAACGAACCATTTATTGAAGGAGTTGGACCCAAACCGGCAGGCGCGAATTTTTATCCGGCCGACATGACCAAAGAAGAATTTGATGCATGGGACAATGAATCAAAAACCAGCCTTTATACGCTTATCCGGAGAGACGATGAAGGAAACCTGGTGTCTGTTCCTTACCGCGAAGCTTATGAAGAGCAGGTAAAAAAAGCATCGGATTTAATCTTGCAGGCTGCTGAACTTGCCGGGGATGCAGGCCTGAAAAATTACCTGGAAAAACGTGCCCAGGCTTTGCTCACCGACGAGTACTACGAAAGCGACATGGCCTGGATGGACATGAAGAACAATACCATAGAGTTTATTGTGGGACCGATTGAAAACTACGAAGACCAGCTTTACGGGTACAAAACCGCACACGAATCGTTTATTCTGATTAAAGACAAAGACTGGAGCGAAAAACTGGAAAAATACGCCGCCTTGCTTCCCGGACTTCAGGAAGCTCTGCCCTGCGAACCGCCCTACAAAAATGAAACCCCTGGCGTTGATTCGGATATGAATGTTTACGATGCCATATACTATGCGGGCGATTGCAATGCCGGAAGCAAAACCATAGCCATTAACCTGCCCAACGATGAACAGGTACGCGAAGATAAAGGCAGCCGCAAATTGCAGCTGAAAAACTCAATGCAGGCCAAATTCGATAAAATTCTGGTTCCCATTTCGGAAGTACTGATAGCCGAAGAGCAGCGGAAACACGTAAAATTCGATGCCTTTTTCGAAAATACCATGTTTCATGAAGTGGCTCACGGTCTTGGCCTTGGAAATACCATAGATAAAAGCTCAACCGTACGCGAAGCCCTGAAAGATGCCTATACATCGATTGAGGAAAGCAAAGCCGATATTCTTGGATTGTGGTGCGTTTACCAGTTAAATGAAATGGGCGAACTGGGTGAAAAAGAGATGATGGACAATTTTGTCACTTTCATGGCCGGAATTTTCCGCTCGGTGAGGTTCGGTGCAGCCAGTGCACACGGCAAAGCCAACATGATGCGTTTTTACTATTTCCAGGAAACCGGTGCTTTTGAGCGCGACCCGGAAACCGGCACCTACCGGGTCGATTTCGAGAAAATGAAGGAGTCGATGTTAAGCCTCTCTGAACTTGTATTGAAAATTCAGGGAGACGGAGATTACGAAACAGCCCGGAAAATGATTGAAGAAAAAGGGTTTATCCGCGAAGAACTGCAAAATGACCTCACCCGCATTGGAGAAGCGGGTATTCCGCGCGACATTGTTTTTGAGCAAGGAGCTGAAATTCTGGGAATTAAGTAGATTAACGTTCTGTTAACAATATGTTTTTTCTGAATTTTGTTACATTTGTATTGTGAAACTATTCAGGAACATATTGATTTTTGTACTCAGTATCGTGTTTCTGGTGTCTGCCACCGGAATCCTCATCTTTCATACCCACTGCGCCTGTACCGGAAACGATCAGGTTTCGGTTTATGTAAGTCCGGAAACCTGTGAAGACAGTTTTCATGTTCACCATACACACGGCGAGGGTGGGGAAGAAGTTTGCGTTTCGGAGCACGAATGCCATGAATGCACGACACATACCGATAACTGCGGATGCGACGCACCCGAAGTCCGTTTCCTGAAGCTCGACGACCGTGTGGTAAATGAAAAAGTTCGCATTGAAAAAATTCTGCCTGTTCAGTTACATCTGATGGCAGAATCTGCCATATTGTTGTTTCACAACACCGACGGGGAAGAAAATCAGGATTATAATTACATCGATCCGCCTCCTTTGCTAACTTCCTCCAAAGATTTTCTCATCCTCATTCAGCAACTTAAAATCCCCGTTTCAGCTTAAAATATCATCGTTTTCCCCCAGGCTGTTTCACTTGTATCAATTTATAAGTTTTAAGCATGAAACGAATAGGAATTTTATTATTCATATTTCTCCCGTTTATAGCCGTTTCGCAGCTTTTGGAAGGGGCAATTTACGGAAATGAGAAGAACGAAAAACAACCTTTGCCGGGAGTGAATATTTACTGGCAGGGAACCAACCGGGGAGTTGCATCGGTTGATGACGGCAGCTTCAAAATAAAAAAAAGAAGCAGCGACCATATTTTGATGATAAGCTTTGTTGGCTACCAAACACAGGAACTTCATATACATGATTTGAATTTCCTGGAAATTATGCTGGAACCGAACCTGGAACTGGGCGAAGTGAAAGTGGTTCATAAAAACCGGGGTACCTATTTGTCGGCCATAGATCCCATTCAAACCGAACGGATTAACGGCGCTGAACTGCATAAAGCGGCCTGCTGCAACCTGGCCGAAAGTTTTGAAACCAATCCGTCGGTGGATGTCAGCTACAGTGATGCCGTTACCGGAGCCAAGCAAATCAGGCTGCTGGGACTGGAAGGAACCTATTCGCTTTTGCAGATAGAAAATATGCCCAACCTGCGCGGACTGGCCACCAATTTCGGATTAACCTATGTGCCGGGGCCGTGGATGGAGTCTATTCAGGTTTCCAAAGGCGCTGCATCGGTATTAAACGGTTATGAGTCAATAGCCGGCCAAATCAATGCCGAATACAAAAAACCCGATGCAGAGGAAAAACTTTTTCTGAATACTTTTGTCGGCGCCAGCGGACGACTGGAGTTCAACGGAAACGGAAACATCCGGGTTTACAAGGATAAGCTGACTACCGGCATTTTTGTACACGCCAGCGACCAGTCGCGCCGAAACGATGAAAACGGTAACGGGTTTCTGGATGAACCACTTTCACGGCAGGTGCAGGTTTTTAACCGTTGGAAATACAATAACCATAAAGGGTATATGGCCCAGGCAGGTTTCAGTGTGCTTACCGAAGACCGCCTGGGAGGGCAGGCCTCATTCAGAAAAGGAATGCAGCCGCTGATTTCCAATCCGTATGGAATCAGTATTGAAAACGATCGAATGGAAGGTTTTTTTAAAACAGGATATGTTTGGCCCAACCAGCGGACAGCCCTGGCCTGGTTATCGAATTTTTCGAGGCATGAAACCAGCTCCTTTTACGGTTTAAACCGTTACGATGCCAGTGAGACCCGGTTTTATGGCAGCGCCGTACTTACCCGCGACCTCGATTTGGCAGGCAGGCACATGCTGAATACCGGATTCAGTTTCATCTACGATAAATTCGACGAAAACCTGTACCAGCAGAAAATGAACCGGAAAGAACAGGTTCCGGGAATATTTGCTGAATACACCCTGAAACCCGGGCCGGATTTTACTTTTCTGGCCGGAATCAGAACCGATTTTCACAACCTTTTTGGCACGTTTGTTACACCCCGTATGCACCTCAGGTATAATATGGGCGAACATGTAACCATCAGGGCCAGTGCAGGAAAAGGCTACCGTACAGCCAATATCATTTCCGAAAACAACTACCTGCTGGCAAATGCCCGTCCGCTGCAATGGTCGCACGATGTTTTTCAGGAAAAAGCATGGAATTACGGTTTTGCGCTGGTGCAATACTACACGCTCTGGGGGCGCGAACTTCAGCTAAATACCGAATATTTCCGTACCGATTTTCAAACACAACTGGTAGTTGACCGCGAAACATCGACATCGAACATTATTTTGGCCCCGCTCGACGGGCAGTCGTACTCCAACAGCCTGCAGTTCGATTTGCGCTACGAGCCCATTGAACGCCTCGATGTTTTGCTGGCATACCGTCTCAACGATGTGAAGCAAACCATTGGAGGAGAACTGCTTGAAAAACCTTTAACCAGCCGCTACAAAGGTTTGATTACTTTTAACTATACAACCAACCTGAAAAAATGGATGTTCGATTACACCATCCAGTTTAACGGTGGCGGACGCATTCCGCGCTATCCGGTGGAAGGATTGGAACGGATAAGCATTTCAGGCGATAATTTCGAATTTTCGCCATACACGGTTATGAATGCCCAGATTACCAAATATTTCCGTTACTGGAATATTTACCTTGGAGCGGAGAACTTCACCGATTTTAAACAAAAAAATCCGGTGGCCGGCACTGATGATCCATTCGGGCCTGATTTTGATGCAACAAATGTGTGGGGACCGATAATGGGCCGTCGCATCTACCTTGGATTGCGATTCAATTTGAATTATCAGTAATCATTTAATAATCAATAAAATAAATAACATGAAAAAAATTGGAATTCTTCTTTTGATTTTGATGCTGGGAGGATTAACCAGCGAAATTTCAGCCCAGAAAAAGGGCAGGGCAGTGGTTTGTTTTCAAAGCGATATGGATTGCACCAATTGCGAAGAAACCCTTTATGAACACCTCCGGTTTGAAAAAGGGGTGAAAGACTTAAAGGTGGACCATGCTTCCAATACCATTCGTATTGAATTTGTGGAAAAACGAAACGATGAGAAAAGCCTGGCAAAAGCCATTGGTGATAAAGGGTTTAAAGCAGATAAAATCACCAGCGAAAAGTATAAGGAACTGCTCGGACAAGTAAAGGAGCATGGGCACGAACACGACCATGAAATTCACCGCGAACGTAATTGATTAGTTTAGTCTGAAACGATAGGAGATAGTCCCCTGCTGAAAAGCAGGGGCATTTTCATCGGTATTGAATTTGGCTTTCAGTGCAGCCTGGCGGGCTTCACTCCAAAAGCGCTGATCCATAATGGTGGTACCTCTTGCACCTGGCTCGGCAGCCGTAACATTTCCGTTTTTATCAACCGTAACCTGCACAACCACAAGTCCTTCGTCGTCGCCGGGGTAAACCGGTTTAGGCAACGAACGGTGCGTTCTTCCAGCCAGGCTGTAGGAGATACCGCTTCCCTGATCACCGGTACCACTGCCACCCGGCCCGTAAGTTCCGGCATTTGGATCGCCGGTGGGCACTCCCTGGTTTCCTCCCGGGAAAGTGGCTCCCTGGCTTTGATTGTCTCCGGTTCCCTGTCCACCTGTTCCGGTATCGCCAAAAGCGCCCTGTGCACGGGAATTTATTTCGGCAATCCGGCGTTGTTCTTCTTCCTGTCTTTTGCGTTCAGCTTCGGCTTGTCGCTGGCGTTCCAGCTCAGCCTGGCGTTGCCGCTCGAGTTCAGCCTGCCGCTGACGTTCAATTTCGGCCTGCCTTTGTCTTTCTGCCTCAGCTTCAATATTCTTCTGTCTTTCAATCTCTGCCTGGCGCTGCCGTTCAATTTGCTGTTGCCGTTGACGCTCTTGCTCCAGCTGGCGCAGGCGTTCAGCTTCTTCCTGGCGTTTTTTTTCAGCAGCATCAATGGCCGCTGTTTCTTCATAATCCTGAGTCATGGCTACTTCTTCCGCCGGCTCAGGCTGGCTTACCGGAGGGGGAGTGGTGGCCGGTTGAGGCGGTGGAGTAACGGGCTGCACCTCTTCCTGCTGAACGGGTTGCGTGGGTTGAGGCTGCCTTGGTTGCGGACGGGGCTCAACCTGTCCCAAACCCTGCTCACTGGTGCCAAAATTAACCAGAATGCCTTCTTCACCCGGCAAAGGAAGCGGGGTGAAAAAACCAAGGAAAATAAGCATCAGCAAAACAGCCAGATGAAAAATAGCCGTTCCAATAATTCCTCTTCTATGTTTCTGAAAAAATGTCATTTAGCCCTCCGGCGCAGTAGCCGCAATCATTTTATACTTATTTTTACGTGCAATATTCATAATTTTTACCACCTCGTCCCAGGGAACCGATTTCTCGGCATGGAGCGATATGTATATATCGTCGTTACCAATACCGTACCGGTTTTGCAAAAAAGGTTCAATTTCCCTGAATTCAACTCTTCTGAGCTGACCATCGTCGTTGATGTAATACCTTAAATCTTTGGTTATGGATATGGTGGTAATAGGTTTGGCTGCCGTTTGGGTGTTACTTTGGGGCAACAGCAGTTTTAAAGCATTGGGAGCTACCAGCGTGGAAGTAACCATGAAAAATATCAGAAGTAAAAATACGATATCGGTCATGGACGACATGCTGAAGGCAGCATTTACCTTATTTCTTCTTTTCAGAGCCATTTTTTATACTTATGCAGGTTCATTCAGTAAATCCATAAATTCCGTAGTAGTGGCTTCCATTTTAAAAACCACCTTTTCAACATTGGTTACCAGAATGTTATAGGCAAAGTAGGCGATAATACCAACAATAAGACCGGCAACAGTGGTAACCATAGCCTGATAAATACCTGTGGATAAGAGAGTTACATCAATGTTGTTCCCGGCATTGGCCATGTCGTAAAAGGCCTGTATCATACCCATTACCGTTCCCAGGAAACCAAGCATAGGCGCACCTCCGGCTACCGAAGCCAAAACCGGAAGTCCTTTTTCAAGCTTCGATATTTCGAGGTTACCCACGTTTTCAACAGCTGCACTCACATCGGTAAGCGGCCGGCCAATGCGGCTGATTCCTTTCTCAAGCATCCTGGATGCCGGATTGGAATTGCTCCGGCAAAGCATGATGGCTTCATCAATCTTCCCATTGGTAATATATACTTTGATTTTTTCCAGAAGACTGGTATCAAACTTTCCGGCTTTCTTGATGGCAAAGTACCGGTCGAAAAAGATATAAACCGCTATAATCGACAATAAAATAATGGGAATCATTATCCATCCACCTTTGATTGCCATATCAATAAATTTGGTGGAAATTCCATCGGGTTCTGCGGCCAGTGTATCCAGTTCGGTGGCAATGTCGGCCTGAATCATTAAAAGTTTCAACATGGGTATTTTAATTTCTTTAAAATTTTAAAACAAAACGAAACTACACATCATTTATTATAAACCGCTAAATTAACTATTATTTTGCAACCCATACGGCTGTGCACTCGTTGTTCAAACACAAGTTATGAACAGGAAACTATTGATATTTACTTTTATATCTGGCTTTATGCAAACATGCTTAGCAGCGTGGACGTAATATGTGTGGTATTCCAAAATATTGAATAAAATACGTTTGTCTTATAATTGATATTAAGTTAAATAAGATATGTATTTAAAAAGGGATGAAAATTCACCCCTTTTCTGTTTTATTATGATTGTCCTAATTTTTCAAGCATTTTATTGTAGTTATCCATGTCTTTCAACCGGTAATATAAATTTTTAAGCGATTCCATGGTCATGTTGTCTTCAGGGTTCAGTTCATGACATCTTTCCATGTATGGCAATGCTTTCTGGAACCATACGTCGGCTTTTTTCAATTCGACCTCATAGGTAGCGTTATCGCTGGTTGGAACAGCATTGGCCACTTCAATTTGCTGCACGCCTCTGTTGTAGTACAGCGCTCCCATGTTATAGTATGCATTAAAGAACTCGTCATCTGCCTCAATTGCATTATCGTATGCTTCAATGGCTTTATCTGTATTCTCCATCTTCTCATACAATGTTCCCTGGGCAAAATGGAACGTCGGATTGTTTGGATCCTGCCGGATGGCCATATCCAGGTATTTCATTGCATCTTCGGTTTTGTCCATATCCAGGTAGATCTGAATCATGCTGGTAAGCACGGTATTGTCTTCAGGATATTTTTCAAACCCTTCCTGTAAAGCTTCCAGTGCGCCCAAAGTATCTTTTTTCAACTGGTATGCATTGGCAATCAAACTGTACGTGCGGGCTTCGTTATATCCATATTTGGCTGCTTCCTTGTAATATTCAATGGCTTTATCGTAATTTTCGGCATTGTAGGCGGCCAAACCAGCATTAAAAATAATTACGGTATCCACAACTCCCGGATTGTCCTGCTTAATTACGTCAATCTCCTGAACATCAAGTATTTGCTCAAATGAACGCAACGCTCTAGGATAATCTTCGACATTAAACGCTTCCACTGCCTGGTTGGTTAAATCGTTGGTTAACAGCGTAAGTTTTACCTTAATGCTGTTAGCAAATTTACCTCCTTCGTCCAGTTCAAGTGCTTTTTTGTAGGAGTTCAATGCTTCGGTTAACGGGTCATCGGCAAGTTTTTTCACATTTGCGTCTTCCGATTGAAAAACAGCCTGATAAACTTCTCCCCTCACCTCCCAGGTACGGGGCCATTCCAGTGTTTTTTCAGCTTTTTCAGCAGTAGGATCGATGGCTTCATTAATGGTAATGAGCGCTTCTTCCAGTTTTCCTGTATCTTTCAGGTTTTGCGAGCTGGTAACCTTTGCTCTTGGCGAGCAAGCTGCCAGTAGAATCACAACGGCCAGGTTCAGTAAAATAATTGTCTTTTTCATATTAAATAATTTGAATTTAAATTTTTCACAAAAATATTACGAATTTAATTTTATATCAAATAACTACAAAAATAATTACCAATTTATTCCTGTTCTAAGTTATTTTCATCTTCATTTTCATTGAAATCGTTCAATTCCTGCGGATTTACCTCTTCATCTGTCAGTTCATCCATCACTTCTTCTTCGGCAGTATCGTTAACCACGCGGGCTACTGAGGCAATGCTGTCGTCATCCTTCAGATTAATCAGCCTCACTCCCTGTGTTGCTCTTCCCAGCAGCGATATGTTGCTAACGGCAAGACGAATGGTAAGGCCTTTTTCGGTTATAATCATCAGATCGTTATCGTCCGAAACGCTTTTAACGGAAACCAGACTGCCGGTTTTTTCGGTCACATTCAGGGTTTTAACCCCTTTCCCTCCACGGTTTGTAACACGGTAATCTTCTAATTTTGAGCGTTTTCCATAACCATTTTCAGAAATCACCAGTATATCTTCGGCACCGTTTTGCAAACAAACCATTCCAATAGCCTCGTCTTTTTCGCCCGCCAGTGTAATTCCCCTCACACCTGAAGCGTTGCGGCCCATGAAGCGTACTTTTGTTTCGTTAAAGCGGATGGCCTTGCCCGATTTCACGGCCAGCATAATTTCGCTGCTTCCGTTGGTAAGCCTTGCTTCGAGCAATTCATCCCCTTCCCTTATAGTAATGGCATTCACGCCATTCTGTCGTGGCCGGGAATATGCTTCAAGCAATGTCTTTTTTATCATTCCTTTTTTTGTGGCAAAAAGAATGTAGTTGCTATTGATGAATTCTTCGTCGGAAAGCGTTTTTACTTTAATAAAAGTCAGCACCTTGTCTTCTGTGCCAATGTTCAGAATATTCTGGATGGCCCTTCCTTTAGAGGTTCGTGTACCTTCCGGAATCTGATATACTTTAAGCCAGTAACACCTACCCTGCTCGGTAAACAGTAAAAGTGTATTGTGCATGGAGGCTATAAATATGTGTTCCAGGAAATCTTCATCGCGGGTGGTACCGCCTTTGGAACCAATTCCTCCTCTTCCCTGGGTGCGGAATTCGGTTAATGGAGTCCGTTTGATATAACCTAAATGTGAAATGGTAATAACCATATCTTCATCGGCATAAAAATCTTCCGGATTAAATTCTTCTGCATTGGGAACAATTTCTGTTCTGCGTTCGTCGCCAAATTTATTTTTTATTTCAAACAGTTCTTCCTTGATTATTTCCATGCGCAACTGAAAATCGGCAAGCACTTTTTTGTAATATTCAATCTGCTGCATAATTTCATCATACTCTTTGCGCAGTTTGTCCTGTTCCAGGCCGGTTAACTGACGCAGACGCATTTCAACAATAGCCCGCGACTGTACTTCGGTCAATTCGAAACGTGCAATCAGTTTTTCCCTGGCTTCTTCAGGTGTTGAGGAGCCTCTGATAATGGCAATTACTTCATCGATGTTGTCGCTGGCAATGATTAGCCCTACCAGAATATGCGCACGCTTCTCGGCCTGATCGAGTTCATACTGGGTACGTCTTGTTACCACCTCGTGACGGTGATTTACAAAATGCCTGATGATGTCTTTCAGGTTCAGCATTTTGGGCCTTCCGTTTACAAGGGCAATGTTATTTACATTGAAGGATGTTTGAAGTGCGGTATATTTGTATAGTTTATTCAATACCACATTACTCATGGCATCGCGTTTCAAATCGTAAACCACACGCATACCGTCTCTGCCCGACTCATCGTTCACATTTGAAATGCCCTCGATTTTTTTATCGTTCACCAGGTCGGCAGTCTTCTGAATCATTTCAGCGCGGTTAACGAGATAGGGAATTTCAGTGACAATGATCTTTTCCCTGTTTCCTTCATTTTCGATGTGTGCTTTGGCGCGCAGCACAATTCTCCCCCTGCCGGTTTCATAACCTTCTTTCACGCCCTGATAGCCGTAAATGATACCTCCGGTGGGGAAATCGGGTGCTTTAATTATTTGTATCAGTTCTTCCATTTCAATGTCATTATTGTCGATGTATGCAATAATGGCATCTATGGAATCGCTGAGGTTGTGGGGAGCCATGTTGGTGGCCATACCCACAGCAATTCCTGAAGTTCCGTTAATAAGCAGCTGTGGAATTTTGGTAGGCAGCACCGAGGGCTCGTTGAGCGACTCATCGAAATTGGGTTGAAAATCCACAGTATTTTTGTCGAGATCGGCCAGTGTTTCCTCTGCAATTCTTGACATTCTGGCTTCAGTATAACGCATGGCTGCCGGGCTGTCGCCATCAACCGATCCAAAGTTTCCCTGGCCGTCAACCAAAGGATAGCGCAGCGACCAGTGCTGAGCCATGCGAACCATGGTAAAGTAAACCGAAGAATCTCCGTGCGGATGGTACTTACCAAGCACCTCCCCCACAATTCTGGCCGATTTTTTATAGGGTCTGTTCCATAAAATACCCAAATCATACATCCCGTAAAGCACTCTGCGGTGAACCGGTTTAAATCCGTCGCGAACATCGGGCAATGCACGTGACACAATGACCGACATTGAGTAGTCGATGTAAGCAGATTTCATTTGCTCCTCAATGTTGATCCTGATTATTCTTTCTCCATCACTCATTATATCAATCTCCTATAAACTAAATTTTTACTCTTTTTTAAAAGTCGCACAAAAATAACAAAAAACCCCGGCTTAAAAGGTATTTTTCACCCCCATTTAACCTAAGAAAAACAAGAAGATATTAACAAATTAACTGTCAATAAGCCTGTGCCGGGCATAGTTCTTTAAAACTTCGGGCAGGTTTATTAATTTTGCACGCGGATTTATAGTAATTTAGTGGTTTAAAACTATTAGGAATAGTTTTTGTTTTAATTGGTAAAATTTAAATATAAATATGGATTCTCAGTTTTCACCAAGAATAAAAGACATAATAGGATACAGCCGTGAAGAGGCAATCAGGCTGGGCAATGATTACATTGGCCAGGAACACCTTTTTTTGGGTATTTTGAGGGATGGCGAGGGCATTGCCACTGACATTCTGGAAAACCTGGGTGTAAATCTGGCAGACCTGAAGCAGCTCATTGAAAAGAAAGTAAAAAGTGAAAAACCTGTTGACGGAAAGGCCGATTTGATGATGTTAAAATCGACCGAAAAAACCCTGAAACTCGTTTATCTCGAAGCCCGCTGGTTTAAAAGCCCCACAGCCAACAGCGGTCATCTTTTGCTGGCTATCCTGAAAGACAATGACAATGTGGTAACCCAGCTTCTTGTGGAGTTTGGTGTGAATTACTACATTGTTAAATCGCAGTTAAAAGATTACAAAAACCCGGAAGCGCGTTCCGATTTTCCTGACAGTGAGGATGACGAATCTTCGGGCGCTTTTTCGCGCGGACCAGGAGGCGGTCAGGGGCCCAAAAAAGCCCCTTCAACTCCAAAATCGGACACACCGGTTCTCGACAATTTTGGAATAGATATTACCCGGCTGGCCGAGGATAACAACCTCGACCCCATTGTGGGTCGCGAACGGGAGATTGAACGGCTGGCACAGATTTTAAGTCGCCGTAAAAAAAATAACCCCATTCTTATCGGGGAACCCGGTGTTGGTAAATCGGCCATTGCCGAAGGTCTGGCGCTGCGGATTACCGAAAAGAAAGTTTCCCGCATTTTGTTCGACAAACGTGTAGTTAGCCTCGACATTGCCTCCATTGTTGCCGGTACCAAATACCGCGGTCAGTTTGAAGAGCGAATGAAAGCCATTCTGAATGAACTGACAAAAGTGAATAACGTGATTCTTTTCATCGACGAAATTCACACCATTGTGGGTGCCGGCGGCGCAACCGGTTCGCTCGATGCAGCCAACATGCTGAAACCGGCCCTGGCACGTGGAGATATTCAGTGCATTGGTGCTACCACACTCGATGAATACCGCCAGCACATTGAAAAAGACGGCGCTCTGGAACGCAGGTTTCAGAAGATAATGGTGGAACCTACCTCGGTGGATGAAACCATTGAAATTCTGAACAATATCAAAAGCAGATACGAAGATCACCACAACGTCACTTATACCCCAAAAGCGCTGGAAGCATGCGTGAAGTTAACTGCACGCTATATCTCAGATCGGTACCTGCCCGACAAGGCCATTGATGCCCTGGATGAAGCAGGTTCGAGGGTTCACATTTCAAATATTAACGTACCCGACCGGATTGTGAAGCTTGAAGAAAAAATTGAGCAAACCAGGGAAGACAAGATTTCAGCTGTTAAAAGCCAGAATTTTGAACTGGCAGCCAATTACAGAGACAAGGAAAAGAATTTGCTGCTGCTGCTGGAAAAAGAAAAGGAAGCCTGGGAGAAAGAGATGGTAAACCACAGGGAATTGGTGGATGAAGAGAAAGTGGCCGAGGTAGTTGCCATGATGTCGGGTGTGCCGGTGCAGCGAATTGCACAGGCCGAAGGAAAACGCCTGATGAATATGGGAAAAGATCTGAAAAAGAAAGTTATTGGACAGGAAGAGGCCATACAAAAAATTGTGAAAGCAATACAACGTAACCGTGCAGGGCTAAAAGATCCCAACAGGCCCATCGGTTCATTTATATTCTTAGGTCCTACCGGTGTTGGAAAAACCCAGCTTGCCAAAGTACTTGCGACCTATCTGTTCGACAGCCTCGACTCACTGATTCGTATTGACATGAGCGAGTATATGGAAAAATTTTCTGTATCGCGGCTGGTTGGAGCCCCTCCGGGATATGTAGGCTACGAAGAAGGTGGACAGCTTACCGAAAAAGTGAGACGTAAGCCTTATTCTGTGGTATTGCTGGATGAGATGGAAAAAGCCCATCCCGATGTATTTCATATTTTGCTCCAGCTGCTCGACGAAGGCCGTTTGACCGACAGCCTTGGCCGGAATGTGGATTTCAAGAACACCATCATTATTATGACTTCCAACATTGGAACCCGGCAGCTGAAAGATTTTGGCCGTGGTGTTGGTTTCACTGTCAATAAATCGGCTGAGTCAGACAATGAGCACGCGAAGTACGTCATACAGAAAGCTCTGAAAAAAGCCTTCGCGCCCGAGTTCCTTAACCGTATTGATGATGTGGTGATGTTCAATCAACTGGAAAAAAGCCACATTCATCAGATCATCGACATCGAGATTAAAGACCTTTACAACCGCGTTGAAGCGTTGAATTACAAACTGAAGATTTCACCGGCTGCCAAAGATTTTCTGGCAGAAAAAGGATACGATCCGCAGTTCGGTGCACGTCCGCTAAAACGTGCCATCCAAAAATACCTGGAAGATGAAATGGCAGAAATCATCATCAAAGCTTCAATTACAGAAGGAGATACCATTTCGGTAGGATTCGACAAAAAGAATGAAAAGTTGCTGATACGAATATTATCGAATAAAAAGGAATTGAGTAACAATTAATAAAAAAGCCCGGAAAACCGGGCTTTTTTATGGCATATATTTGATTACCAGCAGACAAATATCGTCGTGTTGCTGTTCTACGCCCTGGAAAGTTTCCAGTTGATTGTTCAGTTCTTTCACAATTTCTTCAGGCGAAAGCCCAGCCATTTTTTTCAGGCCCTCTTTCAACCGTTCGGTTCCAAATTGTTTACCCTGTGCGTTATTTACTTCGGTTACACCGTCGGTGTACAGAACGATAATATCGCCCGGGTCGAAAATTACTTTGGCATCCTTGTAGTCTTTATTCGGGTAAAGGCCAAGAGGTAAACCGTGACTTAATTTTAGTTCGGTAACTTTTCCTCCCTGTTTCAAAATTAACGGGTAATAATGGGCGGCATTGCAAAAATTTAAAACCCCGGTTTTCACATTCAGCACTCCCAAAAAAAGCGTAAGAAAGTACATGTGCCGGTTGCTCGTGCACAGCTCTACATTCGATTTTCTAACAATATTCTTTGCTCGTTTACACACCGCATTGTTTTTGATAATTGTTTGGGCAACACTCATGAAAATGGCTGCCGGTATTCCGGCACCCGACACATCGCCAATGGTCAGCAGCAGGTTGTCATCGTCAATAAAAATGTAGTCGAATAAATCACCACTCACCACCCCTGCCGGCTTATAAATGGCATATAAATCAATTTCTTTTCTTTCGGGAAATGCCGGGAAGGTGGTTTTAATGAGGCTTTGCTGAATTTCGGAAGCCTGAACTAAATCCTGCTTGTGGCGAAGGCTTTTCAATTCTTCCTGTTCCCGCGAAATACGGTATTGTTCAAACCACGCTTTCAGGTATTCCAGGGTGTCAGAAACCTGTTTCACTTCATTCAATGTACTCACCGAATCATCGGAATCACTTTTCAGCTCATTGAGCCGGCTGGTAACAATACTCAGCGGTTTAATCAGTTTTTTGGTTATGAAATAAATAATGAAAAAGATGGTGATAATGCCAAGCAGAGCAAACAAAGCCATTTGAAAGGTAATGTTGTACAGGCCGGTAAACAGTTCGCGATAGGGAATTACAATAATCAAAAACCATTCTTTTTCATTAACGGGAGAAAAATAAACCCAGTGTTTTTCATAGTTGAGAAACTCTGGATAGCCAATTGTGGAGCCAGCTTCTCCATTGGTTAAAAATTCGGCTACATTGAATTTTTCTATGTCGAGCACTTTCGATGGCAGGGAATAAATGTTTTGCTTCAAAATCCATTCTTCTACAGGATGTGTAATATAATCACCTTTCCGGTTTATCAGGAAGGCGTACCCTTTCTCCCCTATTTTCAACTGATTCAACGACTCATTCAACTCTGTAAGCGACAACTCACAAACCACAATTCCAACCGGTAAAAGTTCTCCTCCGTTGGCCTGATGCATTATTGGCGCAGTAAACGAAACCACAACATTCTCTTTTTCGCGGCACCGGTATGCATCGGTCCATGATGCAATGGTTCTGTCCTGAAGATTTTCAATTATATTTTTTGCCTGCTGGCAGTTGTAAATCGGGGTTCCCCCTTTTTCAAACAGAAACCGGCCGTTGTTGCGAAAAATGTAATAATTGTTATCAGGTAAAGAAATTGCCGAATCTATTTGCACATGAATGGCATTCAGTAATTCATATTTTTTCATTACTTCCGTTAACAGTATATCTGCATCGTTATTCTGGCTGTAATAAATAATTTGGCCGGCAATATTCTGAGCAACTTCCTTGGTGGAAATAATGTTTCGGTTAACCAGGGAATTGATCTCATAATTTAATCCAATGGCTTTAATTTCAGTGTTTTCGCGAAGCAACTTTCGATTAAAAAGAAAGTTGGCACTTATGAAAGCCAGAAACACAACAATAACCGCTATCGATATAAACAGGCTTAAACGATATGCAATTGATTTATTAAACATCCCCTCTTATTCCCTTTTAGATGGAAACAAGTTAAGGATTATTTTTCAAAATAAAAGTTATTTTGTAAAATTTATCCAGGTTCTTGTTCCTTCATACCGGCAAGTAACTGAGGCCAAATTCACTGCCTGCTTCAGTGCATTTTCAAAGTTAAAATTAGTTTTTAGGAACCAGTAGCAAAACGCCCCGTGTAAAAAGTCTCCTGCCCCAAGTGTGTCAATCACTTTCACTTTTGCAACAGGCACTTCTCCCCTGCCCTTTTCATCCTGAAAAAGCAGGCTTTGCCCGCCCCTGGAAACAGCCGATCGAAGGACCTTTTTTCTTTTCAGAAAATCAAAAACATCATCGGTAGTTGAACAACCGGGCGGGTAAAAATCGGCAGAACAGATGGCCATATCTGCATGTTGCAGCAATTTTTCATATTGCGGTTTCCAGCTTCCGCAATCCAAAACCACCGGAATATCATTTTGCCGGGCAAGCCTTGCGCATTCCTGCGCAAATTCGGGATAAAAACCATCGAGCAGAACTATATCCAGACGGGTTTTCTCAAATAATTTTTCTGCAGAGATTTCCGGCTGAACGGTTCCGGGATGATGGGTGAAAATATTCCGGTTACCATTTTCTTTTGAAGTAATTACCGAAGCCAGAACCGGGTTCGTATCCTGCGTAGCGACCAAATCAGTAAACTGAATTTGGGTTTTGCTGAAATCGTTTTGAATAAAACTGTTGAACGGATTTTTACCCACTGCTGAAACCAAATGCACGCCTTTGTTTAAATGCGCAAAAGCCACAGCAGCATTAGTCGCCGGTCCGCCAACCAAAATGGAGGGTGATTCGGCTTTTACCTTTTTATTTGGCTCTGGAAATTTTTCCACAAAAAACTGAATGTCAACTGTGGTCAATCCGACGAAAAGTCCGTTGTATGGCATAAGAATAATTAAAAAAGGAGGTGAACTTTTTCAATGCACCTCCCCTGTCCTATTTTTTAATTTGAAAAAAATCACGTATTCATAGCGCCGCACACCTGGATGACCTGTCCGCTCACATAAGACGAAAGATCGGATGCCAGGAATGTAGCTACGCCGGCAACTTCTTCGGGTGTACCGCCACGTTTCAGCGGAATGGAAGCTTCCCATGCCTTGCGGGCGTCTTCGGGAATTTTAGCCGTCATTTCGGTAATAATAAATCCGGGTGCGATGGCATTTGAACGCACACCCCGGGAGCCCAGTTCGCGAGCTACCGACTTGGTAAAACCGATTATTCCGGCTTTCGACGCTGAATAGTTGGCCTGACCGGCATTTCCGCTCACCCCCACCACCGAACTCATGTTGATGATAGAGCCCGAACGCTGTTTGAGCATGGTTTTTTGGGCAGCTTTTGTAAAATTGAAAACCGATTTCAGGTTAACGCTGATTACAGCATCCCACTGCTCTTCAGTCATGCGCATAAGCAGCGTATCCTTGGTAATTCCGGCATTGTTTACCAGTACATCGATGCGGCCAAAATCTTCCGCAATCTGATTTACAACACGTTCCGTATCGTCAAACTTGCTGGCGTCGGAAGCATAACCTTTGGCTTTTACGCCCAGCGCCTGCAATTCGGCCTCGGTGGCTTTCATGTTTTCATCTTCAAACAAGTCGGTAAAGGCCACATTGCAGCCTTCCTGTGCATATTTCAGGGCAATGGCTTTTCCAATTCCCCTGGAAGCGCCTGTAACAATGGCTGTTTTTCCTTCAAGTAACTTCATAATTGATAAATTTTGTTGCGCAAATATAACGGTTCTTCTTTTGAATTAAAACAATTCCTTTTCCAGTTTACTCAACACCTCCGATGCTTTTCCTTTCAAATGAATGTCTGTAACCGGACCGGTGAACATGGTTTCTTCGGGATTTATTTCAATAATAACAGCGCCGCTCTGTTTGGCAGTTCGTGGTACAAACGAGGCCGGAGTCACTTCTCCTGTTGATCCCACAATAATACAAACATCGGCTTTTTCGGCATCGGCAAACGAGTTTTCATACGCATCGCGCGGAATACCTTCGCCGAAAAAAATAAAGTCGGGTTTCAGAATTTCATCGTCTTCGTCGCATCGGGGTGGAATTTTTGTAAAATCAAATTCTTTTGAACTGAATAGTTTGCCGCATTTCAGGCATTTCAGCCGTTTGGAATTTCCGTGAAACTCATGTACAGTCATGCTCCCTGCCTGCTGGTGCAAATTGTCGATGTTCTGGGTAACCAACGATTTTAAAATTCCTTTTTTTTCCATGTGTGCCAAAACTTTATGGGCTTTATTGGGTTTGGCACCGGCAAAAAAATCGTAAAAAATTTCGCGAATGTAAAACCAGCACTCGTCGGGATTTTCTAAATAATATCCCAAATCGAGTACTTCGGGATTGTATTTATTCCATAAACCGTGTTCCCCCCGAAACGGCGGAATGCCGCTTTCAACTGAAATTCCGGCTCCGGTAAAGGCCATCACAAATTTCGATTCACGAATAATTTCTGCTGTCTCTTTTATCAATAAGTCCATAAAACCTTGTTTAAATGCGCCTAAAACTAATCAAAATAAATGGTATATCTTTGCAAAAAAGATACGGAATATGCTCGATCAGTCCACCATCTGCGCCATATCAACCTCGCCAGGAAGCGGCGCCATTGCGGTAATCCGGCTCTCGGGAAGCGAGGCCATTTCCATTGCAGGAAAAATTTTCAAAAGTCCGGACAAAACGAAAAAACTGGAAGAACAACCGGCCAATTCGCTGCACTTCGGACAGATAGTTTTCAACAACGAAGTGATTGACGAAGTGGTGGTTGCGTTGTTCCGGGCGCCCCACTCCTTTACCGGTGAAGACATTGCTGAGATTTCGTGTCACGGTTCGGTGTATATTCAGCAAAAACTGCTGGAAATTCTGGTTGAAAACGGCGCCCGGCTGGCCCGTCCGGGAGAATTTACCCAGCGCGCTTTTTTAAACGGAAAAATGGACTTGTCGCAGGCCGAAGCGGTGGCCGATGTGATTGCATCTTCGAGTGCGGCAGCACACAAACTGGCGCTGAAACAAATGCGCGGCGGTTTTTCAAAAGAAATTAACGAACTGCGCGACCAGTTGCTGCATTTTACAGCTATGGTAGAACTGGAACTCGATTTTGCCGAGGAAGAGGTGGAATTTGCTGACCGAACCGAATTGCGCAAACTGACCGAAAAAGTGGAGCAACTGCTGCGAAAACTGAAAAATTCTTTTCAACTGGGGAATGTTATAAAAAACGGCATCCCCGTGGCCATTGTGGGTGAAACTAACGTGGGGAAATCCACTTTACTGAATGCACTGCTCAACGAAGATAAAGCCATCGTTTCCGAGATTCACGGCACCACGCGCGATGTGATTGAAGATGTGGTGAATATTCACGGAACAGCTTTCCGGTTTTTCGACACGGCCGGAATCCGCGAAACCGTCGATCAGATTGAAACCCTTGGTATTGAACGAACTTACCACAAACTAAACGAAGCCACCGTAGTGTTGCTGGTGGTGGATACCCAAAACCCCTACCCTGTTGTGAAAGGCCGCATCGATAAAATCCGAAAACGAATAACAAACGGACAACAACTGATTATTGTTGCCAATAAAATCGATGCCGGAAAACCGGAAACCATCGAACAACTGGAGAAACTGGAACTTGGAGAAAATGAAAAGTGTGTATTCATCGTGGCTCGAGAAAGGCAAAACCTCGACAAACTGATTGACCTGATGACTCACGCCGTAAATACCGACGTACTGAACCAGGAAGATGTGATTGTTTCCAACGCCCGGCATTACGAAATCCTGAAAAATGCCCATGCCGCCATCGAACGCGTTTTAACCGGCCTCGACACTGGCATTACCGGCGATTTCCTGGCACAGGACATCCGCGAATGTTTGCACTATTTAGGTGAAATAACCGGCGAAATCACCACTCACGAAGTGCTGGGGCATATTTTTAAGAATTTTTGTATCGGGAAGTGAGTAAGACTCACTTTTCAGAAGTGAAACGCACTGAAAAGTAAAAGTCGAACTCATCCCGATAAGTGCAGCGATATCGGGATCTGTTTCAACCAGCTATCATTTCTTCTGGAGTGTAACAAACTGAAAAAAGTTAGTCGAATTCATCCCGAAGAGAAAAAAGTAACGTTTTTACCGGTATAAACGTTACTTTTTATATCTTTGCTTCGAAATATTTCAAGATGAAGGTAGCTGATAATGTAAGAAATAAGATAGAGAAGTTCCCGGAAGGATATGTTTTCGGATACGATGACTTTCAGGTTGAACCTGAAAAGGAAAGCGCGTTGAAGATTGCATTGTTCCGGTTAACAAAAGCCGGTACTATTGAACGTCTTTCGAAAGGCCGTTTTTATAAACCTAAAAAAGGAATTATTAAAAATCTTCGACCAGATGAATATGAAGTCGTTAAGGATTTATTGTTTGAAAATCGAAAGCCGGTGGGATACATTACCGGATTGGGCATTTTTAATAAACTGGGCTTAACCACCCAGTTGTCAAATATCATACAGATAGGTTCAAACTTTGATAAAAAACAAATTCAGCGCGGAAAATACAAGATTAAATTTATTAGACAGTGGAATCCCATTACCCGAAATAATATTTACCTCTTACAATTACTCGACAGCATCAGGTTTATCAAGAATATTCCCGATACAACAATAAATCAGTCATTTAAACGCCTCACCTGGCTTGTAAGCGAACTGGAAGAGGAAAAAGAAAAACAATTAACAGATTTGGCCCTGAATTATCCTGCATCCACGAGAGCTTTAACAGGCGCCATGCTGAAAAATCTCGGTTACTCAAATATAGCCAATCGACTTCTGAAAAGTCTTAACCCAACAACATGGTATGATATTGATATTTCTGAAAAAATAATACCTGACAAACAAAAATGGAAGATTAAATGAATCTAAGCAATGCTCAACCCCGGCAAATCAATATGGTACATTTCCCATCCGCCGTATTCCCCCGGCTTTAGCTTAAAACATCCATCATCTCTGAAATCGTATGTTTCACTACTGTTTTCGAATAAACCCTTAAAATGAATGGTAAAAGTTACTTTGGCATCGGTTTTTTCCTGATTGATTTCAAAAGTTTTTTCGTTGTAGGTCACAACTTCAAATTTATCGAATGAATCGAGAAAATTATTAATACAATTAACAACTTTTTGTTTGTCGATTTTGCTGCCGGCTGAATCCTGGTGATTTTCGGTATCAACATATAGCAGATCGTAGCCATCTCCGCCAATATTTTCCATCTTTGCCATTGTCATTCTGAAAAAATAATCAATAGCCTCTTCGATATCCAACTTTGCATTGGGATGAAATTCTTCATAGGTAAAACAGCTCATCATTCCCGGTATCCGAATATCGTCCATTTCGTGCTGAAACAGTTCTTCTGTAATAAAGCGGTATAATTCAGCGTCATCAACTTCGCAAAGGGTACTTAAAGAAATATTGCTTTCAGCCAGCAATTCAAATAAGCGGTTTAACTCGTTTGAGATTTCGTGTGGTTTTAGTTCATCTTTCTTTTTGTAATCTGGCTTATCCATATATTCCCAAACAGTTGTGCGTTTGGCATTATCAAACTGTTTTTCAAATTCCTCTATTGAATTCAGCCACTGATTTTCCATTTCCGGAGGAAGTTCACTGAACTCAGAAAAATGAGCTCCGTACTTTTTTTCAAGCTCTTTTTTTTTAATTCATTATCAATTTTCTTGTCGTAATAATCGTCTTCTTTTTTACTCATTTTGATAGTTTTACATTTTTCTTATATTTTATTGGATTTATAGTAAAATTAATAGGCCTGTCATGAGTTTAATGTCTTCCCTTATCCGACTCATTAACCACCACAGCAGATATTTGCGTCCGATAAGAAATAACCTGTTGATCTCTTTTTTCTTCCACAGCCAACAATTTGATGCCTAAAATATTTTCAATGTCACTCAATGTATCTGACGTAAAATTATGCGTACCACTCAACCACTTAGTGATTACCGATGGCTGTTGATTTAATGCTTCTGTCAAATGCTTATTTTTCCAGCCTTTTGCGTTCATGCCATCTTTAATTTTTGCTGCAAGCAGCATCCGGTTGTCCGTTCTTTTTTGCTCCTGCGGAGAAATTTCGGAAAAGATTTTATTTAAAATGCTATTGTTATATTTTTTCGTTTTTTTATTCATTGTCGTTAAATTCTAAATTGCCATATATTTCAGTTCCGTCGGGTGAAAATCTAATTTCTTTATTTTTTATTCGTTCAATTATTTTTTTTGCAATTTCTCTCAACAAATAGTTTTCGTCCTTCAATTTTCTGTTTTCCTGAAACGTCCTTATGTTTTTGGGTTTATAACCTCCACCGCCAAGTATTATTTTATATCAAATCTACCATCTTTTCACCCATTAACCTTATTTTATACAGCGCTGCATTCGGGTCCTCATGTATGTATTTTTCAGCGCTTAGTGCAAGGTTGAAAAGCAGTTTAAATTCTTTTGCTAAAAATTTGAAGTTCGAATCCATGAATTAACAATCGGTTGAATAGCAATAATTTTTGATTTTATCGAGTTAAAAGTAAGAACAAATGGGAATAATCCCTAACAATAAATTAAATTTTCAGATAAGCTAATTATGTGACATCTTCCAAAAATCGAATATTTCAATATCTCTTTATTTCCCCCGGTACTCAAACCAGCTGTAAACAGCCGGAGCCCCAGACTGCCGGCCGTTTCCGGTGGCATAAAGCCCAACGTACAGACCGGTGAACCAACCCACGGTTTGGGTACTCAGAAAACGGGAATCAGCTTTTTCCACCACTTTAAAATTTTCGTTGTTTTGTGAGTAAGAAAAAAGGAATTCGGGACCGTTACCTTCAATGCGTAAATCGACAAAACCCGGTTCCAGTAATATTTCTTCCGACTGGTAAATGGTTTGCCCAAACTGAAGTTTTACAGACAGGCAGCGTTTGCCGTTTTTGCTGTATGAAAAAATGCCGTAGTACGAACCATTGTTGATTAAAACCATACCGGCTTCTTCGTTTTCGTTTTCGGGTTGGTATTCCATGCGGGTTGTGGCCTCAAATCGGATGTCGGTAAGTCGGCGGCCCGTAAAGGTCGGATTTCCCTTTTCGCCAATTTTCAGTGCTGAGCCCTGCAAAGTAAGGGTTCCCCTTTCAGGATTCAATTTAAAATTACTTTCCGTAGGCGGCTGAATGTAGTTCCATTCCAGACCCAACTGTGGTGTGTTGAAATGGGTGCGGGCTGGCTGCGCTTCGAAAGGTTTAAGTGGCAGTGTGGGATGAGTCATTTCAACAGGCACGGTTCCGTTGCCGTTTACCACGGGCCAGCCTCCTTTGGGCCAGCTTACCGGTACCAGGCAGGTTTCGCGCCCCAAAATGTGGTGCGGCGGATAACCGGTTACACTGCGGTAGCCGTGAATCACCATCCACCAGCTGTCGTCGTGCGCATGTACCAAATCGGCATGACCAATTCCCTGTATGGGCTGCCCCATACCGGCCACGTTCACATGGGTGGCAATGGGGTTGGCCTGATTGTCGATGTAAGGTCCCCAAACATTGTGACTGCGGGCAATGGTTACCATGTGAGCTTCTTCAGTACCACCCTCGGCTGCCATCAGGTAATAAAAGCCATCTTTCTTGTAAATATGCGGCGCCTCGGGATAACGGCCCCCGGTAGAGTTCCATATTTTGCGTCTTTCGCTGATGATTTCGCCTGTTCTGATATCGATTTCCACCAGTTCAAACGTCGAGGTGGTTACATAGGCCCTGCCGTCGTCGTCGAAAAACAGGTCGGGGTCTATTTCAGGCACATCAATCCAAATCGGGTCGCTCCATGGGCCGGCCGGATTGGTAGCCGTTACATAAAAGTTGCCTCCGTGGGAAATATTGGTGGTAATCATGTAAAAAGTATCCTTATGGTGCCTTAAGGTGGGAGCAAAAATATTGATTTCGCCATCGATTTGGTCGGCGCGGTGAATGCAATACCCAATCTTTTTCCAGTTCACCAAATCTTTACTTTGAAAGATCGGCACACCCGGAAAATATTCAAAAGTGCTGTTTATCAAATAGTAGTCATCGCCTACCCTGCATACGCTCGGATCGGGGTAAAAACCCGGTATTACGGGGTTTGTGTATGTTACTTCGGCTTCCGGATCGGGAGCCATTACCCACGGATTGGGATTCACTTGCTGTGCATGAAGTTGCAGCGTCAGTAAAATGAAAAGTATGGGAAACAGGTACTTCATAGCTCTAACATTTTTATTTGGTAATGCATTTATCTGATAAAAATCAAATATACCTGTTTTCAGATTAAAAAAAGCAATTGGAAAAACTTTTCCGGCGGCAGTTTCGTAACAGTGAACAATTGTGTATAACAAACGTTGCTTAAATAAAACTTAATTTCAAAAAACTGTAGCTATGCAAAAAAATTATTTATTGACATTCGTTTTTATTTTAGGGGTAGCATTTCTAGTTGGCAGTTGCCAATCGGGAACAAAGGAGCATTCTGCTGAAAGTGCAGAACAGTCATCCATTAATTACAATGAAGACCTTGGCGGAGAGCCGTGGGTACTCGACATTGAAGAGGCCACTTTGGGAAATGAAAATTACCGGGCTGCCAACTGGACCGGAAAGTATATGCAGCTGGTGTTTATGACACTGAAACCGGGTGAAGTGATTGATTTGGAGATTCACAGCGGTCACGACCAGTTTATCCGGATTGAGGAAGGAGAAGCCCGGGTGCAGATGGGAAAAACGGAAGACAATCTCAGTTTCGACAAAAAAGTATCTGACGACTGGGCAATACTTATACCCGCAGGTTACTGGCACACGGTTGAGAACACCGGTAAAAGCGCTTTAAAGCTTTATACGTTATACGGACCTGCCGAGCACGAGAAGGGTACCATAAACAAAACGTATGAAGAGGCCAAAGAAGCACACCATGACCATTCACATTAAAATTTTTACGGGTTATATCGGCCGGGTAAGATCAAATTCTGCGGAAAAAACTACTTCACCATTGTAGAGCAACTGGTAAGTAAACGTACTTAAATCTTCGGCAAGAATAACCCTCCATTCGCGGGTCGCATTGTCGTCAAGCAGGTTTAGGGTATAATCATCTGCTGGGAATTTCTGCATATATCCGGTTCCTGTTCCATCCGAATAACCGCCGTACATGGTAGGTTCTTCGGGTGTGCCGTCCTCATGCCTGTGATCGTGCCTGAAACGCAGTTTCTCCCCTTCCATTAGAAACATCCATGTTCGGGAGCGATCTTCTCCGAGATGAAATGGGATAAAAACTTTATCTTCTTCGCAAACAGTTACATGCATTACAAAATCTTTGTCTGCCCAGCTTTCCCTGCCGGGAGCAGTGTAGGCTTCTTTTCCGCGAAATGATTTTCCGCACAAACCTGCGAGGTTTTTCAGAAAAGCCTTCTCTTTTTCTGTGCCGGCTGGTTGAATCAACCCATACAATTCATTTGATTTTTCGGCACACACTTTACTCTGAATTGGGTTACTCAAAACAGAAAAACAACATGTTATCAAAATAATCCCCAAAATGTTTTTCTTCATTTTTCTCTATTTTTTTTGATTATCATTCAATAATTATTTCTTTTTCATCACCCGACCACGCAGAGAAATAGCCCAACGCTCCATTGGAAAAGTTTGAAGCCGGATTGGCCGGCGCCGGCGAACCGGGGTTTAGACTGGCCATTTCACGAAAAGTGGTAAAATAGTGCCATGTACTTTTATCGATGGTGAGCAGCTGCACCGTTGCTGTATCCCCTCTGTCGAAAAGCTGTCCGCGCAGCCGAACCTGAATTCCTTTTCCATCGAGCCGGCTGTCGTCGAAAACAATTAAGTCGCCCACTTCATTCAATAGCTCACCATTTTTGTGCACCTTAACCCGGTAAAAATTTTCCTCGCCCGGAGGATCAGAAAAATAGAGTAAAATCCGGTATCCCCCGTCAAAAAACCGTGCACTGTTCTGGTATTCATAACTCAGCGAATCCAGTTTCACCGGTGCATGAAGTGTGGATTTAGCAACGAACTCCCTTTCTTCGGCTTCCACATGTAAACTGTATTCTGCTCCACTTCGGGCAGGTAAACCTTCGGCTTTGTAGATGCCTAGTCCTATATGCTTTGCATTCATAAGGGTTTCTTCGTCATCAACCAAATAAACCAGTGCATTTTCCACTTTCTCCGACGGGGTTGTACTGAAATAACTGCCTGTTTTTGAAATAATAACCTTAAGTACTCCGTCTTCAAACGAAAGATTTCCCTCAATCACAATTTCCGGGCTTGTCTCATTCAAATCCACGTCGATTACCTTTTCGCAGCCGGCGAGGATGAGAAGTAAGAAGAAAAGGAGGTGAGATAAAAAGTGATTAGGTGGAGATTGATGGTGATGAAGTGGTGATTTGTGGTGATTATGTTGAGATTTATGGTGTTTCATGATTTTTGCCTTTAAAATTTAAACCGGTAACTGACTGAAGGGATTGCCCTGAAAAGTGAAACCTGCACCGCCTCAGTTTCCGACGGATTATTCTCTTTGGTTCTGAAGTCGATAAAATAGGCATTTTCGCGGGCATAAGCATTATATACCGAGAAATTCCAGCTCGATTCAAACCGATCGGTTTTTTTTCGCAGCCACACCAGGCCTAAGTCCAGCCGGTGATAATCGGGCATGCGGTAACCGTTTCGTTCGGTGTAATAGGCTATTGTTTTCCCGTCGATTTCGTACTTTCCGCCGGGAAATGTAACTGCGTTGCCCGTATAAAAAATCCATGTTGCCGAAACTTTCAACTTCCGGCTGATGTCGTACAGTCCAACAATAGATACATCGTGGGTGCGGTCGTGGCGTGCAGGAAACGGATTTCCGTTGCTGATTTCATCGAACTGGCGCATGGTTTTCGACCAGGTGTAGCTAAGCCATCCGTTTAACCGTCCGTTGTTTCTTTTCAGCATCAGTTCGGCGCCATACGCCCACCCCCTGCCAAAAACCAGTTCCGATTCCACCGTAGAATTAAATACCAAATCGGCGCCGTTTTTATAATCAATCTGGTTTTTGAGATCTTTATAATAAACCTCCAGGGAAGTTTCAAATTCATTATCGCTGAAGTTGCGAAACCAGCCCATTGAAACTTGTTCTGAAATTTGTGGCTTTACGTTGTTGCTGCTGGGAAGCCACAAGTCAACCGGTGTAGTTGTGGTGGTATTGGTAAGCAGGTGTAAAAACTGGTACATCCGGTTGTATGAAGCTTTTACCGAGCTCTGACTACTGAGCATGTAATTGAGGGCAATCCTCGGTTCCAGGCCACCCTGGGTTTTAAAAAATTTTCCTTTTTCGGTTTCTGTGGTTTGTAAAAGTTCTCCGCTGTCATCAAACTCGTAAAACTCACCCGGCCCTGTATTGCTAAACATCGAAAGGCGAAGGCCGTAATATGCGCTTAGACCAGGCGTTAATCGCTGCGAATTGGAAGCGTAAGCAGCCCATTCCAAAGCCCTGCGTCTCGAAATGTTTTCGGGTGGAATAAAACCTGCTGCTTCGTTTACAGTTACCTCTCCGGGCACGATGGTGTGGCTGATAACATTCAACCCGAATTTCAGCGTATTGAGCGGGTTCGGATAAAACGTGAAATCCTGTTTCAGGTTGATGTCTTTTATTTCGGAACGAATGGCCACATCGAGGTTTTGCATGATGGTTATATCGTAGGAATAATTGCTGAAAATAAGTGAAGTATTTGAAAAAAGCCGGTCGTTAAAAATGTGGTTCCAGCGCAGGGTTCCGGTAATGCTGCCCCAGTCGAAACCAAATTCGTTTTTATATCCAAAATCGTCGCGTCCTATATAGCCCGAGAGGTAAATGCGGTTTCTGTCGTTTATTTTGTAGTTGCTTTTCAGGTTCAAATCATAGAAAAAGAGGTGCGTATTCCTCACGTCTTCATCGCCCGAAAAGTTGAGAAAAATATCGGCATATGTTCGTCTGCCACTCAGAATAAACGAACTTTTTTCCCGTGCCAGTGGTCCTTCTACAGTAATGTTCGACGAAATCAGCCCAAGATTTCCCGTCACCCCATATTCTTTCAGGTTACCCTCTTTCATCCGGATATCGAGCACCGATGAAGCCCGGCCGCCAAACTCAGCCGGAATGGAACCTTTCAGCAGGCTGACATTTTTTATGGCTTCTGAATTAAACACTGAAAAAAAGCCGAGCAGATGAGCAGCGCTGTAAACAGGCGCTTCATCCAGAAGAATCAGGTTCTGATCGATACCTCCACCGCGCACAAAAAACCCGGAATTTCCCTCTCCGGCAGGTTTCACTCCGGGAGTGAGCTGAATGGTTTTCAGTAAATCCTGTTCACCAAAAATTACAGGAATGCTTTCTATCTGATCGGGAACAAGTTGAACGGCTCCCATTTCAAGCGAGGCTACATTGCGGTCGGCACGCTGACCTCTTACCACCACATTTCCCAGTTCGTAGGTTGCCCTGTTGAGTTCCAGGTTAAGATGGACGTTTTTGTAAAGCTGTACTTCAACAGTTTTTGGTTCGTACCCCACAAACTGGAAGCGAATCTGGTACTCTCCCGCAGGCAGGGAGAGCGAATAAAAACCATAACTGTTGGAAATGGTTCCGGTGCCTGGAATTTCCGACACCACTAAAGTGGCTCCCGGCAGGTTTTCACCCGAAGATTCATCGCTAATTGTACCACTAAGCACAAATTGCGCCATTCCGGTATATGGAAACGAAAAATATAAAAGTCCTGTAAATAATATGATTATTCTAAACATGCCATTCTATTCGGGGCCAAAAATAACAATAAACTTGATCGTTAATAAATTATTACTAATTTTGGTGACCTTTTTTCAGGCAAAAAGACAGGAAAAACAGGAAGTGAATTAAAAACTAAAATAAGATGAAAGTTTACAAGACTGAACAAATTCGGAACATTTCTTTAACAGGAAATGCAGGCAGTGGAAAAACCACCCTCGCAGAAGCCATGCTGTTCGAGGGTGGAGTAATTAACCGCAGAGGGGAAGTAACCGCAAAAAACACGGTGTCTGACCACAATTATATTGAGCAGGAATATGGCAACTCCGTTTTATCAACATTGCTGTACACCGAAAGTAACGGCACAAAAATGAATGTGCTCGATACCCCGGGTATGGACGATTTGTGTGGCGGAGTGGTTTCGTCGTTAAATGTAACCGACCTGGCCCTGATGGTGGTAAACGCTACCAACGGAGTAGAATCGGGAACAGTAGCTGCCGGAAGGTATGCCGAAACGGTGAACATTCCGATGATGTTTGTTTTCAATCAGTTGGATCACGATAATTCCAACTTCGATGCAACACTCGAACAGTGCAAAACAACCTTCGGAAACAAAGTTACCATTGTACAGTATCCGGTTGATGCCGGTCCTGAGTTTTCTGCCATCATCGATGTGCTGAAAATGAAAATGTACAAATACGGACCTAACGGAGGTAAACCGGAAGTACTCGAAATTCCGGATTCGGAAAAAGACCGGGCCGAAGAATTGCACAACGAACTGGTTGAAATGGCCGCTGAAAACGAAGAATCGTTAATGGAACTGTATTTCGATAAAGGCTCGCTCTCCGAAGACGAAATGCGGCAGGGGATGAAACTGGGTATGCTGCAGCGCGGCCTGTTTCCGGTTTTCTGTACCTGTGCCAAAAAGAATATTGGTGTTGCCCGGTTAATGGAATTTATAGTAAACATAGCTCCTACCCCGGTAGAACGTCCGATGAGGCCTGTTGCAAGTGGCAAAGAGCATAAGATGAACGAATCGGCAGAACCAAGTCTTTTCGTTTTTAAAACCGCAGTGGAACCTCACGTTGGTGAAATTACCTATTTCAAGGTGATGTCGGGGAAAATTACAGAAGGCCTCGATCTGATTAACACCAAAACCGGAAACAAGGAACGCCTTTCTCAGGTATTTGTTTCGGCTGGTAAAAACCGCGAAAAAGTGGAAGAGCTTGTTGCCGGTGATTTGGGCTGCACGGTAAAACTTAAAGAGACCAAATTCAACCAGACACTTTCTACCAAAGATGCCGACACACATTACGAACCCATTAAATTCCCGGCATCGAAACATACGGTTGCAGTGAAGGCAGTAAACGAATCGGACGATGAAAAAGTAGGGGAAATCCTCAGCAAAATCAAGTTTGAAGATCCTACATTCGTTATTGAATATTCAAAAGAACTGAGGCAGTTGCTGGTTCATGGACAGGGTGAATACCACCTGAATGTACTGAAATGGTATTTCGACAACATACACAAAATCGACGTTAATTACCTTCAGCCCCGTATTCCATACCGCGAAACCATTACCAAATTTGCGCAGGCAGACTACCGCCACAAAAAGCAATCGGGCGGCGCCGGACAGTTTGGCGAGGTACACATGATTATTGAACCTTACGTGGATGGGGTAGCTCCTAAAACCATGTTTAAATTTGGTGATAAAGAACAAAAAATAGCTGTTCGCGACGTACAGGAACATCCGTTACCCTGGGGTGGTAAACTTGTTTTTGTAAACAGTATTGTGGGTGGATCCATCGATGCCCGCTTCCTGCCGGCCATCCTGAAGGGGATTATGGAAAAAATGGAAGAAGGTCCGCTTACCGGTTCCTATGCCCGCGATATTGTAGTTTACATTTACGACGGAAAAATGCACCCGGTTGACTCCAACGAGATTTCGTTTAAACTGGCCGGGCGAAACGCTTTCAGCAAGGCCTTTAAAAATGCCGGTCCGAAAATTCTGGAGCCCATTTACAATCTTGAAGTTTGGGTTCCAAGCGATCGTATGGGCGATGTGATGAGCGACCTGCAGGGACGACGTGCTATGATTATGGGCATGGGGTCTGAGCGTGGAATGGAAAAAATCAGTGCCAAAGTGCCGCAAAAAGAGATGTTCCGCTATGCTACTTCGCTGAGTTCAATTACCGGCGGACGTGGTGTATTCAACATTTCTTTCGATAATTATGAAAAAGTACCTGCCGAAGTTCAGGACGAACTGCTGAAAGCTTACGAAGCCGAGCAGGAAGAAGAATAGACCATTTTCTAATCCATTTTACTATAACCAAAAGCCCCGGTTCGAAAGAATCGGGGCTTTGTTTTTCTTATCTATTTGAAAACAATTTTAAGCACCATCTCCTCCCCTGCCAGTTCGTTCAGCCTGGTCCGAATCTCTTCGCGCATCATCACCAGCTCGCTTTTTACTACCGACGAGCTGATTTCAACATACAATACCTGCTTCGAAAGAAAAACATTCCGGGTATATCCGGCAATGGTTTTTCCCAGAAGTGTCTCCCACGACTGTACTACGTCAACCTCTTTCAGTTTGTGGTCCATGTTCATGGCGCGGACATATTCGCGCAAAACCTCTCCCAGTGGCTGTGTATTGCTTTTTCTCATTTCAGTGGTTCAATGTTTCCTGCATGTACATTAAAAATACGGAAATCGGCATCCATCTTTCTGATAATGGCATCAAGGTGCTCCCTGTTGGTATCGGTAATGAAAATCTGGCCAAACTCATCGCCTGAAACTACTTTCATTATTTGTTCCACCCGGTGGCGATCGAGCTTGTCGAAAATATCGTCGAGGAGTAAAATGGGCCTCATTCCTGAAATTTCTTTTATAAATTCGTATTGAGCCAGTTTCAAAGCCACCAGGTACGTTTTTTTCTGCCCTTGCGACCCCAGTTTTTTAATGGGATAATCATCGATGTTAAATACCAGTTCATCTTTGTGAATTCCGGCAGTGGTATATTGTGCTATACGGTCTTTCGGCAACGACTCTTTCAGCAGCACATTCAGATTTTTTTCGTATAAATCCGACTGATGAATTAATCCCACTTTTTCGTTTCCCTGCGAAATGAAGGTGTAATACTGCTGAAAAACCGGCACCAGTTTTTGCACAAATTCTTTCCGTTCGGTGTGAATGCGGGTACCATAATCAATCAGCTGTTCGTCCCACACAGAAAGCAGTTCGTCGTCGAAATAGCGGTCGGCTGCAAATTGTTTCAGCAGATTGTTTCGCTGCAGCAAAGCACGATTGTATTTCAGTAAATCGTCGAGGTAATTCTGGTTATACTGCGAAATAACCCCGTCCATAAATTTCCGGCGCTCGTCGCTGCCGCCCAGAATCAGGCTCGTATCCGAAGGGGTAATCATTACCAGGGGCAACAGTCCGATGTGTTCCATCAGCTTTTTGTAAACTTTTGAGTTTCGCTTAAACTGTTTCTTCTGTCCCTTTTGAAGTCCGCAGGAAATGGTTTCCTGAGAATCACTCCGCAGGTAGTTGCCGCTGAGCATGAAAAAACTTTCATTGTGGCTGATGTTTAGCTGATCGACTGCATTAAAAAAGCTTTTGCAGAACGACAGGTAATACACGGCATCCATCAGGTTGGTTTTCCCTGCGCCATTGTTGCCAATCAGGCAGTTGAGCCGCGGAGAAAAAGTAACCTGAACATCTTTCAGGTTCTTAAAATTTAAAATGGAAATATCTTCGATATACATGCAGTAATTCAACTTTTTTCAATGCACAAAACTAACGAAAAAAGAGCGGATGCACACCGTTTTGTTCATTTTTGGCCGATTAACAAACCGGTGTTGATTAATCCCGAAAATTAAAGCCCTATTTACGGTACAGTTTCTAAAAAAAAGCTATTTTTGCGGCACAATTTTGAAAACGAAAGACATGGCAAAGAAAAAATCTCAACAGGCTGATAATTTACAGGAACTTGAGAGCGCATTAACCAAAACAGAACAGTTTATTGAAGAAAACCAAAAGCCGATTACCTACGCAGTTGGATTGATCATCTTGTTGGTAATTGCCTACCTGGTGATAACAAGGTTTTACATGCAACCACGTGAAAAAGAGGCTCAGTCACAAATGTTCATGGCCGAAAATTATTTTGAACAGGATTCGTTCAACCTGGCCATTAACGGCGATGGCAACTATCTGGGGTTTCTCGACATCATCGACGATTACAAAATGACAAAATCAGCCAATCTGGCCAAATATTACACCGGAATTTCCTACCTGCATCTCGGTCAGTATGACGATGCTTTGGATTACCTGAACGGGTTTAAAACCAAAGACATGTTGCTGGGACCTATTGCTGAAGGAGCAAAGGGCGATGCCAGACTGGAATTGGGTGACAACCAAGGAGCACTCAGGCATTACAGGAAAGCGTTTTCGATGAATGAAAACGAACTGACAACCCCTGTATATATGATGAAAGCTGCACGGTTGCTGGAGTCGATGGACCAGCTGGAAGATGCACTGGCTATTTATCGCGAAATCAAGGAAAAATTCCCCGAGTCGAACGAAGGCCAAAATGTTGACCGCTACATTGCACGGGTAGAGTTAAAACTGGGATAAAACAAGAAATGGTATAACGACACCCCTCCCTGCGAGGGGTTTTTTATTTAATAAAATGGCAACAAAAGACCTTTCACAATACGATATTGAAAAAGTTCCATCAGCATCAGATATGCGTTTTGGAATTGTTGTAGCGGAATGGAATTTGGAAATTACTTCTGCTCTGGCCGGCGGGGCTGTGAATACACTGAAAAAGCATGGAGCTACAGATGACAATATTCTGGTAAAATATGTTCCCGGCAGTTTTGAGTTACCACTGGGAGCTCAATATTTTGCCGAACTTGAAAATGTGGATGCTGTTATTTTGCTGGGGTGCGTCATTCAGGGGGAAACACGCCACTTCGACTATATTTGCGACGGAGTTACCAAGGGGACAATGGATTTGAACCTGAAATACAACAAGCCGTTTATTTTTGGCGTATTAACCACAAACAACCAGCAGCAGGCCAAAGACCGCGCCGGCGGCAAACATGGAAACAAGGGTGATGAAGCTGCGGTAACCGCCATTAAAATGGTATATCTGAAGCAGAATTTTTCATTATAAACTTTCAACAGTCACCAAAAAAGAAAGGGCCTGCCTAAGCAAACCCTCTCCGGAAAACCAAACTAAACTAAATGTAAAAACAAAACTACCTTCTTCCGCCGGGTCTTCCCTGGCCCTGACTCCAGCGGGAACGTCTTTCCTCCTGAAATTTTTCGTACTTTTTCCATTGTTCGTCTGAAAGAACTTCTTTCAGTTTTTTGTCTTGTTCTGCTCTCATTTCCTGCATTTTTTCACGCATTCCTTCAAACCCGCCGCCCTGCATTTCTTCCCGCATGGCACTCATTTTTTTGCCGGTTTCAAGGTAAATCTCTTGCGCTTTCTTTTCCTGTTCGTTATCCAGTCCTACCGCTTCTTTTAATTGCGCGGTCTGGCGTTTTGCCATTTCTTCCGGATCCATATTCCGCTGCCCGGGCTGTGCCATTGCTGCTGCGGACACCAAAAGAATTGTCATGATTAAAATTCCAAATTTTTTCATTGTAGCTTTTTTAACGATTAATGTGTTTTTGACGAAATGAATTTTAAATAGTTTAACGGAACCCGGGAAAAAAATTGAACCAATAGATAAAAAACGAAAAAAGCCGGAAAGTCCGGCTTTTTTAACAAATGTTCGTCATTTATTTCTTTTTGGATGATGGCCTGCCCTGTTGCCTGGCCATCTCTTCCAGTCGCTTCTGAAACTTCGATTTTTTCACCGGTTTCTTCTTGTTCACCTGCAACTGAGCTCTGATTTTCTCTTCGTTGGTAAACGACCGGATAAGATAGGTTTGACCTATGGTAATCACGTTGGCCAGAAAATAGTAATAACTCAGCCCCGATGAATAACTATTCAGGATAAACAGGAACATGACTGGCATCATGTACATCATGGTTTTCATACCGGGCATTCCCTGCGAGGTAGTGGCCTGTTGGTTCAGGCGGGTGGAAATGATAGTGGTAACTGTCATAAGGAGGGTGAATAAACTTACATGGTTGCCGTAAAATCTACTGATAATTGGAATATTTGTTGACCATTCGAAAATAGAATCGTAGGTGGACAAATCGGTTGCCCAAAGGAAACTTTCCTGCCTTAACTCAATAGATGTGGGAAAGAAAAAGAACATGGCAATCAGAATGGGAAACTGCAGGAGCATTGGCAAACAGCCACCCATGGGATTCACTCCTGCTTTTTTATACAGGGCCATGGTAGCCTGCTGTTTTTCCATGGGTTTATCGCTGCCGAATTTTTTGGTTATTTCATCCACTTCGGGCTTTAGGGCGCGCATTTTTGCCTGCGATACATAGGATTTATAAGTAAACGGGAATAAAATCGTTTTTATAAAAATAGTAAGCAGCAGTATGATGATTCCGAAATTATCGATAAACCGGCGCAGGAAGTTAAAAATAGGAATGATAAGGTATTTGTTTACCGGACGCACAATGGCATATCCCAGATAAACCTGCCGCTCAAGGTCAATTCCGTATTGCCGCAACGTTTGATAATGGTTGGGGCCAAAGTAAAACTGCATACCTACCTGCTCGCTTCCGGTGCCCTGGTATGGAATGGCAATATCCGCAGAAAAGTGGGCCAGGTATTTGGGATGATCCTCAATTCTTTCGGAGCGCACGTATGCATTGGGAAATGCTTCGTTAGCAATGATGGTAGAATTGAAAAACAGCTGTTTAAATCCTATCCATTTTACACGGGTACTCAGATTTTCCTCGTCCGACTTGCTTTGCGAAAGGTTGTCCACATCGTCTTCAAAAAACTTGTAGGTAATGTTGGTGTATCTGTCTTCGCCAAACCGGGAAGGACGTTCCTGGCGGGGAACATCGAACGACCAGGTGAAATTGAGCTGGGTTTGATTGGCGGCGATGTATTGTTCCATTCCCTGAATGTTCAAATCGAAATCAACCAGGTATGAATTGTATTCCAGTGTGTAAATGTGTTCCATAAACCTGCCCGGCGCCACTTCCATCCTGAAACTGACCGACTCTTTTCCACCGGGATTGTCTTCGTTAAACCTGATGCGACCTTCGCTTCCGGTTCTAACTTCAGGCCCGGAAACCACCACCGATTTCTGGCTGAACCCGGGTGTAAAGTACAACTGTTCGGTTTGTATGCTGCGGTTTTGTGCAAAAAAGTTCAGTCCGAATTGTGTTTTATCGCCTTCAAACAATATAAGCGGCAGCGAATCGTGGGTTTGGTAATTTTTCAATTCAACTGAATAAATTTTCCCTCCCTTGTTGGTGAAGGTAATTATCATCAGATTGTTTTCCAGTGTAAAAAACTCCTCTTCGCCCAGAGCGGCAGTACCAAATACGCCAAACTGATCGATTTTTTCCTGCAACTGGCTGCCTTCATCAACCCCATCGGGCAGCAGCTCTTCCGGTTCGGCAGATTGTGTTGCCTGACTCCTTTCCTGCTCCTGCAACAAAGCTCTTTCAGCTTCCGCTTCAACCAGCGCAATAGAATCCCGGCGTCTTTTGGCAGCTTCTATTTGTTCCTGCGAAGGCTCATTGACAATGGAAAAAACGACGAGAATAGCAAAAATCAGTGCAACACCTATGATTGAATTTCTATCCATTATTATTCTTTTACTAAGCAATTTTTAACGAAATCAACAAACAGCGGATGGGGATTAAGAACGGTACTCCGGTATTCAGGATGAAACTGCACACCAACGAACCACTTGTGCGAAGGTATTTCTATTATTTCAACCAAATCGGTTTCCGGGTTTACTCCGGCCGGCACCATGCCTGCATTAATAAACTGTTCCCGGTATCCGTCGTTAAACTCGTACCGGTGGCGGTGTCTTTCATATACCGTTAATTTATTGTATGCCTTGCAAACATTCGAGTCTTTATTGATGATGCGGCACTCGTAAGCCCCCAGCCGCATGGTTCCGCCGTAATCGGTAATTCCTTTCTGGTTTTCCATCAAATCGATTACAGGATGCGGAGTTTTGGGGTTCATTTCTGTTGAATCGGCCCCTTGCAGGTTCAAAACATTCTGTGCAAACTCAATCACAGCTACCTGCATCCCAAGGCAAATCCCCAGGTAAGGGATATTGTTTTCCCGAGCATAACGGGCTGCATATATTTTTCCTTTCATTCCGCGGTGCCCGAAACCCGGCGCCACAATGATGCCGTTCAACCCCGACAGTATCTCATTCAGGTTGTCAGCCTCCAGCGTTTCCGAATGAATCCATTCAATTTCCACATCACACAGATTCTGAGCCCCGGCATGTACCAGCGATTCGGCAATGGATTTATAGGCATCGCGCAGTTCCACATATTTGCCTATTAACCCCACAGTAACGGTACTTTTCGGGTTTTTAAGCTTTTTCAAAAAAGCGTTCCATGCGCCCAAATCAACCTTTTCACTTATTTCCAGCCCCAGCTTTTTCAACACCGTAACATCGAGTTTTTCCGAAAGCATTTTTAACGGAACCTCGTAAATGGTAGGCACATTAATCGACTGCACCACAGCATCGGGATCAACGTTGCAAAACAGGGCAACCTTTTCGCGTATTGTGGAATCAATTTCATGTTCGGTGCGCAAAACCAGTATATCGGGCTGAACTCCGGCCTCGAGCAATAACTTTACCGAGTGCTGTGTTGGCTTGGTTTTCAGTTCGCCGGTGGCTGCAAGGTAGGGTACCAGGGTGAGGTGCACAACAATTGCCCGAAACCCCAGTTCGCGTTTCAACTGCCTTACCGATTCAATATAGGGAAGCGATTCAATATCGCCCACAGTACCGCCAATTTCAGTGATAACAATGTCGTATTTCCCCTTCGATCCCAAAATTTTTATGCGCCGCTTGATTTCATCCGTAATATGCGGAATTATCTGGACGGTTTTTCCGAGGTAATCGCCGTGGCGCTCTTTGCTGATAACCGACTGGTATATTCTACCGGTAGTCACATTATTGGCCTGTGAGGTGGGTTCATTCAAAAACCTCTCGTAATGTCCCAGGTCGAGATCGGTTTCGGCACCGTCTTCGGTTACATAACACTCGCCGTGTTCATACGGGTTGAGTGTGCCCGGATCGACATTAATATAAGGATCAAGCTTTTGGATAGTAACGTTGTAGCCTCTCGATTGCAGCAACTTGGCAAGCGACGACGCCAGAATGCCTTTGCCCAAAGATGATGTTACTCCACCGGTTACGAATATGTATCTTGTTTCAGACACGTTCTGAATGTTTAAAATTTAAAAGTCACAAAATTAATGAATAAAACGTATCTGAAAACTAAATGGCCGACTGAAATTGGATTTGGTAAGAATAATTAAACGATGGAAGCAAAAAATTACGCCTGTTTACCTGTTGCCGGCAACAGACCACCCGAATGCAATATTTACATACCGACACAGAATACACATTTGTAAATTATGCATTTTACAAATGTACAACACTTTGACTTAATGAACGTTGGTGTCAAGAACTCATCCGGATGGTGTAGGAATATGTTTTACCGCTTTGCTTCCCGTTTTCAGGTGAAGCAGTTTTTTGCTCCGGGGTTACCGAATAACTGATTTTTTTCTGCCGCCGGGGTAATTTGAATTCAATCCGGAACCGCTTTCTGGTTTTTAACCTTACCCCGCGATTTTTTACACTGCCAAACTGCACATTTTTAATCAATCTCACAGCTTCTTCGTCGCATCCGCCACCTATTCCATTCTCCACAGTCACTTCGCCCACATTCCCGTTGTCGTCGATTTGTGCCAGAAGCTGCACAACTCCTTCAATGCGCTTTTGTTTCGCTTCTTCGGGATAAACGAGGTGCAATTTCACATAGGCTTTAAATGCCTCTTTTCCTCCCGGGTATTCCGGTCTGTTCAGAAATTTCTTTTTCGCATTTTTCATAGTTACAGGCAAAGAAACAATTACTTTTTAACACGAAAAAGCTGCCTGCCTGATGCAAACAGCTTTTACCCATCTGCCGGCCGAATCTTCCGCCGGCTTATTTAAACTCTTCTTTCAGCTGCTCCACCCACTTTTTTACCCTGTTGGAAGTCATACGGGCCTGGTTTTCCTGATCCAGCGGCAATCCCACAAATTCGACGCCCCGCTGTGCTCTTGACGATTCAAAGGTATATCCCTCAAGCGGAGTACGGCCAACGATGTTACCGCCACAGTCCTCAATAATTTCCGCCAGAATGCCTATGGCATCGCAAAAGTTTTCGGGGTAGCCCTTCTGGTCGCCCAGTCCGAAAATGGCAAACTTCTTTGCCTTCAAATCCATTTCCTCCAGGTCGGGCACAAACTCGTCCCAGTAGTTGGGCAACTCCCCGTCGAACCAGGTGGGAGCACTCAAAATAAAATTATCATACTTTTCAAATATTTCTTTTCCAATCTCCTCTGCATTAACCGCTTCAATATTCGATTTTCCCCATGCATCGATGATTTTCTCCGCTACTTTTTTCGATTTCTGTGTATGAAAACTGTAAATAATAGCCGTTGTTTTTGATGATTTTTTGCTCATTTTTTCAATTTTTAGTACAAAATTAAATCTTTGGCTGCCTCATATATCCTCTTCATGTCGGGCAAAATGGCCTTTTCTAGAATGGTATTAAACCCAACCGGTGTAAATGTAGAGCCTACCCTTTTAACAGGAGCATCGAGGTATTCAAATGCTTTTTCGGTAATAAGTGAACTCAGTTCGCCGCCGAAACCACCAAATACTTTGTCTTCGTGGGCTATCAAAACCTTATTTGTTTTTTTCACCGATTCCAGGATTGTTTCTTCATCAAGCGGTACAAGCGACCGGAGATCAACCACCTCCACCCGGTAGCCGTCATCCTCCAGTTTTTTGGCAGCCTCCAGACTCAGGTGGGTTGCATTTCCGTAGGTGAGAATGGTCAGGTCGGTACCCTCTTTACGGATGCGGGCCTTACCGAAAGGCACCTCGAAATCGTCGGGAACTACGGTGGCAGCTTTCGGGCTTTGATACAAGGCTTTTGGTTCCATAAACATGGTTGGCCCTTCGGAGCGGATGGCAGTTCGCAGCAATCCGGCAGCATCGTCGGCAAAAGACGGATAAACAATACGGACCCCCGGAATGGATGCCAGAGATCCCTCGATGGTTTGCGAATGGTAAAGGCCGCCGCCGATATAGCCTCCCGATGCAAGGCGAATGGTCACATTGGGCGCGAATTTTCCATTCGATCGCCAGTAGTCATGACTACATTCCACATACTGTTCCATGGCCGGCCAGAAATAATCGGCAAATTCGGCGCCTTCAATCACAACCCGTATTTTATCGTTGTATCGCGACATGCCATTGGCCGTTCCCACTATAAAATCTTCGGCAATGGGAGCATTAAATATTCTTTTGGGACCAAACTCCTTTTGCAAACCCTTGGAAACATTGAAAATTCCTCCTTTATCTTTGTTGGCCATATCCTGTCCCCACATAAATGTATCTGGATTTTCGCGGAATTCAGCCTTCAGTGTTTCGTTCAGTGCAGTAATCAGTTTTTTCTTATCGCCCTCTTCGCTGTGCACTCCATCCGGATACTTATCCGCAGCATACGGTTCGGGCAAAACAAAATCAAAAATCGATTCCGGTGTAGGATCCGGAGCCTTCAGTGCAGCTTTGTGGGCTGTTTTTATCTCCTGCCTGGCTTCTTCCTCAACGGCCAGAAGTTCTTCTTCAGTAAAGCGTTCATACCGCAGCAACATTCTCCTGTATTTTTCCAGCGGATCATACTCCATTACATAATTGCGTTCGGCTTCACTTCTGTAAAGCAAGTGATCGTCGGAATTGGAATGGGAATGCATACGCACACAGTTGGCCTGAACAATCACCGGTTTGCTTTCTTCAAGAGCATACCGTTTGGCTTCGGCCATAGCATTCATCGAGTCGAATACATCTTTTCCGTTGCAATGGATGATGCGCAGGTTTTTAAACCCTGAAAAATTGTTGGCCACCTTACGTTGTGCCGTCTGGTCTTTTTTTGGAACAGAAATACCATAACCGTTATCCTGAATCACAAACACCACAGGCAGTTCTTCTTTGTCGGCACCGTTAAATGCCTCATAAACAAATCCTTCACTCACCGACGACTCACCCTGGCTACTGAAAGCCACTGCATCTTCACCGTAGAATTTTATTGCCCGTGCAACCCCTACCGCATGCAGTGTATGGTTACCGGTAAGCGACGACATATTGTGGATATTCAGTTCCGGTTTGGCAAAATGGTTCGACATGTGCCTTCCGCCACTTGACGGGTCGGTTGCTTTGGAAATACCGTTTAAAATAACTTCTTCGGTGGTTAACCCCGCCGACAAGGCAGAAAGCATATCGCGGTAATACAGAAACATGTGGTCTTTTTTCGGCTTGAAAACCTGTCCCAAAGCCAGCTGAATTCCATCGTGTCCGGCGTAGGGGGCATGATAAGACCATCCGATGGCCTGTTTCAAATAATTCGGAGCTTTTTCGTCGATGGCACGGCCAATGGTCATAAGCCTGTACCATTTTTCGAGCGTTTCCTTATCGGTTTTCTTAATTGTATGAATTTTTGGTACTTTTAAATCTTTCATTTCTATTTCAAATTGAGCGGTTCGTATCAAACTGTTCGAGTAAATCGGCAATCTTTCTCAGGAATGCCCCACCCAGTGCGCCATCTACCACCCTGTGGTCGTAAGAAAGCGACAGGAACATTTTATGCCTGATGGCAATGGCATCGCCAGTAGGTGTTTCAATGACAGCCGGAACTTTCTCGATGCTTCCGGTAGCCAGAATACCCACCTGCGGCTGGTTAATAATAGGTGTGCCAATGATGTTACGGAACGACCCAAAATTGGTGATGGTAAACGTTCCCCCCTGAATTTCATCAGCGGTAAGCTTGTTGTTCCTTGCCGTATCGGCCAACCTGTTCAGTTCTTTGGTCAAACCTACCAGGTTTTTCTGCTCGGCATTTTTCACCACCGGAACAATCAGGTTTCCGTCGGGTTTTGCCACTGCAATACCAATATTAATGTTGTTACGAAGAATGATTTTATCGCCGTCCACCGACGAATTGACCAACGGGAACTCAGCCAGCGCCGCTGCCGTAGCTTCAATAAAGAAAGGCATGAATGTAATTTTCTCTCCGTGTTTTTCCTGGAAAGCTTTTTTGTTTTTTTCGCGCCAGAACACCAAATCGGTTACATCGGCCTCTACCACCGAAGTTACATGAGGTGAAACCTGTTTCGACATTACCATATGGTCAGCAATCAGTTTCCGTACCCTGTCCATTTCAACTACCTTGTCGCCTTCACCGGCAGTAACCGGCGGGGCAGCTTTTCTTTCAAAGGTTGTTGAGGCTCCCGCAGAAGCTTCGGCGGCAGGTTTTTGCTCTGAGGCTGACGGTTTCTTCCTGTTTTCGATGTATTCCAGAATATCTTTCTTCTGTACCCTGCCGTTGGCCCCTGTTCCCTCAATGGATTCCAGATCTTCGGCAGAAATGTTTTCTTCTTTGGCAATGGTTCTCACCAGCGGGGAATAAAAACGATTCGACATTTCCCGGGAAGGAGTTTTCCCTTCGTCTTTTTTCAAATCCCCCTTGCTCTCTTTAACAGAATCATCCTGCTTTTCCGATGTGGTTTCAGAAGTATCCTCTTCCTGTGTTTCATCGGGTGCACCGGCATCTTCCTCTTCATCACCGGTGGTATTAACAACAGCAACCACTTCCCCCACAGGAACCAGACTATCCTCAGCATGCAGAATTTTTTCTATCACGCCATCTACCGGGGAAGGAATCTCCGAATCCACTTTATCGGTTGCAACTTCAAAGAGCATATCGTCTTCTTCGATGGTATCTCCTTCTTTCACAAACCATTTGGTTATAGTGCCTTCCTGGATGCTTTCACCCAACTTGGGCATTACGATGTTAAATTTTGACATATTTCAATGTTTTTAGTCTTTTTTGCTATATTCACTTTATTAAACACGGTAAAAATTGAAATGTTCACATTGCAATTCTTGTTAACCTTTCCTTAAAATTCGCTTCACATTTCAGACAGGTAATTTAATAAAAGAATTGGTTGAAAAAAAGAAAAACGGGAAGTACTTCTTTAGCGGGAAAGAGATCATACATTAAAATTACAAAAAGACCATTGTTTACATTTGTAAACCACCAATTAAATCCGATACAGTACTCAGTTTATGCCTTTCCATATACTCTTCCAGTCCACCAATAATCTGCAACGGAATAAACGGGTTTTTAAACAAGGCAGTCCCCACCTGAATGGCTGAAGCACCGGCCAGCAGAAATTCAACAGCATCGGCCGCGTTCATAATCCCACCCATACCTATTACCGGAATTTTAACGGCCCGTGAAACCTGCCATACCATACGCAGTGCAATGGGTTTAATGGCCGGACCTGACAATCCGCCGGTGACAGTTGACAGCAATGGTTTACGGCTTTCGGAATCGATGGCCATTCCCAGAAATGTATTCACGAGCGAAACACTGTCGGCTCCCTCTCCTTCCACGGCTCTGGCAATCTCAGATATATCTGTAACATTGGGCGAAAGCTTCACGATGAGTGTTTTATTATACACCCTTCGTACCTCGCGGGTTACCGAAACAGCTCCCGGGCAGGTGATTCCGAAAGCCATGCCTCCCTCTTTCACATTCGGGCAACTGATATTCAGCTCAATGGCTGGAATTTTATCCAGTTCATTGACCTTTTCCGTCACCTCAATGTACTCCTCCACTGTAGAGCCGTTCACGTTTACAATGAGCGGAGTGCCGTAATCTCTGATGCGGGGATATATATTTTCAATAAAATAATCGATCCCCTTGTTTTGGAGGCCGACAGCATTCAGCATTCCCGACGGAGTTTCTGCCATACGCGGATACAGGTTTCCGTCGCGGTTATGTGGTGTTGTGCCCTTAAGAACAATGCCACCCAGTTGAGAAACGTCGTAAAAATCGTTGATTTCCTCTGCAAATCCGCAGGTGCCAGAAGCCAGCATCACCGGATTTTTCAATGATAACTGATGAATTTTTACTCCTAAATCTGCCATTTCAAATCATTTATATTAAAAACCGGACCTTCGGTGCATACGCACAGGTTTCCTTTTACCGTAGGTTCGATGCAGCACAGACAAACCCCAAATCCGCAGGCCATTAAATTTTCGAGCGATACTTCACAAAAAACACCGGCTGCTTTGGCTCTGCCGGCAACTGCTCTCATCATACCGTCAGGTCCGCAGGCGTATATTCTGCTGTAATTTTCAAGATTATCTCTTAGCAGGGGATGATCGGTTACAAATCCTTTGGTACCCAGGGAACCATCTTCGGTGGTAAGGTGTATATTGCCAAAAGAACTGTATGCACTGGTATCGACATGATCGACCGCACTGCGGGCACCGATAACAATATCAACATTTTGGGCAGGCAAACCCGACTCCCGGGCCAGAAAAAGCATCGGCGCCAGTCCGCTGCCACCGCCAACAGCAAGTATTTTTTCTCCTTTTTCAGGATATGTGAAATGCTTTCCGAGCGGATAAACCAGGCTGATCGGGTCGCCTGACTTTGCCTCAGTAAGTATTTTTGAGCCCCTTCCCAATATTTTGACGATAATGGAAAGAACATTTTGTGCATAATCAACCTCGAATACAGAAAAAGGCCGGCGCAGAAAAATTTCACTGGTGTTCTTAATTTCCACATTCACAAACTGTCCGGGTTTAATAACCGGCAGGGGATGAGGTGACTTTAACCGAATGAGGTAATTGGTTGGATTTAAAGGTATATTTTCGGTAACAACAAATGTGGCGACTGATTTTTTACCCATGCTTAACTGATTTACGCGCAAATATAATTATTATTTGCGGTACGATATACATCCTGAAAGTAAGATGCAAGGTTGCCATACAGATAAGCGGGTATATATAAAAACAAGAACCGCCAAACATCTTAGTGACGGTTCCTTCTTTTGCCTTTGTAATTTTTGATGGCTTTAATTCCGGGCTTGTAAATCAGGTAAATTTATAATTAAATTATCATCCTTTCTAATTTAAACTATTACAAATGTAAAATTAAAAACGTAACTCGAAGTACAAATGTAAAACTATTTTTATGTTGTACAACATATTTTGATTTCTTCATAGTATTATACTGGATCATAAGAAACAAAAGAGCCGTCGGAATAGAGCAGAATGACTTTTTCAAGAGTTCTCCCTTGCTTCCCGGTATCCGTCTTTGAAGTTGAAACCTTTGTGATATAAGGAATTTCAGGTTCGCTTTTCAATTCATCAACTCCCATGGAAGATTTAGTTTCACCCATAACCATTGGCCCCTCCCCGGTAAATAGCCAACGGGCATTAACTCTGGGAAAAGCGAGAAGAAATTTCTCGATAAAAACCGCACCAGGTTTGTTGCGGCCATTCAGGATATGCGATATATTGGAGCGCTGTACGCCAAGCATGTCGGCCAGTTCACCTGGTGATATACTTTTGTAATCGATGAATTTTTGTATGCGCTCTTTCATTTTACCTGAGTAAACACAATGAATTTTACAAATGTAATGCTTTACAAGATAATCTCCAAAATACTGACACTTTTTTTTAGGCTTTTTGTAAATCTCTGCTTCATCAGCATTCTGTTTTTAGTCGTAAAATTCTATTCTTTCTGAAAACACAGTTATAATCTACTTTAAATTTTATACATTAATATACTGATTAACAATTATTTAAAATTAAATATGCATTGTTTACTGTAAGCCAGGTAATCAAATTTGTATTTTTCTGTAAATTACATCAAATTTATTATTCAAAAAGTCTGAATGAGTGAACTATATATAAAAAATATACTAATTAGCATGACCTGACATTATTTCACTTTGTATTCCACAGGCTTCTCTCCTGCCCTGGTTTATTTTCTGTTTTGGTTTCTTCCCAAAAACTACGGTTGTGTTATTTTGTAATATGTAAATGAATGACTGCTTTCAATTCACAATTTACTTTTGTAAAATCATCAATCTTTTTTGATGAAAGAATAGCTACTGTGCATTCGGTCTTTTTATTCTGATATTCCGGGTTTGCAAAGATGGTTTCTGTTAAAGTTCCCCTATCGAATATTACTACGAGGAATTCTTTCGATGGACAAATGTTTTTTCTTTCTTCTCTTTCTGTACCTTTGTCCGTAATTTTTGAAATATTAAATTGTCGTTCCGTTAAATCTGCCTGTATTCCTAAGTAAATAATTGATAAAGAAAATATTATATGGCAAAAACTCCGTTTTGTTTTATGATTCAAATAGTTTACAAACCGAAAATTTAAGGTTATGCGCTCATTCCAGATACTGTTTCTATTTCTTTTCTTTGCCATTTTCATTTTGGTAGCTTTGGGTTCTCTGATGAACCTGAAAACCATTGCATCAAAACGGTTTTTTCGTATTTTCCGCCCTGTCTTCCAAATTTTGCATGCCGGTGTTTTGCTGATGTTCCTTTTTCTGTACGTCTATCCCAATCAACCCCGGGAAGCATCCAATTATCCGTTGTACTTCTATTTCAATATATTTCTTCTTACCCTATTCATTTTCAATATACCCTCGGCAGTCTCCTACCTGTTGCATATTATCTCAGCAAAAAATAAACCTCCCCTTTTGCCTCTGTGTGGCCTGATTCTATCGGTTGGATTTGCTGGCGGATTGATTTTCGGAACACTATGGGGAAGCAGGCAGATCAAAACAACAAGGAAGGAATTGCAGTATCGGAACCTTCCGGCTGATTTCGACGGATTCCGTATGGTACAAATCTCAGATACACATTTCGGTGGTCTGATTCAACCTGAAAAACTGATTGCCAAAACCAAAAAAATAATAGATGAAACCCGGCCGGATATTCTGCTTTTTACAGGCGATTTGGTGAATAATTTTGCCGTGGAGTTAGAGGGGCTGGAATCGAAGCTAAGTTTAATGACAAGCAATTATGAAAGCTTTGCCATACTGGGAAACCACGACTACGGCGATTATACCAACTGGGAAAATACCGAAAAAAAACAAACCAATTTCGATGACATACTGAAAGCATTCAGAAAATCCGGGTTTCAGCTGCTCAGAAATGGAAATACCTGCATAATTAAAGGTAATGATTCCATATTTCTGGCCGGAGTAGAAAACTGGGGACATCCGCCTTTCCCGCAATATGCCGATTTGGATGCTGCTATCGAGGGCATACCTGACGATGCATTCACCATTCTAATGACACACGATCCGGCCCACTGGGAAAGTCAGGTAGCCGGTAAAAGAAATATTGAATTAACTCTTGCCGGACATACTCACGGTTTGCAGTGGGGTATTAAACTGGCCGGAATTCCATTCAGCCTGGCAAAACTTACACGGAAAACCTGGGGAGGTCTCTATCGTGAAGGCAACTCACAGCTTTATGTGAATACCGGTTTGGGAATCGTTGGCATGCCCTGGCGGTTGGATATGCCCGGTGAAATTACAGTTATCACTTTAAAACGAAGTGAAATCGATTGAAAACAAAAAATCGAAATAAACGTTTTTCATCTCCGGCAAATACGAAGTCCTGAACCCAATGTTTGCAGGAGCATAAAACCGCAAAAGATTCACATCGGCAGTAAGCTCAATGCCCGCAGAAGAAATGTCTTCGGTAAACGTACCGGTGATGTTTCCATTGCGATAAAAGTTGCCCTTCAGCCGGGTGTAATCGCCAAACAACGATGCCTTTATGCGGCGCACATACAGAAAACCCCAAAAATTCCAGTCGGGGTAAAAAAGCGGCATTTTATAATCAGCCCCACCCGTGTATATGGCCGTAGTGTTTATGCGTCCCCATCCCCTGGCATACCTCACCACATCGTTAAATCCAAGTGTTCCGTTGGTTTCCTTTTCCTGGGCGCCGGCATACATTTTCACACCGTGATTTTTCATCAGTCCCGGAAAGTAGAGAACCGTTTGCAACGCCTTTAAATTTCCGGCGCGAAGTGTTCCGGCAGGTGAATGCCGGAATGAGCCATCCAGCACAATGCCAAAATCGGGATAGACATCAAGGTAACTTTGTCTGAGCAATTGATGAAAATAGAGTCGGTAGGCAACCGAGTGGAAGTTGCCTTCCACAAATTGCTCCGGAGTCGATTCGTGGTGTTTGTAAAGATTAAAACCGTACTGTACCTCGGGCTGCAATACCCTGTTGAAAGGCCCTTTCCCGATTTGCAGGGGCAAGCGGGCATTCAGTCCGGCAGTGGTTTGACCCCATGTGTAGCGCTGCAGCGAAGTATCCTGTTTTATAACATCGCCCTGGCTGTTCACAGTTTGCTGAATTTGATTGTATTCCGACGCCCGCGCACCGTGGGTAAAGTTCAAATCGAAAACCGGATACCAGCCCATAAAACTGTACTTGGCAGTAAAACGGCCTGTTTTTTCAGTCAGGTCCCATTTGTAGCCCAGCACAGTTTCCGATGTCCCCAGGCTGTTTTGCGACATCAGGCTCACACCGGGAAAAAACTCATAATCATCTGTTTCTATAAAAACCGGAGCCCAGCTGTGAAGGTTAAAAAGATGGGCTGTTTTTTTGTAATCACCCGAAGGGAGATCCACATCTACTGAATCGGAAAACAGCGGAATGCCAATTTCCTGACTGGTCAGTGATTCGGCAAGCGGATAGCTGGCTGGTGGCACATCACTTAAGGGAAAAACCTTCTTATGGTTGGCCGGAATTTCAATCAACCTGAAACCATCCGCAGTATAATCACTCAGTACAATCCTTTCTCCGCAGGATGATACAGCAGGAAATTCCACACCAAACCTCGGTTCATAAACCAGTTCCACATGCTTATTATCGAAATGAAAACGGTACAAACTGTTTTTCCCCGACCATGAACTGATAAAGTAAAGCCATTTTTCTGCCAGCCGCAGCTGTTTCAAATCGCCCATTTCGCGGTCAAGCAACACATTCATTTGGCCCGTTTCAAAATCAACCGATACCAGTCTTTTTCCTTCGTTTGTGAGGATAACAGCAGCTACCTGGCTGGAGTCAATCCACTCGGGCGAGAAAAAGTAGTTGTTGGCTGGGGTTTGAAACCGGTGTATCAGTTCCCCGTCAGGCAAATGGTAAACCGATAAATAAAAATGATTGGAAAAATCGGCCTCCACCACTGCAATTTTTGTTTTATCGTGCGAAACAGCCGGACTGAAAGCCTTAAATTCAGGTTTCAATTCCATTTTTCTTTGGGTATCGATATGATACAACCGCAAAAGTGAACGCCCGCTATGTTGCCAGCGAAGGTCTGGTATTTGCTCCGACCAAATAATCCATTCGTCTCTGTAATTGACCGATTCACTAAAAATAGTTCCGGGAAGGGTGATTTTCTTTTCCGGTATATTTTTTCTCATTTCCACAAACGCAGAAATTTCGTTAAAAGCGGTTTTAAAGGACACCAACACCGAATCGTTTACAAAATAATTGTGGAGATAGTTAGTGTAAAATTTCCCCTTTTCGGATAGAATCTTTTTTGGAACCGGGTCGTACAGCAGATTCTCCTTGTCCCATACCCTTTTCAGGCTGTCGAAAACCGCATAATAATTTTCTGCCGTATTTCTTCCCGTTTGTTCTTTTAAAACCTGCCGCATGGGAAACACCGAAAGCGGTTTCTGCCCCACGCGGGTGAGCACATTTTCCCAAATCTGACTGCCATGCCTCGCCCTGAGGTTGCCTGCCAGATAATAGCCCAGTTTATAATGGTTCGGCACAAAATCGCGGTACGATCCGAAATAGGCTTTGTCGTACGTGAAGGTACCTTTTTCAACCACCTGGGCCCGGTGTTCCATTAAAAACGACGGATGCCGGCCCCTGCCGTAGTTGCTAAGGGCAGTTTCGGCAACCACTGCATCGCCTTCGATGAACCACCAGGGAAGATAAGCCCCGAAAACCAGCGCTGTTACCTGTTCGCCCAGCAAAAATTTCGACCAGCGGGGCAAATTGCTGTTAACTTTATCAATCTGAACAATATGCCGGAATTCATGCAAAGCCAGTTGCTCGAGCCAGTCCTGCGGATATATGGCCTGGTGCGGAGTAGTATAAAACTCGGCGCGTTTGGGCGCCCAGGCAACCAATCCGTTCGACTGAATGGTTTGGGTGTGCAAAACCACCGGAAATTTTTGCGGATTGTGTTTCAGGCTGTAACTGCCATAGGGGTAAACTGTTTCCAGTTTTCCAGCCAGTTGCAACGCCTGGGTTTCAAAATAATCGGGATAAATCAACTGAAAATTTTTACTCTGCAACTGCCTCCAGCGAATGGATGCAGGGTCCTGCCCGGTTTGAAAATACTGAGCTGAAGTTTGCACCACCACGGCAAAAAGCAATATGAAAAGTATCGGTTTCTTCATTCTCCAAAAATAAACATTCCTGAAAAGTAACCAGCAGAACTACAAAAAAGAAAGAGCCGCCCTGAATTTCATTCAAAACGGCCCTTATTATTTTAACTGATTGATTTTTTTAAACTTCGTTTACCCCCAAAATCGGAATTGGGTTTTCATCGTCGTTTTCATTCAGAATGGACTGATACAAAGCGGCGAATGCTGAGTGAATCCACATAAAGGAAATGATTACGCCCACAAAAAAGACGATTACACCGCCAATCAGTATAAAAAACGATAATATGCCCATACCAAAAACTTTCCAGCCGTGACCGCGGGTCATCTGCCAGCTTTTCTCCACGGCCTGCATGGGCTCCAGGTCTTTATCCATTACCAGCAGGGGCACAAAAACCAACCGGCAAATCACGATAATTCCCGGAACAACCAACAGTATAAAACCAATTACGGTTAATGCCACAACGATGAGATTGGCCAGAACGATTTTCAGGTATTTGGTTTTAAAACCTTCAAAAAGATACCTCAGGTCTGATTCTTCATCGCGCATTGCTTTCAGAAAAAGATATTTCTCGCCGTATTTAATCACCGGCAAAAACAGAAAACTGTAGGCCATACCGAATATGGCAGCCGGAAGCACCCAAACCATGTTGAACCAGTTTCCGCTGTCGCCTTTAAAAGTAACGCCCGAGGGGCCATTGAGCAAGCCGACTATGATAACCGCCAGCAACAAGGGTAAAAATGCTTTTTCAAACATTTTTCTCCATGCATAACTAAAACTTCCTCCTACCGAAGGGACCAGATTGTAATACTTTTCTTTCTCCATTTTTTTTAATTTTAATTTCTGTTTTCGTACATTGCGATGATAAAAATAGGCTGACAGAAATTAAAAAACTACCTACTTTAGTAGGAATTAAAAAATTCACTACTTTGGTAGGTCCTGTAAACAGGGAGATTCAGCAGAATTGTAATCATTACTGACAAATCATTACCAATGACCATGTATGCATAGCATGCAAGAAAAAAAAATTGTCTTTTTGCTTTTGACTTATACATCAATCCAGGATTAATTACTACCAAAGTTTGAATTGAAAAATGCTTGTTGAGAACTTACTGTACCTTGCTACTTTTATTGCAACCACCGGCATTGCCGCAATCGGAACCCTGGTTGCATTTCAATTACTTCAGCAAAACAAACAACCGGTTTTTCAAATTCTGCTGTACCAGCAAATATTTCTGTTTTCCGCATTTATTTACAGCATTTGGGGGAACATTGCACTTCGGCAGGTGATTGCCGATGTTAATCTCCCCGTGGAGTTAGCTGCAAAACTGGCCTTTTTTATTCCCATGCCGGGAATTCCCTTTCTGGTAGTGTGTTGGTTTATGTTGCTGAAATTTGCATTTAACCTGAACGGTTACAGAGAACATAAAGGAACCGTTTATACTTATTTTACCGCCTTTCTGCTGCTATTGGTAATTTTCACCTTTTTGTTTCAGAACAATTACCTGAACACCCCTTTACGGCCCGATTTGCAGCTGGTCCGTATTTTTGTTGTCGTCAACCTTGCCTTTCATCTGGTATTTATTCTTCCGTTTTTAAAACCTGCCCCCGGAAAACCTCGTTTTTTCAATCAGCATGAATTAGTGAAATGTGTGGGAATCTATTTTCTGAGCATGTTGTTATATTCAGGATTCCTTTGGTTTTTAACTATTTATGGCTCCATTTTCGTCAACATTTCCTTTATTCTGGTTTTTATATCGGGTGCGTTGTTACCCGTTTGTCTCAAATTCCTGGCAAAATCGCCTGAAAAGCCCCCAAAAGCAGCCGGAAAAGATTTTAAATCGTTTTGTGCAGATTATGAAATCTCGAAACGTGAAGCTGAAATAGTTCTGGAAATATGTTCGGGAAAAACCAACAAAGCTATTGCTGAAAAACTCTTTATTACCCTGCAAACCGTAAAAGACCATACGCACCGTATTTACACCAAAACCAGGGTAAAAAGCCGGGTGCAACTGGCAAATCTGGTACGCGAACGGGTAACCTTTACTCAAAAAACAAATCTTCCCTGAGCTTTTTTATCCGATCGAGGGCATAATTTACATTTCGTGCAGATTCTCCCGCCTCTTTCAGGTAAATGCTGTAATAGTTAAGCGCCAGTGTTTTGTTGGAATTGAATTCTTCGTAAGTAGTGGCAATTTCGAATAAAACTTCATAATTGGTCGGATCCAGTTCATTGGCTTTTTTCAAAGCTGCAACCGACTCTTCAAACATCCGCTGCTGACCAAAAATCTGTCCCAAATGGTGATACATGTCGGGCAGGTAAGCCGGTGTAGCCGATTCAATGGCGGCATTCATGAAAGCTTCTGCCACTTCGTATTCTGTCAGTTTTTTGTAGCTCAAACTCAGGTAAAACAGCACATACGGATCGTTGGCTACCTGACTGGCGCATTTATCGAGTATTTCAATGGCCTGGGGTTCGTCTTTGGCAAAATAGAGGCTAATGCCATAGTTCATCAACACTTTGTACACCGAATCGCCACCTGTACTGAAATAATTTTCGTAAGCCAATCTTGCATTTTCATACTGCTTGTTACCAAAAAAGTAATGGGCCTGCTGCTGAAAAAATTCAGGCTCTTCCGGAAAATTTGTTATTCCCTTCTCTATAATTTCCAGCGCTTTGCCAAACTGTTCCGTTTGCTGAAACAATTTTATCAGGTTGAAATAGGAAGCATAGTCCCGCGAATTGTCTTCAATCACCTTTTCGTATAACCTGATTGCCTCCCTGGTTTTTCCGGTCTGATAGGCACAAAAAGCAAACTGTTTGTTCCAGAAAACGTTGGTGGAATCGATTTTGTAAATACCGGCAAAAACAGCGTAAGCCCTTGGAAACTTTTTCAGTTGAATGTAGTTTCTTCCAAGCTTTCCTGCAAGAGCGAGGTTTCCGGGTTGCAGAGCTGCAACCTGCTCATAAAAGGACGTTGCGTCGTGATGGCTCCCCAGGGTAGAAAGTGCATCTGCCAGTTCGGCAAGCAATTCTGGATTTTTTGGTTCCAGTTCAAGCGCCAAAGAAAAAGCGTTCACGGCTCCCTGGTAATTTTGCAGGTTGTTCAAAACCAGGCCTTTTTTATAATAAAGCACAGCCTCTGGTTGTTTTTGAATGCGTTTGTTGAGTTGCTGAAGTGCTTCTTCGTAATGCCTGTTCAAAATAAGCAAATCGATTTTCTCCTGCGAATGAGCGCCAAAAGGAATCCACATCAGCAAAATCAGAAATTTCCATAGGATAGCTTTCATCTTTCAGGCGTTTAACACATTCCCACGAGGGACAGTACTGTAAATGATTTACCGAACCGCCACTCGCGGGAATGTGAATCCTTTAACTAAATTTTACTGCAAGGCAAAATTAATGGGTACAGTATAACTCACATTTACCTCCTGTCCACGTTGTTTTCCTGGTTGCCATTTGGGCAGGCTGTTCACCACCCGCAAAGCTTCCTTATCAAGTATCGGATCTACTCCGCGGGCAATTTTTGCGTTGGCAACGCTGCCATCTTTGGTAACTACAAAAGTAACATACACCCTGCCCTGAATTCCGTTTTCCTGCGCTATTGCCGGATATTCGATGTTGTTTGCAATAAACGTCCGAAGCGCCACTTCACCTCCCGGAAACTCGGGCATATATTCCACAATGAAAAAGATTTCTTCTTCACTGTCAAGGGTTTTTGGCATTTCTTTTTTTACCAGAAGCAAATTCCCTAAGCTATCTGTTTCAAAACTGAATTCTTTACTTCCTGCCATCATGGACTTGATTCTCTCCAAATCTTCAGTCTCACCGGAAATTTTCAGTTTATCATCCAAAAAAGTAACAATCAGCTCATCTGTTTCAGGTGCTGCCTGCACCTCTGTCATTTCTTTCTGCTCGCAGGCAAATACAATGACTAATGCTACGGCAGTTAACAGTCCCAATATCACTTTTATATTGGCCAGTTTCGACGATTTTATTTTTGACATCATTTTGATTCGGTTTTTAATTAATGAATAATTGAAATTGTTGGTTAATACCAGTTGCCCGCCAGCAAACTGACTGAGCAACAATTTTTTATAATACCCACGGTTTACGCCCGAGCGAAGCACAGCCTGGTCGGCCAGAAACTCGTGGTTTTCGCGGATGGCGCGGCGCAACATCCACATAAACGGATTAAGCCACTGAAATACAGTAAGCAACTCCAGAATCAGCACGTCAACCGAGTGCCCCTGTTTAACGTGTTCCATTTCGTGCGCCATCATGCGGTCGTAGCCTTCGCTGTTTTGCAACGGACTACTCACAAAAACATAGTTCATAAATGAGAACGGGGCGCATTCGCTGTCTAAAAACACCAGCTTCAGTTTATCAAACTTACGTACCTGGTTTTTATGGATAACAAACACAACCTGTGCAATACGAAACAAAAACCTTCCGAGGAAGAAAGCAACACCGGCCAGGTAAATCCAGACAAGCATGGTAGCTGAGAGCACTGCCTGCTCAACGGTTACCGACAAATCCTGACCATAAACCGTAACTGCCTCCAGTACATTGCGGTAAGGTGTTACCGTAATTTCAGAAAGCATGACCGACTGGGGCTCGTAAACCCTGAATTTGAGAAACGGCAACATCACCGAAAAAAGCAGCGACCCCAGCAAAAAAAGCCGGTTGAGCCTGAAGAACGTCTCTTTCCTGAGAAAAAGCACGTAAATTGTGGCAAGCAGTGAGAGGCTGATGCCTGATTCCAGTAAAAAATTAACAGTGTTACTCATCACTTTCAGGATTTTCGTTTTCCAAATCGCGTTTCACATCTTCCATCAGATCGTCAAAATCGGAAAGGCTCATGTTGTCTTCCTTGGCAAAAAAGGAGACCATTTCTTTGAAAGAACCGCTGAAATAGTTGCGCATGAATTTTTTCATATACGAACGGGTATATTCATCCCTGGTAAGGAGCGGGTAATACTCGTGGGTTTTTCCGTAGGCATTGTGCCCCACAAACCCCTTCTTTTCGAGAATCCGTACGATGGTAGAGACCGTGTTGTAAGCCGGTTTTGGGTCGGGCATCTCTTCCATCAGGTCTTTCACAAACGCTTTTTCAAGCCTCCAGAGAAGCTGCATCACCTGCTCTTCTGCTTTGGTTAATTCTTTCATTTTTTTTCAGATTAAGTACTTTAAAACGAGAACTTTCAGGCCACAAAAATTATGCCTTTAAACTAAATCATTAGTTAAAAGTTCGTCCACCTATTCCAGCTTGAAACTGATAGGTATCGTATAGGATACCTTCACTTCGGTGCCTTTTTGTTTACCGGGTTTCCAGTCGGGCATTGCGCCAATAACCCGCAGGGCTTCCTTATCCAGGGCAGGACTAGCGCCTCGTGCAAGTTTCGAATCAATCACCTCTCCCTTTTCATCTATTACAAAAGTGACATACACAATTCCCTGGATACTGTCATTTTTAGCCTCTTCGGGGTACCTGATGTTTTCCGAAAGCCAGGTTCTCAGAGCATCCTCTCCTCCAGGGTACTCAGGCATCTCTTCAACAATGACAAAAACATCATCATTTTTGTCTTTTTCCTGTGCTCCGGCTGAAAATCCCAACATTAAGAGCATCATCAAGACCGGAATCATACAAATTCGTGTTTTCATTTCATTTTACTTTAAACATTTCACTTTAAACTTTAAACTTAGTCCCGAAAGCTATCGGGATGAACTTTGCGGATATCCGGTTCAAATATAAAACTAAAATCTTAGTTCACAAACTAAATCATTAGTTATTTTAAAAATATTTTTATATTATTCTTATTGACAGCGCGTTACATAACTAACATTTTAGTTAAAATAGATTATTGGGGACATAATTTTTCATCAGCTAATCATTAAAAATAGAGGAAAAAGGGAATAACAATTAAATCTCTGCCGGAAGTTGCTTTGTTAGTATAATAGAGCGAGGGGCAACTTTGGCCTGCATGGCAATCACCTCCACTCCTTTAGCTACAGCTTCTTTCAGAGTTTCCGTATATGCGGGATCAATCGCTTTTGCCGGGGCAAAAATTTCCACATCAGTACGTTGCACAATATAAAGCATCACTGCACGCATGCCTTCTTTTTTCACTTCCATAAGCGTTTTCAGGTGTTTTTGGCCACGGGTGGTAACCGCATCGGGAAACAAAGCATATTTGCCTTCTTTCAGGGTAACGTTTTTTACTTCTACAAAACATTTTTCATTTTCGCTTTCTGCGAACACGTCGAACCGGGAGTCTCCGAACTTCACTTCGCGCTTAACTGTTGTGTATTTTTCAAGCCCTGGTACTTTTCCGTTAACAATGGCTTCATAAGCCAGTTTGTTGGGATTTCCCGTGTTAATACCCACCCAGTCGTCATTAATTTTTATCATTTCCCAGGTGAAACGGGTTTTCCTTTTCGGGTCGTTTACCGGCGACAAATAAACTTCTGCTCCGTTTTCGAGGCAACTCTTCATGGAGCCTGAGTTGGTGCAGTGTGCCACCACTTCGTCACCATTGTCTAATTTCACATCGGCTAAAAACCGTTTGTACCTTTTAATCAGTGTTCCGTGAACCAATATTTCCTGAAATTCCATACTCTTTTTCTATAAACCCTGAACGTCCATTTGTGTTCGTGCAAAAGGCACCACATCCTGCCCTGCAAATTCATTTTTCAGGTATTTGTAATACCCTGTAATGGCTATCATGGCCGCATTGTCCATGGTGTATTCAAATTTGGGAATCAGCAGGTTCCAGTGGTATTTTTTTGCATTTTCCTGCAACGCCAAACGTAATCCCGAATTGGCCGAAACCCCGCCGGCAACCGTAATTTCTTTTATTCCGGTTTCTTTGGCTGCTTTTTTAAGCTTGTTCAGCAAAATATCGATAATGGTATGTTGCAGCGAAGCACACAGGTCATTCAGGTTTTCTTCAATGAAGTTTTCGTTTTCTTTCAGGTTATCGCGCAGAAAATAAAGGAAACTGGTTTTCAACCCGCTAAAGCTGTAATCGAGCCCGGCAATGCGTGGTTTTGAAAATTCAAACCGGAGCGGGTTTCCCAGCTGCGCCAGACGGTCAACATGCGGGCCACCAGGATAAGGCAGTCCCATAACTTTGGCACATTTGTCGAACGCTTCTCCTGCGGCATCGTCGATGGTTTGTCCAATCACTTCCATATCGAGGTAATCGCGCACCAGAATGATTTGCGAGTTTCCGCCAGATACCAGCAGGCATAAAAAAGGAAATGCCGGCGGGTTGTATTCTCCTTCTTTTTCTTTGATAAAAAGCGCAAGTACGTGTCCCTGAAGGTGGTTCACATCGATGAGCGGAATCCCTGCTGCCAGTGAAAATCCTTTGGCAAACGAGGTGCCCACCAGCAGCGACCCCAGAAGGCCCGGACCACGGGTAAATGCGACCGCCGAAATTTCATCTTTGGTAATGCCGGCACGTGCAATGGCACGGTCAACCACCGGAATAATGTTTTGCTGGTGTGCACGTGAGGCCAGCTCAGGCACCACACCGCCGTATTCTTCGTGTACCTTTTGCCCTGCCACCACGTTCGACAAAATAACTTTATCGCGAATGATGGCAGCAGATGTATCGTCGCACGATGATTCAATGCCCAGAATGATGATACTGGCACTTTTTTTGTCATTTGCTTTGGAATTCTTCATTTTTTTTGTTAAAAATTACAATAAACCTGATACCGGAGGCAATCTATGAAATTTATTAAACGTTACCGGTTAATAAAACAACCGCTTTTTAGCTCATTTTGTTCCGGGAAAAGGCTATGTTCGTCTCACAATTTTAAAAGGCAAAACTATTAAAAAAGGCTGGAAAATAACGCTCATTCTACTCACATTCATTCTGGGAATGATTGGAGGCACTCTGTGGGCTTTGCACAACACCAAAGTGCAGACCTATATTACCCAGCGGCTTGCCACCCATCTTTCAGAAAAAATCAATGCCCGCATTTCCATCGGAAAGGTAAAAATCGCGTTTTTTAACAAAATCGAATTACAGAATGTGCTTCTTGAAGACCAAAATGCCGATACCCTGGTTTTTGTGGAAAACGTACAGGCACACATCGATACACTGAAAATCAGGCAAAAAAGGGTTGCTTTGGGCCGGCTGGCGCTGAACGGAACACAAATCAATGCGAAACGTGATTCAGTAAACCGGTTCAATTTCAGCTTCATCATCGATTCACTGAAAACCGGCGAACCCACCCCTAATGAATGGCAATACAGTTGCCGCGATTTCAGTTTTTCGGATGCCGCTGTTACCTATCGCGACTTTAACCAGCAAGAGGAGCAGCAATTGAACCTTGAAGATTTCAACATCAACATATCCGATTTTGCACTTATAGAAGATTCGCTCTTTTTCAACATCAGGCAGCTGGCGTTAAACGACGGGAAGGAGTTTAGCATCAATAATTTCAGTTCAACTTTTTCTTTTTCGGGGAATGAAATCAATTTTGCCGGGGTTAACCTCGAAACCCGTAATTCTGAAATTTCAGACAGCCGTTTTCGGGTGGTATTGCCCGATTCGGCCGATCATTTTCTGGAAGAGGTTCTGTTCGATTTTTCATTTTCACACTCGCAAATCAGTTTTTACGATGTTGCCCAGCTGGCGCCTGCCTTGCGTGGCATGGACCAGGTGGTGGACTGCTCCGGGCAGATTACCGGAAACCTGGCAAATCTCCGCGGGCGCGAAATTGAACTATCAACGGGAAATCACACATACGCGCTTCTCGATTTTTACGCCAACGATTTAACCAGCACCGAAACGATGTATCTCTTTGTGGATTTAAAGCAGTCGCGTACAAATTTCAGGGAACTTAGCCGCATAAAACTGCCCGGAAACGGAAAACCCCGGTTTCTCGATTTTCCGGAACAACTGTATGAAGCCGGGCAGATTACCTATCGCGGCAATTTTACAGGCTTTTTAACCGATTTTGTGGCCTACGGAACGCTGAACAGCCGGATGGGCAGAATTACCACCGACCTTGCGGTTGTACCCGACGAAAGAAAAAACATTGCCTACCGGGGGAAAGTGGAGACAGAAGATTTTAGGCTGGGCGAATTGATTAAAAACCAATATATTGGCGATATTACCTTCAGCGGACAGGTTGATGGCAGTTACGATTTGAACAAACAGATGCTTGCCGGCGATTTTTCAGGAGACATTTTAAGTGTAGATATTAACCAGTACCAGTATGAAAATATCAGGCTCGATGGCATTCTCGACAACCGGATGTTCGACGGCCTGGTAATGATGAACGATTCGAATCTGCAATTCGATTTTCTGGGGAAAATCAATTTCAACCCCGAGGTTCCGGTATTTGATTTCCGACTCGATTTAAGAAAAGCGAACCCGGGAAATTTGAACCTTTTGGACAGATACCCCGAGGCTGAAGTGGCCTTTTTAATGAATGCCAATTTTTCGGGCAACCAAATCGATAACCTGACCGGAGCCATAAAAGTAGAAAGCGGCTATTTTATGAATCGCAACGGAGATCTGAACCTGGGAGGAATCGAACTCCAGTCCATTGCAAGCGGACTGAACAATTATCTTTCTTTTACTTCCGCTTATTTCGACATAGATATTAATGGTATATACCATTTTCAAAACATTGCCGATGCATTTGAAAAAAGCATGTATAGGTATATGCCTGCCGTGGGGCAAAATGATGCAGTTGTTGACAGAGAAAATAAATTCGGGTACCAGATTGATGTGAAAAACCTGGATGACCTGACCGCTGTTTTTACCCCCGGAATCAATATCGAAACCCCTTTCCTGCTCTATGGACAAATGGATTCGGAACAGTCAGTTTTCGAGTTGAAGGGAAGTATTCCCATGTTTCGCACCAACGATGTGATGCTGCGAAACATTTTTATCGGCAACAACCCAAGAGACAGCATTTACGTTTCGCGGTTCCGTTTTGGCGAGGTTTTGCTGAAAAACGGAATGGGGTTGAAAAATTTTACCATAGAATCGGAAATTGCAGACAATACGATTTTCAACCAGATTACCTGGGGTGAAGAAGAAGGAGAAAGGCCGGCAAATCAGAAAAAATACAGCGGAAGTTTAACTTCAAAGGCAGTATTTCAGGAAAGGAAAAATTCACCTTTTCCCATCATTACAATTGAAGGGTTTCCTTCGGAAGTGTTTGTTGCCGATTCGCTTTGGCAAATGAGTGCTTTTACCGGCTCTGTAGATAGTTCGGCTTTCCGGATAAACGATTTTCTTGCAAGCAGCGGCTCGCAAAGCATAGGCATCGGTGGGAAAATTGCAGCCGACGAATCTGCCATTCTTTCACTGTTTCTTAATAACATCAACCTGTCATACCTGGGCGTTTACATGGACAGGGATTTGCCATTGGAAGGAAATCTCAGCGGATTGGTTGAACTTCAGGACTTTTACGGTGAGCGGCTTGTTTATTCCGATCTTGGCATCGAACGGTTTGGTTTCAGAGACCAGGAAATTGGGAACGTATCGCTATACAACAAATGGGACAACGAGAGGATGGTGCTGGCATCGGAATTGGAAATAAGGACCAAAGAGCGCCAGAACCTTTTTGCCAGTGGCAGCTATAATCCGCAAACCCGGGAACTGCTATACCATGCCGATTTCGATCACCTTTCACTGGTTATACTGGAGACCGTTATCAGAAATAATTTTTCAAATTTCCACGGCGACGGTACCGGAAAGCTGAAAATACATGGCACTCCCGACAAGATTTTACTAACCGGCGCCATTGAAGGTTCAAACGCAGGACTTACCATCGATTATACCCAGGTGAGTTACCATTTTACCGACTCCGTTTTTTTTAAGGGAGATACCATCCATTTCGACCGGATTACCCTGCGCGACATGTCGGGGAATCGTGGATTTTTTAACGGAACCCTTGTGCATCGTAATTTTCAGGATATGCAATACAACCTTTCGTTTTCTTCCTCACGGATTATGGCCATAAACACTACTGCCAGGGATAATCCGCAATTTTTCGGACAGGTTCTGGCTAACGGAAGACTGAACATAACCGGCCAGGGAAAGAGGGTGAACCTTACCGGTTCCGGCACTACCCTTTTGGGCACCAGCGTAAACATTTCACTGGAAGATGAAAGTGTACTCGAGCGGTACGATTTTATTCAGTTTGTATCCACCGAAGACACCCGCCGACAGGAGTTTCTTTTTCCTCAAACCGACAGCGATTTCAGCCTCGACCTTACCATTACTGCAACCCCCGAAGCCAGGGCACAACTGATTTACAATTCACAAATAGGCGATGTGATACGCGCACAGGGAGAAGGTGTTCTCCGGTTTGGAATGAATAACGAAGGCGCTATTACCCTGTCGGGAGCATATACGGTTGAGCGGGGCGATTATCTGTTTACTTTACAAAATGTAATTAATAAAAGGTTTACCATTGAACAGGGAGGAACCATTGAATGGTCGGGAGACCCTTACAATGCCCTTATCAATATCAGCGCGGTTTATAAGCTTAAAGCGTCTCTGTACGATTTGCTGGTAAACACCTACGACAACATCTATCAAAGCCAGCGGATACCCGTTGAGTGCAAAATTTTACTGACAGAAGAACTGTCCAATCCAACCATCGATTTTGCCATCGATTTTCCAACGGTGGAAGACCGGCTGGTTGAAGAATTACGGCAGTTTTTCAACACCACCGAAGAGATGAACAAACAAATTCTTTCGCTGGTAGTTTTGGGAAAATTTTATACCCCGGAATACCTGAGGGGCACCTACGAAGCCCAAAACCCCAACCTGATTGGAACTACCGCCAGTGAGCTCTTCTCAAACCAGCTCAGCAACTGGCTGTCGCAAATCAGCAGCAACGTGGACATCGGGTTGAACTACCGGCCCGGAAACCAGATTACAAACGACGAAATTGAACTGGCGCTGAGCACTCAAATGTTCAACGACAGGGTTACAATCAATGGAAACATTGGCAACAACACCAACCCCCTTTCATCGAACAACAGCCAACTAGTGGGTGATTTCGATGTAAATGTAAAACTCATTCCAAGCGGAAAACTGCGTTTTAAAGCTTACAACCGGTCGAACAACAACCTTATTTACGAAACAGCCCCTTATACCCAGGGAGTTGGATTTACTTTCACTGAAGATTTCAATGATTTTGGTGAATTGCTCGGTAAAATGAGAGCCATTTTTACCCGGAAAGACGAAGAATAGTTTTGCTATTCAGCATTTTAGCGGCGTGAAGAAAATTACGTACCTCCTGATTAAAATACATAAAACTCTTAATTTGCAGCTATTTAACAAATACTTTACAAACCATTTTGAACAACCAATATTGATATTCGAAAGTTTTTATGGCACATAGTTTTTGTATATTTGCGCCCTTAATTTTGATACCCGATTATTTTACCGGAAAATATGAAAAATTTTAAGTTTATAAGTGCAAGCGAAGCAGTAAAAGTCATTAAATCGAATGACCGTGTTCATCTTCACAGTGTGGCTGTTACGCCCCATCCGCTTATCAGGGCCATGTGCGAACGTGGTGCCAACAAGGAGTTCAGAAACGTGCGTATTCAGCACATCCATACCGAGGGTGAAGCCCCGTATGCCAATCCCGAGTTTGAAGGCATTTTTCAGTTGGAATCGTTTTTTGTGGGTCACAATGTGCGCAAACAAACACAGGCCGGCTATGCCGACTACATTCCGGTATTTTTGCAGGAAACCCAGCGCCTCATTCGCGAAGGCTACCTGCAGGTAAATGTGGCCATGATCCAGGTTTCGGTGCCCGACAAATTCGGTTACGTTTCACTGGGAACCTCGGTTGACGCCACGCTGGCAGCCGTAGAAAAAGCAGACACGGTAATTGCCATTGTAAACCCCAATGTGCCCCGTGCTTTTGGCGATGCCATGATTCACATCAATGAAATAGACCTTTTTGTTGAAGACGACAGTGAACTGATTACTGCCGCTCCCGGCCCCATTGGTGAAACCGACCGTAAAATTGGTCGCTTTGTTGCAGAATTGGTTGAAGACGGAGCCACGCTGCAAATGGGTATCGGCGCAATTCCAAACGCTGTGCTCACCATGCTGGGTAACCACAAAGACCTTGGTGTACACTCCGAAATGTTTGCCGACGGCATTCTTCCACTGGTTGACAAGGGAGTGGTAAACGGCAAAAACAAAAAAATTGACAAAGGTAAGCTGGTAGCTACCTTCCTGATGGGATCAAAAAATTTATATGACTTTATCGACGACAATCCAGGAGTAGCCATGCTTGATGTCAGATATACCAACCGGGTGAACGTGATTGCCAAAAATCCCAAAGTAACTGCCATCAATTCTGCCCTGCAGATAGATATTACAGGGCAGGTTTGTGCCGACTCCATCGGAACAAAATTCTACTCCGGAGTAGGTGGCCAAATCGACTTTTTACGTGGTGCATCGCTCAGTAATGGCGGAAAACCCATTATTGCCATGCCGTCGGTAACCAACAAGGGAATAAGCAAAATTGCTCCCATTCTTACCCCCGGTGCCGGTGTGGTAAGCACACGCGCCAACATTCACTGGCTCGTTACCGAATTCGGTGCTGTAAACCTCTACGGAAGATCGCTGCAGGACAGGGCAAAACTAATTATCTCCATTGCCCATCCCGATCACCAGGAAGAGCTCGACAAAGCGGCATTCGAAAGGTTTGGCCCACACTTTCACTTTGTTTGGGACGAAAGCGGAAACTAATTTTTAATAATAATATCCATGAATATTTCACATATTGAACACATTGGCATTGCAGTAAACAGCCTCGATGAAGCTATTCCCTTTTACGAAAACATGCTGGGACTGAAATGCTATGCCATTGAAGAGGTAAAAGACCAGAAAGTTAAAACCGCCTTTTTTATGGTTGGACAAACCAAAATTGAATTGCTCGAGTCAACCGATCCGGAAGGACCAATCGGTAAATTTATTGAAAAAAAGGGGCCGGGAATCCATCACATTGCTTATGCAACCGACAATGTGGACAAATCGCTGACCGAACTGGAAGAGAAGGGAGTCCGCCTCATCGACCAGAAAGGAAGAAAAGGGGCTGAAGGGCTCACTATCGGATTCCTCCACCCAAAGTCAACCCTGGGCGTATTAACCGAAATTTGTGGCAAAGAATAATCATTTCATACAGAAGTATATATATTATGAGTACCCAGGATAAAGTAAAAAAACTGATTGAATTGCGGGCCGAAGCCAAACTGGGCGGAGGTATCAATCGAATTGAAGCACAGCACCGCAAAGGAAAATTTACTGCCCGCGAACGCATTGAACTGTTGCTCGACGAAGGCAGTTTCGAAGAATTTGACATGTTTGTTACCCACCGCTGCACCAATTTTGGCATGGAAAAAAAGAAATTCCTTGGCGATGGTGTTGTCACTGGCCACGGAACCATCGATGGTCGTGTAGTGTATGTTTTTTCGCAGGACTTTACCGTGTTTGGCGGTTCTCTTTCGGAAACCTTTGCGCAAAAAATGTGCAAAGTGATGGATATGGCCATGAAAGCAGGTGCACCACTTATTGGCATCAACGACTCGGGCGGCGCCCGCATTCAGGAAGGAGTTACTTCCCTGGCCGGCTATGCAGAAATTTTTGAGCGCAACATTCTTGCCTCAGGAGTAATTCCGCAAATTTCAGCCATTTTTGGCCCCTGCGCCGGCGGAGCGGTTTACTCCCCTGCCCTTACCGACTTTATTATGATGACCGAACAGAATTCCTACATGTTCGTTACCGGTCCCAAGGTCGTTAAAACCGTTACCGGAGAAGATATTTCGGTGGAAGACCTGGGGGGCGGAAAAATTCACGCATCCAAATCGGGAGTTTCCCATTTTCTGGTTGAAGACGAAAAGGAAGGGCTTATGCTCATTCGCAAACTGCTTAGCTTTTTGCCGCAAAACAACCTCGAAGACCCCATTGTAACCGAAAACAACGACCCCATCGACCGTCTGGATGATGCCCTTAATGAAATCATTCCGGAAAATCCCAATCAACCTTATGATGTTACCGATGTAATTTCCTCCATAGTCGATTATTCTGAATTCCTCGAAATCCACAGGAATTATGCTAAAAACATTGTGGTTGGCTTTGCCAAATTCGATGGACAACCGGTAGGGATTGTAGCCAACCAGCCTAACTACCTGGCAGGTGTGCTCGATATCGAGGCATCGCGCAAAGCGGCGCGTTTTGTCCGTTTCTGCGACAGTTTCAATATTCCAGTACTTACGTTGGTTGATGTTCCCGGATTTTTGCCCGGCAGCAAGCAGGAATATGGTGGTATTATAACCCACGGTGCCAAACTGATGTTTGCTTATGGTGAAGCCACTGTTCCAAAAATTACGGTTACCCTGCGTAAATCGTATGGCGGAGCGCACGATGTAATGTCGTGCAAGCAGCTACGCGGCGACCTCAACTACGCCTGGCCAACTGCCGAGATTGCCGTTATGGGAGCTTCGGGAGCTGTGGAAGTACTTCATGGCAAAAAACTGGCTGAAATTGAAGATCCGGAAGAACGGGCAAAATTCATTTCATCGCACGAAGAAGAATACAAGGAAAAATTTGCCAATCCTTACCAGGCAGCTGCTTTGGGTTACATCGACGATATAATCGAACCCAGAAATACAAGGTTCCGCATCATTCGCGGTTTGCAAAGCCTGGCTACCAAAAAGCTGGTGAATCCGCCCAAGAAACATTCAAATATTCCACTTTAAAACAGAAATGCCATGAATCTTCTTTTTTCACTACTGGTTAATTCTGTTGATTTTGGATTTACCGTTGCCATTGTTGGTTTTGGTATTGTCTTGCTCTCATTAACCCTGCTGTTCTTCATATTTTCGAGGATTCCCAAACTGATCAACCTGAAATTCAAGAAGAAAAGAAAAACAGAGCAAACAGACAGTTCAAAAGGTAAAGACGATCAGCACATTGAGGGTAATGTTACGGCAGCAATCAGCCTTGCTCTGCATCTTTATTTTAACGAGCTGCACGACGAGGAAAGCAACATTGTGACCATTAAACAGGTGCGAAAAGCCTACTCACCCTGGAGTTCAAAAATTTACAGTGTAACCCAAAACTGGCCCAAAAATTAAAACAATACGAAATGAAAAAATATAAATTCACTATCAGCGGAAACGATTACGAGGTGCATATTAAAGACCTTGAAGATAGCATTGCAGAGGTAGATGTTAACGGAACCCGTTATGAAGTTAAAGTGCATAATGAAATAAGAACATCCAAAACTCCGCGTCTGGTTCGTAAGCCTTTGGAAAAAATTCCCGGCGAGGGACAAATTAGAAAGAAAGAAACAACCGGCAAGCACGAAGTAACTGCTCCGTTGCCCGGAACCATTCTGAGCATGAATGTTACGGTGGGCGATGTAGTTGCCGAAGGACAAAATGTACTGGTGATGGAAGCCATGAAAATGGAAAACCAGGTACAAACCACCAAAGGAGGCGAAGTATTGTCGGTAAAAGTAAAAATTGGGGATGCCGTACAGCAGGACGACGTTCTTTTGGTAATTGGTTAACCTCAAAAGAATACAATTGAAATGAAAAGAACAGTTCAGCTGTTATTGATATTTACAGCATTATTATCAACGCTTTCGGCATTCAGTCAGGAAAAAAATATTTCTGATGTGATTACCAAAGGAAAGTGGGTAAACCGCAGCGACGGTTATGTAACCGTTCCCACATACAACCCTGAGGAGGTGGCTCCGGGAGAAGAACCAAATACTGCAAAACGCTACAAAACTATTGGGTTCGAGTCGAACAATACCTTCCTGCTCGACTCGGTAAAGCAACGCTACATGGGGCGTTACCGCATTTCGGGAAACAAAGTCATTCTCGATTTTAATCCGGTAACAGTAACACACTTGCGTAAAAACATGGACCCCAATACCTCGTCGAACGATTATGTTACAGTGCGTGAAACGGTTAAATTGCCACAGCGCGTGCTTTACCTATTACCCGACGGAACATTAACAGGCGACGGGTATGAATACCAGAAATACAGTGGCGCCGTTTCAGGTCTGCTGAACTTTTATGAGTTTTCCGGGTTTGCCAATGTATCCTGGAAACACCTAGTGATGATGGTTATAGGTCTCATTTTCATATACCTGGGCATTCGGTACGAGTTTGAGCCGCTACTGCTTATTCCCATCGGGTTTGGAATTCTGATAGGGAACATCCCTATGTTTCAGGCTGTTGATTTTAACCTGAAACTGGGTATTTACGAGCCGGGCTCGGTAATGAATATATTGTACCAGGGCGTGGTTCAGGGATGGTATCCGCCACTTATATTTTTGGGTATCGGTGCAATGACCGACTTTTCGTCGCTAATCTCCAATCCCAAATTAATGTTGCTGGGAGCCGCTGCTCAAATCGGTATCTTCCTCACCTTTCTGGGAGCTATCTGGCTGGGATTTGCACCGCCCGAAGCAGGTGCTATCGGAATCATCGGCGGGGCCGACGGTCCTACAGCCATTTTCATATCGTCGAAACTTGCCAACGGCATGAATGTGATGGCCAATGGTGAGGTGGTAAAAAACCTTATCGGTCCTATTGCCATAGCAGCCTATTCATACATGGCGCTTGTTCCGGTAATTCAGCCTCCGGTTATCAAACTGCTTACATCGAAAAGAGAGCGCAGAATAAAAATGAAACCGCCGCGTGCTGTTTCCAAACTCGAAAAAATTCTGTTTCCCATTGTGGGACTTCTTCTTACGGCTTACATTGCACCATCGGCGCTGCCCCTGCTTGGAATGTTATTTTTCGGAAACCTGCTGAAGGAATCGGGTGTAACCAAACGACTGGCCAATACGGCAAGCAATGCGTTAATTGATACAATAACCATTCTGCTGGGGCTCACCGTGGGAGCGTCAACACAGGCCGATGTGTTCCTTGTGCCATCATCTGTTAAAATATTTGCCCTGGGGGCGGCTTCGTTCGTAATTGCCACGGCAGGCGGTGTGGCCGGCGCCAAACTCATGAATGTGTTCATGAAAAAGAATAATAAAATAAATCCGATGATTGGTGCATGTGGTGTTTCGGCAGTGCCCGACAGTGCGCGGGTTGTACAGCACATGGGACTAAAAGAAGACCCAACCAATCATCTGCTGATGCATGCCATGGCTCCCAACGTTTCGGGAGTTATTGGTTCGGCTGTTGCTGCCGGTATTTTGCTCAGCTTCCTGATGTAAAAAACCAACTGCGATATATTGAAAAACCTGTTTTCGGCAATGCGGAAGCAGGTTTTTTCATTATCTGCAAAAATCCATATTCTTTCCGGAGTTAAAATACAATACCCATTTCGGAAAAAATAATACTTTTGAATGATGCTAAACAAAAAACGATATCGAATGAAGTTACTGATAATGAACATCCTTTTGACGATGCTCATTTCACCGGTATTGGCAGGTGGTCTTTCCTCACCTCAAAAAAACACGCAGTATTCACTTGAAAAACACAGACTTGCAGAAAGATTTGTTTTCACTGCCCTGCTTCCGGGCGATTCCATCCATCAGCTCAACTTTCGGTATCCCGACAAAAAAAGAGGCCTGAAACCCTGGATTGCCCCTACCCTTTTGATGTCAACCGGAACCGCCTTGCATTTTGCAACAAATACGAAAAATAATGCACATGAATTTATGCAGGAAAACCTGGCTTATCACGGAAGGGTGGATGACTACCTGCAATATGCTCCCGGAGTTGCAGTTTATGCATTAAACGCTGTTGGAATGAAAGGAAAAAACAACTTTGGGAACAGCACAGCCATACTCGTAAAAAGTTTTTTGGTGAACGGACTGATTACCGACCGTTTGAAATACTGGATTAACGAAACGCGGCCAAACGGAGAGGGACGCTCGTTTCCTTCGGGCCACACCTCGAAAGCGTTTATGTTTGCCCATTTTATGCACAAAGAATACGTGGAACTTAGTCCGTGGTATTCTGTTGGTGCCTACACTGCAGCTACAACGGTAGCTTACATGCGGGTAGCAAAAAGTGCTCACTGGATTTCAGATGTGCTGATGGGAGCCGGAATCGGCATTTTTTCAACCGAACTGGTTTACCTTACTCACCAATACAAATGGGACAATGAACATCTGAAACGGTTCGATATTTTTCCTTTTCAGTTGGGAAACCAAAAAGGCGTAACACTGGTTTATACTTTTTAGCGGGAAGCACGAAGCAGGAAGTTGGTCGCAGGTTCCAGGTTTCGGGTTTGAGTTCCGAGTTCCGGGTTCCAAGTTCCGGGTTGTCCAGTTTGACGCGTTATCATCTTCTAACATCGGTCATCGGTCTTAGTCTTATTGATTCACACTTCCAACTTCGTGCTTCTCCCTTCTCCCGTCTTCGGTCTTCCGTCTTCCGTCTTCCAACTTCAGTCTTCCCGCTTCCTACTTCTTCAAAAAATCCTCCCGCAGCGGCGTAAAACTATCAATCAGCCGCACATTTTTGGTGAGCAGTTTCACCGTATGTTTTTGTTGGGTTAGCAAATCATTTATTACTTTCGCTATCGAAAAGCAGAACGAATGAGAAAACATCTTTTCTATCTAATTTTTGGGTTGATTCCTTTTTTTGGAATTGCACAAAATTTTGAATATCAGGTATTGTTTGAAGGAATAGGCGACAACCGCGAGTTTTCGACCAGCAACAAAGCCATGTCGCAAAGTATTTTGGGAAGCCGCGGCGCTTTCGAAATTGGCCTTGAAATAGACGGGCACCGAATTCGGGGCGGTTTGAGTCATCTGCTGGAATTTGGCAGCGACCTCGATTATCAAAAACCCAAACTAACGCTCTATTACCAGTTTTCCGACACAAATAAAGATTTCCTTTTCGGTGCGTTTCCACGGTGGGGAAGAATCGATTTTCCGCTGGCCATGCTCACGGATACCCTTCTTTATTACCGGCCAAATATAGAAGGGATGTTTGGCGAAGTGCGCTGGGACTGGGGCCATCAAAACGGTTTTGTGGACTGGGTTAGCCGCCAGACCGATGTAAAACGCGAAAATTTTGTCGTGGGATTTTCAGGAGAAGTATTTCATAAAAACCTGTTTCTTCAAAATTATTTGCTCATGTTTCACGACGCCGGGCCAGGCATCGATCTTCCGGATGACCATGTAAAAGACTACCTCGGATATGCGCTGCAGGCAGGAGTTCGCACAACAGAGGATTCTCCGGTGAACGGGTTAATAAAAGCCGGTGTTTTGGGTTCATCGTTTCGCGAACGCAGTGTAACCGATGGATTTGTGCATGCAACCAGTTTATTTGCCGAAGCACAGGGACGATACAAAAATTATGGAATTAAATCGGTACTGCATTCCGGCGAAGGCCACCGGTTTAAAGACGGCGACCGGTTTTACCGTCAAAAAAATTACTGGCGCACCGATGTCATCTGGTATTTCATTAACCACGAAAAAGTAAAAGGCCGGTTCAACCTTTCATTTCATGTAATTAACTGGGACGATTTGGATCAATCGCAACAGCTTTCCATAATTTATCTGTTTGGGAAATAAATTTATTGAACAATGTGTTGCCGGATGATGCAACCCGATAAAAATAGATTCAGGAAGTTTCCCCAAAAAACGACCTCAGCGAGGACATGTATTTATAGAAATACCGGGCGACAAACAGAGAATTCGACTCGGCGGAGTCCTACATTCATCATGCTCCTGATTATTCAATAAACAAATAATTCCCGCCTGGTATTCGGACAGTTCTCCAGAATAAACATCCGATTCGTGTTCCGATAATTCCTGTTCGTGCATATATTTATACCGTCTGTATTCTAAAATTTTCAACGATGCAAATTCTGTCGGATATTTGACCCGGAAAACAATTAAAAAGAATTTGAGCCATGAAACGAGCATGAATTTTCAAATGCTAACAATAATTTAAAAGCATATTAAAATTCATCGCGAGTTCCATCGAATTCAATTAAAAACTAACAATTACAATGAGATGAAAACATTTTTAATCATCCTGTTTCAGTTCCTCATTTTTTTCGCGCAGGCACAGGTCACCATTTCGGGAACTGTGGTCACCAAACCCGAAAAACCGGTTTCGGGGGTAAATGTGTTTTTACAGGGAACTTATGACGGAACCACTTCCGACAGCCTGGGCTGGTTTAACTTCAGAACTGATGCCACCGGGGAACAAACGCTGATTGCCAGTTGTATCGGATTTGAAACACAGGCCATCCCATTGAAACTTTCTATAAACATTTCAAACCTAAAAATCGTATTGGTGGAAGAAATCAATGAACTGAACGAGGTGACCATTAACGCAGGAACATTTGAAGCCAGCGACAAAAAAAAGTCGGTTATTTTGAAACCGCTCGACATTGCACTTACAGCCGGAGCAAACGGCGATATTTTTGGTGCATTTGGCACACTGCCCGGTTCGCACCGGGTGGGTGAAGAAGGACGGCTGTTTGTTCGTGGCGGCGAAAGTTACGAAACAAAAACCTTTATGGACGGCATGCTGATTAACACACCCTATTTCTCAAAAATGCCCGATTTGCCCACCCGGGGTCGGTTTTCGCCCATTCTGTTTAACGGTTCGGTATTCAGTACCGGTGGGTATTCTGCAGAATTCGGTCAGGCGTTATCCTCCATCGTTTCGTTGAACACCACTGCACTTGAACCGGAATCCAAATCAAGCATTTCGCTTTTATCTGTCGGTCTTCAGGGGTCCCATGCCAAACGGTGGGACAATGCGTCGCTGGCACTTACCGGCGAATATTTGCACACCGGTTTCAGCAACCGGATTATCAAGCAAAACATCGATTGGGTAAAAGACCCTGTAATTGCAGGTTCAACGCTCATGTTCCGGCAAAAAACCAGCGAAACCGGCATGATAAAAACTTTTGGAAGTTTCAGTTACGATGCAAGCAGTTTGCTGCACAACAATTTTCAGCAATCGGCTTTACAGGAAATCAGCCTGGATAATAAAAACGTTTACGTAAATACCACCTGGAACGAAATGCTGAACGACAATTGGCTGTTTCAAACGGGAGTAGCAATTAACACCGACCGGGAAAAAATCCGTCCGGATGCGAATGAATTGTTTACCACAAGAAAAAGCGGTCAGGCGAAATTCACCTTAACCAATACTTCATTAAAAAACCTGACCACCAAAACAGGCGCCGAATATATGTTTTACGATTATAGTCAGGACATTAGAATGAATGGAGAATTTCAGCTTGCATTTTCGAATAATCAGTATGCAACATTTATCGAATCGGAAGTGAAAGCCACGAGGAACCTTGCGCTGAAGGCCGGAGTACGTGCCGAGCATCACACACACATCAGTAAAACCAACGCCGTTCCGCGCTTGTCGGCTGCCGTAAAAACCGGAAAATACAGTCAGCTTTCGGCTGCTTATGGTGCATTCTTTCAAAATCCTGCCGACGATTACCTGAAATTTTCCTCAGAGTTGTCGCCTGAAAAATCTACCCATTCGATTTTAACGTGGCAATTCAGAAAAGATACACGGACTTTGAGAATTGAAGCCTACTACAAAGGTTATTCTGACCTGGTCAAGTTTGACGAGGAATTTTCACTGGAACCCGGAAATTACACCAACACCGGCAGCGGATATTCCAGGGGAATCGATGTTTTCTGGCGCAACCAAAAGGAATTTGGCAAAAGCGATTACTGGATTTCCTATTCATGGACCGATGCGAAACGAAATTACCGCGATTTTCCGGTACAGGCCACACCAAACTATGTTTCGGAACACAATTTTTCAGTGGTTTACAAACGGTTTATCCTTCCGCTAAACTCATTCATTTCGGGCACATATTCTTTTGCCAGCGGACGACCCTATTTCAATCCCAACAACCCGGAATTTATGGTCGATCGGACCAAAACCTACAACGATTTAAGCATCGGGCTCACCCGCATTTTTTATCTGTTCAATACCCAGGCAGTGGCCCATGTAATTGTAAACAACGTTCCGGGATTCAACAATGTATTCGGATACAATTACAGCGCGACTCCCGACTGTAACGGAATTTTCCAGGCACAACCCGTAACCCCGGCACAAAAACGAATGGCCGTATTTTTAATTTCATTTCAATTATAAATCAAAAATTTCAGCATTATGAAAACAACAATTACAATTTTTTTTACCGTCCTTTTTTTTCTTGCCCAAAGTCAGGAAAGTCAGTATCAGAAAGCGATGCAAAAGACATTAAATGAGCTGAACCAATCTTCTGTGGCTGATGATTTCATTTCAGTAGCCAATACGTTTGAACGCATCAGTCAAACCGAAACCGCAGAGTGGCTGCCTTTGTATTATGCGGCTTATGCTTATGTAGTTACCAGTTTCGAAATTGAAGATGGCAATCAAAAAGACCAGTACCTCGACAAAGCGCAACAGTTTTTGGACAAGGCATTTGAGATTGCCCCGGAAGAATCGGAACTTTTTGCGCTGCAGGCCTTTTTGTACCCTGGCAAAATTATGGTTGACCCGATGGGCAGAGGGCCGGAATACATGGGTAAAATTTATGAGGCGCTGGATGATGCCACGCGGCTGAATCCCGACAATCCGCGACCGTATTTTCTGCGGGCCATCACCACGTTAAACATGCCTCCTGAGTTTGGTGGCGGACCGGCCGCGGCCAAACCCATTTTTGAAACGGCAAAAGAAAAATTTGAACGATTTCAGCCGGCAACTCCGCTTTCACCCAACTGGGGAAAGGAAATTAATGAAGCTGAATTGAGCAAACTCTGACACCGAAATAACAATATCAATATTTTAAATCAGCTAAGAAATTTTCTTAAGCCACTTCTCCGAACAAATCGTAATCTTCGGCGCCTGTTATTTTAACGCGGTGAAATTCGCCCTTTTTTAATTCTGAAGAAGAAGAAATAAGCACTTCACCGTCCACTTCGGGCGAATCGTATTCGGTGCGGCCCACGTAATAATCATCCTCTTTCCTGTCGATAATTACTTTGAATGTTTGCCCGATTTTCTGGCGGTTCAATTCTGCCGAAATTTGCTGCTGAATTTCCATGATTTCATCGGCGCGGGCTTGCTTCACTTCTTCGGGAACATCGTCCTGAAATTTTTTGGCAGCATATGTATTTTCTTCGTGGGAATAGGTAAAAACACCCAGCCGTTCGAATTTGGTATCGATGATGAATTGTTTCAGTTCCTCAAAATCGGCTTCTGTTTCTCCCGGAAATCCCACCAGCATGGTGGTGCGTAAAATCACACCGGGCACTTCTTCTTTAATTCTTTTAATGAGCGCTTCGGTTTCTTCACGGGTAACGTGACGCAACATATTTTTAAGCACCGGATTGGCAATGTGTTGCAAAGGCATGTCAAGATATTTGCACACTTTCGGATTGTCGCGCATGACCGGCAAAATCTCGTAAGGAAATTTAGTGGGATACAAATAATGTAACCGAATCCACTCAATTCCTTCGATTTCCGAAATCTTTTCAATAAGCTCTGGCAGTTGATTTTTCCCGTAAATATCGATTCCGTAGTAGGACAATTCCTGGGCAATCAATAAAATCTCCTTCACTCCTTTTTTGGCCAGATACCGGGCTTCCTTCATCAGACTTTCGATGGTTCGCGACTTGTGGCGGCCGGTCATCATGGGAATGGCACAAAAAGCACAGGAACGGTTGCATCCTTCGGCGATTTTCAAATACGCATAATGCGAAGGGGTTGTGATTTTCCGTTCGTAAATGTATTCCGGGTAATAGTTCACCTGGAGTTCATCCACCATGGCTTTCAAATCGAACTTGCCAAAATAGCGGTCCACTTCGGGGATTTCCTTTTCCAAATCTTTCTGATAGCGTTCGGAGAGGCAGCCCATCACATACAATTTCCCAATATCGCCCCGTTTTTTGGCGTCCACATAATCCAGAATCATGTCGATGGATTCCTGCTTGGCGTCGTGAATAAATCCGCAGGTATTCACAAAAACCGCATCGAAACCGGTTTCGCTTGAATCGTGCATCACCTCAAACTCTCCTCTCTGCAGTTGGTTCAGCAAAACTTCCGAATCCACCAGGTTTTTCGAACACCCCATCGTCACCACATTCACGCGCTTCTTTTCCATTTCTTTCCAAATTTTCGGCAAAGTAAAGATAAATTTGTCTTAAATAGAAATGAATTGAGTTTCATTCTTGTTACCGGGCCGCCACCGTTTCAATCTCAACCAGCACGCCCAGCGGCAGTTCTTTCACGGCAAATGCAGCCCGTGCAGGCGGATTTTCTGGATAAAACTGACCGTAAACCTCGTTCATCTCTTTAAAATACTTCATATCGGCCAGCAGACATGTGGATTTCACCACATTATGAAATTCATACCCGGCAGCATTCAGGATGGCTTCAATGTTTTTCATCACCTGAAGCGTTTGCTCCTTTATACCTCCGTCAACCACTTTCATGGTTTCCGGATTTAGCGGAACCTGTCCGGCAACGTAAAGTGTGCCGTTCGCCTCTACAGCCTGACTGTAAGGACCAATAGCCTTTGGTGCTTTGTCGGTTGAAATAATTCGTTTCATAGTTGTAAGATTTTAAAAATAATCGTAATGGCTTTGACGTTTTTGAATTTTGAGGTCTTTCAGCATCGATGATTTGGCGTTGATTGTGAAGCTGTAACTTTTCATATAGCCAAAAGGCACAAAGTTGAATGCCATGGACCAGCAGTGCAAATCGCGGTTCACATTGAAGGTGGTAAATGAAAATTCACGTGCCATAATATCGAAGTTGGTATTGGCACTGATACGCCACTTATCGGTCAGGTTTAGATTTCCCCTTAAGCCGATGGTTTGCGTAATCCGTCCCTTTTCCGATGGTCTTCTCGGTCCGGCATAAGTAAAATTGTAGTCGAACCCGAAATCCCAGGGGATATTAAAATCGGTATAATGTTCGTAATCTCCCGGCAAGATATTCTCGTCCTCAATCAGCTCCTGATTTTGCTGGGCTTGCTGCTGGCCTTGCTTCGACCTGAAATTCATTCCAAACGAAAGGTTGGCACGGGTCAGTCGTCCCAGCTTGCCCAGGCCCGAGCGCTCGTTCCATGCATATTTATGGATCTTTACACCGTTATCATCAGTCATGTAAGGATCAAGCACACCGCCCAAATTGATGCTTACCCCTGCAACCGTAGTTCTGGCCCTCAGATTAACAGGCGCCAGGTTCAGGGAGTCGGCAATCAGATTATAGGAAGTACCAAAACTCAGGTTATCAATAATTTTCACTTTTTTAAAATTTTCGTCACCACCGGTTTTTGTGGTATCTTGTGTACTCAGCACCTTTGCCTCCAGGTTGTTGTTCACCGAAAGAGAAATGGACCCGGAAGCCCCCCGTCCCGGAGATCCACCGTAAATTCCGCCATCATTAATATCGAAATACCTTACCCTTCCGGTGGTATCGATGGGAATTTCCTGCCAGTATCCAAACCTTTCAGCCCCAAAATCGGGTCGGTAGCTAAAACTCAGCGAAGGGGTCATTTTGTGTCGTACTCCCTGTACTTTCGATTCCGGGTTCAATGGCAGGTACATACCGTAAATATTGGTAGAAGCACTCACGCTGTAGGAATAATCATACACCCGGTTCAACCCCGAAATGGTATCCACCTCTATGTTACGGGGAATGCCCGGTGGATTATTAAAGTCTCCGTCTTCATGGTAAGTATAATCGTATTTTTTAAAATACCATTTTTCATTGTAACTGAATCCCGGACTGAAATTGATATGGTTGAACAGATTAAAACTTGGAAGCGAAATGGGAATGTTGTGCCTAATACCGTTCTTCCAGTCGCGGGCAAACGATTTCTGCAAAATTTCCGATTCGTGCGCAGTAATGGAGTTACGCAGGTTTCCTGTATAGTTAATTCCGAACTTCTCGTACCATTTCAGGGAACCGGCCCGAACTTTTGCCCTGAACGGATAAATTTTGGCCATACTGAACGTCATTTCGGGAAGCGACAGGGTAAGTGAAGAGTCGCGGGAGTTTTGCGAATGCCTCAGGTTCACCGACAGGTTATATGGTGTGTTTTCAAATTTTTTGGAAAATGAAATGCTCGAAGACTTCTGGTTTTGCAGGTACCGGTCGGCAGAAATTGCATTCTGCCTGTCGTAACCACTGGTAGAAAAATTCACACTTGCCGAAAAGGTTTGATTCGGGTTGGCTTTGGCATCCTGGCTGTGGCTCCAGGTAACAGCAAATTGCGGAGAACTGGTATAGTCCACCTGTCCTTTTTCACCATATACATTCACATTGTACCTGAAATCGAGCCCACCGCTGAATTTGTAGCGTTTCCGGTAGTTGCTGTGCATTTTTCCTGCCCAGGAGCCCTTGGAGTAAATATCACCCCGAACGGCAAAATCGAAATACTCGCTGGCGGCCCAGTAATATCCGCCATCGCGAAGAAAAAAACCACGATTGTTCTCTTCGCCGTAGGTAGGCACCAAAATACCAGAAGAATACGTTGGCGAGTTGGGAAAATAACCAAACGGCAAAATGGGAAAATAGATGGGAAAATCTTCCAGTACCATATAAGCCGGGCCGGTAATGATTTTGTTGTTCGATATGACTTTCGCCTTGGTAAGGTGCAGATAAAAATGCGGATGGTCAGCATCGCAGGTAGTGTATTTCCCGTCCTTAAGGATAAAGGCATCCTTCGAGATTTTTTTTGTTCGTTCGCTGTGCACAAACCCTTCGCCCTGCTGAGTTATCACATCGGTAATAATTCCTTTTTCCGTTTCAAAATTGTACCTGAGGTTTTTCGATTCAAACTCTTCCCTGCCGTCTTTAAAAACCGGTTTTTGCACCAGTGTGCCGGTAGAGTCGGCAATTCCCTCGGCATACACCTCCTTGGTTTCCAGATCGAGTTCGATGAAATAAGCTGTAAGCTCAATTTGCTGGTAGGTAACCCTTGCGTTATTATATAAATACACTTTTTGCCCGTCGAACGAACCAACAATAGAGTCTTCGGCATGATAGTCGATGGGAGCCTCTATGACCGGAGGTTTTTCCCTTGCGGCAACCAGCGAATCCTGCCTGCCGAGGGAATCGGTCGTAAATGTTTCTCCATCGCCGGCTCCGCGGAAAAGAGTATCGGATTGTGATGGAAGAATATCCAACGTATCGGGCAACGCCAATTCAGGCCTCCGAAGCCGTGTTTCTGTTTCCTGGCATAAAACTATCAGGGGGATGACAGCAAAAAGGTATGTTAATACTAATTTGTACAAAATGTTTTCTGCATTTAATGCTTAACCTGTTGGCTCGACGTGCAAAAATATAAATAAGGGCTTTACCTGTACGCTAATAAATGCAAAATAATTCTAAAATTATTTTTTCTGCCTTAATTTGGGATATTCCTGTTTGAATTCCCTAATTTTACCTTTCTTTTGAATGAATAAATAAAGTATAAAGATGAAAGTTTCGAAATATACAAAGCTTGGATTATTAATAGTTGCATCCATTGCCATTTTAATTTGGGGATTAAGCTACCTGAAGGGAAATGATATTTTTAAACAAAGCAATGAATATCATGTGATCTATGAACGGGTGGACGGCCTTTCAGGATCGAACGATGTTCTGCTGAGCGGTTACAAAATCGGACAGGTAAAAAACATCCGATTTTTACCCGACCATAGCGGAAGACTGTTGGTAACATTCATGATTGATGCTTCGGTAAAACTTCCGGTGAATTCGGTTGCGCAAATTGTGAGCAGTGATTTGATGGGCACCCGTTCAATCAAAATCAATCTGGGAACAGGCGAAGGTTTTTATTCAAACAACGATACCATTCCGGGCGATGTGGAAAGCGATTTGAAGGAACAGGTTAGTATGCAGGTACTTCCCATAAAAAACAAGGCAGAAGAGCTGCTTGGCACAATCGATTCGGCCATTACGGTGCTTACCGTTATTTTTAATGAAGATGCCCGTAAAAACCTGTCGGAAAGTTTCGAAAACATTAACCAGACTATTTTTAACATTGAAATGGCCACTGCCGACCTGCAGGAGATTGTGGCTTCGGAAAAAGAAAATGTGGGAACCATTGTTTCCAACCTGGAACACATTACCACCACTTTTAGCCGCAACACCAGCGAATTTGAAAAAACACTGCAAAACCTCTCGGCATTCAGCGATACGCTGGCACAGATACAGGTTTCGCCATTGCTTACCAATATTCTTAAGGCTTCGGAGCAAATCAATACGGTGCTGGCCCGGCTGGAAAACACCAACAATACAGCCGGTTTACTGCTCAACGACGACGAACTTTACCGTTCCATCGAACTGCTTACCGACAACCTGAACCTGCTGATGACCGACATCCGGGTTAATCCGGAACGTTATCTCAACTTTTCGGCCCTCGATTTGGGCCGCAAGGTCTATATCAATGCCCCCGACAATGCTGCCGGGAACATTGTGTTTAAAGTTCACCTGATTTCCAGTGAAAACAGAATTCCGCCGGATTCCGATCGTTTCAGCGGACTTGAACCAGTAGAAGAATTTGAAGTGAGCGGAGCTTATACTTACCTCACAGGAGAAACAAATTCTTTTGCCAAAATCATGGAAATTCAGGAAAATGCACTCCGGAAATTTCCGGATGCCGCCATAGTCGCTTTTCGAAACGGGCGGTTAATAAAATTGGAAAGAGCACTTAAATCGATCAGGTAATTAACGTTAAAATGTTAATAGTGTTTGTTATGAAAAATGTACACCTATCACTACCAACCAGATAGGCTGTTATCAATCAAATTGTTAAAAATAAGTGTTTGCTAATCAATGTTTTACGTATTTTTTTAAAAATTATTTTTTTAAAGACCTCATTGATAAACCAATATACAGTTTTTAAAAAAATCAAGGGTTAAATGATTTTTTTTTTAACTTTTTTTTCGCAATTTTTGTTTTCGGGAATTAAAAATAGAATTTTGTAGAACCTCAAAATCCGGCAAGTTTAAATGAACAGCGAACATCAAACTGCGTGGGAAAAATGCCTCGACATTATCAGGGATAATGTTCCTGGAAGCAGTTTTAAAACCTGGTTTGAACCCATACACCCCGTAAAACTCGAAAATAAAATACTTACGATTCAGGTACCCAGTGCTTTTTTTTATGAGTATCTCGAAGAGCAGTTTATCGATATTTTACGAAAGACGCTGCGCATGGTGCTTGGAAATGGAGCCAAACTGGAATATAATGTAGTTGTGGGGCCGGCAGCCAATGGGAACAATGGCAGTAACGGCGGACCTTACACTGTGAGCTATCCGACCAACAGTACTGCAAAAATACAGAACCAGCCGCTGACCATTCCTTTGAGGGCCGACGAAAAGAAATCCATCAAAAATCCATTCATTATTCCGGGAATTCAGAAACTGCAAATCGACCCGCAACTGAAGCCCGACAATACTTTTGAGAATTTTGTGGAAGGCGACTGCAACCGTTTGGCCCGAAGTGCCGGATATGCCGTTGCACGCAATCCCGGAGGCACCGCCTTCAATCCGCTCATGATTTACGGCAACTCAGGCCTGGGAAAAACCCATCTTGCACAGGCCATCGGTATCGAGGTAAAAGAACAAATGCCCGATAAGGTAGTGCTGTATGTAAATGCCAATAAATTTCAAACCCAATTTACTGAAGCTACACGCAACAACAACCGAAACGATTTTCTGCATTTTTACCAGATGATTGATGTGCTCATTCTCGACGATGTGCATGAATTTGCCGGAAAAGAAAAAACACAGGAAACTTTTTTCCATATTTTTAACCACCTGCACCAAACCGGAAAACAGCTGATACTAACTTCCGACAAACCGCCCATCGAGCTGAAAGGGATGGAACAGCGACTGCTGTCGCGCTTTAAATGGGGACTGACTGCTGACCTGCAAACTCCCGATTTTGAAACCCGGATGGAAATTTTACGCCGGAAAGTTTACAAAGACGGCATTACACTGCCCGAGGAGGTTATGGAATACATTGCGTCGCATGTTTCGAACAACGTGCGCGAATTGGAAGGCGCACTGGTTTCGCTGTTGGCACAATCCATGCTCAACAAAAGAGAAATTACCCTCGACCTTACCGCCAAACTCATCAACAAACTGGTAAAGAATTCAAGAAGGGAACTTTCCATCGAATACATTTCAAAAGTGGTTTGCGATTATTTCAACATGTCGGTGGACTCACTTCAAACCAAAACCCGGAAGCGGGAAATTGTGCAGGCCAGGCAAATCACCATGTATTTTTCAAAAAGCCTTACAAAATATTCGCTGGCAAGCATTGGGGCCCAAATTGGGAATAAAGACCACGCAACAGTGCTTCATGCCTGTAAAACGGTGAATAACCTGAAAGATACCGATAAAAATTTCAGGCAGTATGTAGAAGATATCGAGAAAAAATTAACCATGTAATATAGGAAAAGCCGGGTTATCGCCTGGTTTTTTTCTTTCTGTTCACATGCAATTCATCTTTTCAATATGATTTTTCTGGCAGCAAGCATTGTTTCTTCCACAGCCATTTATGTAATTTTTAAATGGGCAGGTGGTTTTTCTTGCCGGCTGAAAACACTCATTGCCGTAAACTACCTCACAGCTGCCATTCTCGGATTTGGCTTTTTCCTCCGCTTCAATCCGGCTCCGTTTTTTAACAACAACCAGTGGATACCTTTTGCCATTGCATTGGGCATTCTTTATATCGCCATGTTCTTTCTTATCGGCGCCTCTTCGCAAAAAGCCGGGGTTACGGTTACCACACTGGCCAATAAACTTTCGCTGGTGTTTCCGGTGTTCTTTTCGCTCTACTGGTTTAACGAACCGGTTTCGGTTTGGAAAATTACCGGGCTCATTACTGCGGTTGCAGCCGTGCTTCTAACGCTCTATAAAAAGAACATCCGCCGTACAAATTTCCTGTGGTTTATTCTGCCTTTGGCGATATTTGTGGGAAGCGGCTTTACCGACTCGTTTATAAAATTTATTCAGGGAACCCGGATAACCGGCGAACAAACCGCAGCCTTTTCCACCTTTGTATTTTTTGTCTCCTTTGTGTGTGGCAGTGTCCTGGTTGCTTTTCCCGGAAAAGAAGACAGAAAAATTGCTCACATCCCTACCCTTTTACTGGGAATATTGCTCGGAATGGCCAATTTTGGCTCGCTCTATTTCATTATTAGTGCCCTGAACCTGAGTCAACTCGACAGCTCGCTGGTTTTTGCCCTGAACAACATGCTGATTGTTGCCTTGTCGGCATCGGCAGGATTTTTTATTTTTAAGGAAAAAATGAACCGGATAAATGTCGCCGGGCTCATTCTGGCATTCATTAGTTTGTATATTTTATTGTGATGGACACTTATAAAACCATAGCAAGCAAGAGCGAAGGATATTTTAAAGACAAGGGCAGTAAGTTCTTCGCGTATGCTTTTCCAGTGAAAACGGAAGAGGAAACCAGAGAAATTCTGAACCGGCTTAAAAAAGAGCATCACAGCGCCCGGCATCATTGCTATGCCTGGCGTATTGGCTGCGAAGAAATTCAGTACCGGGCCAACGACGACGGAGAACCCTCCTCCACCGCCGGAAAACCCATTTTAGGTCAGCTACAGAGTTTTGAGCTTACCAATGTGGTTGTGGTTGTGGTGCGTTACTTCGGCGGTACGCTGCTCGGCACAAGCGGCCTGATAAATGCCTATCGCGCGGCAACTGCCGATGCACTAAGCAAGGCAAAAATTGTAACCAGAATCATAAAAGATCATTTCACCCTGCATTTTACCTATAAAGAAATGAACGAGGTAATGCTGATAATGAAACAGGAGGACCTGAACATTACCGATACCCGGTTTGAACTGGACTGCGAGCTCGATTTTTCAGTACGAAAATCGGAAGCAGACCGCATCGAAGACCTGTTTCGGCAATTTTACGGGGTTGAAATAAAAAAACGCCCCCCCAAAGGCGACTGTTAATAAATTGGTGAAAAAATAGAATCAAAAAATGATACCGCTTAACTGAAAGCATATTACATTTGAAACATGATGCAACGCCAAAAGTACCATCACCTTTTTTTTTGCGGCAGAACTTCCTGCCGGAGGAACAAAATTTTCAATTCCCGGCGTTTCATCAGATATTATTTGAAACGTAATCCTGCGATTTTCAAAAGGAAAGCATTACAGCTTTTTCATGAAGCAAAAAGCCAGTATTTTATTCATTTAAAATATTGGCTTTTTTTTGATCCGGAAAGAGTGAACATTCAATATTTAAAAAAATGAAACGAGATTTAATTTCCATTACAGATTATTCGAAGGATGAATACCTTCGGATTATGGAGCTGGCGGCGGAGTTTGAACAAAACCCCAACCAGGAACTATTGCAGGGAAAGGTGGTTGCTTCCCTTTTTTTTGAGCCGTCAACACGCACGCGGCTAAGTTTCGAAACGGCCATCAGCCGCCTGGGAGGCCGGATTATCGGATTTGCCGACCCGGGCAGTTCCAGCACCTCCAAAGGCGAAACCCTGCACGATTCCATAAAAATGGTGAGCCAGTATGCCGACCTGATTGTTATGCGGCACCCGCTGGAGGGAGCTGCCCGCTATGCTGCCGAAGTATCGCCTGTGCCGGTAATCAATGCCGGCGACGGCGCCAACCAGCACCCCACACAAACCCTGCTCGACATGTATTCCATTGTAAAAACGCAGGGAACGCTCGACAACCTCAACATTTTTATGGTGGGCGATTTAAAATACGGGCGTACGGTTCACTCACTGCTGATGGCCATGTCGCAATTCGAAAATCCCATTTTCAACTTTATTGCACCGCCCGAGTTACAAATGCCGGAGGAATACAAACACTACCTCCGCGAAAAAGGGATTCGCTATTTTGAGCACCGCGAGTTTACCGACATCATCAGCGAAGCCGATATTATTTACATGACCCGCGTTCAGAAAGAGCGTTTTTCCGACCCCATGGAATACGAGCAAGTGAAGAATGTGTATATACTTCGCAATTCCATGCTGACCAAAACAAAACCGAATATGAAAATTCTGCACCCGCTTCCACGTGTGAATGAAATTCATACCGATGTGGACAAAAACGAAAAGGCCTACTATTTTACCCAGGCACTGAACGGGGTTTTTACCCGCGAAGCAATTATTTCTCATCTTTTGAACCTCAAATAGAAAAACCATGAACAGCAACGATAAGAAAAAACTGAAACTGAAAGTAAGCGCCATTAAAGAGGGCACTGTGATTGACCACATACCGGCTCAATTTCTTTTTAAGGTAATTGCCATTCTGGGCCTCGACAAGATTGAGAACCAGATTACTTTTGGAACCAACCTCGAAAGCGGCAAGCTGGGGAGTAAAGCCATCATTAAAGTTTCCGACAAATTTTTCGAAACCGACGAAATAAATAAAATTGCGCTTATTGCACCGCACGCCAAACTGAACATTATTCGCGACTACGAAGTGGTGGAGAAAAAAGTGGTGGAAATTCCGAAAGAAATCATAGGCATTGTTAAATGCTTTAATCCGAAGTGTATAACCAACAACGAAACCATTACCACCCGGTTTAAAGTGGTTGGAACCTCGCCCATTGCCTTGCAATGCCGGTACTGCGAAAAACACACCGTTGGCGAGCAGATAAAAATGGTGTAAAAAATCTAACTGAAATTGCACTGAAAGAACCGAATTTTTATATATTTGCACCGCAAATTTGAGCAGGATTTCTGTTTCAGAAAACGGTTCAAAACGTTCTTTCAGTAATTGCCCAGTTGGCGGAATTGGTAGACGCGCTAGTTTCAGGGACTAGTGTCCGCATGGACGTGAAGGTTCGAGTCCTTTACTGGGCACAATTTGAAATGAAAATAACATCAAAAGCACTTAAGTTTAATCATTTAAGTGCTTTTTAATTTTAAAAACAGTGGTAAATAAAGAATTATAGCTACCATCGAAAACAGAAGGCCGCCCATAGCTCCTGCGGCAAATGCAAACCAGAACACTTCCGACTGGCCTCCCCAAACAAACGGAACCAGCCCAAGAACAGTTGAGAGTATGGTTAAAGCGATGGCTGTAATTTTTTGGTTAAAGGCTTTCAGGTAAATTTTTGCAGTGGTTGGTCTGTTTTTGCGTTCTACCAGGTTATTAAAATCATTAATAATATAAATAGCTGCGTTAACTACCAATCCACTCAGCAGGATAAATGAGGCAAACCCTCCCTGGTCGAAATTGAAACCGAAAAGGTAAAAGGTGAGAAACACCCCGATAAATGAGATGGGTATCAAACTGATGACAGCCAAAGGTTTTAATAGCGATTCGAATAAAATGGCTGTAATAAAATAAATAATCACAATAATAAGCAACAATAACCAGTACTGTTTTTTGTCTTTTATATTCCAATAGAAAAACGACTCGGGTTTCTGTGCTTTATAACCCAAAGGAAGGACCTGGTTAATGGCTTCAATCTCCCGTTCCTGAACCATTTGGGCCAACGGTCCGGGCCCAATGAAGTTGTAGTTCAGGTAAACCTGATATACCTGGTCTTTTTTATAAATCGACTTGCCGGTAAGCTGTTTTTCGATTTCCCCGGCCAGCGACAATTTCTTCTGCCCTTTTTCGGTAACAACCGGTTGATGGTAAAAGTCCCATTTGTTGTATTCCCGGTTCCGGTCGGAAAGCAGAACTACCGGTTGAAGTTCGGTTTGATTGTAAAACGGTTGTAAATTCCGTCCATACAATTGCGTGAAAAGTGAACCGGTATAATCAGTATATTTCAACTCCTGAACAGCCAGCAGGTTTTTGTCCACCTGCAGGTTATATTCGAACCGGGTTGCTGCATACCACGACCGGGAACTGGTTATTTCGGTATTGTCCACCCTTGGATTTTCCAACAGCTTTTTTTCCAGTTGTTCTGCAAAATCATACAACTCGTTGTAATTATAGCCAGTCAGCAAAATGTGGCTGTTTTTATAGTCCATATTCAACGCGTTGGAAAAACCCTTTCCAACCCCGTAAACCGACCAGTCCAAGCCACCCAGCGAAATGGCTTTGCTTTCTACCTGGCTTTTCAGCAAAAACGGGAACGATGAATTTTCTGCGTCAGGTGTAAAATGAACGGTGATAGAGGAGTTATTGTAGCCGGTAACCCGTGTTTCAAACTGTTCTATTTCTTCAAATTGGCTAATGTATTGCTCCATTTTCCTTACCGCCTCGTTCAACTGGTGAACGGTGCAACCTTCAGGCATACTTCCCCTAACGTACAATGTTGTTTTCCCCGGGTCGGTATAAAAACTTCCTTCAAAAACATGCTCGCTGAACAGCCGGAGGGAACCGCCCAATACTTTTTCCAGCACCGGCCTGACATCGGTTTTAAACTTTTCGTTTCCCAACGTTTTGTTGTAAAATGTTTCAAACTTACCTTCGCCTTCCATATTGTCGGGCAAGATCCAAACCGGCAGCCCGAAACCAAGGATTGCCAATACAATAAAAGCCCATTTAAACCGCTTTTCAAAACCAATAAAACGATTGTAAAATCCCGTGAGCCGGACAATTCGTTTTCTTCTTCTGAACCCGGCAATTTTCGACTTTCTGTGGTAGAGATTCTCCATCAGCGCCGGCACCAGGAACAGAGATACAATCAGCGAAACGGAAAGATTGATAAGCATAACCCAGGTGAAATCGATTAAAAGTATTTTCTGGTTTTCTTTCAGGAAAAATACAACCGAAAGCGCACCCAGCGTGGTAAGCGTGGCAGCAAGCAGGGCGATAAAAACCCGCAGCCCTTTTTGTTTTTGCAGGTGGGTAACCATAATAATGCTGTTGTCGATAATAATACCGAACGAAACAGTTATCCCTGCAAGCGAATAGATGTGGATTTCCACTTTAAACAGGTAATAAAAAACAAAGGCAATGAGCAGGTTAGCTAAAAGCGCCAAAAACAGGATGCCCAGGATCCGGAACGAGCGGCTGACAACCAGCACAAACAAAAGCAAAATAAGCAGTGAAAAAAAAGTACGAAGGCCGATTTTTGTCAATTCATCTTTTATGAAAACGGTGCTGTCGCTGGCTACCTGAACCGAATACCCTAACGGAAGTTTCGGGGCAATTTGTTGCAACTGTTCGCGAATTTTTGCCGACAGTTTTAACTGGTTTTCCCCCGGGGCAGAATGAAGAACCAGGTTGACAGTATTTTTCCCGTTAATCCGGTAATAGGATGTGGGCGGCTTTTCTTTAAGCCTGACCGATGCCACATTTCCGAGAGTGACAATCCGCCCGTTTTTGTTGGAAACCGGCAAGCTTTCCCATTTACCTGGCGGAATATACTTTTCTGTTGCAAGTACGGGAACAGAGGCCCCAAAACCTTCCTGCTGGTTCCCCAGAAATTCAGTAGCTCCCAACCGGTTGACAACAGCGCTAATTTCCGCAGGGGTAACGGAATAACTTTCCAGCAATTGCGGGTTAAAGGTAATCTCCCACTGATGAGGAGTGACTCCGTGCAGGTTAATATCGCCAATGCCTTTTATTTTCAGCAGTTCGGGAATGACCTGCTGTTCGGCAATTTTACCAATTTGGTAAGTCGTGGTCGTAGCATTCAGGGTGAGCACCATAAACGAAGCCTGGTTGTCGTTTTGCGCAACACGTGAGGTAATTTCGGGGTAACTCATTTGTGTTGGCAGGTTGCTGCGAAGCTGGCGGACGAGCATGGAAACCTCGTAGCGCTTTTGGTCAAGGTTGGCGGTTTTGTCGAAGTTCAGGGTAACCACCCCGGTTCCTACCGAAGAGGTGGACTCAATGGATTTTACCTGGCTGATTTTTCCGAGAATGCCTTCAATTTTGGAGGTTTCCTGCTCAATGACCTGCGGCGAGGCATTGGGCCACGAAAACCGGACAGAGAGCTGCGGCAAATTGCGTTCTGGCTTAAACCGTACATCGAGCAGCGGAACAAATGCCACCCCATTGACCATCAGCGCCAGGAATACGACGATGACGGAGAAGGGGGAAAAGGCGGGTTTACTTATATGCTTCACTGTTACGTTTTATTATATTTTATTGCTGTCTTTTTTGTTGTCGATAGCAGCTAATATCCGTGATCAAGTTTAACTTATTATTTAAACCGGGTTATCTTGACAACAGGATTGTCATCTACTTTAAGACCGGTTGCTATTTCTTTTAATTGTCCGGTTAACTTTCCCTGTTCTAATTGATTGATTAGATGGTATGAATTGATAAGTTTCACAGTTGTATTTTTCGGTAAATCGACTTTATTTGCAATATACTTCCACCTTTTGCATGTAAAAAAATTACCGTTATTAAAATCATACAAAATGAATTTTACTTCTTCTCTTGAGCGAGCTCCGACATCAATCCTTTTTTTTGATTTTTTTAAATCATATGGATATACAGAAAAAACAATAAAATCCTTAGTTTTCATAACTACCCCGGTAATTACAGGGGGGTCAGAAAACACGGTAGGATACTGTACAAAATAAGGGATCAATTTTCTATCCTTATTTAAAATATAAATCGTATCCAAAGACATATTTGCGATTATGATTTCATCTCCAAATGTGCAACTTCCCTCAAAATTAGTACTTATTGAATATGCATTTTTACCTCCGTTAACATCCGTTACTAAAATTTTAGGATTTGCTTTGTCAAGGTTAATGTTCAACCGAGAAATGATGGTTCCGTCCTTTTTTGAAACAAAAAAATAGGGTTGTCTCTGAGTAAATTCTCCATACAGGTATTCGTTATAAACTAAAAGTGTACTATCATTAAAATTGTATATTTCGCCGGAATACATATCAGAGGGTAAATTAAATCTTTGCCTGAACTCACCTTTTTCATTGAAAACTGCTATCTTTCTGCTGATCTCATCCAAAATAAAAATTTCTTGGTTTTTGCTATCATAAACAGCATAGTCAATGCGTACATATCCCAATCCTCCTTTTTGATTGAAATGAGATATAGCTTTTCCTGTCATGTCGAAAATAAAAACATCACCTTTGAACATGTTGGTAATCATTAAACAACTATCAGAAACATAATAAATATGCGCACCTCTATCTAAAAGAATGTCTTTGTTTGTTTCCAACGGGATAAAGGTTACTTCCACTTCATGTTCAAATTCTGTTTCCGGATATGACTTTTCTTTGTCTAATATTACAGGAATACTCGACAATAGATCTTTATCATTTTGTGACATCCCTTGTGGAATTAACACCAGAATAAACAAGGCTAAAAACAAATACTTGAAAAAAACATTCATTATTAAATTAATTAAACATTTCTCTTCAACAAATAATACATCAACGGAATCAAATACAAACTCACCACAGTGCCCACCAACATTCCGCCGATAATAGCCAGGCCCAGCGGTTTTTGCAGTTCGGCGCCCATCCCTTTCTGAAACAGGAAGGGCAACATGGCCAGAATGGTGGTAAGGCTGGTCATAATAATAGGCTTCAACCGGCGGCGGCCCCCTTCAAAAATGGAGCGCAGCAGTGAATGTCCACTGTCCATGAGCTTGTTGATGGTGTCCACTTTCAAAATAGAGTCGTTGATTACAATCCCGGCCATCACAATTATGCCAATAGCCGACATAATGTTGATGCCCGAACCGAACAGTTTCAGGAACAGAAACACCCCGAACAGGTTAACAGGCACTTCGGTCAGCACAATAAGCGGCAGCACAAACGACTCGAACTGGGCAGCCAAAATAAAATAGAGCAATAATAAACTGACGCCGATAATTAAAAGCAACTCCTTCAGCATGGCCCGGTTCGAAAGGATTGAGCCACCGAAGGTTACATCGAATCCTTCGTGTTTGGCTGCAATTTCTTTCATCTGCATTGAGGCATTTTGAAATTTCTGCGGCGAAACATCCAGCATTACCGGGAAATATTCCCCCTCTTTTCCGGCCACAATCGTTTTTAATCCTATCCCGGAACTTACCTTCACCAGTCCCGACAAGGGGATTTGCTCTCCGTTCCTGTTTTTTATGGTTACCTGCTGTACAATCTCGTAAACCGATTGATACCGGTTGCCAATACTTACCGGCACATACATGTTGTTGTCGTTAATGGTAAACACCGTGTTGGCATTAAATGCGCTTTTCACTTCTCGGTACAGTTCGTTTTGGTCCACCTGGTAAAACAGCAGTCTTTCGGGGTCGGTTTCCAAAAGCAGCAATCGCCGGGTAATCAGTTTCGACTGTACCCGTTCCCCAAATTCGGTTTCAGCGGATTCCTGCAGCGCAGCTAATTCGTCCAGGAAATTGGCTCCTCCGGGGTTAAAATGGACGAACCGTGCCACCACCGGCGCTTCCGGCTTCCCAAAAGCCAGGTTGAACAGGTTTTCGGTATCGGTAAACCGGAACCCGGCCCCGGGGAACGTGGTTTTTAATTTCGAGGTCAGCTCGCGGGTGAGTAATTCCAGGGTTTCGGGCGATTGGGCTTTTATATACAGCCTGTTTTCCGAAATACCGGTTTCGTCGCTGCTGTTCAGCAGGTATTGCTGGCGACCGGCTTCCTCAATTACATACAAAGGAGCTTCCTCAATGTCCGACAACAATGCTGTTGTTCGTGCCGTGTTTTCATCCAGGGTAACCGGTTCGTTCCAGTCGATTTCCAGCAGAACTTCGTCGTGGCTTACCTCCGGAAACTGCGATACCGGCAACAAAAACCACAATGCCGCTGCCATAACAAGCATTAACACAAATCCGGTAACCGACACAAACCGGTGGCGCAATACGAATTTTAACCCGGTTTCGTACCAGTGAAAATAGCGGGGAAGTTTTTCTTTACGATTCGGTCCTTTTTTGCTGCTTCGGTAAAACAGCCGGTATAAGGTGGGAAGCAAAGTAATGGAAACAATCAGCGAAACCACAAGCCCAATAGAAACGGCTACTGCCTGGTCGAAAAACAACGCGCCGGCCATCCCTTTCATAAAAATAAGGGGAATAAATACAGCGCAGGTAGTGAGTACCGATGTTATTAAGGGGCGGATGACTTCGTTGGTGCCGTTGGTACAAGCGTTTGAAAGAGTTCGAAATTGTTTGAAATCGTTTGAAACGTTCGAACTCTTCAAACTCTTCGAACCTTTCGAACCTCTCGAACCTTTCGAACTTTTCGAACCTGTCTGGTTTCCAAAATTCCTGTGCTGTGTGATGTTGTCGATGACAATGATGGAGTTGTCGATCATCATGCCAACGCCGAGAACGAGGCCGGAAAGGGAAATGATGTTGATGGAGAGGCCGGCAAGGGAGAAAAACAGCAGGGTAATGATCAGTGAAACGGGAATGCTGATTCCGATAAGCCACGGGGCACGACGTTCGCGCAGGAACAGGAACATGGAGAGAAATGCCAGCAGACCGCCGATGAGCAGGCTTTGCCCCAGGTTACTGATGGAATATTCCAGCAGCCGGGTCTGGTCGCGGGTAACGGAAAATTCCAGCTCGGGGTAGTCTTCCCTGAAATAGGAAATCATAAGATCCAGCTCTTTTCGCAGCCCGGCCATGCGGGCATCCGACTGTTTAATGATGGCAAGGCTCACCGCACCATTTCCGTTGAACCGCACACTTCCCTGTGGCTGTTGTGACTGCAATGATATGCCGGCCAGTTCTTTCAGTTTAACCACTTTTCCGCTCAAATTTACGGGGATGTTTTCAATATCGGATACATCGCGCAGACGGGTATTAAAACGGATGTTGTACTGGTACTGTCCGTCGCGGATGAGCAGGTTGCCCAAATCGATGTTGTTTTCCTGCAAAGCCTGCTCCAGTTGGGTAATGGAAAAGGCGCCGCTTTGCAGGTACTCCGGGCGGGGGGTAATTTTTATTTCGGGAAACTGCAGTCCGCTCATATCCACCAGAGCCACCTCGGGCAGTTGCTCCAGCCGTTTACGGATAACCTGACTGGAAAAGTTGCTTAAATCCAGAATCCCACCGCCACTAAAGGATGAATGTAAAGATGTGCCGGCTATCTTTCCTTCAAAAACAGGAACGTCTGCACCTTTTTGGGTAACCATGAGGTAAAAAACCGGAATGTCGGAAGCGCTGGCACGAATTACCTCCGGGCGGCGCATGTCGCGGGGCAGGTAGTTCATGGCTTTGTCCACTTTTTCGTTCACCTCCACCGAAGCTAAATCAATGGGAGTTCCATGCTGAAATCGAAGTTCAATCCACGCCGAACCGTCGCGGGTTTCACTTTTCATTTCTTCCACATGATTCACTTCCTTCAACACATTTCTCAACGGTTTTACCACTGTGTTTTCCAACTGTCGGGCAGGCAAATCAGTAGATGAAATCCTTACCGAAACAACAGGGATATCTATATCGGGCATCAGCGATACCGGCAGGCTGACGGTTGTGGCCAAACCGATAAGCAGCAGGGCAAGGAAAGCCATGGTTACAGCAATAGGGCGATGGATTAGGAATTTTACCATTTCATTTGTATGTTGTTTTTAGTTTTTAGTTTGTCGTTTATTGTTTGTCGTTCGTTGTTTGTTGTTTGTTGTTTGTTACTTGAATTTAATTCCACGGTGATCTGAAGATTTCAGGTACTGAATCAATTTTCCTGATCTCCGGATAATTTCATCCGCTTTTTCATACAATTGATTAAACTCTGTTTCTGTAATATATTCCTGATCCATTGCACGATACAGTTGTGATTGCGTTTCATTTGCCGAACCAATTGTAAAAGTAAGAAAATTGGAAAACTCTTTATTCCCGCCACGTCCAAAACCTTCAGCAATATTATCCATTACAGAGCCCGAAGATCCCCTGATTTGATCTATCAACTTAAAATCACGAGAAAATTCAGGATATTTTGTAGTCTTGTAAATTTCTCTGGAAAGAATTCTGGCCAGTTGCCAGATTTCCAACTCTTCAAACTTTCTTATTGTCGCCATTTTTATTTTATTTCTACGATGAACTTTAAACTACGAACCAGGAACCACAAACCAGGAACAACGAACAAAATCCTACTCTATTTCCACTTCCGACTCATGTGCCAAATTCAGATTATTGGAAATAATTACGGTATCTCCCTGCTCTAAAGTTGCTCCTTCGGAGGCAACAACGGCGTACTGCGATTCGTTTTCATCGAGCACCTCAACGTAGGTCCAGTAAGCGGTGCCGTGGGTGTAGCGAAAAAGCACTTCGCGGTTTTGGCGCAGAACAACTGCCTGCTTGGGCACCACCAGTTGCTTGGGCACGGCCTTTTTAATGCTCACTTTCACATTCATGCCTTCCATGTACCCACCCGGATTGGCCACTTCTGCTTTTACCCATGCCAGTCCGTTTTCATCAATGCGGGGATTCATTTCGGTAACAACTCCTGTGGCAGGTGATAGTCCGGCAATGGGCGTAACAGTTATTTTCTGCCCTGCGGTTACTTCATGCACTTCGGTTTCAAGCAATGGGAAGCTGATTGTAAAGCGGCGGTCGTTTATCAACGTGCAGAAAGGTTTGGAGAGGTCGGCCTTTTCCCAGGCTTTTTGTGTTGCCCCTTCCACCTTGCCGGCAAAGGGCGCTTTCAATATTGCATTTTCCAGTTGATAAACGGCTTCCTCGTGCTGAATCTTTGCCTGGTTATAACCGGAACGGATGTTGGCAATGTTCAGGTGTTCGGGAGGAATTTCAGCCTCAAGGCTTTTATACCCCATGCTGAGCAGGGCATCGAAGCGGTCGATGGTGGCCTTTTCCAGTGCCACTTCTGCTTTTTTCATGTTGAACAGAAACTCGTCGTTTTGCAGCCTTGCCAGTTCGGCGCCGGTCTGCACGGTTTGGCCATTCCTGACGTTTACGGCATCAATGGTACCGGAATTCTGAAAGTATAGCCCGGCTTTTTCAATGGCAGCCAGTTTGCCGTTGCTTACAATTTCGCGGTAAAAATCACCTTGTTCGAGCACAACCACTTCCACCCGGTTGGGTTCTGCCGGAAGCGCATAGATACCTTCATTTGATTCATCCTGATTTTTATTTTTACAAGAAAACAGACCAATAAAAATCAAAATCAGAAGTAAGTGTTGCTTACCGTTTGTAAAATATTTTGAAAATTTCATGTTGCTTATTGAACTATAATTAAAAAGTTTGTAATTTAATAAAAAAATATTCGACGGCTAAAATAAATTGAGATATTTTTCTTACCAGCACCATTTGAAACTACTGATATACAACAATAAAGTCCTTTTATCCATTCTGCATACCTTAATAAGTTCGTTTCTGTTTTGTATCTCCAGTTCCTTTGATGCAAACCAACTATTATTTCTCGGATGTTCTAAATGAAACATTGGGCCCTGGACTCGTTTTAATTTAAAACCTAAGATTTCCCGCCGCTTTACCCGTTCTTCGTCTTCAGGTCCCCATCCATAAAAATTTTCATTTTCCATGCCGGATTCAATATATGCTTTTCGATTTACAATAAAAGCTCCGCCAACAAAATGATGCCAGTAGTACAACAGAAATTTCTCTTGATTTTTCACCAGAATATTAAAATCCTTTGTTTCCTTATAAATAGTTCTAATTACTTGCGGAACCCTAAAAAAACGGCCATCAAACGGAAAAACAATTTCAATCTTTTCTTGTCGTAAAATTGTTACAGCCTTTAGTATCTGTTTATAATCAGCAAATACATCTGTATCCCAAACGGCAATCAGGTCAGTTGTTGACTCCCTAATCATTTTGTTTATATATTTAGTTCGATGAAACACGCGATCATGGTCTTTGACAAAAATTTTTCGACTGACTAAAGAATTATGGAACCGTTCAGTTTCATCTGCCTCTAATACTATTATGGTAGTATTAAAATATTTCCAGATAAACTCGATTATCCAATTGATATTTTCAAATCGTTCTTTTGAGTCAATCCGTACGGGAATTAAAAATGAAACATCTTCTAAATCAATTTTCTTCATGGTTTTAGTTGCTTTTTTAGATTTTTTTCCAATATAGATGAGTAATTATCAATCAATTATTAAATGTTGCTCTCAACGGATTAATAAACCGGTAAATCATGCGCATCTCTTTGGTTATTATTTCGGCCGTGCCATCCATCTCCTGTACCAGTTTAAGCTGTTCGCTGTAACTCGACAACATTCCTTTTTCCAAACCAATTTCCACGATATACCCTTCCTGCTCCGGGACAAGTGAAACAGAACGGATATGTCCTGTTAACATGCCATGCTGAAGGTAGGGGTAGCCCGTAAGTTTAACATTAACCGGCTGTCCAGGTTCAACTTTCCCGACACCCGATGAAGGTACCACAGCCCGGCAGATGATTTCCGAACCATCTGTCGGAACAACTGTTGCCAGGCGTTCGCCGGCTGAAACCACATGATTCTCGCTCCAAAAACGGGTAAAAGTGACACTGCCGCTTACAGGGGTTTCCAGTAAATAATTGTTCCGCCAGCTTCGCATCAGGTTTTTAAGGGTGCGGATGTTATCTGAAATGTCCAGTTCAAAACGTTCCAATTCTTTGTGGTGTTGTTCTTCCAGGTCGAGCAGCGAACGTTCCTGGCTTAACAGGCTAATCTCGGTGGTTTTAAGCGAGGCCAGGAAGCTGGTGTATCCGCGTTCGGCCTGAATGACGCGCGCCCGGGCCTCTTCAATCTGCGATTCGGAAACACCTCCTTTATCCAGGAGGCTTTGATAACGCCCCAACCCGTTACGGGAAATATCAAGTTCCATTTCCAGCATCCGCTTTTGTTCGAGCGCCAGCCGGTAATGCTCTTCATGTTTTTCCATTTGTTGCCGCAGCAGTTTAATTTTACGGGGAAGAAAGTTGTTTACCATGTAATCGCTGTAATTCTGCCAGTTCCGGAAGAACTGGTTATATATATCCTGTAATTCGCCCAAAGCCGGTTTCTCCGGCAAACTAATCTTTTCATATTGCTCCCGGATATTCAGGGTATCTGTGTGGGCCACAATTTCTTCCACTTTATAAAAATCGTTCAGGTTGGCCGGATTGCTAATCAGGGCAATCACATCGCCGTTGTTTACCTTTTGCCCGTCGGAAACAAACCAGCGGGCTATGCGGCCCGATGTTTTGGCAATGATGGGCGCCGGCGGGTTTGTGGTTGTTATAACCAGCGGCGCCGATACAACTTCTTTAAATGTAAAAAAGTAGCTCCCTACAATAATGGAAGCAAAAATCAGGAAGATAATGGTCAGCCCCCACCTAAGCAGACGCCCGGGAATCTCCTGCATAATTTCCCGCACTTCTTCGTTATGGAGTTCTATGCTATGTTTTTTTTCCATCGTTGAAGTATAGTTTTTTACAATCAATTAATTTCACTGACGATCGATAGGATTTTTTCGAACATACTATTAATATCTCTTCCTTCTGTTAATTTTTAAGGGCATTTTTAAATTACTGAAACTGAAAATCTAATCTGTAAAGCTTTAATTGATTAATCTCGTTCAGATTGTTATTTAAAATTTGAAAAACAATTCCACTCTCAGTAGGAATATAGTCATTTATATATAATTCACTATTTAATTTTAACTCAAATAATTTCTCAAACTCGTTATTGAAAACACACAAAAAACTGTCTCTTATTTTTTTCCCATTCTTTTTTAGTTCAGGAGCAGTAGAGTGAACCCTATAAAATAATTTTTTATACGGATCGAATACTATTTTATGAAAATGCAATGTATTTCTGAAATGCTCCCCTAAAATTCTTACATCCGAACTATTTGACATCTCCATTTTAAGTTCATTACTAATATTCTTTGTATAATCGCTTTTTATATTAAAGGTTCTTACGGTTTCAGCAATAATATTATAAACAAAAACTTTTGATGAGAAAGGGAAATTATAAATTACTTCATTACCATTGATGAGAATATACGGTCGTAACAAAAAACCAAATAAATTTTGACTGGATGCTTCTTGAGGGTAACCTACGTTGAGAAGAGTAAAAGTATCATTTATTGGATCTGTAATCGATAGAAAAGGAATATTATAGAACTCTTTGTCTAAAAAATCAAATTTCTTTGGTATTATATGATGAACAGGATTATTTCCTATCAAAGCTATATTATTGCTAGGTTCTGAAACAGTTAGTCCTTTACTTAGCAGGTAATCTGATTTTTCAAAAATCGCTGAAATATCTCTTTTAAATATAACTTTTCCTTTAGAATTAACAATGGCGTAATACTTATTATTGTTTAATAGCACTATTGAGTCCTTATTAAGTATATTAAATTTACTATTCGGAAGAACTCCGTTAGGCCCTTTATATTCTAATAAAATATTTTTAGAAACTTCTTTTGAACTTAAATCGAATATATCAAAAGAATGTTTAAAATGATTGTATCCAATCAATTTTTGCTCGTTGGTGATACTACCTTGATAAAAATCAATTGTATAATAATATGGTAATTCTTTTGAGGTAATATCGATCACTAGGGTATCAATACTAATATGATAATTATTAAGAGCATTTTCATCAACATTCTTATTTCGACAAGAAAAAACAGTTAATGATAAAAACAAAAACATCAAAAAGCCAATTTTCATTTTATAGATTTTTAATTTTAAAAAACAAGGGGCTGCATGCACTAATAATTAAATACGATTGTCAATGAATTCTCCATAGCAGCCCCTCACTTCTAATTAATTGAGTTTATTAGCATCCCATTATTATTGATACTTCAACATCACTTCCAGACCCACAATTGGCATAATAGTCTTCCTGGAATTGTTCCCAGTTTGAATCACATATATAATAATGTCCTACACAATCTCCCCCACCTTTCAAATTCACTAACTCTTCATTCTTAATGACTTTGTCTGGGTTTATTGACAATTTATTTAACTTTTTCATAATCATTTGTTTAAAAAATTATTAATTATTATAAAACTAAAACTGCATCGCTGCATATTTTGGGTTAACACCGCTTCATCAAGGTTGGCAGCCTTTGCGGATTTGTTTTATCTTTGCCTTTTCACCTCCTTTCTCTCGATAGTAATCGAGATTAAAGAAGGAGTCCGGGCAGGAAGCGAAAGTCGTAGAAAAAACAGAGCTTCTTGCCCTTCTTCCTATTTTTTATAAAAAATTTCTATTAATTTCGGTTGCACTCATTCAGTTTTTCATTTTTTCAGTTTCACAATTTTCCATTTATCATTTACTCTTTCAGTTTCACCAGCATCAGCACCGGGTTATCGTTTTCATCCAGGCTATTGGCCAGTCGTTCCAATTCTTTTTTCTTTTCGGGGTATTTAGGAGTGGAGTTTTTGAAGGTTCTGCTTTCTACAAAATGTTTTATTTCATAGGCATTAAACCACATAACAATGGTTGAGTCATCAATTTTCCTTTTTGGAAAAAAACTTAATCCACCATCTATATCATTTTTAATTCCATTTGGATTAACAAAATCAAGCTCCTCATAAGGCTCAACAAAAACTAAACTATTTTTCTTTTTAAAATAAACACCCAATATGGGCGCTTGTCCTTTTTGCATGTTCCCATTTATGGCATATTCCTTTTGCGTTTTAAGCGGATAATGGTCATTAAAAACAAATTCTAAAAAGATATAATCCTCTACCTCAATAATATTATAAATCCAAATATACTTTTTAAACTGATTATAATATTCAGACATGGGAAGGGCTCTGTAGTTATCAGGAAATTTAAATTTCCCCAAATCAAAAACGTAAGCAGGTATTAGTTCATAGCTTTTTGCTATTCGGTATAAGGTGTCATTCATCAATGACTTGTAAGAAAGCTGGTTGTCAAAAAAATAGAAATTTGCTTTGCCATCATCAGAACTAAATCTTTCCTTTTCACGATAAAATTGAATATGATTTTTTATCATTTTAAGTGTATCGGATTCGTCATTAAAAAATATTACTTTATGCTTGATTTGGCCGGTAGTATTAGCAATATGACAAACAAAAACTGAATCGTCTGTTGGTATCCAACTCTCATTTAAAAAAGCTCCCGAAAGTCCTGCCGGATTTTTAATATCACGAATATAATTACCGTCCATATCATACCGTAAAATTTTACTGCCGTCAGGTACATATAAACAATTATCTTTCCTGCCAATTCTTACGATTGAAGGTCTGGTATATTCACCCGGTCCTTTCCCTTTCTTTCCTATTTGTGAAACAAATTCTCCATTTATTGTAAACAGAAGGCATTTGTCGTTGTCGTTAATGAAAATTAATCTATTCGTAAAATCAACATAATGAATGTCATTAATAATATTAGCTTCATTAGTTTCCAAAGGTATATATTCAATATCATAAGCAAAATCGCTTAATTTCTCATTTTTAAAATTTGAAATATTTTTTTCAATTTCAATCACTAATTCTTTATTTTGAATTTGCTCCCCGCAGCCCAAGAAAGAAGTAACGATAAATACAAAACAAGCTATCCTTATTGTCATATTATTTTGTTTTTAGAAATGGGGATATTCATTTATTTAAAATGAATATCCCCTTCTCAATTATTCACAACCAATTGATATCGCACCTCCACCAATAGAGCTCCATAAATCTCTTTCAGCATCACGACAGTCTGTATAGCCGTTGCATGCTGCCAAAGTTTCTTGTTGCCCAGAATAGTAAACAACGGTGCACATGCAGCATCCAGGTCCTCCATAACCTCCTCTCAAATTCACCAGTTCCTCATTTTTAATTACCTTTTCAGGATTTATCGAAATTTTTCCTATTTTTTTCATAACATTCTAAATTTTAAATTATGTACTCGTTAATAACAATATACTGTATTCCTGCATATTATCGGGTCAACACCGCTTTATTAAGGTTGGCAGCCTTTACGGATTTGTTTTATCTTTGCCTTATCACCTCCCTTCTTTGTTTTGAGAAGGAGTCCGGGCAGGGAGCGACATCGGCAATGGTAATCAGCTTCCTGCCCTTCTTCCTAAAGTTTATACTTATTCAATTTTATTTCATTCCTCAATTCTTTTTACAATCAAAACTTTTCTTACCTTTCTTCCTCAAATTGGCGGAGATTTAGAGGGGGCTTTCTAATTCCCCAACTCCAACTGGTCTTTTACCAAATGATAATAGGCTCCTTTTTTATCTACCAATTCTTTATGCGTGCCTTTTTCAACTATCTGCCCTTTTTCCAGTACCACTATCTGGTCGGCCTTTTTTACGGTGCTTAGCCGATGAGCTACCACCACTACAGTACGCCCCTGGAAAAAACGGTCGAGGTTTTCCATTATCACCCGTTCGTTTTTGGCATCGAGGGCGTTGGTTGCTTCGTCGAAAAAAATATAATCGGGATTTTTATACACTGCCCGGGCAATCAATATCCGTTGTTTCTGGCCGGTGCTGAGACCATGTCCCTGGGTACCGATTTGGGTATTGTAACGTAATGGCAGCGTATCGATAAAATCGCCGATGTTGGCAGTATTTACCGATTGCTCTATTTTTTCCGCATCGGGCAGGTCGTCCATCACCCCAATGTTGCCGGCAATCGAATCGGAAAAAATATACCCCTCCTGCATCACCACACCGCATCGTTTGCGCCAGTTGGTTTCGCTGTACCTTTTCAGATCGGTCCCGTTTAATGTGATTCGGCCTTTTACCGGCTTGTAAAATCCAAGTAACAGTTTTATTAACGTGGTTTTGCCGCTCCCGCTGGTGCCCACAATGGCTGTAACCTGGTTTGCCGGAATTTGCAGGTTTATCTTTTTCAGCACTTTCTCGGAATGCGGTCCTTCATACTGGAACATTACATTTCGCAACTCAATATCGGCATCCGGTGGGATTTCCCGGATTTTACCATCTTCGGGTTTTTCTTCGTCTTCCCGGTCGTGGATTTCACCCAGCCGTTCGAGACTAATTTTGGCATCCTGTGCCTGCTGGGTAAACCCGATAAACTGCTGAATGGGGGCGTTCAACTGCCCGATGATGTATTGCACGGCCATCATCATCCCCAGGGTCATGTCGCCGGTTACCACCGCTTTGGCCGAAAGGAACGAAATAAACAAATCTTTGGCCTGGTTGATAAAGGTAGCGCCAATCTGCTGATTTTGGTTCAGCGCCAGCCCTTTGATGCTGACCCGGTAGAGCCGGGCCTGTATGCTTTCCCATTCCCACCGTTTTTGTTTTTCACAGGCATTGAGCTTTATTTCCTGCATACCATTGACCAGTTGCACCAGGTTGTTTTTATTGGCCGATGACTGCTGGAAACGTTTGTAGTCGATTTCCCGCCGTTTCTTGAGGAACAGGAGCACCCAGCCCACATACAAAACACTTCCGATAAAAAATATGCCGAGGATTCCCAGGTGATAAGAAGCCATAATAAAAGCATAAATTACGAGGGTGAGCACAGCAAACAGGATGTCGATTAGCGATTTGGTAAGGAACGACTGGATGCGGTTGTGATCCTGGATGCGCTGCATCACGTCGCCAATCATTTTTACATCGAAAAAAGCGATGGGCAGCTTCATCAGTTTTATCAAAAAATCGGTTATAAGTGAAATACTGACACGGGTTGTGACATGGAGCATTATCCAGCTCCGGATTAAGCTGTTGGCTGTTTGCCCGAAGGTAAGCACCATTTGTGCCACCAACACCATAAAAATGAATGCCAAATCGCTGTTGGCGATACCATAATCGACCACCGACTGGGTGAGGAACGGAAAAATCATGCTGATAATGCTCCCGGTGAGCATCCCCAGGCCGAGTTGAATAATATACTTTTGGTAGGGGCGAAGATACCCCAGCAGGTACATAAATTTGAGTTTCCCTTTTTCTTCGTCTTCGTGTTTGTAAAAATCGGGGGTAGGTTCCAAAAGCAACGCGGCCCCTTCTTTTTCCCCTTCGGTTTTAGTACTTAGCCAGCAATTTAAAAATTCTTCTTTGGTATAAGTCAGTAGTTTTCCCAATGCCGGATCAGCCACATATACGATAGCGCCCCCTTCCTTATCTCCGGCCCTCTTCCTCCTCCCCCTTAGGGGGAGGCCGGGAGGGGGCTTCTTTTTAATGGCATAAACCACTACAAAATGTCGTTGTTTCCAGTGGACAATACACGGCAACGGCACCTCATCTCTCAACTCTTCCCAGGTAAGCCGGTAGCCCTTCGTACGGAACCCGATGTTTTCGGCTGCCTCACTGATTCCCAGCATGGAAACCCCTTCCCGGGTAATGTACGACTGGCTGCGCAAATACTGCAAACTGTAACTTTTGCCGTAATATTTGGCTACCATCCGCAGGCAGGTAGGACCGCAGTCCATGGCATCGAGTTGTTTGTAATGTGGAAATTTTGACATTCCTACCTTTTTAACTTTCCAATCATTATAATTGGATTATAATAAATATTAACTCCGTTAAAATTTTTAACTTTAGACGAAAACTCCTTTTCTTTTTCCGGGTGCTTTTGAAGCCATTCTTTAACCTTATGAGTGAGCTGATATCCAATGATTTCTTCATCCTTGTTTATTGAAGATATTTGAAAAGAAACAAAATTGTCGATATCATTCTCAACTTCCTGAGACACCTTGGTTAATGCTGCACTTTTATCATAAATACCTGTGTAATAATTTTTATCACAGATAAATGTAAAAAACAAATACCTTTTAGATTCGTATAGACTATTAATGAAATAATATTCACTATGATTTGAATAAAATTTTTTCGTATTTCTTAATTCATAAGGAACCTGATATTTCCCATAAGACAACACATATCTGGGTTTTAGGCGCTCGGGTGTAATAGCATAAATTGTATCGGTAGAAAGTTCGTAAAAATTAATTTGGTTTTTGAATGAATAAAACCATCCTTCCCAATGTAAAACATCTATACCATGCTTATTCATATCATATTCAAAACTTCTGTTCTGCGGAAAAGAAGAAATTTCTTTCCCATCGGCGTTAAAAACCATTAGTTTCTTTTTGTTCTTGCCTTCAAGATTCCAAACGTAAGCAATAGTAGTACCATCGTTAAAATTTAATGCATCTCTTATTGTCTCCGAAGATAAAAGTATTCTTTTGGAGATGAATTTGCCTGACAAATCATACTCCATAAAACTGTTAGGCAACCAACCTCTTGTTAATATTGTATTTTTACTCTCAGAATATGGTTTTGAGAATATCGTTTCTGAATATCCGTGAGGGTCTTTACCCACATGTCCAATCTCTCTTATGAATTTTCCTGTGTTTCTTTCGAACAGAAAAATTTGTTTTTGTGCAATTGCAATAATAACTGTGTCATTTAGAAAAAGTCGTAAATTCTTATTGATGGGACAAAATGCATTTGTTTCGAGCTGAATATATTCTATATCATCCTCAACAAAGCTACTCAATGTCAAATTGTTTTTGCCTTCATCAATAGCCTCCTTAATAGGAATTGTGATTACTTCATCATTTTTTACCTGAGCAGTAGTTTGACTAATAAATAGTGTATGTATTAGCACAATTAAGATAAGTGATAACTTCATATAATTGTCTAAGTGTATAAGAAGAGATGTAATTCTTATTGCCTTTTTTCGCGCTTGTGATGAAATTTCTTTCATAATCATTTAATTTTTCTAGTTAATTAAGTATTTAGTAGAAAGAGAGAAGGAACTCTCTCTTTCTTTAGATTACATCAAAATCATTCAGAACAAGCACATTTGAATTTTCCATTAATAATTATGTGTTGGCATGTTCCGGAAGTTCCTATCGACGTTGTACATGGTCCATAGCACATCAAACCTGCATCAGGATCACAACCGTTGGGACCATATCCGCCTCTCAAATTCACCAACTCATCATTTTTTATCACCTTTTCAGGACTAATAGTGATTTTACCTAACTTTTTCATTTTTTTAAATTTTAAACGTTTATTACTACTATACAACTTGACCTACATTGCAATGTTGTTCAGGGTTAACACAGCTTTGTTAAGGTTGGCAACCTTTGCGGATTTGTCTTATCTTTGCCTTTTCACCTCCCTTCTTTGTTTTAAGAAGGAGTCCGGGCAGGAAGCGGAAGTTGTAGAAATAACAGGGCTTCCTGCCCTTCTTCCAAAAGTTTATTTTTATAGCATAGACCACCACAAAATGCCGTTGTTTCCAATGTACAATGCAGGGCAGGGGCACTTCGTCGCGTAACTCTTCCCAGGTGAGGCGGTAACCTTTGGTGCGGAACCCGATGTTTTCGGCTGCTTCGCTAATGCCCAGCATGGAAACTCCTTCGCGGGTAATGTACGACTGGTTGCGCAAATACTGCAAACTGTAACTTTTGCCGTAATATTTGGCCACCATCCGCAGGCAGGTGGGGCCGCAGTCCATGGCATCGAGTTGTTTGTAATGTGGGAATTTTGGCATGCTTTCTACAGAAAACCAATTAATTGATATACAGTTATGATTATTTTATTACCAATGATTTGAAATACAAACATTAATATAATCTCAATCAATATTGAGTTTTTGCTTCACATACGGAAGAATATCAATACTTTGATTTGACTTATACAAAAGAACATTGGAGCTGACGTTAAATACATATATTAGATCACGTTCTTTAGCAACTTCTCCGATCGCTTCCATAGCTTTATCATATATTGGCTTGAGTAATTCTTCATATTTTTCCTGAATTTGTTCTTGCGCGGTAATTCTATAATTTTGAATTCGCTGTTGTATATTTTGCAATTCATCAATTTTTACATCCCTTTTAATTTGAGAGACATCTTGGCTCAATTGTTCCAATTCTTTAAGTTTAGCCTGATAATTTTGTTGCATCTCAGACAAAACATCTTCCATATCTTTCTGAAAATTACTTAACTCAGACTCAGCAGCAGCGCGTTCGGGCATAATCTGAATTAATGCGTTCAAATCAATATGTCCAAATTTCAATGTTTGAGCATTAACAAATCCAACAATAGTTACAAAAAATAATACTGTAAAAAATTTCATTATTTTATTCATAATTCTGTAATATAAATTTATTAACAAAAAATACACTCAAAGACCTAAAAGTATAAATGATTCAAATTATAAAAATAGGAGGCTGATTTAAAAAGTTTAAATGAATTAAAATGTGTATAGTCTATAAAAAGAATCATATATTTCATAAATTCAGAAAAACAATTTATTCAACCTCCTCATATCTGATTTCTAAACAACACACTTACAAACAAATCCACCACCAACAATAACATTTTGACATTGACCACGAGAACCACTTATGTCGAAACAATCCCCATAACACATTATACCAGACTCACAACCAGTATCATATCCACCTTTCAAATTGATCAGTTCTTCATTTTTTATCACCTTTTCAGGATTAATTATTAATTTTCCTAACTTTTTCATGACATTCTAAATTTTAAATTATTTACTCAATTTAATATACGCTGCACGCCTGCCTGGTTCCGGGTTAACACCGCTTTGTTAAGGTTGGCAGCCTTTGCGGATTTGTTTTATCTTTACCGTTTCACCTCCTTCCTCCCGATAGCTATCGGGAATAAAGGAAAGCCCAGGCAGGAAGCGGCTAATGACAATTGGCACAGGCTTCCTGCCTTTCACTTTCCATATTAAGTTTTTTAAGTTCATCTATATAAAATTCTATATCGCTGTATTCATATTGTTTGGGAAATTTATACCCGTTTACAAAAACCGTTGGAGTGCCGGCCACGTTGTATTCTTCAAACAGTTTGTTGTTTTCTACACTGACTATTTCAGTGATATCGAATCCTTCAGGTAATTGTTCCTTTTCATACAGTATATTCCGGTTTTGTTTAGGAATGATGTACCATTTATACAGGAAATCAACCGTCTGTTCTGTTTCTTTGCTTTTATAAATATGATAAAGCGTGTTAATCAACTTTTTCGATTCTTCATCTTCATAGACCGAGAAAATGGCATTGATTTTTATTTCCGGACAATTTTCGAGTAACCCTGTTAATTGTTTAAACGCTTTTGCACAGGGATTACAGTACAAACTCAAAAAAGCCGTAAGGGTAACTGCGGCATCAGGATTCCCCAACACCATACTATCCTGTGTTATTGGAATTTCCACCCACCTGTTATTTTTTAGTAAAAACCGGAATATTTCGGGATTGCGTTTAAATCCTAAAAAAGAATAACGCACTTTGTTATGTTCCTGGATTGTATTGCGGTAGGCTTTAAACAAAAACCAGATAGCAGCGGGAATCAAAAACGAAACCCCAAGTTGAAACACCTGTATGAATGAAATATTTACCTGAAATAAGACAGGAAACAACAGTATAAATTCCGCAACCAATATCCCCTGCACTATGAGGCAAAAGGGACACCATTTTTTTGTTTTAAAGGCCTGGTAGTAGATGGAAAAAACAGGGTATGGCAAAGCCAAAGCACTGACGAGTGCCAGAATCCAAAGCGACGATACTGCATTTGTCGCCGCAAGGTAAAATAAAGTCCCTGTAAAATAAACCAGCCCGGCATCGGCCCAGTTTATCCATCCAAATACTTTGGAGGCATTGGAAGAAAGTACGGTGTCGCAATCGGTTTTTGAACTGAATCCACATATTTTATCGGCCAGTGGTGTATGTATCTTTAGTTCGTGAAGCACCAGGAATACAGAGGCTGTAAGCCCAATTATTTTTGTTGCCAACAGTCCCCAAAACAAGTAACCGGATTGATAGGCTACTCCTCCGGCATTTGAAATAAAAATAAATACCGCCCATGCCACCAGGGAAATGATACCCAGCGGCAAAAGGCTTTTACTTAAAATTTCATTCTGGCAGAGTTGGCGGTATTCTTTTTCCCCGGAATCCTTACCGGCTTCAAAAACAACTACTGCCCCCGACAGTTTTTCAGAAAACTTCTCAAAGTTCTCCTCAATTCTTTTATTTCCCGACAAAAAATAAACTACCTGCCCGTTTATAATTTCTTCCACAAAAACCAGTTGTCCACCCCCGGCTTTAAAATGGGCAATAAAAGGCATTTCCAGCGCTTTTATTTCATCTAATTCAAGGTCAAGCGGATAATTCTCCACTTTCCACCTGGTTAAAGCATCGCAAACACTTTTAAGGCTTGGGTAATGAGGATGCGCCAACAGATACGATTTCACAGTTGTTTCGGTAACTCTTATTTTTAAATGTTTGATTGCTTTCTGCAGTACAAATACAACATTATCTTCTTTATTCATAGGTGTTTTGGTTTAAATTTTCAATAAGTTTTAGATAGTTGTTTACCATGATTTCAGAAGTAAACATACCCTTCGCCCTCTCTTTTGCCTTCCGGGCAAACTTTATTCTCAAATCTTTATTGGTTAATAATGTGTACATGTGGTTTTTCATCTCTTCCACTCCGGGGGCAATTCCGTATAAATTACTTGTATCCTTTACTGTACCTGCAAGGAGGGCATTTTCATTGTGAATGAATATCTCTTTTAATCCGCCCAGGTTCGATGCCACTACCGGCAAACCACTATGTAACATTTCAAGCGCCACATAGCTGCAATGCTCTTCAAGTGAGGGGATAACACCAATATCGGCTTCATGGTAAAGTGCCACTACATCTTCGAATGGAATGAATCCCAGGTAACTTATGTTAGCCGAAAATTTCCGGGCCGATTGAATTAACTGATCATAATTCCCGTTTCCGGCAATAACCAACCGACAATCGGGCATCCTTTTTACCAAACCATTCATTGCTCTACACAAATAGTCCAGCCCTTTTATCGGGTCAATCCGGCCACTGTAAAGGATCATTTTTTCAGCCTGACCCAGACCATATTTTTCTTTTATCCTGTTTTCCGAAATATTATTAAAATGGACGGGGTCAATCCCATTGTATATAACTTCAATTTTACCGGTATCTACCCCTTTGTCTGCTAAATGGGATTTCCCATGCCGGGTAACCGTAATAATTTTATCCACCATTTTATATGTATGGGAGTCGGTATCGAAATAATATTCCGCCAGTTGCTGTTCGGGTGCAAATACATGTTGGGTAAAAAGTATCTTTCCTGATACCATTTCTTTGAGTGCATTGGCTACAAAATATTGAAACAGGTAATTCATGTGTATTATATTTTTATTGCCGGGGGGTATATATTGAGATACCACACGGGCAATATTGCAGGAGCGTTTTTCCTGGTTCTTTATAGTGTCTGTTTCAGAGTTGTTTTCCGCAATCGGAATTCCGATTATTGTTATTCCGTCCTCATGTTTTATCGAAAACGTTTGGCTTTTAGTAAGTCCGATTTCTAGGATAAATACACTAATAGTTTTTTGTTTCTCCAGTTCTTTGGATAGCTGTTTTATAAACGTCCCTACTCCATAGTCGATACCGCGATCTTTACTCTTAAGAATTATCCAGTTGGTTTTTTGGTCATTCATTTTTAGTCATTTTTTTCTTTTAACTTTACCAGCATCAAAACCGGGTTGTCATTTTCGTTAAGACTGTTGGCCAGCTTTTCCAGTTCTTTTTTCTTTTCGGGGAATTTCGGTTTTGCATGAATAAAAGATTCATGATTTACATGATTTTTCAATTTATAAGCAAATTCCCAGCCGATTAAATATTCTCCTTCCGGGCTAACGTAATTTTCCATGGGTGCGAAATTCAAACCGCCATCAATGTCGTTTGTAAATCCTGGTCCGCAGTACCTGTCATCTTCATCCTTTGATTTATTTACAATATAAAACTGTTCCTTTTCTTTGTTTAGGAACGCAGTGCAATAGTGCTTATTTTCATAATAGTAAATAAACAGGAAGTCTTTTGATTCAATTATGTTCCAGGGATCGAAGTAAAAATTCTCATACTGAGCGGGTGTGATATTTTCTCTCGGCAACCTGGTTTTCCATTTGTCCCATAAATATCTAACGTTAATATTTTCATCCTTAATCTGAAATATCGTATCATTATATTTATCCCAATAAACAAGTGAATTTTCTGTTTTATAGGAACAGTCTGACCGGAATCCAATGTTACACTCAAATGTTGGAATTGAGTTTGGCTGTATTGAAATAGTGTTTCCTGTAGTATCAATTTCAACCCATTTATATTTGGCAAAACCATTATTTATGGTTTCAAAAAGAAATAAATGTCCGTTATAAAATTCAATATCTCTAAAATATCCATGAAGATGATCAATCGGTAAGGCGTCCAGAAAATTATTATAGAAATCGTATTTAAATATGTTGTTATTCCTGTCTAAAATGTAGATCAACTTATTCTTATTATCGATGGTAAAACTTGTACCGTATTGATATTCTCCGGGACCATTTCCCCTTTTCCCAATTTTATTCAGAAAATCCCCTTTTTTTGAATATAAATGAAGGCCTTCCGGATAGTTTGCCACAACCAAAAACGAATCTGCACATATTATCTTCATAATATGTTGAACAAAAAACCTTGATTCAAGGGGAATGTAGTCAATTGATTCAGCGATTTCTGATAATAGGACATTTTTTTTCCTGAATTTCGATGGATTAATCTTATATATAGTATCTTCCGTACATCCGTACAAAAGTATCATGATTATGATTAATGTTTTTTTCATGAAATTTTTTAAATTAAACTGCACCAGTACCTTTATTATCTATTCCAAATAAAAGTAATGGTGCAGCACTTACCTATACTACTCTAACACACCCACATTCCATAAGTAAAAAACAAACTGTAACAGACATTATGACATTCCTGCTCTGAAGCAAGAACATAACCTCCTCTACTACAAAAACAACAATATAACCCGTCACCTCCTCTTAAAGACGAAAGTTTCTCATTTTTTATCACCTTTTCAGGATTAATAGTGATTTTTCCTAATTTTTTCATAATTAAAACATTTTAATTGTTTAACATCCATTTGCAGCACATTTTGTCATGCTTATATTCAGGGGCAACCCATTCTTTTCAGGAATTAGGTTTACTTTTCGTTGTTTTTAAATCGTTATCTTTGCATAATCACCTCCTTTCTCCCGATAGCTATCGGGATTTAAGAAGGAGTCCGGGCAGGGAGCAGTACTGGAAAAAGTTACAGGCTTCCTGCCCTTCTTCCTAAATTTTATCGTTTTTTTTGTTAAGGTTAATCGTTTCATTATTAAGCAAAATGCCTGCACGGCCTTCAAGTATTCCCCATGCTTTTAAACTTTCATTATTAATGCCGGAAAAAATCTCGTTTGGTTTTTCAGATATAAATGGCAGTTGGTGCCAGTATTCCATTTCCTTTTTAAAATAGTTATCGCTTGTCTGGCCATAGAGCTGTTGGTAAATCCAGGCAATGCCGGGAATACCGTACCGAAGTGTAGTATTGTGAGGAGGGAGTTCGGAATTTATGGTGTTTCTGTTGATTTTGGTGAGCAGGTTGTTTATAATAGTTTGAAGGTTGGACAGTTGTTCGACAATGGTTTGTCCGTAGGACTCCTTTCGGAGAGCGTTTGAAGATTGTTCGGGAGTTGTTTGTTGTTCGTTGTTTGTTGTTCCTGGTTCGTTGGTTGTGATTTGCTGCAGTTTTGTGAGTGCTAGGACAAGTAACAAACGGTTGCTTTGCAGCTTGGGGAGGTTCGATTCGTTTGACAGCGGTTTGGTGAGGCGTTTAATTATTTTTTCGACTTTGAAATTGAAAATGTTTTGTTCGTATAGTTCGGCGAAGAACCACAACAATGCAGGGTAATCCCAGGTGAGGTCGAATTGTTTGTTTGTCGTTTGTGGTTCGGTGGTTCTTTGTTTGTTGTTCGTCGTTTGTTGTTTCTTGTTTGAAATCATACATGGTTCCCGGATAATTTCTGAAATATCCGAAATCCGGCGATCAAGTTCATCTATTACATGAATAAGGGTTTGTTTGTTGGTTAAGGTAGGGATTTTTTCATCGTTGGAAGCTTTATTTTTAATACGTTTCAGAAAATAGGCGCCAATGCCAACCAGTCCGTTTAATAAACCAATGTCTTGCGGAGTGTTGTAGATTAATTCTTTAAAAATGCGGTTATCGAACTCTTCCAGCACTTCATCGGTATCAGCTTCAATAAAACCATTCTGTACCAGATATTCAATTCCGTAGCCTATTCCTGCCAATCCATTTTCAAAATCAATTGGTGTATTTGCTGTTATCTCTTCGTAAATTTCGTCAATCAGTTCACCGGCGTAGTCTTCGTAAATTTGGTTACCGGTTTGCCTTGCGAGATGGAAAAAACAGATTGAAATGCCCATTTTGCCATGCATTATACCAAGGTTGTCGATAAAACTGGCGTTGAGCAGGAGTGTGTTACTAATTCTTTGGTCGGTTGAGATTGTGAGCTGCATCGTATTGGTTTGTTTATTTCGATTTAAAATTAAATTACATAAAGGAGAAAAAAAATAGTACTTTTGGATAGTATCCTGGTACAAACATGATTTTTACAGGACTTTTTATAGGACTAATCACGATTTTTAACCTTTTTGGGTGGTTTTAACGATCATTTCTTGTGCATTTTTCCCTTAAATATTAACAAATCTGCTTATATTTAACGTTTTTTAACATGTGAGGGGGGGGGGGTAATTCTATCTTTCAGCTCGAAAAATCCAATAAAAAGGGTTTAAATTCAGAAAAAATTTAGGACTTTTGGGTAATCCGGATTTTAGTGAGATTCATATTTTCACTCAATCGCCTGAAAATATACTTCAGGAAATGTATTTACACCCTTCCCAATACATAAATTGTACATTAACCTCGTACACATGGAAGCTACTAAAAATGAACCAACTGAAAGTTGTGGCGGAGATTCAACTTCATTTTTTACCTCAGTGTATTTTTTTATTATCTTGTTCAAATAATCGGGGGTAAGTGCTTTTAGTTCTAATTCTTTTAGAATATGCTGGGCCATGTGTATTTCAAATCCATCAAAGGATTGGTGCAGTTCTCTCAGTTTTCTGCTTTTATCGTTTATTACAATAACACTTGCACCCCAGCCCAGATTTAATGGATGTAATACCGGTATGTTAACTTCACAACACATTTCGTCAAACAAAAAAGGAATATCCGAGGTGAAATCAATCGTGTTAATTGCCAAATCGTAGTTTACTTTAATGTATTTGGCAATGTTCTCTTTCGTCAAGAATTGCGCAGTTGAAATAATGTTTGCACAGGGATTTATTTCCAACAACCGCTCTTTTAGTGCCTCAACTTTGAAACGTCCAATATCTTTTCGTGTATAATTTTGCCGGTTCAAATTTGATAATTCAACTTTATCGCCATCAATAACAGTCAGATTTTCAAACCCTAATCTTAGCGCACATTCAGCAATCACACTGCCCAATCCGCAACCCCCAATGAATATCCTGAAGTTTTTAATCTTTTCCTGATTTTCTTCGCTGATATATAAAAAATTTCGTCTATACATAAATTAGGTTTTTGTTTTGATTAAAAAAATCTTTGATTCCACTGTAGTCACAAAATACAGGAATCGTTTTGGATCCAAGATACATTATTGGAACACCTAATTTTTGAGGGTATATACCCAGAAAATTCAATTTTGAAAATAATTTATAATCACACTCGCACAGAAAAATATTTGATTTTTCTTTATACACAGCAATCAAGGCGTAGTATATCAACAATTTAAGTATAGTCAACCTGTTTTGATGTAGGTTAGTATTCTTTCTTACCATATCCTGATCAATGGCAAATCTGCCAATATGGTATATCTCTTTGGGTTTAAAAGGTAAGCTTTGTATCAACATTTTTAAATTAACTCCAAAATCCTTCTCAATAGTCAAGCTGGTTATTTGATTCCATTTTTGTGTTTTAACAGTGCCAACTATATGTTTTTCATTATCAAAAGCTACATAGTAAGATGAATTCGACAGAGAATTAACATCTTCCTGAATCATTTTTAATAACTCTTTTTTTGGATAAACTTCCTGCCTTAAATGATGATAATAATATACTTTTAAGACAAACTGATTAATCTGCTTAAGTTCATTTTTTTCATTTATCTCCCATAGTGAGAAGTCATTGTAAGCGCGAATAAGGTTTTTCATGTTGGTAGTTTTGTTTTTTTGAACCAAAACTAATCCGAAGATTTAAAAAAAATATAGGAGAAAAAGACTATGGATTATTATATTTGTTGATTAAATGCTAATCATACCTGAAATGAAGAATACCTTATCAAACTTTTTTGACCCGATTCAGCAAACCAAATATATCGGGAGTGAAAATTACAAGAAGGTCGCATATTATCTGGAAGCATTACAGGCGTTATCTAAACTGTACGACCTGAGTTTTTATATTGTTGACTATTATAAAAAATCATTTTACTATGTCTCACCCAATCCACTCTTTTTAAGCGGCTATACACGGGAAGAAGTATTGAACCTGGGATTTGATTTTTACCCTTTGTGTGTGCCACCCGTCGATTTGGAGCTGCTGTATGTTTTAAACGAAGCTGGCTTCGGTTTCTTTTATAAACTGCCGGTTAACAGACGCGATAAAGCGATGATCTCTTATGATTTCAGGTTAAAACATAAAGACAACGGAAGTTTGATCATGATAAATCACAAACTAAGTCCGTTGGTTTTAACCGATGAAGGAAATATCTGGATGGCCATTTGCCTGGTAACTTTATCCGCAAGGATTGAACCGGGCGATGTTCATATCATATTGCGGGATGATCATACGAGGTATAATCTTAATCCTGAAGAAAAGAAATTCGAGCCTGCCAAAAATAAAAAACTCACCGGCAGGGAAAAGGAAATTTTAAAATGTATTGCTACCGGAAACAACACATATTCTATTGCCGATAAGCTTGGAATAGCGGAATCAACGGTTAAAAACCACAAGACTAACATATTTAAAAAACTGAATGTCAACTCGTCTGCCGAAGCTGTGTTTTATGCCATTAATCACAGCCTCATTTGATTCACAAATAACATCAAAAGCACTTAAGTTTAATCATTTAAGTGCTTTTCTTTTTACTCCACAGTGACTGATTTGGCCAGGTTGCGGGGTTGATCGACGTTGCAGCCGCGCAAAACGGCTATGTGGTAGGCCAGCAGTTGAAGCGGGATAACGGCCAGCAGTGGCGCCAGCGCCGGGTGTGTTGCCGGAATTTCAATATAATCGTTGGCCATCTCTTTTAAAACCGTGTCCCCTTCGCTCACAATGGCAATCACATTTCCCTTTCGGGCTTTTACTTCCTGAATGTTGCTCACCATTTTTTCGTACCAGGCATCCTGCGGCGCCACCACCACAACGGGCAGGTTATTGTCAATCAGAGCAATGGGGCCGTGTTTCATTTCGCCGGCAGCATATCCTTCGGCGTGGATGTACGAAATTTCCTTCAGCTTCAATGCTCCTTCCAGCGCCACCGGAAACAGATAACCTCTGCCTAAATAAAGAGCGTTAATTGCGTCTTTGTATTTTTCAGCCACACGTTTAATCTGAGCATTGTCTTGAAGAATGCTCCTTCCCTTTTCCGGAATTTCAGCCAGTTCTTTTACCAGAATTGTGTACTCTTCGGACGAAATAGCGCCTTTGGTTTTGGCCAGTTTCAGGGCAAAAAGGGTTAACACCGTAACCTGTGCCGTAAATGCTTTTGTTGACGCCACGCCAATCTCCACACCGGCATGGGTGTAAACGCCGGCTTCGGTTTCACGCGACAGGGTTGACCCCACTACGTTGCATATACCAAGTGCCAGCGCCCCTTTTTCCTTTGCCAGCCGGAGAGCAGCCAGCGTGTCGGCGGTTTCGCCGCTCTGGCTGATTAAAAGCACCACATCTTTTTTCCCCAGCACCGGTTTGCGGTAACGAAACTCGGAAGCATATTCCACTTCTACAGAAACCTGTGCAAATTCTTCCAGCAGGTATTCGGCAATCAGCGCCGCATGCCATGAGGTACCGCAGCCAATTATGACAATTCGTTCTGTCTCAGCTATCCGGGGAAAAACATGCAGCAGGCCGCCCAGCACAATTTCCGGATGCTCCGGTTTCAAACGGCCTTTAAATGTTTCTTCAATGGTTTGGGGCTGCTCGTAAATTTCCTTGAGCATAAAATGGTCGAAACCGCCTTTGTCCAACTCCCCGATTTTCATGTCGAGGTTGGAAACCGTAAGCGAAACCGGGTTATTTTCAATGTTTTTCAGGGTGAAATTGTTTTTTTGAAGGATGGCCATGTCGAGGTCGTTGAGGTAAACCACCTGCCGGGTAAACGCAGCAATGGGCGACGCATCGCTGGCTATAAAATATTCGTCGTTGCCCAGGCCAATCACCAGCGGACTTCCCCTGCGGGCAGCAATCAGTTTGTCTTTTTCGCGACTGCACAAAACCGCAATTCCATAAGCGCCAACCACTTTGGAAAGAGCAAGCTGCACAGCCATTTCAGCCGAAATTTCATCTCCCTGGTTATAGAAATACTCCATCAGGTTAGCCAGCACTTCGGTATCGGTTTCGCTTTGAAACACAAATCCGTGCGCCTGCAAGTCGGATTTCAACTGCGCATAGTTTTCAATGATTCCGTTGTGCACAACCGAGAAAATACCGCTCACCGACACGTGCGGATGGGCATTTGCATCGCTGGGTTCGCCATGGGTGGCCCACCGGGTGTGGCCAATGCCAATGGTACCCGCAGTGTTCTTGTTTCTGACATAGCTTTCCAGATCGGAGACTTTTCCCATTTTTTTGAATAATTCCATACTGCCGTTCAGCAAAGCTATACCCGCCGAATCGTACCCCCGGTATTCCAGCTTTTTCAATCCGTTTACCAGTATGGGGTATGCTTCCTTGTTTCCGATGTAACCTACTATTCCGCACATGTGGTATATTGTTTAAAGTTCACCCTGTGAAATAATGCGAAGCATTAAATCGAAGATTTATTTCACAGGGTAAAGTTCAGAGTTTAAAGTTTAAAGTTTCGGGTTTCGGGTTCTGAGTTGTCCCTTGATAGTTATCGGGACAAAGTTCAAAGAATGAATCCGAAAATGGTGTATTAATTTGCTGTAACCGGTGAATTTTTTGTTTGCTCCATTCGCCCGATAAGCTCGTCGCCAAGCGCTTCCTTTTTTTGTATGTGCACCTGAATCGCCTTTACGGTTTCATTCTGCTCAAATTCGCCGCGCACCTGTGCAAAATCCTGTTCGCGGGCGCCGTTTTGTCCGTCAACGCCAAAGCCAATCATTTTGGTAAGCGAAAACTCTTTTTTGGCATCTTCATAGAGCATTTGATCTATTCCAAGCACACTCTCTCTCCATTTCAGAACCACTTCTGTTACATCTTCGGAGGTAAAATTGCTGATGCTTTTTCCGCAAAAATCTTCAAGCACACCGGCCGCCCAGGTCCATTCGTAGTTGTAGTAATTTTTGTGCAAGGCCTGTAAAGCCGAGTTTACCTCTTCAAGGGTAGTCGTTTCGCCTTGTTCAACCGAACGGAGAATTTTATCGAGCGCCTCCATGGGGCAAATCATTCCCGAAAGATCAACCCACTGGCCGCGTCCCGGACGTGTGTCAGGCTGCAGCGTTTTCCTTATGTCCTGGTTCGATTCAAAATTTTTCCCCTGCAAACGCGTAATGAGTGAATTCCCCAGAAACTTCCAGATGGCCATTTCGTAAAGCTGAATGCCCCGCTCGAGCGCCCGTTTTTCAATTTTCATTTTGTCGTAGCTGTACTGAGAGGCAAATTCTCCCGATGATTTGCGGATGGCCAGAAGTTTTTCCCGTCCGTTTATCATTTTTTGCACGGTATAGGGGCTTAACAGGTTAAAGTTGATCATATCCAGCAGGTTCGAATCGCGGCGGTTATCGCGGCGGGGCCATTTTTGCGTATCGCGCACGGTACCAATGCTTTTCAGGTTAACGGCAGGAACCAGGATACTTTCGTCGTTGCTTTCAATGACATAAGAAAAAGGAAAGTCGGTGGTATCGCAATGCTTGTAATGGCGGCCCATTACCAGCGAAAAAGCTCCGATACGCGAAGGCCATAACAGGTAGCTGTCGCTGGTGGTTTTGGCGCCCCGTTCCATAATGCCCTGATGAATTGGCCCCAGTTTGTAAAGGTGATTGCTTTGGTTCGATCCGCTGCCGGCATTCATAAACGAAAACATGCCGGCAATCAGCAGCGTCGATTTATGATGCGACACCGTGTATGGTCCGGCAAAAATGGAACACGCTTCGCCGTGAAAACCCTGGCAGTTGGCAAAAAACAACGAATGAACTGCCGAATAGTGCTTGTCGAATATGCAGCCCTGCCCAACAAAGCTGCTGGAAATGAGGGTTGCATCGGTTATGCGGGCGCCCGAACACACAATGAAATCGTTCATTATTACCCCCTCTCCTATCATTACCGGTGCTTCATACGTACTGTTGATACTGCCGTTCTGCAACTTTTTGGCGCCATCGATGGTGGTGGCCGGGCCCGTTTTTACATTCAGTAAGGTGTTGCAGTTCAATATCCGCGAATGTGGCCCGATTTCGCCCGTGGTGCTTTTAATGCTTTCCACATACTGCTGCACCATCTCTTTGAGAGCAGAAACCAGCTTCGGACGGTGGCGGTACATGGCTAAAATATAAGCCAGATGCGACGACAGGTAGTCGTACATGGGAACCGATCTGCCGCCCTCTTCGCTGATGGCATCCACCTCCGTTCCGTTGCCAAACGAGGTTTCACCGTCCACCGAAAGGGTGGTTACATTATGAATGACCGAGCCTTCTCCGATGTTATAGTTGGCAATGTAGCTGCGTACGTTGTGGATGAGCACATCTTTGCCCACTTCGCAGTTGTGGAGCCAGGCATTGTAAATTCCGGCATGAAAATCGATACCCCCCACCAGGCTGACGGTTTTGTTAAAACTGTTCAATCGGATATGCCCGGTAAAACGTACATTTTCAATGTTGTCGGGCGAAAATCCCGGCGCTACCTTAACCAGGTTCCAGTCGGGGCAGGTACATCCCTGGTAAATCAACTGGCCTGTTTCATCGTCGGTTAACGGTCTGTACATGCTGTGTTTGCTATTCTGTTTCATATTTTATTCTGTTTCAGGAGGACAAATATATTTGGATTCGATTAAAACCGCTTCATGAAAAACCTAACACCTATACTAATCTTTTACCAAAAAACATTACATAATTTATCCATATAACTGATTTAAAGTAAAATATAATAAACAAAAACAGAACAAAAAAATTTAAAAATTGAAAATAAACCTATATTCAGGCAATGAACTACAGCGGGTTGGGGATTTGAGTTGTTCAAGGGTTCAAAAGCATCAGATATCGGACAGATAACAGGCAAGTCTTTGGCTTCCCGTTAGTTTCAGTTTTTTACGCAGTCGCACCCGTGCAATTTCCACACTTTGGGGCGAAATGTTTTTCAGTCCGGCAATTTCTTTGCTGGTAAGTCCGAGGCGCAGGCAGGCGCACAGTTTGTTTTCCTTTGGAGTGAGCCGGGAGTGTTTTTGGTGCAAACGAACCATGAAACCCGGATGAAGTTTTTCCAGCTGCGATTCCACCATTTCCCAGTCGATGGTTTCGGCAGTGGAATGTTCCAGCGTTTGCAGCAGCTTTTGCAGCGGTTCACGGGTGAGCGGACTTTTCCCTTCCAGCATTTTTTCGAGCTGCCGGCCAACCTGGGTAAGCAATTCATTTTTTCGTGAAAGCTGAAGCAGGTAAGCCACCAGTTCGCGTTCCTTCATTTCCAGTTCGGTTTTCAGACGATGCCGGTTGCGGTTTTCCATCTCTTTGCCGGTTGAAAGGCTGGTAATGTGCCCCAAAGCCCTGCGCAGACGGGTAATATCGTGAATGGAAGCCCGGATACCCAGGTACCGGCCCTGCCTGTCGTACACACCACGCACATTTACAGAGCACCAGCGCAACTGCCGGGTACGGGTGAGAATCCGGAATTCGTGCGAAGGATTTCCCGGCATCTGATTAAGCGCACCCGACAGGAAATGGTCGAACCCGGGCCTGTCGTCGCCAAAAACCAGCAGCTCCGAAACTGAGGGAGCGTCCAGTATTTGATTGGCCGTATAGCCGGTAATATCGGAACATGAGGGCGAGCAGTAGTTAATTTTTCCGCCGGGGTCGAACCAAAGCTCCCAACTGAAAGTAAAATCGGCAATCAACTGGTAAAACTGCCGGGCCTCCTGTTCTTCTTTCAGCAAGGTGCGGGCTTCTTCCAGCTCAAATTTCACATTCGAAATCTCCGCCTCGAGCTGTTTCAATTTCTCTGAACCCTCTGCTTTGTATTTCTTCGGCTGCTTCATCTCTTTTTTTCAGATTAGCAATGTCATTCTTTTTAAACAGAGATAATTTCGTTATTAATTATCTCTTTGAAAGCTTGTAATACTTTACATTTGCTATAAATAATTAATTATGTCTTGTCTCTCAAGCATTACCATTCTTGTTATTTTTTAATGCCAAATTTAGCAAAAATCAGTAGAATAAATTTGTGGCGCATCAAACGGGTGTACTACAAATTCCACGATTGCAAAAACCTATCGAATACACGCATCAGTCAATTAAAAGGATTTTTAACCGGACACTACTTATTTTCTTTATATTTACCATTGCTGATTATAAAGTAAAAAAAAAGCACTTTATACTGGGATAGAAAAAGATAGCATGAAGTACTTTAAACCATTCATAAAAGGAATTAAAAAGCCGTTTAAAGTTTTAAAAGTGTTTTTAAAGCAGAAAGCCGGCTGGCTCGACACACCCAAAATACTCCCCTACAAAGGATACGGTAACGAGACCGATGTTTTTATACAGGGGATGGTGATTGAAGACAAGGGGCTGTCGAAACCCAAAGACAAACACCGGTTCTGGACCAATATGCTGGCAACCATCAAACGGTTTTCGGGCGATGAAATTCCCGGGGTTGCTGTGAAAGCCTCTTTTCTGGGAGAAACGCAAACCGCAGAAACCGATGAATGGGGCTTTTTTTCGTTTCATTTTCGCTTTGGAAACAAACAGGAAGATTTGTTGTCAAAAGAGTGGCATTCCATTCATTTTGAATTACTGGATGAAATTGTAGAAAACCAGCCGCCTATACATTCCACCGGAGAAGTGAGAATTGTTTCGCATCGGCAAAAACGCATCGTAGTTTCCGATATCGACGACACCGTAATGATTTCACACGCTACCCAAATCCTGAAAAAACTCCGGCTGATGTTGCTGAAGAATGCTCTTACCCGGTCTCCTTTTGAAGGTGTGTCAAAATTTTATGTTGCCCTTGGCGGAGGTAAGCACCAGACAGAAAGCAATCCGTTCTTTTATGTATCGAGCAGCGAATGGAATTTATACGATTTGCTGGAAGATTTTTTCCATTTTAACCACCTACCAAAAGGCGTGTTCATGCTCAGAAGACTGGAAACCAGCATTTATAAATTCTGGAAATCGGGAGGCGGAAGCCACGAACATAAATCTGAGAAAATTAAATCCCTGCTTGAGTTTTATCCGGAGCAGAAATTCATTCTTATTGGCGATAGTGGCCAGCACGACCCGGAAATCTATTCCCGGCTGGCGTTTGAATTTCCGGGGAGAATCGAAACCATATTTATCCGGAAAATCAGAAAACGAACTTTTCTGGATAGCAATGAAAATGTTGGAGAAAAACTGAAAGAAATAGATACAAATTATTACGAAGTTCAAAACACCCATGAGGCCGCCCTCGCTGCTGCAAGGCATGGGTTGATTGACGACAGTTATTTTAAATAATTACTCCCGGTGCTACTCTGTCAAAAATGTGCCTTTGTATCTCTGTTCAGCCTCAGTGCGCACCTAATCCTTAATGCACCTTACGGATGAGCCATGGTTCCTGGTTGCAGGGTTAGTAGCACGGGCACTATGATGAACTATGGACAAACGACGGGAATCAGATCCACTATGAGTATTAGATCCACAGATCGAGCTGCTCCAATAGTAGCCAACTGTACCAACAACTATGAGTTCGCCATCTACAGGAACACGGGTACCACCCATAGGTAACTTAAGAGGAGAAGCAAATGCCCCTTTTGCATTTTTGCTGTTCCAGGTGGCTATCTCCTGCTTCCATTCTTCATCGGTGGGAATTCTGAATCCCTCGGGACACGGGTTGTTGGTTCCGTTAACACCCTGCCACAAATCATCGTTTTGAGGGCTGCGCCAATCAAAAACCCCAAAGGGATTACCAAAAAGAATAAAGTCGCCATGTTCCGGTTTATCTGTGCTGCTTTGTGTTGTGGTAGTTGGTGAGTTTCTTTTTTGGTGCCCATCGGCGGCACGGCCCCACTGGTAGAGATCACCATACGCTTCGGCATCGGTGCTGCTGGTTGCAACACGGCTGGCCCCAAGGTTTCGGTCCATCCAGGTCCTGCCAGTGACGGGGTTGGTTACAACGCCAACTTTTTTAATGTCCTTTTGACTGACTTGTTTCCTGACATCGGTGCCTTCAAGGGTGGTTTCATCATTGCTTTCATTTTTGTTGCCACCACTTGAACAACTGATTGAAAATACCAACAGCATTGCCAGCACTAAAAACAGGTAATTAAAAGAATTGGATTTTTTTTTCATTTTCATGGGTTTAAAATGTGAATAGCACTGTATTTTCCTATGCTACCTGTTTTCACCTACGCTTTGAAAGGTATGATAAAAACTGTCCGGGTCTTTGCTTGATACATAGCTGTATTGTTCGCGGACACGGGTAAGCGTTTTTTGAGTTTTTTGCGGAGTTAATTGCTTTTGCAATTGATCGCTCATATTAACCGGCCCCTTGTTGAGGTGGTTAACCAGATTCTTCTCCAGACTTTGAAGCTCTGCAATTACTTTGGAGATATGGTCGGGCTTCAATACGGGTAGCATGGGTTTTAACAGTTCAAGTTCATTTTTTGGAACCGGTTTTTGAGTAGTTATTACCTTTTCGCCATTCACGGTAATGGTCTTTTGTCCATACTTTTTTAAAAGATCATTTCTTACAATTTCTGCCTTTTTCAGGGTTGTAACCACTTTTTCACCCTTTTCGAGCATTTTTGTAATCTGATTTTCATTTTCGAGGTTGTAAGGCGGAATATCGCCCGGGTCAGGAAGCTGTGCAAAAACCGTTGTTGCGCAAATGCAAAGCAAAATCAGTGTTCCAATTACTGTTACTTTTGTTTTTTTCATTTTTTGATCCTCCAATAATTAATTTTGATTATAACATTTTTATGGTTTTTAACGAATTAAAGCGAATACTCGTTCCCTCACCACAGGGAACCTGCTGTTCGATTTTGTTTACCCGAACTTTGGCTTAACAATTAATAGTTTGCTTCTATCATTTCGTGCACCCTATCAGAGATTGCGAACATGAGTTCAGTAAAGCTCTTGTTTTGCTTACTTAGCAGTACAAACTGTTGATTCACAAGATTCAGTTTCTCAGGCGAGAGCAGAGACAAATCATGGTAGTTTTCACCCAGCGAAAGACTCTTGAAGTCAACGCGACCGCCAAGTAAAACTCCAAATACCAGAAGCGACTGAAGCTGCACCTCTTCCTCTCTGTCTTTTAGACCAGCAATGACCATAGGGCTGACAATGTTACCGAGTTTGGTCAGCTCTCCGGATATGAACGCATGCATTCGCGGATCATCTTGCCAAAGCGCCCCATGGCCAACCAATGAAGCCTGAAGATCCATTAGGATGATACCTAAGACTTCGAACTCCCTGGTATTAAAACTACTTCCCACCCGACCAACATCCATACCAACTGCTGTTTGATCATATTCGCCTTCTTCTATCGCTCCGATCAGAGTTTGCATCGCAGTGAACTGCTGTTCCGCTCCAGAAAGGTTGCCTTCCCTCAGTTCGCCCAATACTTGAGCCGTCCGAAACGAGAAGTCTTGCTTCATTTCATCCAGCGTCTGGGGCAATTGCGCCTCTGCTGCCTGAGTTAGTGCCACAACCATCACAAAAATCCAAAAGAATTTAATCTTACGCTTCAACAGAATAAGTGATGAAAATTTGCTTATGGGGGCGTCACCCCCACAGTTAAGGCTCTGATTATTAGCTCCTGTTTTCGATTCATTCATGTTTTTCATCTCATTATAATTATATATTTTCTATGGTATTTATCTCATTATTAGTGTTTAACTTAAAGGTATTCGATAGAATACTGACGCATTTCGATGTAACTCGCTTTATAATGATCCATTTTTGTGGCAAAATTTTACCATGCTCGTTTCATTTTTCATTACTCCAAATTATCTGACCATGTGACAAATTGGCCAAAGTAATCCTGGAATTCATCGTTTTCATCACAAGCGTTGCATACAGTATTTATAACAAAACCCGTGGCTGATAATACTTTATTTTCAAACCAATCAAGCCAACCCTGACTTGAATTGTTATCATTTTGATTGTCATCTTCAGTTGCTTGATTAGCAAGATTGGTAGCTTCTTCATCACTAAGCGGTAAATGAGGTATCCACGGAATTAATGCTTGTTGTCTTTGATATGCACTTTGTTCGGACATAAATTTGAAAGGGTCGGAAGTTGTGGCAAAACCTGAAGTGGTTAATAAGGTTGCCCTCCCGGCATCCACGTTTAGTAGTAAACCTTTTACAGAATGTTTGTCGAAGGTCCTTGGGTCACTGAGAATAATCAACGGCGAACCTTTCTCTGCAGCAGATTTAATCATGTTCCCGTTAACCACCATAAATCCGGAAATTTCATTTTGTGGCCGCAGCAATTCAAGTACTTGCTGATCAAGCGAACCTGGACGCACAGAAATCACATCAAAAGAGAAACTTACACCGATTTTTCCTTTCGCCTGATCTGTCTTTTTACTTAAAAGTTCGATCCATTTTTGAACTTCTCCGGTTGTTTCACGATCAACATCATAAAGCACAACTGCAACTCTATGCTGTCCAACAACTTTTAAAGGATTTAAGTGCATGGCAATTGTTAGACAAACCAGAAATGCAGAGATCAAAACCAATAAGGTTTTCTTTATTAAGAACCCAATGTTAAAGACTGTCCTGTTTTCCACCTGGCAGCCTATTGGCTTGGTAAAAGTTTTTAAAGTATTAGATAATCCAGATACCTCTGATAATTCATTAATTTTCATTTTTTTCCTCCAATTAAATTCCTGTTTGCTCATATTCTTATAATTTATTGGTTGATTTTAAGATTAGGGAGCCCCCCGCGTAACCTTTATCACCACCGAAAACTGGCCCGAATTGGAGTAATCTCCGGTGAAGGTACAATCGTTTATACCAATGCTTAACGCTCCTTTTTTGCCACCAATCGTTATTCCTTTTCCCACAAAAAAGATATCGGACCCCACCTTGGCAATTAACCCGGCATGTCCTTCGAGTCCACTAAAATCTCCTCCGACAGGATCACCACAATATCCCCAATCAGGGGGGAAATCTTGATAATAGTAATCCCTCGGATACCCTTCCGGATCAACGCAAGAATCGGGATGACCATTTGAGAAGCAGACCTTTCCGGTGGCTTTAAATTCAACCTTATCGTTGGGTTGTAAAACGATTCCGGTATTTTTCCAGGGAACATTCCCGGGAATTACCACCACAACCTGGTCGATTTTTGCTTCAATTTTCACCGGCTCCATGGCTACATTAATGTTTTTGCGGTTTTTCACCGGTTCTTCACGGGTTTTCATACCTGCACCTGAAAAAACAAGGGTCCCCCGGACATCGGCTCTGATGGTATAATCGCCCCTTGCATCGGTTGTTGCCGATGCATTGGTGCCTTTCACCAATATCTGCGCACGCGGTATGGGTTTGCCATCGGTTTTGGAGGTTACCCGGCCGGCAATTTCGATTACCTGTGCCTGAGTACTAAAACATAAGCCGGCAATAAGAATGAACAGGAAAGCATGTTTTAAACTGCATTTCGCCTGAAAAACAGATGTTATAAAACTGGTTGGTTGTTTATTCATTTTACATTTTTTTTGATATTATTACTTCTTTTCAATAGCCACTGAAACACTGGCACTGCCTTCGGCAGCCATAACAGCAACATTAATATCACCTTTTTCGGCAGACAACATTCCTTCTTCGTTGTTGTGCGAAACCAGATTACAGGTAAATCCGTTCTTTTTTAGCTCCTTTTGATATTTTGTTAGCACATCACCCGGAACTTTTTCAACCATCATGGTCCACATTTTTCCATCATTCATGTCGTGGGATATAACTTGTTCAACACTTCCAAAGCTAAACTCGGGCACTTCTTCAGGAATTTCAGAAGGCCACTTTTTATCATCTGCATTGGACGTCAACGTGCCATCTTCGGTTTTTATGGTAAAGCTTTCGTTATCAATATTCACATCAACTTCTTCGCCACTGGCTTTTTCCATTATTTTTTCCGCAATTTTTTCGGCGCGTTTTTCACTGGTGTTACGGCAAGCAAAAGTTACCGTAAACGCCAGCAAGATGATAATCAAAACAAATTTTGTCTTCATTTTTTAATGATTTTAAAAGTTTCCGGATTTTCAGGATTGTTTGTCCTTAGATAATACATACCCGGTTTTAAATCATTTAACTGCAGTTTTGAAACCGGATCATTCAAAATAAAGTTTTTAAGCGCCTGACCGGTGTTGGAATATATGGTTCCGGCAACGGCTTCGGTTAGGTCGCCAATGCTAATATTTAACTCCGCCCGGAACGGATTGGGATAAACCAGAATTTTATCTCCATTCTTCAGTTCTTCTGCTGCCGTAATTACCTCTTCCGGCTGACCAAAACCCTGAGTAAAAAAGTGCGATGAACCTTCGAGCGTTTCAATGACTGCTTCTCCAATCGTCCAGCTAAGTGAACCGACGCTTTTCAGATAATATTCACCCGCAGAACCGGAAACATTCAGCCACACTCCTGCCGGGTCGTAAGGTTCTTCATCGTCATCGCCATTGTCTCCGTTATCATCGCCGCCGCCATTGTCATCACCGCCGCCGTTATCAATGCCACCGCTGGCAAATTCGGTTTTTGCCGTATAGGATATCGTTCCTCCAACCTCTTCATCAAAAATAAAAACGGACAACACCGAGATTTTAATTCCAGGCACATACCACTGATATTCTGTTGTTTTAAGGTTCTGTCCTCCAAAGGTTCCGTCGTTATAAATCATACTCGATGTAATGTCCGATTTTACCATCAACGCATTTTCAAATACACCTGCCGGAGTTTTCACCGTTCCATAGCCAACAGCTTTTGTTTTTTTTACAGCAACATCCTTGTATTCATAAGGAGTGGTTTTATTTGTTGCAGCCCATATTTCAGATGAACTGTCAAATTCATTTCCATACGTAAAAGGCAAAAGCAAAACGGTATCCGGATTTACATATTTGCTGTAAGTAACAGCAGATGCATTGGTAAGGGCAATGGCCATATTTACAACCCGATTATTTTCAACTATTCCAAAATCATAGACTTTGACTCCCCCGGTTTCCTCAGGATCATAAGTCATAACAGCAAAATTACTGGCCAAAACAGCCGCCGAGTCGGCAAATGGCGTTTCAGATGGAACAACACAAATGCCGGGATCTCCCTCGATAAGTATTCCTGAAACACTGGAATAATCCCAGGTAAGGTTTGGGCCCTCCGCAGGAATGATATACTCTTCTGTATTAATAATATTCCGCCAGTATTTGTCGCCTGTTTCAAGGTTCAGCATGTTTGTAATGGTTGGCTGGGCTAAAAGAATAGCCGGGCCAATCAAAAAAATTAAATTAAAAATCAGTAGTCGTTTCATAACTATTGGTTTAGTCTTTTACACATCTTACTGAAATGCCATTGGTCTTGATGGTTGCAGAATTGGTTGTAACAACTCCTGAATCATAAAATTTAAACCACATGGCCTGTTCATCGTTGCTGCTCAATTCGGTTGTTGACCAGAAATAGGTTTGCTCCTTTAAATAATCGTAGGCATTATCACCACCTAAAATGTACATCTTTCCGGCCCCTTTTGCAGAAAATCCGGTTTCGTTGGTTCCATTATCGGTTTCCCAGAATGTGGTACCGGAAATTTTTAGCTTTTGGCCAATCAGTCCGCCACCAACTTCGTAATGTGCACTGACATAATTTTTCAGGGTTTCCCATTCCGAAATACTTGGCAGATGATAGCCTGTGGGACAAACACCCTGAATTCCGCTTGGGGAGTTGTTGTTGGGAGAAGCTCCGCGCATAGCGGCCTGCCACGTGTAAAGTTTTCCATAACTTGCACTGATAGAAGCGTTGTTATCGTAATCGAAAACCCCGCTAATAGTGTTGCCATCAGCATAATGTGTCGATTTCAAATTTTCGGCCAGCCACGTTTGGGTTCCAATGGTAACTGTTCCATATACATTTCCATCATAATCGGTTACGGTATTATCGGTACTTCCGCCACCTCCCGACGGCAGGTAAATCGCCTGGTCTCCGATATAAAGCGTGTCGTTTGAATAGTTTACATAAATGGAACCTGCGTGTAGCGCATACGGAACCGAAACCATTTCAGCGGTTCCCATTTCGGTAAAATTATCGCCTTCGCTTAAATCGAGAAAGGTTTTCAGGAACATTTTTCCGGCGCCCCAGTTTATCGTTTCAAAATCTCCGGACAAAACAGAACCTTTGCCTACGTGCAGGTTCACAATTCCAAACTGGTTGGTTGTTTTTACATGTTTCTCGGAATAAACTTCCTGTCCCGTTGCCGAATTCAAATGAATGGAAAACTTCAGGCTTACAGCCTGATCTTTGACCAACTGGCCCGAACTGTTGCGAACAACAGTCTGATAATTAATACTCTGTGGCACCTGTGCCACCAACTGGCTGATGATAAAAGCCAATCCAAAACCAACTAAGAAAAATTTTTTCATGTTACTACAATTTTAAGGTTATTGATTTTTGTTTTTATTGTCAGAATTTTGTTCATCATTTCTGATTTTTAGCTTTCTGATGATTTTTTGTAAGGCCTTATTCTGGGTTTCGAGCTTTTCAAAAAGTTCCTCATCTTCACTCACCTTTTTTATTTTTTTTCTTTTCCTGCTCATCGCTCTTATTTCGACAAACAAGTTTAAGGTAAGCTGATGAAACCGGCTCAATAAAAAGGGTTACAAAGGGTTTCAGGGGAGGTTACAAAAAGTTGCAGATAAAAATTAAGGTACTAAAGTTTCAACAAAAATGCCACCAGATTGTCGGTTTCGCCAATGTTGAGCTTTTGCCGCAACCGGTGCCTGGTGGTTTTTATGGAACTTTCAGATTTAAAAGAGATGGCAGCTATTTCTTTAGTGGAAAGATTCAGTTTCAGCAAGGCTGCAATTTTAATTTCAGTTGCCGAAAGATTGGGACATATTTCGAATAATTTTTCATAAAACCGGTTATGTACATTACTGAAGGCCAGGTCGAATTCTTCCCAGATGTTGTTATGAGTCGCCAATTGAATATCTTGCAAAATTCCTTTTATTTGTTTCTTTTCGGTATGTGAGTCCGATGGGAATTCATTCATTTTTACGCTGATGTTTTTGAGAGTTTCATTAAGCTGGATTAATGCCAGCGCGCGGCTGGCCAGCTCCTTATTTTTTAACTCGAGGTCGTTTTCAAGCATCTTATTGTCTTTTTCAAACATTTGGTTTTCCAAAGCGGTAAGATGATTTTTCTTTTCAAGAATTTCCTGCTTTTGCCGCAGGTTCTTGTTTTTCAGTCTTAAAAAAAGCACCAACCCAAAAGTTGAAAGAAGAATAATTCCGGCAAATGCAATGAGAATATAAACCTGAAGTGTTTTGGCCCGATTTCGCTGATTGAGAAGCAGAATATCTTTTTCGTTGGCTGACAGTTGGGCCTGGTATTCAATTTCTGCAATTCGTTTGGCGCTGTTTTTCGATTCCAGTTCTGTTTTTGTGATGTGATAGTTTTTATAAAAATCGAGAGCTTTAAAATAATCTTCATTATTTTTATGTGCCTTTGATAGTAAGAGAAATGCTTCGGCCTGCAGTGCCTGGCTATTAATTTGCGTTGAAAGATCCAGCGCTTTTTCTCCATAATTAATGGCCTGTTTGTAATCACCCGATTTGTTGTAAACTTCGCTTTTCAAACCATAAACCATGGCCTGTCCGTATTTTTCATTTAACTTTTTATAAATATTCAGTGACTCATCCAGACTGGAAATTGCATCAGAGTATTTGCCTTCTACCGACTGAATTTTGGCAATATTGTAAAGCGAAAGAGCAATTCTTCTCAGGTCGCCCAATTCAAGATACAAACCATACGCATTCGAGAATAATTCCATGGCCGCGTCCAGACTGTCTTGCACAATCTTTAAGTTTCCTTTGTTTATCAGAATCATACCAAGGGCCCTTTTATCAGAAGTTTTTTGATTCATAATAAGCGCACGATTGAAATATCTTTCTGCCAATTCCATATTGCCCTGGTTCAAATAAACTTTACCGATACAGTTGTAACTATTAGATATGCCTGAAAAATCTGAAAGTTTTTCATAAACCGAAATGGCTTTCAGGTTCATTTCAATGGATAACTCCTGGTATCCGAGATAAGTGTTTACAAGCGCCTTAAGTGAATAATACCTGCCCAAATCAGGACTGGCAATATTGGGAGAGAGAATTCTCCCGAGGGAATCGAGGTATGCGAGGGCATCTTCGTATCGATCATTGTAATACGCAATTTGTGCTTTTATAAAAAGGTATTTTTGCTCACCTTGCTTATATTCAATTTGATTTAAAAGTTCTTTTCCTTTTTCAGCATACAAAAGGGCAATTTCGTTGTTGATACTAATGTTTGAAAAAGATAATGCAAAAAGGGAGTCAATAATTTGAGTAGATTTTTTTTCAATTTCATTTACATTATTACTTCCTGAACAAGGAAAAATAGTGAGTAATAAAAATTGCATAGCAGCAATAACCAACACATATAATGATTTCGAAAACGACATCAGGTTGTTGAATTTTTTTACAATTTATAACAACCTGAGTTAATAATCAAATAAAATATACTTTTTGATAAAATCCGGCAGTAACTAAAGCGTTTGCCAGCGCGTGGTACTTTTATAATCGCTTACATATTCTTCTACAGGAATGGTTTTCTCTTCTACTTCGTTTTCGGAGAGAATGTCCATTCCAAACATTTTTTCGCAATCCTGAGAAATGTCAGTTTTTGACAAATTAAAGAAATTTTTCTTTATATAACTTTCCAAACAGATGAACATTTTTTTTATTGTTTTCATTTCCTTTTGTTTTTAATGGTTAAAAATTTGCATCGTTTAGCCGCCGCAATAACACGGCAGCATAAGAACTCATCGAGGTACTTTGAACTATAATTTCTTTGGGTAGATTTAATTTGGCCGAGGTAAAATTCCAGATGGCTTTAATGCCACAATTCACAAGGTCTTCGGCCACTTCCTGAGCTACATGGTTCGGCGTGGTAAGAATACCTATTTTTACATTTACCCGGCCCGACAGGTGGAACAACTTGTTGTATTCCAGAACATGGATTCCACCGATGGTCTGGCCAATTTTATTTTCATCCACATCGAAAGCAGCCAGTATTTTCAATCCCAGCGACTGGTGTTCCTGGTATGCCATCAGTGCCGAACCAAGGTTTCCGGCTCCTACCAGAAAAGCTTCGTTTACTTTGTTAAAACCAAGGAAATCTTCAAGGGCGTGAATCAGTTCATAGGTGTTGTATCCCACCCGCGGTTTTCCTTTTATTCCGGTAACAGCTATATCTTTTACTACCTGTGTTGGATCAAGGTCAAGCTCTTTTCCAATTGTAGGCGCCGAAATATTTATAACTCCCTCCTCTTTCACCTTTTCAAGGTAATACAAATAACCGGGCAGCCTTTTGAGCGTTGGCTCCGGTGCCTGTTTTTTTGTTTTGTATTTCCTTGCTTCTTTCATTTCAAGTGGATATATTTTTTCATTTAAATCCACTTCAAAAGTAGAAACAATTCATTTAAAGAAAATATTCTTTATTATGATTGTGTATTTGTTAACCGAAATTTAAAGTTGAAGACTATTTTTTCTGATCCACCCAAATCAATTTGTCGGTATCGTAGCCTCTTTCCCTGGCTTTTTCCTGAATGTAATCCAGGGTTTCCTGTTCAAGCTGTGGTGTGCGGCTTAAAATCCAGAGGTATTTATCGGAAGAACTGCCGATTAAAGTCCACTGGTAATCTTCATCAAGCTCAAGAATAAAATAATCGGCATAAAAAATCCAGAAAAATGCAACCTTTAGTTTGCCGGGGTCTTTGTCTGGCCGGGGCTGTTTTGCTTTACCAACAGCTTCACTGTATTTCCCGTCGAGGCTGTTTTTGTAGCCGGCATTTACAACCTTAATTTTTCCATCTTCGCGGTAAGAGTAAGTAGCAGTTACCCCAACCAGGTCGCGCTCAAATGAATGATCATACCGCGCAATTTCATACCACTTTCCCAGGTACCTGTCAAGATCGAGTTCGTTAATTGTAGAAGTATTCACTGTAGTTTGTGTTGTTTTGCATCCTGTATTAAATCCTGAAAACGCTGTAATAACAGCCAAAATAACCCAAAAATTTTTCATTTTATGCCTTTTTTCAATTTTTCCTGAAGATTTTTGCTGTTTCAAATCTGTTCAATCCGCCGCATCAGCTCCATACACATGCGACCGTTGTGGTAAGGCGCTTTCCAGCCATTTACCTTGTCGTTTGAAACGGGTTTTAATTCATTTGTAACACCCCAAAACCATTCGCCGTTCTTTTTGTCGATGATGTATTTTTGTGTAAAATCCCAACTCCGAAGGGCCAGATTCAAATATTCTTCTTTTTCGGTTAACTGCCAGGCATTGAAAAATCCCACAACGGCTTCGGCCTGCGGCCACCAGTCAAACTGTTCCATCAGGTGGTCGCCTTCTTTTTCGTAATACAAACCGCCATGTCCGGCAAAACCTTCATCGCGGGTAACATCAGCCATTTTCAGGGCAACATGTTCCACTTCTTCCAACAGTTCTTTGTCGCCCAAAACTTCGGCAGCCTCGCACAACAACCAGCTACCTTCAATGTCGTGCCCGTAAGAATCAATTTCGGAACGCACGGTCCAGTCGGCATCGAAAAACAGGTGAAAATGAAAAGTTTCGTGGCTGGTAATTTTATCGAGGAAAAGCCGGATAAGGTGGCGCAACTGCTTCTCTGTTTCTTCGGTTTTCCAGATACGGTACAAATTGGTATAAGCTTCCAGAATGTGCAGGTGTGTGTTCATCGACTTTTTTACGTTCAGTTCTTTGGGGCTCAGTCTTTGGTCATCGGTGTCCTGCCAGTCGGCAGTTTTGGCCTCGATGTAACCGCCAAATTCCGGGTCGAAAGCATATTTTTCCATCAGCATAAACATGGATTCGGCCAGTTGCTTTGCCCGCTCATCCCGAAAAGCGATGTAATATTCCGCCAGTGCATAAATAAAAAATGCCTCGGCATAGAATTGCTTTTTGGTGTCCACGGGCCTTCCATTTGGCATAATGCTCCAGTAAATGCCGCCGTTTTCGTGGTCCCAGAAAGAAATCTGCAAAATACGGAATGCCTCATCAGCCATTTTTTTGTAAACAGCCGTTGGGTAAAATCGGTATGCGGCAGAAAAAGTCCACATAATGCGCGTAACAAAAACAGCCGAAAGCGGCGCATCGGGAAACTTTTTCCCATCGTTGGTAATCCGCCCGAAAAATGTACGGCGTTTCGGATCATACACCTCTTTCGCCCAATAATTCAGGATGTTGTCAGTAAGTTCGTTTTCAAACTGCTTTTTTAACCTTTTCAAATCCATGACAATTTAAAAAAATAAGTTCTTATCGTGGTCAGGAAAAAAAATCCCTGCATCAATTCGAATCCTGTCCAGTGTTTCCATTAAATCAATACTCATCTGCCAACTCATTTTATCGCTTTCAATTTTTCCTGCAGCGAGACATTCCATCACATGGGCAGCTTCGTACTGATAGCCAAAACCTTCTTTATGTTCCGAAGAAAAAATTTGCATCTCACCACCATCTTTCCAAACAGTTATGTTGGTGGGTGCATGCCATTTCGGGTTCAGCACCATGTACCCTTTTTCAAACCAGTATTCGGTTTGTGTGGGCGAGAAAGCGGCAAAACTTGATGTCAGGTTTGCCATTTGACCGTCTTTGTATTTGAAAACCATGCTGATGGATTCCTCCGAACCGGTTGTGGCAAAATCGGCAAATGTCTTTATGATTTCCGGTTTCCCAAGCGAAGTAAGCGCTGCAAATACCGGGTAAATGCCAATATCGAGCAGCGAGCCGCCGCCAAGAGAAACGTTGTAAAGCCGTTTTTCCGGATTGAAAGCTCCTTTGAAGGCAAAATCTGAACGTACAATCCGCAATTCGCCCAGCTCACCTGACCGGATAATTTCCATGGCTTTGATAAAACTGGGTTGAAACATCGTCCAAAATGCCTCCATCAAAAACGTGTTGTTTTCTTTGGCACAGGCAATCATCTCTTCCGCCTCACTTTTATTCATGGCAAACGCTTTTTCGCACAAAACGGCTTTTTTGTGTTTCAGGCAAAGCATGGCGTGTTCGTGGTGATGCGAATGCGGAGTAGCCACATAAACCGCATCCACATTCGGGTCGGCAACCATCTCTTCGTAACTGCCATACGCTTTTTCAAAACCAAATTCTCCTGCAAAATCCTGTGCTTTTTGCAAATCGCGCGAGGCAGCTGCATACAGATTGGCATTCGGCAATAATTTTAAATCGCTGCTGAATTTTTTGGCGATGTGTCCGCATCCCAAAACAGCCCAATTGTATTTCTTTTCCATTGTCTTAAGTTTTTCCATTCCTGTCAATCAACTCATTAATCTTCTTCACACTTTCGGCCGAGCGAAGTCCGTCTTCCGGGGAATTCAGGCAATAATCCACCAGTCTGTCAATGGATGAAGTGGCCACGTGCATTCGTGTGTCGGACGAACCGTAATAAATATATACCTCATTCTTTTCATTCCGAATCCAACCGTTAGCGAAGAGTACGTTTGAAACATCTCCGATTCGCTCGTCGCCCTCCGGCGCCATGAAGTAACCGCCGGGCCGTGCAATCACTTCCGAGGGGTCGTCCAAACTTGTCATAAACAGGTACAACACATACCGCAATCCGGCAGCGCAGGCACGCACGCCATGCGCCAAATGCAGCCAGCCCTTTTCGGTTTTCAGTGGAGCCGGGCCCTGTCCGTTTTTCAGTTCTTTTATGGTATGGTAAACCTTTTCGTCGATGATTTCCTCGTGAGGAGCTTCGGCTTTGGTAATGTCGTCAACCAGCGCCCAGCCAATGCCGCCGCCACCGCCAACTTCTATGAATCCATCCTGCGGACGGGTGTAAAAAGCGTATTTACCATTCACAAATTCAGGGTGCAAAACAAGATTTCGCTGTTGTCCGTGGTGAGAAATAAAATCGGGCAGGCGTTCCCAGTTTGTCAAATCTTTAGTGCGGGCAATTCCGCCGCTGGCTGTGGCTATGGACGTATCGCCCTTTGGTGCAGCCGGGTCATTCCGCTCGGCACAAAAAATACCGTAGATCCAGCCATCTTCGTGCTGAACCAGTCGCATGTCGTACACATTGGTGTCGGGCTCGTCTGTTTCGGGCATGGTGACCGGTCGTTCCCAAAACCGCCAGTTATCAGTTCCGTTGGGACTTTCAGCAATGGCGAAAAACGACTTTCGGTCCCAGCCCTCAACCCGAACGGCCAGTAAATATCTGCCATCAAGATAAATGGCCCCGCTGTTGAAGGCGGCATTGATGCCAATCCGCTGCATTAAATATGGATTGGTCTCATAATTCATATCGTACCGCCACTCCAGCGGTGCATGATTTCCGGTTAAAATGGGCCGTTTGTAACGGTAGTAAATCCCGTTGTAATTTTTTTGAACCGGCTTATTTTTTTTCGTGAGCAGCTTTTCATGCTGCCTTTGTAACTTTTCGAGCCGCTTCTGAAAATCTTTTTTGCTGTAACTCATTCGGTTGTATTTTATGCTTTGTTTTCTTTTGTTATTATTTATTTGCGCCGGAGAATTACCATTGTAGCGCCGTAGCCATATTCCTTAAACGAAGCGTCCTGATAGACATATTTTGAGAATTTCGACTTTAGTAATTTGGCCATTTCCTGCTTCAGTACGCCCTGTCCCACTCCATGAATAAAAACGATGCGTTTTGCCCGCGACTCAATGGCACTGCGCATTTCCCGCTCCACTTTCTCCACCTGAATGTCGAGAATTTCTTTGTTGCTCAGTCCGTTTGCGTTATCAACCAGTTCGTGAATATGCAGATCCACTTCCACGGTTTCGGAATGCTGTGTTTTTACCGGTTTTGGTTCAGGTGCTATTTTTTCTTTTGCCTTCACTACTTTTCGAAAATCGTCCTCCGTAAGCTTATCCAGCTCCGTATTCAATACATTCTCCGAAATTTGAAAAATCATGGCATTCTCCTCGAAAAACTCATTGGAATGAAAGCTTTTTTCCTTGTAAAATTTCACCGGATTGAGTTTGAATTTTTTTGAAATGGCCGGGTGCCAGGATTTTTCTTCTTTTCGAAAATAAATGAGTTGAAAACAGTATTCGGGCAAATCACTCAAATCATTCAACCCAATGGTTTCCAGTTCTTCCTCTGTATTTGGATGAACCGTTCCGTGTTTTACGGTTTTGTATTCCCCGTTGATGAAATGTGCAAAATGGTAAAGCACCGTAAAATTGCTGTCGTTCATTAAAAACAAGTCAATATCGCCGGCCAGCGGATTTTTAGAATCAGCAGGGACAATGCAGAAGTAAAAGTCGGGAGAATTTTTTCCGGGAATGATCTCGCCAGTGGTTTTTTCCGCTTCCACCGGAGGTTTTTCTTCTTTTTTAACCGATTCTTTTTCAGCAGTTTTATCTTTTTTGTTCAATGCCGGGTCGTCCACGTTAATCAGCATCGAAACCGGATATGGCACCTCAAACCCGTCTTCGTTCTCCACATTCACCATATTTTTTCCAACGTAGCGTGTAACTGTTCCACCGCCCACATCGTTCAAAAATTTAACCTTATCGCCAACTTTTATCATCTTTCTGTTCGTTTCGTGCAAAAGTACAATTTTTTATGTATCCATTTTTTGAATTATTTTTGCCGGAGAATTTAAACCGGATAATTTGAAAGATTTCAAAAAAATAAAAATCGGTGATTTCAGTTATCACCTGCCCGACGAACGGATAGCTAAATATCCGCTGTCAAAACGCGACTACTCCAAACTGCTGATTTGGGAAAACGGAAAAATTAAGAATGACAAGTTCCGAAACATCTCCCGTTTTCTTCCTGCGGGCGCTTTGCTGGTTTTTAACAACACACGCGTTATTCATGCCCGCCTCCTTTTCTGGAAAGAAAGTGGCGCAAAAATTGAAATATTCTGCCTTGAGCCGGTTCAGCCCGAAGACCATCAGCTGGCATTTCAGCAAACTGGTAAAGTGGTGTGGAAGTGTATGGTAGGCAATGCAAAAAAATGGAAAGAAGGAACGTTAAAACTGAATATTGAAATAAAAGGTAAAACGGTTGAGCTGAACGCCGAAAAAGTAAGCCAGGAGAAAAATGCTTTTTTTATTGGTTTTAGCTGGAACCAGCCTTTTACATTTGCCGAAATTATAGAAAACTCAGGTATTTTGCCCATTCCTCCCTATCTGAACAGGGAAACTGAAGACACCGACGAAATTAGTTACCAAACCATTTATGCCAAAACCAGCGGTTCGGTTGCAGCGCCTACTGCCGGGTTACATTTTACCGAAAAAGTAATGCGAAAACTGGCTGAAAAAGAAATGGCTTTGCGTGAAATTACACTGCACGTGGGAGCCGGAACTTTTCAGCCGGTGAAATCGGAAACCATCGACGGACACACCATGCACCATGAACAGGTGGTAATTCCAAAATCCTTCATCGAAGAACTCATTTCCAACCCGGGAAAAGTAATTGCCGTGGGAACAACCTCGGTGCGGTCGCTCGAAAGCTTGTACTGGCTGGGGCTAAAACTGGAAAAACATCCGGATTTTTCCGGGAAACTGGAAATCGGGCAGTGGGAACCTTATGAAAACCAGGCTTCTATAAGCACAGAAAAAGCGTTGAAAAATGTTATGGAGTACTTTGAAAAAACCGGGCTGCCATTGCTTCAGTTTTCCACCCAAATCATCATTTTACCGGGGTATGCATTTAAACTGATTGAGGGAATGGTTACTAATTTCCATCAACCGCAAAGTACGTTGCTGCTACTTATCAGTGCTTTTTTGGGAGATGACTGGAAAAAAGTGTATGATTTTGCGCTGAACAACAACTTCCGGTTTTTGAGCTACGGCGACAGCAATTTATATCTGAAATAAGATGTTGTGCCCGGTTGAAAATGTTCATTCGGCAAAAGCAGATGCAATTTTTTCTGCGAGCAAATTCCGGTCAATGGGTTTGGTTATGAAATCATCGAACGACTTTTTCAGCCGCTCCACATCGTTGGGTAAAGCGTAGGCAGTTTGGGCAATCACCAGCAAATCCGGCTTCATTTTACGAATTTCTTTCAGAGCTTCAAAACCGTTCATTACAGGCATTTTAATGTCCATCAGCACCAAATCAACCGGTTTTACCCTGCATAAATCCACCGCTTCGCGTCCATTTGCTGCACGAATAACATTCCGCTTTTGCAATGAAAGAACCTGCTCCAAATAAAGCCAGTTGGCCTCTTCATCCTCGGCCACTAAAATCAGTTGGCTTCCATTGGTCTTCACCTGCATTTTTTCATTCTTTCCGGGAGCAATGCTAAACTCCGCTAACTGTTTAACAGGAATGGTAATCGTAAACAAACTTCCCTTTCCCGGTTCCGACTGAACATCAATTTTTCCTCCCAACAGCTCAGTATAAGCCTTGGTTATGGCAAGTCCGAGTCCTGAACCGCTCTGCAATTTTCCACCGTTGTCGTGCAATTGCCTGAACCGATCAAAAATTAAGGGAAGGTTTTCGGGTTCAATACCCATTCCCGTATCTTTTACATATACAGCAAATTGTCCGCTTTCGGTAAAAAAGTACCCAAACCGAATCTCTCCCCTTTCGGTGTATTTTACGGCATTGTTTAAAAGGTTTACGAGAATTTGCCTGAGTTTTACATCATCGGAACAAATAAGCGTTTCGCTGCCTGACGACGGTTTTTCAAGGATCAGCTTCAATGCTTTATCTTCCGGAAGCGATACCCGGATGGCGCCAAAAATTTCATCGAAAAGGCCGGCGGGGTTGAACTCCGATCCCTTTATTTTAACCTGCCCCGATTCGATGTGGGAAATTTCAACAATATCGTTAATAATGGAGAGCAGATAATCGCTGCTTTTTCGCACAATATCAATGTATTCATCATGCTTTTCGCCGGCAAGGCGGTTTTCCTTCAGCAAACTTGTAAATCCCATAATGGCGTTCATAGGGGTTCGGATTTCATGCGACAGGTTGGCCAGAAATGCCGACTTCAGGCGGTCGCTCTCTTCTGCCTTGTCTTTGGCTATTTGCAATTCCACATTTTGTTTCTGGTATTTCTTGTTCAGCAGGGCGTATTTTTCAACCTGACGGCTCAGTTCCTCCTTTTTCTTCAATAAATTGGTAGTTAGCTCAAGTTCCTTTTTGTACAAGGTATCTTTCTCTATCCGGTTTCTGAAGTTACGAAGCTGGGCACACATCAACAATCCCAGCAGCATGGTACCAGGGGTATAAATTAAAAACACAGGCAATAAAATGGTATTTATTGTGGGCACAATTCTTTCGGAAGGCAGTAAAACTGTACAGCCAAGCATAACAAGATGCACAACAAGCCCCAGCAGCAAATAACCAGCAGCCTTATTCTTCTGAAAACGGTTGTATAAAAAATGTCCCCACAAAATTCCAATGGACCCGGAAGACAGAATGGTGGCAATTCCCATAGCTGTTCCGTCGCCTCCCATCACAAAGCGCATTGCAGAAGTAATTATCATAGCAATTGCCGTGGGTAAAAGTCCGAAAAACACACCAGAAACTGACAGCATCACGGTTCGGGTATCAAAAACAAGTCCCGGCATCAAAGTCCATGGAGTGTACATCAAAACCGTTCCAATTACACTTAAAACTAAACCGGTAAAAATTTTGCCCGAGAGTTGTCGTGGCTTCTCATTTCTCAGCCAGAAATTTTCGTAAAGCATGGCAAATGCCAGCAACAGGGCAATGTTTTGAATCAGTCCGACAACAATGGATTCATTCATTTCTTAATGGTTGATTTGTTGAATAACCTACTGCAATATACGGCAATTTTTATCAAAGAGATTATTTGTACCGCTTTTTTATCTAAATGTTTGAGAACATCCTACTAATATACCATAAAGTAAAAATGAAGTTGTCAGAAGTTTTTGCCATATTTACAATTCACTTAAAAATAAATGATACATGAAAGCACTGAAAAACCTTAATCCACAACCACTTTTTAACTATTTTGAAGATATATGCCAGGTACCGAGACCTTCGAAGAAAGAAGAAAAAATAAGAAAGTTTTTGCTCGATTTTGCTAAAAAGCATAACCTTCCGGCAAAAACCGACGAAGCGGGGAATGTATTAATTTCTAAACCGGCAGCTCCCAGCCGTGAAAACAGCCCTACAGTGATTTTGCAAACCCACATGGACATGGTTTGCGAAAAAAACAGCGATAAAAAATTCGATTTTGACAACGACCCCATTGAACCGGTAATTGTTGATGGATGGGTTAAAGCCAACGGCACTACCCTGGGAGCCGACTGCGGCATTGGTATAGCCGCCCAAATGGCTGTGCTAACCTCTACTGAGATTAAACACGGCCCAATCGAATGTCTTATTACTGTTGATGAAGAAACCGGGTTAACCGGCGCCTTTGCACTTCAGCCGGGCTTTATGACCGGTTCTGTTTTGCTGAACCTCGATTCGGAGGATGAAGGTGAAATTTTTATCGGTTGTGCCGGTGGCATCGATACACTGGTTTCATTCTCGTTTAAAAAAGAAGAAATGGCTGAAAATTTTGCTGCTTTCAGGTTTTCCGTTTCAGGATTGCTGGGAGGTCATTCCGGCGACGACATCCACAAAAACCGCGGCAATGCCATAAAAATACTGAACCGGTTCCTGTGGAAAGCTTTTCGGGAGTTTTCCATCGGGCTAAATACAATCGATGGTGGAAATCTGCGCAATGCCATTGCCCGGGAGGCATCGGTTATTGTAGTTGTGCCGGAAAATGAAAAAGAAATGCTGCTAAAGGCGTTTGAGAAATTCAGTTCGCAGGTGAAGTTTGAATTTGAGCTGAACGAACCAAAACTGACATTGAGAGCTGAAGAATGTACTGTTCCTGATTATATTATCGACACAAAAACCCAAAAAAAACTACTAAACGCCCTGTATGCCTGCCCGCACGGTATTCTTGAAATGAGCAGTCGCATGGAAGGCATGGTGGAAACTTCCACCAACCTGGCATCGGTGAAGATAGCAGAGGGGAACAAAATTCTGGTTACCACCAGCCAGCGAAGCGAACTGGACAGCCGGAAATACTTTGCCTCCGAAATGGTGCGATCGGTGTTTGAACTGACCGGCGCCGATGTTACCCATTCCGACGGCTACCCCGGCTGGACACCCAACCCGGCCTCTGAAATTCTGAAAACAACGGTAAAATCCTATAAAAAACTGTTTGGTACCGAACCTGCCGTCCGTTCCATACACGCCGGACTGGAATGTGGTCTCTTTCTGGAAAAATACCCAAATCTCGATATGGTTTCATTTGGCCCTACCATTAAAGGCGCCCATTCGCCCGACGAAAGACTGGATATTCACACCACTGAAAAATTCTGGAAGCACCTGGTAGATGTTCTGGAGCAAATTGAATAAATTTTCCCTTCAGAAAAGACAAACAATTCCCTACTTTTGCACCGTTTTAAAAAGTAGCAATGCAAAACATTTATCCGCAACATTTTGAAGAAAAGGTGGGCTTCGACCGCATCCGGGCGATGCTGCACAAAAAATGCCTCAGCCCAATGGGCAGCGAGTGGGTGGATGCCATGCATTTTCAGGATGATTTTGAAACCATTGCGCGGCAGTTGGGCGAGGTGAACGAGTTTTGCCGCATCATCAGGGAAGTGGAAAATTTTCCGTCGAGCCATTTTTACGATTTACGCAGCGCTCTGCAAAAAATTAAAATTGAAGGCCGGTTTCTGGAGGCTGAAGAGTTATTCGATTTGAAACGATCACTGGAATCGGTGCGGGCCATTGTTCAGTTTTTTACAAAACAGGAAGAACATATTTTTCCGTTGTTGAAAAAGAAAACCGAACGGGTGCAGATGTTTCCTTACATTTACGACCGCATTGACGCCATTCTGAACAAGTTCGGAAAAATGCGCGACAACGCGTCACCCGAGCTGGCGCAAATCAGAAAAGCCATTCTTTCGTTGCAGTCGAACATGTCGAAACGGCTTCATGCCATACTGAAACAAGCCCAGAAAGACGGTCTGGTTGATGAAGATGCTTCGGTTTCCATCCGCGACGGGCGGGCGGTTATTCCTGTTTCAGCTTCCAATAAACGCAAATTAAAAGGCATTGTTTACGATGAATCGGGCACGGGAAAAACTTCGTATGTGGAACCCAACGAGATTGTGGAGATGAACAATGAAATCCGTGAGCTGGAATACGCCGAACGCCGCGAGATTGTGCGTATCCTCACCGAATTTTCAAACGATATCAGGCCCTACCTTTCCGACCTGCTTTTCTCCTACGAATTCCTTGGCGAAATCGATTTTATTCGTTCCAAAGCTTTGCTGGCTGTAGAATTCAACGCCATCAGGCCCGAACTGCAAAAAACACCGCTGGTCAAATGGCAACTGGCCGTTCATCCCCTTTTACAGCAAACGCTGAGACGGGAAAACAGGAAAATCGTTCCGCTCGATATCGACCTCGACGAAAAAAACCACATTCTGCTCATTTCGGGCCCAAACGCAGGTGGCAAATCGGTTTGCCTTAAAACAGTGGGATTACTGCAATACATGCTCCAGTGCGGATTGCTTATTCCGGTAAACGAAGCTAGTAAAACCGGTATTTTCAACCAACTATTCATCGACATCGGCGACGAGCAATCGCTGGAAAACGACCTGAGCACCTACAGTTCGCACCTCATGAACATGAAACATTTTGTAAAGCACAGCAACAATAACACACTGGTTTTAATCGACGAATTCGGCACCGGGACCGAACCGATGCTGGGAGGAGCCATCGCCGAGGCTATTCTCGGTGAGTTGAATCAGTTGCGGGCATTCGGTGTTATCACAACCCACTACACCAATCTGAAACATTTTGCCTCGTCAGCCGAGGGAATTGTGAACGGCGCCATGCTTTACGATTCCCAAAACATGAATCCGCTGTTCCAGCTCGAAATTGGCAAACCCGGCAGTTCGTTTGCTTTTGAGATTGCCCGCAAAATTGGCCTTCCGGAAGGAATTCTGGAAAAGGCTACCGAAAAAGTGGGAAAAAAACACATCGATTTCGACCGGAATCTTAGAAAAATAAACCGCGATAAACGGTACTGGGAAATCAAGCGGGAGAAAATCAGAAAGGTGGAGAAAATCCTCGATAACATGGCTGCGAACTACGAAACGGAATTAAAGGAAACACAAAAACAGCGTAAGGAGATTCTGAAAATAGCCCGCGAAGATGCTGCGGTTTTGCTGGCCGGAGTGAATAAAAAAATTGAAAACACCATTCTTGAAATTAAAAAATCGCAGGCTGAAAAGGAAATAACGAAGCAGGCACGGCAAAACATAGAGGTACTGAAAACGGAAGTAAAAATGAGCACCGGCGACCAGGATGAATTGATAACCAACAAAATAAAAAAACTACGCCAGCGCGAAGAAAAACGCAACCAGAAAAGACCGGCCGAATCGAAAAAAGAAATCAGCAAAAAGAAACCGGAAAAGCGCATTGAACTGAAACCCGGCGATAAAGTACGCATTGTTGGACAGCAAACCATTGGCGACCTCATTGAACTGAACGAAAAAAATGCTGTAGTGGCTTTTGGCCAACTTATTACTACCCTGCCCCGCCAGCAGGTAGAACGGCTTAGCAACAACGAGGCCAAAACGGTTAAAAAAAGTACCCGTTCAGGTACGGGAACCCGGTTGTTAAGCAATTATTCCGAGCGGCGATTAACCTTCAAACCAGAAATCGACATCCGTGGGCAACGTGCAGAGGAGGCCATTCCCAAAATTCAGGAATTTATCGACGAAGCCATTATGTTTGAAGTGGCAGAACTACTCATTCTGCATGGCAAAGGGCATGGCATTCTGAAAGAAACCATCAGGAGCTATTTGCGTTCAGAACCCATGGTCCGCAGTTTTAAAGACGAGCATGTAGATTTTGGCGGCGCCGGGATTACAGTGGTGAACCTGGCAATGTAACAAGGACCATCCCGGAACAAAGTTCAACCAATAATTTTATTCTTAGTCAACCGGAATCTGTATCTGTTTATAATCCAATTCGAGAAACAGGCTGTCAACCGGCAAAAAAAGTGTAACATAAGCTGCCTCTCTGAAGGCAGGGAAGAAAACTTTACCCTGCATGCTGTAATTGCTTTCCAGTGTAGTTTTTCTGATGGTGGAACTTTTCCAGGAATCCATCACTTCACTGAGGTTTTGAGATTGAAAGGAAAGATGCGCATCGGCAGCCAGGGCATGATGAAAAAGATGAGTTCGCAAATGGTTGTTGTGAGGATTATCGTCAATAGCAACAGCTATTCCGGTGGCAATATCTGCAGTTGCTGCCAAAACGGTAAATCCGATTTGATTCAGTTCCCGGGCTTCATTTTTTGAAAGTTCTTTTTCGAATTCCAGAATTTCAGTTTCCGGGTCAATGGCTTTGACCTTGTATTCTGTTAAAGGTTCTTCATTGCTCTTGAATGCCTGAATATAAAAACCGGCAGGGTCAATCAAAACCGGCAAATTCGAATAATTGGTAATATTAAAATCAAACCAGTATTTATTATCTTTCAGTTGTTCAAAACCCACTTCATATATCACTCCGTAAAGCGAATCGGAAACAAACTGTTGGCCGTAACGCCATTTTACATCATCTTTTTCAGGCTGAAGCCGGATTATATTTTTAGGAGAAAAACAGGACTGCAAAACGAACAGGCTCAATACAAAAACAGCAATTGAAGTAAAATTTGTTTTCATTCTAAATTATTTTCTGGTTTTTGAATTCACAAGCAAAGGCTGTACCCGTTTATAGAATTTTGGAATTTTTTCAAGAAAAATCAATGAACAACGCATTTAATTCAACGAACAACATTTTTATACCTCTTTTTTGATTGTCGCCAAATACAAATTTTCCACTTTTTCCCTTGCCCAGGGAGTGCGCCGTAAGAACTTCAGGCTCGAATTAATACTCGGTTCTTTCCTGAAACAATTTATCGGGATCTGTTCGCCCAGTTCTTCCCAGCCAAAATAACTCACCAGGTAAACTACAATGGATTCCAGGGTTTTGCCGTGTAACGGATTATTTGGTTGCATGGATAAATAAATAAACTGTGAAATTGTGAAATTGAAAAACTGTGAAATTGTGAAATTGTGAAATTGTAAAACTGTTTCAAAGACTGCATTTTGCCAACTGCCATTTGCCAACCCTGCCGAAATTACCTCATCCGTCGGATTTCACAAGGCAAGTTGCCAAGTATCTACTTCTTTCGTTATTCCCCGGTTCATATCCTCAGTCCTTCCAGCAAATCGATAAACCGCTGAATGCCAGCAATAATTTCACTTTTGTAAATGTACTCATCGGCTGAATGAGAACGCGCCGAGTCACCCGGTCCCATTTTCACCGAAGGAAATGAAATAATGGCCTGGTCGGAGGTGGTTGGCGAGCCGTAAATGCGAATTTCCATTTCAGCAGCTTTTCGTGCAAACGGATGGTTGATGGAAATTCCGGATGAATTCAACCGGAATGAGCGCGGTTTTACTTCCGAATCAATCAGGTCAGAAATAATTTTTGCAGCTTCCTTATTGGAATAAAACTCATTGGTGCGTACATCCACCACAAAGTGGCAGATATCCGGAATGACGTTGTGTTGTGTTCCGGCTTCAATCTGGGTTACCGTAATTTTAACCGCCCCCAGAATTCCTTCATCCTTTTCAAATGTAAAATTCCTGAGTTTTTCAATATCGTTCAATGCTTTATAAATGGCATTTTCGCCTTCATACCGGGCAGCATGCCCCGATTTTCCGTGTGCATAACAATCGAGTACCAACAAGCCTTTTTCGGCAATGGCCAGTTCCATGCGGGTAGGTTCGCCCACAATGGCAAAAGCCACAGGTGCAATTTCGGGCAATACAATTTCGAGACCCTGCCTGCCCGAAATTTCTTCCTCGGCAGTGGCTGCAAAAATCAGATTGTAAGGCAGGTCTTCCCTTTCATAAAAATGAAGAAAAACGGCCAGTAATGCCACCAACGGACCGCCGGCATCATTGCTTCCCAACCCGTAAAGTCTGTCATCATCGTCGATGGGTGTAAATGGATCAAGTGTGTAACCTTTTGCAGGGCGCACAGTATCGATATGCGAGTTGAGCAGAAGTGTCGGCTTCCCTTTGGTAAAATGACTGTTAAAAGCCCAGGTATTGTTCTTTTTTACCTCAAAAGGTATATTCTCGTTCAGCAAAAACTCCCGCATTATTTCGGCAGCTTTTTCTTCTTCCTTACTGAATGAAGGTGTCGAAATCAACTTTTTTAACAGCTCAATATACTTCTCCATTTCAATTTTCAATTCCAAACGTGCAAAAGTGGGAATAAACCTGAAATAAAACAATAGTAAATTATTCTATATTTGTATTGAACTTTGAAATATGAAAAAAGAAGTATTTTCTGCAAATCAGAAACAGTTGGCCCGCTTTGCCAAAGCGCTCGGCCACCCGGTGAGGGTTTACATTATGGAATTGCTTTCGAGACAATCATGCTGCTACAGTGGCGACCTTTCGGAAGATTTGCCCATTGCCAAATCCACCCTTTCGCAACACTTAAAAGAGCTGAAAAGTGCCGGTTTAATCCAAGGTGAAATTGAAGCGCCGAAAATTAAATACTGCATCAACCGGGAAAACTGGGAAGAAGCCAGAAACCATTTTAAAATCCTTTTGAAAATTGAATAGCCAAAATCCTGCTCTCTCATAAATTATCCATTTCAATTGTATATTTGCAATTTGTTCGTATTTTTGCGAACAGCGAACAGTTAATTAAATAAACAATGGACATAAAAGTTTTAGGAACAGGCTGCCCCAAATGCAAGGCCTTGGAGAAAGCAGCCAACGATGCAGTTGCCCAGAGTGGTCTGAATGCAACAGTTTCAAAAGTAGAAGATATTATGGAAATTATGCAGTTTGGCGTAATGACCACACCTGCCCTGGTAGTTGACGGAAAAGTGCTGGTTAAAGGGCGTGTACCCAGCGTAGATGAAATTAAAAGTTTAATAACCAGATAAAATCCGAAAATCATGAAAAAAGTAATCTCAGTTTTATGTTTCGTTTTTGTAGTTGGAATTCTTGCATCCAATGCACAGTGCTGCAATAAAACAGCAATCGCTGACAATTCGACAAATGCGCTGGCTTTAGCCGAAGAAGAAAGTGAATCGGCCGTTAAAGCTTATTACTTTCATACATCGAGAAGATGTGTCACCTGCAACACCGTTGAAAAAGTTACAATTGAATCGTTGAAGGAACTGTATGGCGACAAAATCCAGTTAAAGTCGGTAAACCTCGACAATAAGGAAAATGAAGAACTGATAAAAAACCTTGAAGTTGGAGGGCAGTCGCTTTTGTTTGTAAACGGCAGTAAAAAAGTCGATATTACTACCGATGGTTTTATGAATGCAGTAAGAAACCCGGATAAACTCAAAGCAAAAATTAAGGAGACAGTGGAGTCGCTGAAATAAAAATCGGTTATGGAAGTACTGCACCATTTTCTTGAAAACACACAACTGCCCTTGTTGTCCGCATTTATCCTTGGACTAATGACGGCCATAAGCCCCTGCCCCATGGCTACAAACATCACTGCCATCGGGTACATCAGCAAAGACATACAAAGTCAGAGGCGTGTTTTTTACAATGGATTAGTTTACACACTTGGCCGGGGTATTTCATACACCGCTATCGGTTTAATTTTCTTTTTCGGCGCCAGCCAGTTTCAGTTTTCAGGTTTTTTACAAATTTGGGGAGAAAAAATAATAGGCCCGCTGCTTATCATTATCGGACTTTTTATGCTGGGTGTTATCAACCTGAAAATCCCGGGAATCGGCTCATTAACTGAAAAAATGGAGAACAACTCCAAAGGCGGTTTCTGGGGTGTGCTTCTTCTGGGAATTGTTTTTGCGCTGGCCTTTTGTCCTTACAGCGGAGTGCTTTATTTCGGGATGCTTATTCCGATGACCATCAGCAGTGCCGGCGGACTTTACCTGCCCGTTGTATTTGCGCTGGCCACCGGAATTCCGGTTATTATTTTTGCCTGGTTGATTGCTTTCAGTGTGGGCAAAATCGGACAGCTTTACAACCGGATGAAAACCTTTGAAAAATGGTTCCGGCGGGTAATTGCCGTGCTGTTTATCGGAGTTGGCATTTACTACGTGGTTACCATATTCTTTTTGTATTGAAAATGACCACTTTGGAAAAATACAAAGAGACATTTATCGAAGAGGTCACTTTTCATGTAAACCAAGCGACGTTTGCCAGAATAACCGGTTGAACAAGAGAAAATTGAATGAAGTGATTCACCAACTGGGTTCGTTTGGCGATTATGTAGATATCCTTTCAAAAACGAAAACAAACTGCAAAAAATCCGTAAACAAAACACGTGTGACTGAAATGGAAAGTTGTCAACTGGCAGAGTAAAATACATTTGTTTTGGAAAACGTAATTAAAATATTTTGCCCGAAAAAGAAGTGTGGAAAATGCACACGAATGGTTGCCCGTGTAAAAGAAGCCATTAAAGTTTCAGGCCTGCCAGCAAAAATTGAGATGGTAGATTCGCTGGATGAAATGATGAAATACCCTACCTGGATTTTGCCCACACTGGTTATTAATGATAAAGTGGCTGCCAGGGGGTATGTTCCAACTGTTAAAATGATTGCAAAGCAGTTAGAAATAAATAATTCATCACGCAAAGACGCAGAGACGCAAAGTTTTGAAAATTTACCCAATAAAAAATAAAAAATATGAAAACAATAGGATTTATTGGAGGAGGAAGAATCACAAAAATTTTCCTCGAAGGATTTAAAAACAAAGCTATTGAATTTGGCTCGGTAAAGGTTTACGAACCCAACAGCGAAACGTTCGATGCGCTGGCCAATGATTATCCGGTAGTGAAAAAAGCCGAATCGGCCGAAGAAGCGGCTCAGGCAAAAGTAGTGTTCATTGCTGTTCATCCGCCAGTAGTCATGGAAACGCTCGGTAAAATTGCCGGTGTAGTGAATGAAAATACATTTGTAGTTTCGCTGGCTCCCAAAATCACCATCGAAAAAATAGCTTCGAAGGTAAAAACCGCCAACATCGTGCGGATGATTCCAAACGCCACTTCATACATCAATGAAGGATATAACCCACTGGCCTTTCATCCGGCCATGCTGAAAAAGGAAAAAAAGCAGATAAAAAAGCTGTTTAAACCGCTGGGCAAAACCTTCGTTACCGAAGAACACAAACTGGAGGGTTACGCGCTCATTTCGGGAATGTTACCCACCTATTTCTGGTTTCAGTGGCAGGAATTGGAGGCAATCGGGCAAAAAACCGGCCTTTCAAAAGAGGAAGCTGCAAAAACCATTCGGAACACATTAAAAAATGCCATTAAACTCTGGTACAAATCGGGATTGACGCCAGAAGAGGTGATGGATTTAATTCCGGTAAAACCCATCGGCGAAAACGAAGAGGAAATAAAAAATACATTGAATTCCAAATTGCTGGGCTTGTTTGAGAAGATCAAACCTTAACTGAAAATGAGAAAATGATTGAAAAATTTCAGGTGTCGGGCAAAAATTTCGGCAGTAAAATAAAAATCCATTACATTTGCACAGCAAAATTTAAAAGAAAACAAATCATGGACGAAGGCCCGTGTCATAGACAGAAAATTAATGTAAACTACCTGTAGGAGGGCTTGTTCATTGCCTTCTTCAGGTTTAAAAAGAGGAGGCGAAATTATGCTGAGATTTTATCAATCATTTTTCCCAATTGTACCCATTCCGCTCTACCTGTTATTATTCCGATGGCATACCTATAACTGAGTCAGCACTTCTACATGCTGGTTACCAGGCATTTAAAACGATGTTTGCGTAATCACTCAACAAAAACACTTCACTTTTTTTCAAACCCGTTAAAAATTTAGAGCATGGAAGAAGTAATGATCTCAATCCGGGAGTTACAGGAACTTATTGATAACCGCCAATGGAAAGAACTTCGGCAGGAACTGGAAAAATTAGACCCGGCAGAAATAGCCGAAATTATCGAAGAGTTAAAAAGAGAAGGCGACGACATCATTCTGTTCAGGTTACTGCCCCGCGAAACAGCCAAAGAAACGTTTTTCAGGCTGGAATACGACAAACAGGAAGAACTGCTCGAAGGCCTGGCCGACCGAAAACACCTGCTGGCCGAACTACTGAACGATTTGGCGCCCGACGACCGTACTGCCTTATTTGAGGAGTTGCCCGGTCCGGTTACCCAGCGGCTTATTCAGCTTCTGTCGCCCGAAGAGCGGAAAATTTCCATTCAGTTGCTCGGTTATCCCGAGGACAGTATCGGGCGGTTGATGACCCCCGATTATGTGGCCGTTAAACCCGGGATGACTATTGAGCAGGCACTCGATCACATCAGGCAGTTTGGCAAAGACTCGGAAACACTGAACGTGGTTTATGTGGTGGATAAAAACTGGAAGCTGATTGATGAAATCCGGTTACGGGAAATTTTGCTTGCCAAATCCGGTCAAACCATTGAAGATTTAATGGATAACCGTTTTGTAGCTTTAAATGTACTCGATGATCAGGAAACGGTCATCAGTGTATTTCACGATTACGACCGCGTGGCCCTTCCGGTTATTAATACCGAAGGCGTATTACTGGGCATTGTAACATTCGACGACGTGATGGATGTGGAAGAAGAAGAGGCCACTGAAGACTTCCACAAATTCGGGTCTATTCAGGATTTGATTTTTAACCCGGCCAGGGCAAAAGTAATTCTTCTTTACAAAAAACGTATTGTTTGGCTGGTCATATTGGTGTTTATGAATGTATTTTCAGGCGCTGCCATTGCCGGTTTCGAAGATACCATTCAGGCAATGGTTTCCCTGGTATTTTTTCTTCCGCTTTTGATTGACAGTGGAGGAAATGCAGGTGCGCAGTCGGCAACGCTAATGGTTCGCGCACTTGCAACCGGAGATGTAGTGATAAAAGACTGGCTGAGGCTTGTTGGGAAAGAGTTGCTTGTGGCCCTGTTGCTAGGACTGACTATGGCGGTGGCTGTTAGCATTGTAGCTAGCTTCAGGGCGCCTGAAATAATTGCAGTAGTTGGTCTGTCCATGATTTGCACTGTATTGGTTGGAAGCTTGGTTGGTTTATCTCTGCCCTTTATATTTACCCTGATTAAACAAGACCCTGCTACTGCCAGTGCCCCGCTAATCACATCCCTGGCCGATATCTCAGGCGTACTTATATACTTTTCCATAGCAACGTGGTACCTTGGATTCTAAAAATGCAGGCCTGAAACTGAACTTCAGGCCTGCATTTTTTATTTGAAATTCGGTTTCTTATTCTCCCGGATACCCAACAGTTTGTGCCAAAATTACCTGTTGGTTGGGACGAAGTTTTAAAACCTCTTTGGCTTTTGCCTTGTCGATCTGCCCGCGAACAATGGTTGCCAAGCCTTCGGCTGCGCAATACAGGTAAACATTTTGCGAAATGTAGCCCACATCGGTGGCAGAATAAAAAACCTGCATTTCTTCGCTAAAACTTGCCATTTTATCCATGTCGGCAACAAAAACAAGGTTTACCGGTGCGGTTTGAACAAAATCCTGCGTGCCGGCATGTTCCTGCAAATTTTCATTGCCCATTTTCAGCATAGCGTGTTGTTCTGCATCATAAACATACCAGCCATCATTTTTGATGATGTAAATATCAAATTCATGGGCAGTTCGTGCCGACGGGGCAGTTCGGTAACCGTTGGGCCGGTTAATGCCGTAAGCCGCCCACAACAGGTTCGACATCTGCTGTTGCGTTAATTCTTTACTGCTGTATGAACGTTGCGACTGCCGGTTGGCCAGGGCTTCCATCAGCGACATGCCGCCTGTTTTTTGGGGCGCCGGTAATTTAATGGTTTCAAGCGGCTGGGCATTCATTGCCGAATAGCTAAATGCAAAAAAGAAGAATGCGAAAATAATTTTTGATTTCATAATTGTTAATTTTTGGTTTTTAATTTTTGTTTATTTTAAATCCTGAATTTCAGCTATCTACAGTATTTTATTTTCTGTGTCAACAAAATTAATAAAAAATATTTTGGTAATCAACAAATCATTTCGTTTTTTTGCGAAATATAAAAATGAAAACAACATGATTTCCTAAAAATAAATCGATGGCAAAAAAAATTGAATTACCCGAAGAGGTCGTGGAAACGGCAAAAATGGCAAAAGCTTTAAGCCACCCGGTGCGGGTTTATATCCTGAAAAAACTGAGCAAATTCGATGCCTGCTGCTACAGCGGCGATTTGGTGGATGAACTGCCCATCGGGCGTTCTACGCTTTCGCAGCACCTGAAAGAATTGAAATACGCGGGGTTAATTCAGGGCGAAACCGAACCTCCTTTTATCAAATATTGCCTGAACCACGAAAATTGGGAAAAAGTAAAAAAATTATTTAATCAACTATTTAACGAAGATTAGTATGGACTGGAAAAAAGAGTTTAAAATCCTGGGGTGGATTGTTGCCGTTTTTGTGTTTGCCTTTTTTATGCCCCTCGAAAGCGCAAGATTCACCGAAGCCATCATGGCCATGTTCGATTTGGCCAAATGGTATGCACAGGAACATGTAATTTTATGTTTGTTGCCTGCCTTTTTTATTGCTGGGGTAATTGCAGTATTTGTGAGCCAGGGCGCCGTTATGAAATATTTTGGCGCCAAAGCAAAAAAATGGGTGGCCTATACGGTGGCCTCTGTTTCGGGAACCATTCTGGCGGTGTGCAGTTGCACCATTTTGCCGTTGTTTTCCAGCATCCATAAACGCGGTGCAGGTTTGGGGCCAGCCATTGCTTTTTTGTATTCCGGTCCGGCCATCAACATTCTGGCGATTATTCTCACAGCCCGGATTCTGGGTTTTGAAATGGGTGTTGCCCGGGTTATCGGCGCGGTTATTTTTGCCGTGGTAATTGGTTCGGCCATGGCGCTAATCTATCACAAAGAAGAAAAAGTTAAGGAAAAAGAACAACTCAGTTTCCCCGATGTTGAGGAAAAACGCCCCATGTGGCAAACCTCCTTGCATTTTTTCACCCTGGTACTTATCCTTGTTTTTGCCAACTGGGGAAAACCGGGTGATGGCGTAACCGATGGCGCATGGTACTGGATCTGGGCCAATAAATGGTATATTACTTCTGCATTCGGACTGGTACTTGTTTATTCGTTAATTGCCATACTGAAAATCAAGTGGCAGCATGTACTTCTGGCAGCATTGGCCACTGCAGCTTCAGCATTTTTAAGTTCCTCACCACTCATTCCAATGGTAGTGGGTATAGCAGGCCTCAGCATCATCACTTTAATTGATAAAAAAGACCAGGACAACCGGGAGTGGACCATTTCTTCATGGGACTTCACAAAACAAATTATGCCGCTGCTGGCCATTGGAGTTTTGGCTGCCGGTTTTTTGCTCGGCTCAACCCACGACGATACGGCCATGGCCGGAGTCATTCCCAACGAATGGGTAGCCAACCTGGTTGGAGGAAATTCGGTCTTTTCCAATTTCTTCGCCTCCATAGTAGGTGCGTTCATGTATTTTGCCACACTTACTGAAGTTCCTATTTTACAGGGCCTTATGGCAGCCGGAATGGGAAAAGGCCCTGCCCTGGCATTACTGCTTGCAGGTCCGTCTTTGTCGCTGCCGAACATGCTTGTCATCCGTGGTGTAATTGGAACGCAAAAAACCATGGTTTATATTTCGCTGGTTGTTGTAATGGCAACCATTTCAGGGTTAATTTATGGTGCCTTTTTTTAATAACGGAAATTTAAATAACTCAAAAAAAGATAAAAAAATGGACAGACGAAAAGCAATGAAAGTAGCAGCAGGTGCCTTTGCAGCAGGCGGTGCCGGTCTGTTGGCACTCACCACGGCTTTTAAGCCTGAAAATCAAACTCATCCTGAATCCAAAAATCTGGAATACATTCCGGAGGAAAGCGATTGGAAATATTTCCATCTGGACCCTGCTGCAACAGCGCAACTGGCATATGACAAGTACAGCGAAGGAAGTTGCATGTATGCTGTTGTTGCAAGCGTTGTTGCACAACTGGCCGGAAAATTTGACGAACCATATACATCATTCCCTATTCACATGTTTAAATACGGTAGTGTTGGCATTGGTGGTTATGGCTCGGTTTGCGGAGCACTAAACGGCGCCGCAGCACTTATGGGCTTGCTCATTTCCGACAAAAGTGTTCAGAACAATATGATTACCGACCTTTTCCAGTGGTATGAAACAGTACCCCTGCCAAAATTCAGCCCCGCAAAACCAACATTTGACCATGATCCTGCAAAAAGCATTTCCAATTCCGTTTTATGCCATGCTTCCAATACAAACTGGTGCAAAGAATCGGGGTTTCATGTAAACAGCAACGAACGAAGGGAAAGATGCCGGCGGCTAACCAGCGACGTTGCAGAAAAAACAACCATCGCCTTCAATGAAATTTTTACCAGTACTTATTTAACAAACAGGCATAGCAATCACGAGGTAAACAGTTGCATTTCATGCCACGGAGATGAAGGAAAACTCAAAAATACATCGGTAAAAATGAGCTGTAATTCGTGCCATTCAGAATCCATAGGACATAAAATTTTTGGGGATGTGCACTATAAATTCATGAAAGACGGACATTAACAATTAAAACAACCTCATAAAAACCCGCGGGATTTTAGTTTCAAAATTCATTTTTTCTCCGGTTACCGGATGAATAAAGGAAAGCTGATGCGCATGAAGCCCAAGGCGTTTGATGGGGCTTGTGGTTGCTCCGTATTTTTTATCGCCCACAATGTTGTGGCCCATTTCCTGCATGTGAATCCGGATTTGGTTTTTCCGTCCGGTTTCAAGATTTACCTTTAATAAAGAATACGCATTGTTTTTCTTTAGTACAGAATAATGGGTAATTGCCTCTTTCCCGCTTCCTGGCTTTGGCGATGAATGCATTCTGAATACTTTGTCTTCAGAAAGATACGAAGTAATGGTGCCTTCCTGTTTTTCAACCGGCCCCTCCACAACGGCAAGGTAAGTTCGTTCAATCACGGTATCGTTCCACGTCTCCTGAAGCTTGATTTTCACCGGTTCGCTTTTGGCAAACAGCATGAGGCCCGAGGTTTCGCGGTCGAGCCGGTGCACAATAAAGATTTTGTTGCCCCTGTCCTGCTTTTTTACATGCCTGCTCAGCAAACTGTAAGCAGTGGCCCGTTTTTCGTTTTCGGTAGCCATGGAAAGCAGCCCGGCCATCTTGTCGATAACAATAATGTGCTGGTCCTCATAAACAATATTGTATTCCCGGAACTTCTGTTCAGGCGAAATTCGGTTGCTGCTGATTTCAACTTTTTGTCCGGGTAAAAGCGGAAAATCAAACTGCGAAACGGGTTTTCCTTCAACCAAAACCTGTTTATGACTGAGCAGCGATTTGATGTTGTTGCGGCTTTTGTGAGGCATTTGTGCCATCAGAAATTCCATCAGAAGAGATTTCTCCGAAACATGAAAAACCGTATTTTTCTGTATTAACGGGACTGATTTTTTTGAACTTGACTTTTTCGGGTTCATCGCATTATTAATTGATTTCCGCCACAAAAGTACTTCATTTGTTGAGGATTTGGGTGAAATTATTTGATTCATTTTATATTATGCCATTCACTACAACTTATAATAATTTGAAAGAAAACATTTTGAACCAAATGGACAGGCAATTGTTTTGAGTATAATATACTTGAAAACAGAAAAATCTCAGTCAAATAACATTAACGTTAAATAACTTAGCATGAATCACTTGAAAAATCAAAGTAAAACGAAAACCAGCATCATCGTCATTTTAGTTCTTGCCCTTTTTACGCTTGGGTCCTGTGGTTCGTCTCAAAACGAATCAAAGCAAACGCCGGCTGTACCTGTGTTGCCACAAAATCAGGAGCAAATCGCTGTTCCCAATCCCGAACCAGAGCAGCCTGTTTCTGCTGAAACAACAACACAACCAACGGAAGTACAGGAGAGTGGTGAAGTCATGTTAAATCCTCCGCATGGAGAGCCTTTTCACCGGTGCGATATTCCGGTGGGTGCACCGCTTACTTCCGCACCGGCAAATACAACCCGTCAAACCAACAGTGATCCGGTTCAGGCAACAGCGCCCCAATCTGCGAATACAGCCCCCAGTGTTACGAATAACCCAACTGCTCCAACCATTGAAAATGCCATGCGGATGAATCCTTCGCAAACAAGAAGTACTGCTCCGGCAAACAGCGGAACCAAACCACGTTTGAATCCGCCACACGGGCAACCCTGGCACCGTTGCGATATTGCAGTAGGTAGTCCGCTGCCCTGATAATTCGGTTGAAATCAGCGTAAATAATCGCTGGCAATTTTACTTATGCCATTTTTAATCCCCTTTTCACATCGCCCCGCTCGAAAACCCGCTCAATAACGAAATTTGCTTTGGCATCGTAATCGATTTGCTCAAAGTTCACATTCCGGAAAATGCGTTTGTTAAATACCGGTTTCTGATTTGCCTTCATACAGCGAATGATAATAAATTTGCAGAAAACCTGTTTCATTTGGATTTTACAAAAAATTGTTCCTGATTTGCAGTATAGCTAAAAGAAATGAACACAGAAGAATTACAGGAAATTACTGAAATCATCCGACGCGAAATTCAAAAACTCACGCAAAAAATATATGAATTAAAGGAGTTTACAGCACCCGTTTCTCCCGACGATGCCATTGGGCGCATTTCGCGCATGGATGCCATCAACAACAAAAGCATAACAGAAGCCAGTATGCGCAACCTGCAAACACGACTCGACCAGCTCCGGAAAATTTCGCAGGTGGTGAACGACAAAGAATTTGGTCTGTGTCTTAAATGCCACAAACCCATTGCTTTTGAACGACTGAAAATCAGGCCCGAAATACGTTTGTGTGCCAGTTGCTTGCAAAGATAAAGGGTCATTTTTTCTGCAAAATTACAACCCTGTCATTTTTAATTTCAAGAGTTTCAAGACTGTAATGAGCCGCAATAAACCGGAACGTTTGTTCATGATAAAAAACCACATGTGTTGGGTCGGTTGCATAACGCCAGCTTTTAATTTTGGCAGTATCATTCCAAAGTTGAGTCATCACAACCAAAATTCCACCAGGTTTTAGCAGACCCCACAGTTTTTGCAGTTCGTGCGCCGGTCTGAAAAAATGTTCGAAACATTCGGTTGCAAATACATAATCGTAAGTTCCCAAGGGATTCTCAGGAAAAAAAATGGGGTCGTAAATTTCGCAGTAAAACCCCTTATTATCAAGCAGTTTATTAAGTGTAGGAACCGGTCCGCAACCATAATCGATCCCCTTGGCACCCTGTTTCAAATATTTCAGCGCGGGCTTAATGGCCTGATTTAAATGCCTTACATATCCTTCCTGATGAATGCTGTTTTCATGTTCCAGGTACCGATCTTTTTCTTCGTTCCAGCCGGGTAGGTTGCTTTTCCTCTCAAATACCAGCATACAGTTATCACACAAGTGAAATAACCGACCTTTTGGCCCCTGCACTTTGGATTGAAAACTTACGAAATTACACAGCGGACAAACTTCCATAAATTATCCTCCAACCAGAAAAGGCGATTTCTCTTTTACAAAGGTAATACTCAATTTATGCATAGCCCGGGTGCAGGCAATGTAAAGCAGACTTCGGTCGTTGGGTTCGCGATAGTTTTTGACATCGGCGCCGGGCACAACCACTTCGTCGAACTCCAACCCTTTCGACATGTGGACGGAACAAACAATAACTCCGGCAGAAAAAGCACCGCTTTCTTCAGTGAGTAAAACCGTTTCAGGAAATACATTTATCAGTTCATGGTAAATGTGCGCTGCCAGTTTCTGGGTTTTGCAAATGATTCCGAGTGAGTGATGTTCCGAATTTTTGAAGTCTTTTACGGTCTCTTTTATTCGTTTTAATTCCTCAGCCTTTGATTTACACTGAACCACAGACGGTTGTCCCCCATGCCGTTCCATTGCTTCCATATCGGCATTGGGAATGATGGTTTGCGCGAGGTGTGCTATTTCAAAAGTAGAACGGTAACTTTTGTTCAGCGTCATCACATCGGCGCCGGGAAAAACTTTGGCTATTTCTTCCGAAGAGGAGGAACTGTATGTATTTACCGACTGGCTGGCATCGCCCAAAATGGTTTTTTTACAGGAAAACAACCGTGCAAGTACGGCATACTGTATGGGAGTGTAATCCTGCATTTCGTCCACCAGCAAATGTTTAACCTTGCTGTACGAATGAATTCCTTCCAGTTTCATCTTCAGATAAATCAGCGGAAAAACATCGGAATGTTCATAAGCGCTTTTCGTTGCCATTTTCAGCATTTCAGGCATTTCCAGCCATTCGTAAAAATCTTTGTACAATGTCCGCAGGTTCGTAATCCTGAACATGTTTTTTACTGCTTTGCGCAGTTCGTTGCGCTCTTTGCCCGAAATTTCATAATTGTTGTAGAACAGCAGGTCGCGTTCAATGTCATCCACCACTTTATTAAAACGGGCAAACAGAGGAACACGGTGCCATTTCCTGAAGTGCTCTTCAATGTAATCGGCAGGGATGGGAAAACGTTTCACCATCAATACTTCCGGGGTAAAATAGTGATTTTCGATGTGAGCCAGGTATTCGTTCAGTTTATTCACAAACTGAAAAGTGGATTTAAACTGAATCCGCCGGCGAAAATCGGCATTGTTTTTTTCGAGTAGTTCCGAAACCTGCTGAAAAAACGTCTGAAAACGGTATTTTCCTTCGAGCAGTTCGGAGGCCAGTTCTTCCATAACCATTTCAGGAATTTTTTCTTCGCCCAACTCGGGCAGAACGTTGGAAATGTAATCGGCAAAAACCTTGTTTGGCGAAAGAATGAGAATATCTTCCGAAGAAATTTCTTCACGGAAACGGTACAGCAAAAAGGCAATGCGGTGCAGGGCAATGGACGTTTTTCCCGAACCGGCCACCCCCTGAATAATCAGTTCGCGCGAAGTTTCGTTGCGAATAATGGCGTTCTGGCTGCGCTGAATGGTGGCCACAATCTGGTTCATTTTATCGTCCGAAGATTTGCTCAGCTCTTTTTGCAGCACATCGTCGTGAATGTTGAGCGAACTTTCCAGCATATACTCCATTTTCCCGCGGCGTATGCGGTACTGGCGTTTCAGCAGAATGTTGCCCTCAACAGCCCCTTCAGGAGTTTCGTAATGAGCAGGGCCGTTCTCAAAATCGTAAAACAGTGTGGAAACGGGCGCCCGCCAGTCGTGAATCAGGTTGGCTTTTTCTTCTTCATCAAAATAAGCGTGAACTCCAATATATACCGGGAAAGCCTGGTTATTTCCGTTTTCAGAAAAATCGAACCGGCCAAAATAGGGCGACTGTAACAGTTTTTGAATACGTTTTTTCCTGTCAAGAACCGTCTCGCCTGTAAGCACCGCTGATGTAACGGACTGCCGGACTGCGTTTTTCTCCACATGGTCCATATCCGCTTTGTTTTCGTACAGATACTTTTTCTGCTCCTGCAAATCTTTGGCATACCCTGAAACCCTTTCGTCAATAAACTCAAGGGTTCTGTTTAATTTTCCTTTTACTTCTTCCAGATATTTTCGTTCTTCTGCTTCAGTTTTATTTATCATACTCTCCTTTTCTTTCTCAGGGTCTTTATTTTCCCGGATGGCTGTGCATCTTGTCAATCAAACAAAAGTAGGTAAAACCATTCAGTTGTTTCATTTTCTGAAACCGGGTTTAATAAAATGGTAAAGAAACTTTGGTACTGTAAGTTATGCCTTTCTAATAACAACGATAAGTTGGGAAAACAAAAAGCACACGACATCTGCAAGGTCAGATTGTCCATAGAAACACCGGAGTACCATAGAAAAAATTCATGATAAATTATTTGTAAATAATTTATGCCGTATTTATACGTCATTCTGAAACTTGACGTATATTTGCGTCATAATTTTTACGATATGGCACAATCGAAAACAGAATTATTCGACAAGGAACTGGCTGAAATGGCCCTACTTTTTAAAGCACTCGCCCACCCTGCCAGGTTACGCATTTTACAGTTTCTGGCCGAAACACCAACCTGCATCACCGGCGATATTTCCGATGAACTTCCGCTTGGTCGCACCACCGTAAATCAGCACCTGAAAGAGCTGAAAGATGTCGGACTCATCCAGGGACACATTGATGGAGCGAAAACCAAATACTGCCTTGAACCCGAAAAACTGAAAGCGGTGAAAGCACTTCTGACGGGTTTTCTGGAAGAGATTGAACCGGCAGATGATTTTAGTTGCGAAACTTAAATATGGAAATGCTTGAATGCATGAAAGAATAAATAATTGACAGATAAGTAAATAAACAACATCAATTCAACAGTTTACAATTTAACAATTTGGCAGTTTATCAATTTAACAATTTAACAATTTCTCCATGAAAATACTGATTTTATGCACCGGCAACAGTTGCCGCAGCCAGATGGCTCACGGATTTTTAAAGTCGTTCGACGGACGTTTGGAAGTTGAATCGGCCGGAACAGAAGCCTCCGGAAAGCTGAACCATAAAGCCGTGGAAGTGATGAAGGAAATCGGCATCGACATCTGCCATCACACTTCAGACTCGGTTGAAAAATACCTGAACGATGAGTGGGACTATGTGATAACCGTTTGCGGCGGGGCCAACGAAAACTGCCCTGCTTTTTTGGGAAAAGTAAAACACCGGCTGCACATTGGTTTCGACGACCCGTCGCACGCCACCGGAACGCCCGAGTTTATTGAAAGTGAATATTACCGGGTGAGAGATGAAATAAAGGAAGCATTTTACAAACTATACACTGAAGAAATTAAACCTCATTTAAAATGAAAGCAGAAGATTTAAAATTGGTAGTAAAAGAAAAGTACGGCTCCATTGCCAGCCAAAGCAACCTTTTGCAGCAGCAGGGATGCTGCGGTGATTCAGGATGTTGCGGCGAGCTGGAATTTAGTATGATTGGCGACGAATATGCCGGCGTGGCAGGCTACAATCCGGAGGCCGATTTAGGTTTGGGGTGCGGTTTGCCCACCGAATTTGCCGGAATAAAACCGGGCGATAGCGTACTCGATTTGGGCAGCGGCGCCGGCAACGATTGTTTCATTGCCAGAACTATTGTTGGCGAAACCGGAAAAGTTACCGGCCTCGATTTCACCGAAGAAATGATTCGGAAAGCGCAGCAAAATTTGGCCGACACTGGCTTTAAAAACATCGGATTCATTCAGGGCGACATTGAAGAGATGCCCCTGCCCGACTCCACTTTTGATGTGGTAATAAGCAACTGCGTACTCAACCTGGTTCCTGACAAGCAAAAAGCATTTTCAGAAATTTTCCGCGTGTTGAAACCGGGCGGGCATTTTTGTATCTCGGATGTGGTTACCAGCGGAAAATTGCCGGATGGACTGAAAAAAGCTGCCGAAATGTATGCAGGCTGCGTTTCAGGGGCTTTAGAAAAAGCTGATTACCTGAACCTAATTAAAGAGCTGGATTTTTCAGAAATCGAAATCAATAAGGAAAAACCCATCGAAATTCCCGACTCCATTCTGGCAAATTATATGAATGAAAATGAGATTTCAAATTTCAAAAAGTCAGGGACAGGAATTTTCAGTATTACAGTTACTGCAAACAAATAAACCGCATGGAGAAACAAAAAAAGAGAATCGGCTTTTTTGAAAAATATTTAACACTTTGGGTGGCTTTGTGTATTGGCGCAGGAATCGGAATCGGGCATTTTGCAGGCGACAATATCCAGGGTTTAAGTAACCTCGAAGTTTTTCGTGTGAATATTCCTGTCGCCATTTTAATCTGGCTGATGATTTACCCCATGATGCTCCAGGTCGATTTTTCCAGCATAAAAAATGTGGGAAAACGCCCCAAAGGGTTAATCCTTACACTGGTTGTAAACTGGCTGATAAAACCCTTTACCATGGCCTTTTTCGCGTGGATTTTCTTTTCGAAAATTTATGCGGCGTTCATTTCGCCCGAACAGGCCGGCGAATATATTGCCGGGGCCATTTTACTGGGTGCAGCGCCCTGCACGGCAATGGTTTTTGTGTGGAGTTACCTCACCGACGGCGATCCCAATTATACGCTGGTGCAGGTTTCAGTAAATGACCTGATTATTTTGGTGGCGTTTGTGCCAATTGTTGGACTACTGCTCGGAATTACAAACATTGCAATTCCGTATGATACCTTGTTTGCCAGTGTGGCCATTTTTGTGGTAGTGCCACTGGTAGCTGGGTACCTCACTCATAAAATTTTAATCCGGGAAAAAGGCGAAATTTGGTTTACAAAAGAATTTCTGCCCAAATTAAAACCTGTTTCTATTCTGGCATTGCTGGTGACACTGGTGCTGCTTTTTGCCTTCCAGGGTACAAACATCACCAACAATCCGCTCATTATTTTACTAATTGCAGTTCCGCTGGTAATTCAAACCTATTTCATATTTTTTATTGCCTGGTTTGGCGGCCGAAGGTTGAAACTTCCCCACGCCATTTGTTCGCCGGCAGCAATGATTGGCGCCAGCAATTTTTTCGAGCTGGCCGTAGCTGTGGCCATTGCGCTTTTCGGACTGCAATCGCCTGCTGCTTTGGTAACGGTTGTGGGGGTGCTGGTTGAAGTGCCGGTGATGCTTTCGCTGGTGGCGCTGGCCAACCGCTGGAAATATTAATTCATAAAGATTTTTGGAAAAACCTGTGGGGTATTGACCACCTCCAGATTTATTTTCTTTTCAGAATTAACCATTTAGTTAAACTTTTAGGTTAAAATATTTGGCCAATTCAATTCATCATTTTAAATTTGACCAGTTGGTTAAATCAAACAGTTAAATAATTTGTGATGAATAAATTAAAAAAAGACACTACCGAAGACAAAATTTTGGAAGCAGCCCAAACAGTTTTCATACAAAAAGGTATGGATGGTGCACGAATGCAGGAGATTGCAAATGAAGCAGGCATTAACAAAGCGCTGTTACACTACTATTTCAGAAGCAAGCAAAAACTTTTTGAAGCCATTTTCAAAAAAGTTTTTAATCAGGTTTTTCCAGGACTCGAAACTTTTATTCATTCGGAGCTTCCTTTTGATAAGAAACTCAGTATTTTCATTGAAAAATATATCGATTTCCTGCTGAAAAATCCGTTTATACCTTCTTTTATTCTGAAAGAGATTCACCGTGACCCCAAATTCCTCGCATCGGTAATTCAAAGTACAGGAGTAAATCCAAAAGAAGTTTTTTACATGCTTGAAAAAGAAATGGAAGCGGGAAAAATCAAAAAAATGGATCCAAAGGACCTGCTGATTAACATTCTGGCGTTAAGCATTTTTCCGGTTGCAGCAAAGCCACTGATGGAGATTATGTTCTGCGAAAACGATAAAGAAGCGTACAGAAATTTTCTTGTTAAAAGAAAAGAGTCTGTGCGACAGTTTATTCTGGATTCCATCTTCAAAGAAAAAGCCGGATAAGCAGTGATAAATTTTTGATGCAGTCACAGTCACAGTCGCAGTTATCAGAAAAAATGAAAATCTTGAAAAAATGAAACGAATTCTTATCCTTTTGCTTCTTCCAGCCCAGATAGCACTCGGACAGCAGACAGTCACACTTGACGAATGTTACCAATGGGCAAGGGAAAATTACCCCAACCTGCAGCAAGCGGGTATCTGGCAGGAAATTACCCAACTTAAAAAAGATAACCTGAAAACGGAGTATCTCCCGCAGGTTTCGCTGAATGGGCAGGCTACTTACCAGTCGGATGTAACAAAAGTGGATATCGCGCTGCCCAACATTTCCATTCCAACCGTCTCGAAAGATCAGTACAAGGCTTATGCGGAGTTTAGGCAAACCCTTTGGGATGGTGGCTTGACTGCAGCAAACACCAAACTGGAAGATGCCTTATTGAAAAGCCATTTAAGTGAGTTGGAGGTGGAATTATATAAACTGAACGAACAGGTGGCGCAAGCCTTTTTTACAGCTTTGGTAGTTGACAAACAGGCAGAAGTTGTAAATGCACAGAAAAAAGTGCTCTCCGAAAAACTGGCTTCAGTAGAATCGGCTGTTCGAAACGGCATGGTTGAAAAGTCCGCTGCTTTGGAAATTAAAGCTGAAGTGCTGAACCTGGAACAGCAAAAAACTCATCTCGAAGCAGCTAAAAATACGGCGTTTCAGTTGCTTTCCATTTTAACCGGGGAATCAATCAGGCAGGATGCCGAATTAACTTTTAATGAAAAACCGGATTTCACAAACGAAATCCTTTCACGGCCTGAATTCCATCTTTTTTCCAACCAGATGACGCAACTGGAAACACAAATGACGTTGCTCGACAAATCGCGCAATCCGAAACTTTTTGGATTTGGGCAGGCAGGTTACGGCAAGCCGGGATTGAATATGCTTAATAATGAATTCGATACTTATTATCTGGTTGGGGTCGGATTGTCGTGGAATGTTTTCGACTGGAACAAAACCAACCGGCAAAAACAGGTCCTCACACTGCAGCAGGAAATGATTCAGAAACAGGAAGAAACTTTCAGTCAAAACATTCAGCTACTACTGGCACAACAAAAAGAGCAAATCAGCAAACTGGAAACCATACTGAAAACCGACCTGGAAATGGTTGAGCTGCGAACGGAAATCACAAAATCGGCCGCCTCAAAACTGAAAAACGAAATCTATACAACCTCCGATTACATTCGGGAATTACAGGCCGAAACCGTAGCAAAGCTAAACCTTGAACTGCACAAAATTCAATTAAATGAAGCAAGAGAGAAGTATCTGTTAATTAAAGGCAAAGACAATAGCAAATCTTAAAAAATCATCGACGCGAGTCCCCCTTTAAAAAAGGGGGATCAAGGGGGATTGAACTCATATAAATTAAAGCAATAAAAAATAACAACTATGAAATACAATGCAATCATTTTTATCTTTTCAGTCTGGTTATTCGGATGTACCAACCCAAATGACCGGTCCGATGCTTTTGGGAATTTTGAGGCTGAAACCGTAATTATTTCTTCTGAAGCATCTGGAAAAATTTTACAACTAAATGTTGAAAAGGGTCAAAAAATTGATGCCGGGTTTGTAGCTGCTCTCATCGACACGATGCAGATTCATTTGAAACTTCAGCAAATTGAAGCGCAGAAAGCAGCCATTGAAGCCAAAAGGCAAAGCATCAGTGCACAAATTGCTGTTTTCGGAGAACAGAAAAAGAATCTGCAAATCAACGAAAAACGGATTAAACAAATGCTGGCCGACGGCGCCGCCACACAAAAGCAACTCGATGACATCACCGGGCAAACCAGCGTAATCGATAAACAAATGGAAAGTACCAGAACACAGTTTACTTCAATTAACAAGGAACTGCAGGTGCTTGAAACGCAGCAGGAATCGACACTTGATTTACTGAATCGCTGTAAAGTGATTTCACCGGCAAGTGGCACCATCCTCGAAACATATATCGAGCAGGGTGAGCTGGCCGCTCCGGGTAAACCGCTATTTAAAATGGCCAACCTGGAGGAACTTACTTTGAAAGTTTATGTAAGCGGCGCACAGCTTCCCGGCATTAAAATCGGACAGGAAGTGGAAGTTCTGGTGGACAAAAATGAAACTGAAAACCAGAAGTTCAGAGGAAAAATCACATGGATTTCATCGGAAGCCGAATTCACCCCAAAAATCATTCAAACCAAAGAAGAAAGGGTTAAACTGGTTTATGCCGTTAAAGTGGCCGTAAAAAACGACGGCACATTGAAAATTGGAATGCCGGGGGAGGTTAGTTGGCAGTCGCAGTGAGCAGTAAAAATTGAAATTCAATGATAACTATTAATAACATATCAAAATCCTATGAAAAAACTCCGGCATTGAATAACATTTCGCTGACAGTGAACGAAGGCGAACTGTTTGGGCTGATTGGTCCCGACGGTGCGGGAAAAACCACGCTGATGCGTATTCTGATGACTTTGCTTCTTCCCGACTCCGGCCAGGCATATATGAACGGACTCGACGTGGTTTCCGACTTCAAAAAAATACGGCACATTGTGGGCTACATGCCAGGCAGATTCTCGCTTTACCAGGATTTGAGCGTGGAGGAAAACCTCAGCTTTTTTGCTACGGTTTTTGGCACTACCGTGAAAAATAATTACGACCTCATCCGCGACATTTATTACCAGATTGAACCATTCAAAAAACGCCGGGCAGGCAAACTCTCGGGCGGCATGAAACAAAAGCTGGCATTGTCGTGCGCACTCATTCACAGTCCGAAAATTCTGGTACTCGACGAACCAACCACCGGAGTGGATGCTGTTTCGCGCAAAGAATTCTGGGAGATGTTGAAAAAACTGCAAAAGAAAGAAATTACCATCCTTGTTTCCACGCCATACATGGACGAAGCCAATTTGTGTGACCGTGTGGCACTCATACAAAACGGACGGATTCTGGATGTAGATTCGCCCCAAAGAATTACAGAAAAATTTCCGCGAAAAATTATCCGGGTGCGGTCCGATGAAACCTACAGGCTCATCAACGATTTGCGAAAATACGAAAAGACAGAATCGGCATTTGCATTTGGGCAGTTCGTGCATTTCACCGGGATTGATGATAAAGTGGAAATACCAGAGCTGGATAAATACCTGGAAAAACTGAATCACAAAAATGTGCTGGCGGAAAAAGTGGAACCGGGAATTGAGGATGTGTTTATGAGTTTGATGAAAGAGGCCTCCCCTGGCCCCTCCGAGGGAGGGGAAAAGAAACAATACAACATATAAAGAATGAACACAAAAGTAAAACATAACAATCTTTCCCCCACTGGGGAAAATCCCGGCAGGGAAACGGGGCCGATTATCACCGTTGAAAACCTCGTGAAAAAGTTCGGTTCGTTTACAGCAAACGACAACCTGACTTTTGACGTTTATCGGGGCGAAATCTTTGGATTCCTGGGGGCAAACGGCGCCGGAAAAACAACGGCACTGCGCATTTTGTGTGGCCTCTCCACTCCCACTTCAGGTGAAGTAAAAGTAGCCGGTTTTGATATTTACCGCGAAACGGAAAAAATTAAAAAGAACATCGGGTACATGAGCCAGAAATTTTCATTGTACGAAGATTTGACTGTGGCCGAAAACATTCAGCTTTACGCCGGGATTTACGGGATTTCGCCCAAAAAACGCAAAGCTAAAATGACCGAACTGCTAAAAAAACTGGAGCTTGAGGGTGCCAAAAATAAGTTGATTGCCGGACTTCCCCTGGGATGGAAACAGAAATTGGCCTTTTCGGTGGCTGTTTTTCATGAACCTAAAATTGTGTTCCTCGACGAGCCCACCGGAGGTGTTGACCCCATTACCCGCCGCCGGTTCTGGGACATGATTTACGAAGCCGCCAGCAACGGAATAACGGTGTTTGTTACCACACACTACATGGATGAAGCTGAATACTGCGACCGCGTTTCAATTATGGATGCCGGAAAAATTGAAGCGCTGGACACACCGGCAAAACTGAAAGAACAGTATAATGCGAAAAATATGGACGAGGTATTTATACAAATTGCAAGATGAAACAGTTAAAATCATTCATAAAAAAAGAATTCTTCCACATTTTCCGCGATCCGCGAACGATGTTGATTCTTTTTGGCATTCCCATTGCTCAACTGCTGATTTTCGGCACAGTAATAAAAAGTGAAATCAGGGATGTTCACATTGCCATTTACGACCAGTCGAAGGATGAAACCACCATGCAGATTACCAACAAACTGCTGTCGTCGGGTTATTTTCTGCTCGATGAAAACCTTGGCAGTACAGAAGGAATTGAGGACATTTTCAAAAAAGGAAAAGTGAAGGAAGTGGTGGTTTTTGAAAGCAATTTCGGCGAAAAACTTATACGCGAAGGTTCAGCTCATGTGCAGCTCATCGCCGATGCTTCCGACCCCAACATGGCACGATTGGTTACATCTTACACCACCGGCATTATCAACGATTACATCCGTAAACTGCATCCCAACCTGGAAATGCCGATGCAAATTCAGCCCGAAGTTCGCATGTATTTTAACGAAGAGATGAAAAGCGCTTACATGTTTGTTCCGGGTACCATGGCGCTCATATTAATGCTCATCTCGGCCATGATGACTTCTATTTCCATTACCCGCGAAAAAGAGATGGGAACCATGGAAATCCTGTTGGTTTCACCGCTGAAACCGGGACAGATTATTGTGGGGAAAGTCCTGCCTTACCTGATTCTTTCCATCATCAACGCTTTTGTGATTGTGCTGATTGGCCGCTTTGTTTTTGGCGTACCGGTTACCGGAAGTTTCATCCTTCTGATGCTGGAGACCATCCTGTTTATTTTGATGGCGCTTTGTTTGGGAATTCTCATTTCCACCGTGGCTAAAAACCAGATGGTGGCCATGTTCTTTTCCATGATTGCACTGATGCTGCCCACTATTATTTTGTCGGGATTTATTTTCCCCATCGAAAATATGCCCGAAATACTGCAATGGCTAAGCCACATTATGCCAGCGCGCTGGTTTATCTCCATCATTCGGGGCATTATGCTGAAAGGAACAGGATTACTTTTCGTGTGGAAAGAAACACTCATTCTGATTGGGATGACACTGTTTTTTGTGGTGGCGAGTGTGAAGAAATTTAAGATTAGGTTGGAATGAAAACCATTCTCTACATATTACAAAAAGAATTCCGTCAAATATTCCGGAACCGCACAATGCTGCCCATGATTTTTGGCGTGCCATTACTGCAAATGCTTATTCTGGTTTTTGCGGCCACATTCGAAATGAAACAGATTGACATGGTGGTGGTTGACAAAGACCTGTCCGCTGCATCGCGGGAGCTGGTTGCCAAATTTGAAGGAGTTCCGTTTTATCATATCGCTGAAGCAGTTCAGGATGAAACCATTGGAGAAAAAATGCTGCTGAATGATAAAGCAGATGTTGTTCTGGTTATTCCGGTAAATTTTGAGCGAAATCTGGTACGAAACGACAAGGCTCAGCTACAGCTTCTGGTAAATGCCATCGATGGAAATACTGCTCAACTCATCTTTGCATATTCTTCGCGAATTATTTCCTCGTTCAACCAAAACCTGGTGGCCGAATGGAAAGGAATCCCGGAATTTACGCCACCGGCACTGGTAAAAATTGCCGAAAGTTACTGGTACAACAGCGAACTCGATTACAAATGGTACATGGCGCCGGGCATTCTGGCCATTCTGGTTACCATCATCGGAATGTTTATGTCGGGAATGAACCTGGTGCGCGAAAAGGAAATCGGTACCATTGAACAACTCAACGTAACGCCGGTAAAAAAATACCAATTCATTATCGGCAAGCTGGTGCCATTCTGGGTTATTGCACTTTTCGACCTCGCCTTCGGACTGTTTATCGCCTGGCTGGTTTTCGATTTGCCCATTGTGGGAAGTCTCTGGCTTTTGTTCGGTATGGCCGGTGTTTACCTCATCAGTGTGCTTGGTCTGGGTTTGTTTATTTCAACCATAACCGAAACCCAACAGCAGGTTATGTTCGTGAGTTTCTTTTTTATGATGATTTTTATTTTGATGGGCGGAATTTTCACGCCGGTGGAAAGTATGCCACACTGGGCACAGATGGTTGATCGCCTGAACCCGATTTTCTATTTCATGAAAATTATGCGGATGCTTATTCTGAAAGGCTCCGGGTTTTTCGATTTTATCGAAGAATTTGTTTCCCTTTCCGTGCTAGGTCTTTTTTTTCTGAGCCTGGCCATCTGGCGTTACCGAAAAACGGCGTAAAAATTACCTTTTGCATTAAATCAGCCTAAAGGAATTCATAAATTAAATAAAGTTGTTCCAAGAAAATTTTACCTTTGCTGTTGCTCATGAGCAAACATTTAAATAACAACCGTTAAAAACAACATGATGTATCAAAAATATTTTAAAAACTTTCAGAAAGCATTTCTGGTATTTGTTGCCATTGTACTAAGTGCTTTTTCCGCAAATGCGCAGGAACCTCAGACCGGGGTGCAGGATTCTATCATTTTCAACAACCTGGAACATGATTACGGTACCATTGAAAGAGGGGGCGACGGGCAGAGTGAATTTGTGTTTACCAACAAAGGCAGCTCACCACTGATACTTTCCAATGTGCGCGCATCCTGCGGTTGCACAGTGCCGCAATGGCCACGCGAGCCCATTCCTCCCGGCGAAACCAATTCTATAAAAGTTAAATACAACACCAACATTGTAGGAACTTTCAATAAAACAATTACCGTCAACTCCAACGCTGCAAACGGTTTGGTAAGACTACGCGTGAAAGGTCAGGTGATGAAAGCTGAATAACCGGGTTCATTCAGCCCCACTAAAAAACATTCCGGGGTTAAGAAATTTCTATCTCAGATACCTTTTAAACTCGTGGTAGTCCTTCACAATTTTCACATTGCGTGGAAGTACAGGTTGGTGCAATTGCAGCTGCCATCCGGTTATAAAAATCTTTTTACTGCTGAAGAGCTCCTTTAACGAAACAAGGTAATTTTCCAGTTCCTCTTTGGGAACCGAATTGATAAATGCCGTAAAAACATAATCGATTTTTACCTGCTGCTGGATTTTCACCAAATCGTTCCAGGGCACAAACTGCCCCAGATAAATGGTATTGTACCCCATTTTCCTGGCCAGATACGAATAAAACAACAAACTCATTTCGTGCAATTCATTCTCGGGCAGAAAAAACAAAATGGTATCTCCCAGGTCATCTTTCAGTGCAAGTTTATCTATCTCGGCAATCAGCTTTTGCCTGAAAATATTAGTCACATAATGTTCCTGAGCCGGAAAAATCGACCCCACCTGCCAGTATGTTCCAACGCGTACAAAAAATTCAAAAAATACTTTTGTCACAGCCTCTTCCATCCCCATGGAACGGATAATTTCAGTGGTCAATTTGTAAAAATTCCTGTTATCGAAGTTTATCATGTACAGAATCAACCGGTCGATGTAATCCGATTCCGAAGTTTTATGCCGTGAAACTTCAAGCACAGTCTGGTTGATCTTTTCATCGTTCCATTCAGCCACTTTCGAGATTTTAAATCCGTGGCGCACCAGTAAAGAGACATTCAGCATCCGGCGCAAATCGTCGTCGGAATAAAAACGGATGTTGGTATCGGTACGTTCAGGAACAAGCAGACTGTAACGCTTTTCCCATATACGTATGGTGTGTGCTTTTACACCCGATAAAACTTCCAGGTCTTTAATTGAATAATTCTGATCTTTCATTTGCCCAATGCATTAATTTCAAGTTTGAAAACTGTTGAAACTGTAACACAAATGAACACATTTTTGTTTAAACTTAAAAACAAAACATTTAAACAAATACATTTCAGCCCGAAATGAGTTTTTCAAATTTTTCAAATGCTATCTTCCAGTTCAAATCAGAAACCGGAGCAAAATATTTCATTTCAAACGAATTGCGCACAACACATCTGATTTCTTCCAGCGAATGGATAACGCCCAATGCTTTTGCCTGCATTAAAACATTCCCAATGGCTGTGGCTTCTGTGGGCCCGGCTATTACCGGAATTCCAGCGGCATTGGCCGTGAACTGATTCAGCATTTCGTTGTTGGCACCTCCACCAATGATGTGCAGTTTTTCAATTTTTTTCCCGGTAATCCATTCAATTTGTCCAAGGGTATATTTGTATTTAAGTGCCAGGCTGTCGTAAATGCAACGTGCAATTTCACCCTTGGTTTCGGGCACAGGCTGTTGGGTTTTACGGCAAAACCCCTGTATGGCTAAAGGCATATTCCCGGGATTCAGAAAACCCGAATCATCAGGATTTATGAGGCATTTAAACGGTTCGGCCTGGTTGCTTAGTTCAACTATCTCCTGCCAGCTGATTTCTTTTTCCTGGTCCCAAATACGCTTACATTCCTGAACGAGCCACATTCCCATAATGTTTTTCAGAAAACGAGTGGTTCCTTCAACCCCGCCCTCATTGGTAAAATTCATTTCAAGGGTTTTTTCCGAAACAAGTGGCTGCGGACTTTCAATACCCAGAAGCGACCATGTCCCCGAACTGAGATAAGCCCAGTTTTCACCCTGCGCAGGAACCGATGCCACGGCCGAAGCCGTATCGTGCGAAGCAACTGCCACACATGGAATAGCTTCACTGCCGGTTTCTTCCTGAATATCGGGCAGAATCTGGCCGAGCAGGGTCCCCGGCTGTACAAGTTCACCTCCAAGTTTGCGGTCGATGTGGGCAGCGTCGAAAAGTTTGTGCTCCCACTCAGCCTTTCCGGGTTTCAACAGTTGCGATGTACTGGCAATGGTGTATTCATTTTTTTGAATGCCGGTAAATAAAAAATTCAACGCATCGGGGGTAAAAAGCAATTTTTCGGCAATTCTCAGCTCGGGATCAAGCTGCTGCACCGATGCAAAAAGCTGAAAAAGGGTATTGAACTGCATAAACTGAATACCCGACAACAGATAGGTTTCCTTTTTCGGCAAAATCTGAAAAAACTCATCCATGGCTTCATCAGTCCGGTGATCGCGGTAGGCAAAAGGCAATCCGGTAAACCGGCCTTTTTCATTCACTAAGGCATAATCAACTCCCCAGGTATCAATTCCTACAGATTGTGGTTGTATATCCAGGTCGTTGATACACTTTCGCAACCCGGTTTTAAGTTCATCAAACAGCAAATAAATATTCCAGAAATACGTGCCTTGAATGCACCTCATTTGGTTCTTAAACCTGTGAACTTCAGTGAGTGATAAATGCCCGTTTTCCAACGTGCCCAACATGGCCCTTCCGCTTGATGCCCCTAAATCGAATGCCAGAAAGTAATTTTTCATTTGTGCCATAATCTAAATTTTCTTCAAAATAAACGAATTCAACGGGAAATGCCATCCTGCGCTTTCCTGAATTTCTGAAAACATTATGAATTGAAGTTTGTTGAAAAATAACATAAAGAAGTTTAAAAAACTATTGACTGGTATTGATTTTTAACCGAAATTTGGTTACTGAAATACAGATTATAAAACAAAAAAAATTTAACATGAAATCACCGTTTAAAATTGTATTGTTTGGAATTATTGCCCTTATGATGGCCCAACCGGCCAACGGACAGAGAATACTGAAAAGGTTGCAGGAAAAGGTGCAGGAAAAGGTAGAAGAAAAAGTTGAAGATCGCGCCGACAGAAAAATTGATGAAGCCATCGATAGTCAGCTCGATAAAATCGAAGAATCGATTGATGGCAAAGACAGTGAAACCCGCAGCGCAGAGAAGAATGAACGCGACAGAAGGCGTGAAGAGCGGATGCAAAACCTGATGAAAGGAATCGGCATGTCGGGCGAACCTGTTCCGGTTGCCGACAACTACAGTTTCAGTCATTTAATTGAAATGCACATTGAATCGTACGATGAAAAGGGGGAAAAAGAGAGCGAAGGTGATTTTATTACCCACCTCGACCCTGGAACCAAATCAATGGCATACCAGTTTGTTTCCGGCGATATGGCTCAACCCGGGCAGGGATTGTTTATTATCGATGCCGAAAACGGCGCCGCCATTATATTGAGTGAGGAAAAAGGTGAAAAAACAGGGATTGTTTACGGCATGGGAGCATTTTTTTCAACGCTCGGGCAAAGCTTTGAGGAAGAAAACGAAGAAGTTTTTGAAACACCCGACGCTTACCTGGCCAATCCCAATGTTACCAAAACAGGCCGTACCAAAACCATTTCAGGGTATAAATGCGAAGAATACAAGTACAGCGACGAAGATTCCGATTCGGAAATCTGGATCACCAAAGACCTTAAAATGAACACTCAAGACTTTTTCAGCACACTGTTTAAAACGAGTGTTTATTCTCAGGGAATGCCCTGGGGGTATATGATGGAAGCCACCACAACCGACAAAGAAACCGGCGAAAAGGCATTTATGCAGGTAAAACGCGTGGACGACAAATCCAACGTCCGGTTTTCTCTTGCCGAATACCAGATTACCAACCTGGGGTCGTTTACCATGCCGCAGGGAGAATAGAAGTAATGAAATTCAACAGCCTGTTTTTAATCGTACTTGCTTTGGTGACCTACTCAAAAACAACCGAAGCCCAAATACGCATGGGCGTGTTTGCAGATTGTCAGTATTGCGATTGTGAAACAGGCGGCTCGCGGTTTTACCGGAACTCCCTCGAAAAACTGGCAACCAGCATCGACTACTTCAACCGGCAGAAAGAGTTGGAATTCGTTGTAAATCTGGGCGACCTGATCGACCGCGATTTTACCAGTTTTCAAAAGGTAAAGCCCATTTTAGCCCAATTGGAAAAACCCGTTTATCATTTGCCCGGAAACCACGACTGGGAGGTGGAGCCGGAACACATCACCAAAGTACCGGAGAAACTGGGATTGTCGGAAATGTATTACTCATTCAGTAAAAACAACTGGCTGTTTATATTTCTCGATGGAACCGATATTTCCGGGTTTAGTCCTGACAAAAAGAAAAGGGAAAAGGCAAAAAAAATAGCCAGTCGTTTGGAAAAGGAGGGTAAGCCCAATTATCATCCATGGAATGCAGCCATTGGAGCAAAACAGTTATGCTGGTTCAAAAAACAGCTAAAAAAAGCAGAAAAGCAAAATCAAAAAGTGGCTGTTTTTTGCCACTACCCGCTCCTACCCTTCGAAAGCCACGCCCTTTGGAACTACAACGAAGTACTTGCAGTTATGAAAAAATTCAATGTTGTAAAACTTTGGATGAACGGTCATAATCATGCCGGAAATTATGACTTTCAAAACAACATACATTTTGTTACCCTAAAAGGAATGGTGGAAACCGAAACCGAAAATGCTTTCGCAGAGGTGTTGTTCACTGATGAAATTATTGAAATAAAAGGATTCGGACAGGAACAAAGCCGAATACTCGACATCAGAATAATTGACAATTAATCATTTTTTGTATAACCTTAAATTTGAAAACATGAAAAACTTTACTTTATTAATCACAAGTTTGCTAATTGCTCTCACCGTAACGGGACAAAAGGCAGAAAACCTGCAATTAAAAATTGAAAGATTGCAGGAAAAGTTCGCCACTATTTCAGAGCATGCCAAACTTTTTCAAAACCACCCGGCAGAAGCCATTTCCGTTTCCGGATTGAAAAGTGCTGCAGCTACCGAAAAACTCGACAGTACAGTTACCCGATTGCTCGATTTGGATTCTGAAATTTGGAATAATGACTGGAAAGAAGAATTTATTTACGATGCGCAAATGCGGAGTACGTTGTGGAAAGATTTTGAATGGAACTACGACGACGACAACTGGGAACAATATGGGGCTACCGAATTGGGGTACAATGCCCAGGGATACATTAGCTCCATGACATTTTCATACCTCGATGAGAATTCGGGCAACATGGTTTCTGAAGATAAAATTGAAGCCACCTACAATGCAAACGGCCGCCTCAACACGGTAAATAATTACATCTATGAAGAAGGAAGCTGGATGCTCAGTGCCACACAGGAATACAATTACAATGCTTCGGGAAGACTTATTCAGGTCGATATGACATCGGTTGACGAAGAGGATGAAGGATTGATGAAATATACCTTTACATACAACGCATCAGGTAAACTGGAATCCCAAAGCATGTATTTTGTTGACGAAGAAGAAGATATGCTTTTCTACCAAACCATTCATTCTTACGACGGCAGCGGCAGAAGAATCGAATCCGAGGATTGGGGAATTAGCTTTATTTCGTTTCAGCTTGAAAAGCAGTCACGGACAGTTTACCAGTACAATGGCAATGGCGATGTTTCGGTTGAAATTTACTCGGAATGGGACGGCAGTGCCTGGGTGGATACAGATAAAGACGAATACATTTACAGCAACACCAACTTTTCCGGGATTGCATTTCCATCCTATATCGAAATGTATTTCATGGGAGATGATTTCTACCAGTCGTTCAATAAAGTAATTACCGAAATACATACATCAAGCATGATTGACGGAAATTGGGAACTTACCGAAACAACCACATATTATTATTCCTCGGGAACATCGTCAAACACCGGTGAATTAGAAGAAAGCACCGTATCTGTTTTTCCGAATCCGGCAATTGATAATATTACTTTCAGATGGACAGAAAACCATGAACAAATGCAACTGGAAGTTTACCTGTTAAACGGCGCCAAAGTAATGGAACATCCTGCTTTTTCAGGTAAAGCCATACCCGTTTCGCATCTTGAACGTGGTGTCTATTTCTACAAACTACTGAATGAGCAAAAAGTTATTTTCTCCGGGAAACTGGTCAAACAATAGCAACCATTCAACTAAAAAAACGGGGAAATGTCGCCATTGGCACTTCCCCGTTTTTTTTTGAAGTAACTAAAACTCCGCTAAAACATAACGTAGTCTATTGCTTTACTGCCGGAGTTGGAAACGGAGGCGGACTAACCTGTATTTTGGGTTGTTTTTCCAACAGTTTCAATGCTTCCTGCACCGCGCGTTCCAGTTGCGGATCCCTGCCCTTCTGAAGCGACCGGGCATCCTGCCGAACTTCTATATCGGGCGAGACCCCTTCATTTTCGGCCACCCACTCGTTGTTTACCGGATCGAAAACGGCATTGTTGGGAGCCGTCAATGCACCTCCGTCAACCAACGGGTAATGCACCGACGATGCTACCAACCCACCCCAGGTAGTGGTGCCGATCAGAGGTCCGGCTTTCTGCTGCCGGAATACCCAGGGAAAGAAATCACCGCCCGAGCCGGCCATTTCATTTATCAGTAACACTTTGGGCCCCAGAATACCGGCAGGTAAACGCCAGGGTGTTCCTCCCGGCGCTTCATTGGTTATGGATGCCCGCAGACTACGGGTCATCAAATCCACCATATAATCGTCGAGCAGTCCGCCACCGTTAAATCGTTCGTCGATGACTGCTCCGGCTTTGTCCTGCTGGGCAAAAAAGTAGCGGTTAAACGAAACGAAACCAGGAGTGCTGGTATTTGGCACCCACACATAAGCCAGTTTTCCGTTCGACAAGCTGTCCACCAGTCGTCGGTTGTCTTCCACCCAGGCTCTCTGACGCAGGGCATTCTCACTGCGAATGGGTTTTACAGTGACCGTCCACGCACTTTCAAAATCAGCTTTGTTATTCACGTGCAAAACAGTCTGTGCATCGGCAGTACCATCCAACATACGGTAGGGATCATCTCCAGATGTCATTTCTGTACCGTTAATACCTACGATGTAATTACCCGTTTCCACCTTAAGACCAGGTTCATCCAGCGGTCCGGAGAGCTCCGGGTTCCAGCTTTCGGTGGTAAAAATCCGTGAAATTTTCCAGTAATTGTTATCGGCCACCAAATCGGCGCCAAGTACCCCCACCTGGTTGGTCTCTGTTTTAGGATAATCGCCACCAAAAACAAAACTGTGACCAACCGACATTTCGCCATTCATCTGGTCGAGAATATAAGTCAAATCGGCCCTGTGTTTAATGTGCGGCACCAGCGGATTGTAGCGTTCATAAACCTCGTTCCAGTTGCGGCCATGCATTCCCGGGTCGTAAAAATAATCACGCTCGTAGCGCCAGGCTTCATCAAAAATCTGCTGCCACTCCTTCGACCGATCCAGTTGCATTTTCAGATTCACTTTCAGGTTATCTCCATCCTTTCCCGAAGGTTTCGAGGTATCCATCACCTTCCAGGAACCGCCAACCCGGGCAATCAATTTTTTGCCATCGGCTGAAACAGAAACCTGACTTGCGCCATCCAGCCAGGATTCCGATTTTCGTTCCTTCAATGTAAACTTATGGATGGATAAACCGGGAGTATTAGGTACGTTTTCGCCAATAAAAGCAGTTCCCTCAGGCCCGGCGACCAAAAACCGGTATGCACGCTTGGGCATAGGCATGGCCAAAATCCGGCGTTCAATATTTTCAAAATCAATTTTTATGGATTCCTCTTCAGCATCCTCTTTTTTGTCGTCTTTCTTTTTGTCCTCTTCTTTATCTTTCTTTTCTGAATCTTCCTTCCCATTTTCTTCTCCTGAAATTTCCTCTTCATCACTTCTTAGGTTGAAGGGCGAACTTTCATCTTTCTGAAGATTTATAACATAAACCCCATAATCCGGATTGGCCGTCATGGCGCTGGTATTTGCCCATCCCGACCCCAGTGCAAGTTCGGTGGTTGCCAGGAAGTAAAGCTGCTTTTTATTCCGGTCCCATGCCGGCGAAAGCGCATCGGCAAAGGCATTGGTAACGGTTAATGTTTCATTGCCGGACAGCGACCAAACCATAATCCGCCTGAAATGGTTGGTGCCTGTTTTGGAATAAGCCAGCCATTTGGAGTCGGGTGACCATGTTAATCCCATGGACCCCCGCTCGGTATTATTGCCTGCCACATCGATGGTTTCTATGGTTTTCTTCTCTACATCAACCACCCGGATACGAGCCTTATTGTCGGTGAATGCAAGAAATTTCCCATCGGGTGACCAAACCGGCTGCCACGCCATTTTCGATTCTCCAATGGAAATAATTTCCGGCTCTTTCAAACCATCCTGAGAACCAATCATCAGGGAATATCCGTTGCCACCCTTGTCCGAAAACCAGGCAATTTTATCTCCGCCGGGTGACCACACCGGCATACGGTCGGCAGCATCCGAAGAGTTGGTCAGGTTTCGTACATCGCCATGTTCAACCGGCACCGTGAATATCTCGCCGCGCGCTTCCATCACTGCCCTTTTTCCGGTGGGCGAAAGGGAAACCGAACGCGCACTCTGGCTCACATCCTCCCATTGGATGCCGGCCCACGGAAAATCGCCGGTAATGTTGATATTCAATTGCCGTATTTCATTGGTTGCAAGGTTCATCAGATGCAGCAATCCATCCCGCTCAAACACCAGCTGATTTCCGTAACCTGTCAGCCATTTCACATCGGAACCGGTAAAGTGGGTCAACTGTTTCAACTCTTTGGTTGACGTGGAAAAGGACCAGATATTGGCCACCCAGTCGCGATCGGAAAGGAAATAAATGGTTTCTCCCAGCCATAAAGGCTGAATGTCGGTAGTCCGCTCATTGGGCAACAGTTCCTCCGACCAGTTTTCCAGATTCAAAATAACAAGTGGTGTATTTTGTCCGCCACGGTAGGCGCGCCATTCCTCATCCCACCGCGAAACACGGTCGATGACAATCCTTTTCCCGTCGGGAGAAAATGAACCATCGGCTCCCCACTGTTCGGTTAAAAGTTCCGAAGGTCCACCCGCTTTTGAAACCGTCCACAACCTGCCAAAACCGGTTGGAGCTGTTTCCCGTGCAGAGGTGTATAGAATACGCTCACCATCGGGGGTCCAGCCGCAAACTGTTGCTGCTGAAGGGTACCAGGTGAGTCGCTCGGGCATGCCCCCTTCCACGGGTACCGTGTAAACAGATGTTGTACCTGACCGATTGGAAGAAAAGGCAATGGTTTTGCCGTCGGGAGAGAAATGGGGATTGCTCTCAACTGCGCCGGTGCTGGTTAAACGCCGGGTCTGATTATTGGCAAGGTGGGTTATCCAAACATCTCCTCCATAGGTATAGGCAATGTGGTTTTCACTAAGTGCAGGCTGGCGTAAAAGCTTTGTTCCCTGTGCCTGAATGAACAGGGCAAAAAGCATCAGAAACGATGCTGTCAGTAAAGAATGTTTCATTTTGTTTAATTTATGCTGTTAATTGAATTTTTCAAAAACAAAAATCATTGTCAAAAGCACCTGTCAGATAAACTTTTAACACCCCATTGGTCTGAATTCTTACACAAGAATTACCAGGGTTTATTTCTCTTCTCAGCGAATGGTTTCTTCCAGCTGCCGCAGTCCTTCTCTGGCCTGGTCGTCGTCGGGTCTCAATTCCAGCGCTTTCCTGTACCAGAAACGAGCCACATTGTAGTTTCCGTTTTCATAGGCTTCAGTGGCATTTTGCATGTGACTGTTAAACAGCTCACCCGACCTGCCAGCCATTCGCTCTTCAATTAATCCGGCAATGGCCTGCAACTGTTCTTTTGGGTAATTCTCGTTGGGTTTAATGGTGAGTGCCCTATTGTACCAGCCACGGGCAACAGCCAGTTGATTTTCACGAAAAGTAGAATCGGCCAGGTTCACAAAACTCTGGTAGTCGCGGTCGCGCTGGCTCAGCAGCAAACTGTTTACTATCCGGTTAATTTCCTCAATGCGTTGCGGCGGATAGGTTTCCCGGGGTTTCACATCCCAGGCTTTAAAGTACCACGCACGGGATACATTGTAACGCTGATTATCAAAAAATCCGTCTGCCAGCTGAATGTATTCGTCGTATAACTGGTTCAGTCCGGTCTCACTCATATCCTGCCGTTCGCTCATTTCCCTCTGACGTTGTTCTATTTCGGCTCTCCTTCGTTCCATGTCCTCTGCAGCCCGTTGCTCAGCCAATTCACGTTCCTGTTGTTGCCGCAACAAATTGTCAATTTTTACTATCTGACTTCGGGGATAGCTTTCATCGGGTTTAATCTCCAAAGCCGTTTCATATCCATTTTTCGCTTCGTCCCATGATTCTGAATTGAAAAATTCATCGGCTGCAAGAATAATTGTACGGTAGTTTTCATCCAACTCCTGCCGGGCCAGAATCCGTTCCACTTCAGCTATTTTATCTTTCGGATAAGTTTCCTCCGGTCTAATTTCAAGGGCCTTTTCGTAATTAGTCCTTGCATTACTGTAATCCCTGACATTAAATTGCTGATCAGCCATGGTTACCGCATTTTGATATTCCCGGGTTATGTGTTCAAACTCCTGTAGAATTCCTTTGATTTCTTCAATGCGCTGCTGTGGATACGTTTCATCGGGTTTTACCTGCAACGCCGACTGATAAGCCGTTCCGGAAGGTTCGTATTCATTCAGATTGAATAAACTATCGCCGCGGGAAACGGCCTGGGCATACTGCCGGTCTTGTTCGGCCTGAAGTGCTGCCAGACGAGCCTGTTCAGCGGCCTCTGCCTCGGCTGCAAGTCGGGCAGCTTCTGCTTCTGCTTCGGCAGCCAATCTTGCACGGGTTTCAACAATGCTGTCGATTCGGGCGATTTGTTCAGCGGGATAGCTTTCCTCCGGATTGGCCTGGTGAACTTCGGTGTAGGAAATTTTGGCATCATCAAAATTCTCGTTTCCAAATTCGCGGTCGGCACGGGCGATGGCGGCATCGTAAGCTTGTTGTGCCGATAAAAGTTGTACCAGAATCTGACCGATTTCGTCGATGCGTTGCTGCGGATAGGTTTCGTCGGGTTTTACCTGCAACGCCGACTGATAAGCGGTTCTGGAAGATTCGTATTCATTCAGATTGAATAAACTGTCGCCGCGGGAAACGGCCTGTGCGTATTGCCGGTCCTGTTCGGCCTGGATGGCTGCCAGACGAGCCTGTTCGGCTGCTTCGGCTTCGGCGTCCAGGCGTGCACGTTCTTCCACTATGCTGTCGATTCGGGCGATTTGCTCTGCCGGATAACTTTCTTCCGGTTTGGCCTGCTGAGCTTCGGTGAAAGCGGCTTTGGCGTCATCGAAGTTCTCATTCCCAAAGTCACGGTCGGCACGGGAGATGGCGGCATCGTAAGCTTGTTGTGCCGATAAAAGTTGTGCCAGAATCTGACCGATTTCATCAATACGCTGCTGCGGATACGTTTCGTCGGGTTTTACCTGCAGGGCCGACTGATAAGCCGTTCTGGAAGGTTCGTATTCGTTCAGGTTGAACAGACTGTCGCCACGGGAAACGGCCTGTGCGTATTGCCGGTCCTGTTCGGCCTGGATGGCTGCCAGACGAGCCTGTTCGGCTGCTTCGGCTTCGGCGGCCAGGCGTGCACGTTCTTCCACTATACTGTCGATTCGGACGATTTGTTCAGCAGGCCAGCTTTCCTCCGGTTTGGCCTGCTGAGCTTCGGTGTAAGCGGCTTTGGCATCATCAAAATTCTCGTTTCCAAAGTCGCGGTCGGCACGGACGATGGCGGCATCGTAAGCTTGTTGTGCCGATAAAAGTTGTGCCAGAATCTGACCGATTTCATCGATGCGCTGCTGTGGGTACGTTTCATCGGGTTTTACCTGCAACGCCGACTGATAAGCGGTTCTGGAAGATTCGTATTCATTCAGATTGAATAAACTATCGCCACGGGAAACGGCCTGTGCATATTGCCGGTCTTGTTCGGCCTGAAGTGCTGCCAGACGAGCCTGTTCGGCTGCTTCGGCTTCGGCGGCCAGGCGTGCACGTTCTTCCACTATACTGTCGATTCGGACGATTTGTTCAGCAGGCCAGCTTTCCTCCGGTTTGGCCTGCTGAGCTTCGGTGTAAGCGGTTTTGGCATCATCAAAATTCTCGTTTCCAAAGTCGCGGTCGGCACGGGAGATGGCGGCATCGTAAGCTTGTTGTGCCGATAAAAGTTGTGCCAGAATCTGACCTATTTCATCGATGCGCTGCTGTGGATAGGTTTCGTCGGGTTTTACCTGAAGTGCCGACTGATAAGCTGTCCGGGAAGGTTCGTATTCGTTCAGGTTGAACAGACTGTCGCCACGGGAAACGGCTTGTGCATATTGCCGGTCCTGTTCGGCCTGGATGGCTGCCAGACGAGCCTGTTCCGCTGCTTCGGCTTCGGCGGCCAGGCGTGCACGTTCTTCCACTATACTGTCGATTCGGGCGATTTGCTCTGTGGGATAGTTTTCTTCCGGTTTGGCCTGCTGTGCTTCGGTGTAAGCGGTTTTGGCGTCATCAAAATTCTCGTTTCCAAAGTCGCGGTCGGCACGGGAGATGGCGGCATCGTAAGCTTGTTGTGCCGATAAAAGTTGTGCCAGAATCTGACCGATTTCGTCGATGCGCTGCTGTGGATAGGTTTCGTCGGGTTTTACCTGAAGTGCCGACTGATAAGCTGTCCGGGAAGGTTCGTATTCGTTCAGGTTGAACAGACTGTCGCCACGGGAAACGGCCTGTGCGTATTGCCGGTCCTGTTCGGCCTGCATGGCTGCCAGACGTGCCTGTTCGGCTGCTTCGGCTTCGGCGGCCAGGCGTTCCTGTTCTGCAAAGATCTCCTGTATCTTTTCGATCTGATTTCTCGGGTATTCTTCATTGGGAAGCAGTTCGGCAGCCTGTTCATAATCGGACAAAGCCTCGGAGTATTGACTGCGCTGAAATGCCCTGTCGGCAGTGCGGATAACTCTGTCGTATAACGTGCGGTTGGCCAGCTCATTCATTAAATCCCTGATTTCCTGAATTCTTCGGGTGGCCACCTCATCTCCGGGCTGGTGTGTAAGGGCGGTTTCATAATAAGAAATAGCCCTCTCGTAAAACTGTCTCTCAAAATTCAGTTCAGCCTGAAATACGGCATCTTCGTAACTTTTCAACCGTTCGGCATTTTGCGACTGCTGAGCCAGTAAGTTATCTATTTCACCTATTCTCTGCTGAGGATAAGATTCATCCGGTTTCAAACGGAGCGCCTGTTGAAAGGCATTTTTTGCATCCATGTACAATAATTCCCTGAAGGAATTGTCGCCCTGAGTAATCAGATTCCGGTATTCCTGATCCGCTTGCTGCCTACGTAGAATTTCGGCAATTTCGCCGGAACGCTGCTGTGCGTGGCGGTTTGCCGGATCAACAGATAAAGCGCGGTGGTAAGCATTCCGCGCTTCTGCATAATTTTGTGCATCATATAGCGCATCGGCCTGCGCAAGTAATTCCTGCAATCTTTCGGCCAGCGCCTGCTGCATCTCTTCGGCCACCATCAGCAAACCAAGCAAATCGTTTATTTCAGCAATGCGGTCTTTGGGATACTGCTCTTTTGGGAAAACTCTACTGGCGGCCTGGTATCCGTCGAGGGCATCCAGAAATTTTTCATTTCTATACTCATTTTCAGCCGCTTTTATAAGCTGATCATATTCTCTTCGTAGCTCCGCCATCTCGGCACGGGTAAGTCCTGCCAGAAAATCGGCCTCACGGTCAATCATTTGCGATTGCAGGATGGCCTGGTCAATCAGATGTTTTATTTGGGCATCGTTGTAGTACAAATCAGAAATGAAATTATCGACCCGATCGCTGTAATAAATCTTCAAAACCGTATTTTCAGAAAAAGTTCGGTCAATTCCCGAAATTTCAGTAAAAAGTTTGATATCGACGGGAAAGGGAGGAAAAAGCGGGTCGGATTGCAGCACTTCGCGGGAAACTTTGGTATCTACTACGATTTTCTGGGGGAAATTTCCGGGGCGTGCGAATATCAGTGTCCATTCGTGGTTATAATTCAACTCCACACGGTAGCGCCCGTTAGCGCCAATTCCGTAATTGTCGAGCCTGCGTCCGTCGCGAAACATTTGAATAATGGCCCCTTCAACCGAACCTTCTTCCACGCTTACCGTTCCTTCAACGGTTAACCCGTTGCTGCGCTGAGCATTAACAGGCAGTGTCAAACCCAAAATAATAAAACCAGTAAAAAGTATCTTAAGATATAATTTATTCATTACAAACCTTCCATTAAACGAAACGAAAATAGGAACATTTAATTATTCCAGAAACGTTATTTTAAGTTGGTTGTTTTATTCTGTGAAAATTTTCTGTTTTCAACCTGAATTTTCAGCAAAATGTATTAGTTTGGCCAATTAACCGAACAAAAATTATACATGAAGCGTGAAGCAAGCCTGATTATAGCTCTGTTGCCCATAATTGTCCTGATAGTCCTCCTAACATCCAACGTTTTTTTGTTTGACGATACGCTCGCCGGAGCCAACCAGATTGCACTCATTTTATCCGCAGCCTTAGCTGGAATCATTTCCATCAGGCTGGGTTTACCGTGGAATAAAATCCGTGAAAAAATTGTGAGCACCATTGGTTCGGCCATGCCATCCATGCTGATTTTACTTTTAATCGGCTCCCTTGCCGGCACCTGGATGATTAGCGGCGTGGTACCGGCCATGATTTATTACGGACTCGATATCATCAATCCCAACCTGTTCCTTTTTACAGCAGTTGTGGTAAGTGCCATTGTTAGCGTAGCCACCGGAAGCTCGTGGTCAACCATTGCAACCATTGGGGTTGCGCTGCTCGGAATTGGAAAAGCGCTTGGAATGAGCGAGGCAGTGGTAGCCGGAGCCATTATCAGCGGGGCTTATTTTGGCGATAAGATTTCCCCGCTTAGCGACACCACCAACCTGGCACCCGCTATGGCAGGTACCGATCTGTTTACCCACATCCGCTACATGTTATACACAACTGTTCCTTCACTCACGATTGCACTCATCATTTTTCTGGTTATCGGTTTCAGCGGCAGTCATTCAGCAGCACCCGACAACGTTCAAACCGTTAAAGCAGCTATCGACGGTACGTTCAATACCAGCCCGCTGTTATTCCTGGTGCCGGCCATCCTGCTAACCATTATTATCCTGAAAGTTCCTCCATTACCTGCGCTGCTTGCCGGGACACTGCTGGGGGGTATTTTTGCCATCATTTTTCAGCCACATATTATTGCCGACGTGGCAGGGAATACAGGAAATTACTTGCAGGCCAGTTATGTTGCAGTAATGCAGTCCATGTTTGGCGATGTTTCATTAACCACCTCCGATGCCAGTGTGAACGATTTGCTCAGCACCTCGGGGATGCGCGGAATGCTCGATACGGTGTGGTTGATTCTTTCAGCCATGGTTTTTGGGGGTGTAATGGAATCGGCTGGTTTGTTGCGCAGAATAACCCGGCCCATTGTAAAATACGCCAAAAGTACAGGTAGCCTGGTGGCTTCTACAGTGGCAACCTGCATATTTTTCAACACTACGGCATCCGACCAGTACATTTCCATTGTTGTTCCGGGGCGGATGTTTCGGAAAACCTACGAAGAAAAGGGATTGAAACCGGAAGTGCTCAGCCGGACGCTTGAAGACAGCGGAACCATGACCTCGGTGCTGATTCCCTGGAACACATGCGGCGCAACACAATCCAGGATTCTTGGCGTGGACACCTTCGCTTACGCACCTTATGCATTTTTCAACCTAATCAGCCCGCTCATGACCATTTTGTTTGCTTATCTGAACATTAAAATCAGGCGGTTTGGTAAGGATGAAAAACCGGCAGAAACGTCCAATGTAAATGTGGATTAAAAAATTGATTAAATTCGAAAAACAATGAGACTACCTATTTACCAAATTGATGCATTTGCCGACCAGGTTTTTGGCGGCAACCCAGCTGCAGTGATTCCGTTGAAAAAATGGCTCCCCGATGAAACCATGCAACAGATTGCCATGGAGAACAACCTGTCGGAAACCGCTTTTTTTATTCCGTTTGAAAACGGTTTTCACATTCGGTGGTTTACGCCGGCCACCGAAGTGAACCTGTGCGGACATGCAACACTGGCAACGGCGTACGTGCTCTTCAATCATTTGAAATTCAATGAGAAGGAAATCAGATTCCAGTCACGCACCGGAGTATTAAAAGTGAAGAAAGAAGGCGAACTTATTGTGCTTGATTTTCCAACCTCTGAAGTGAAAAAAGCTGAACTTCCGGCAAATATTGAAAAAGCTTTCGGTATAAAACCACAAAAAAGTTTTAAAGGTCGCGAGGATTTGATGTTCGTTTTTGTTAACCATGAAGCCATTGAAAATCTGAAACCCGATTTTCACTTTCTTAAAACACTGGAAATGCGGGGAATTATTGCAACTGCACCTTCTGAAAAATTCGATTTTGTGTCGCGTTTTTTTGCACCGCGCGAAGGAATCGACGAAGACCCGGTAACCGGTTCGGCGCACACCATGCTCATCCCTTACTGGGCTGAACGATTGGGAAAAAAGGAATTGGTGGCCAAACAAATTTCAAAACGCGGAGGAGTGCTTCATTGCAAATATTTAGGAGAAAGGGTTGAGATTGGTGGAAAGGCAGTTACCTATCTTGTGGGAGAAATTACGGTTTGATTGCAGGCCTGTCTTAAATGCCAAACACCGCCCGCACCGGCGAACCATCGGCATTTTCATAAGAAATTGGAAAACAGAAAAACTGGCCTTCAGTTTTGGTCAGCTCATCCGGAAACCTGAGGTTTTCGATGATGACCCATCCTTTTCCCAAAATGCTGAAATGATTTGGATAGGTGGTGCTGTTCATCGGATCGGCTGAAATCACATCGAAACCAATTCCTTTCAACGAAAATGCAAGCAGCCATTCAACGGCGCCTGCCGAAAGCGTTGGAAAATCTTCGAAATAACGCGGTGTTCCCCAGAGTTTGCTCCATCCGGTTTTGAACAGCACAAATTCAGCTGCTTTCAGCTTCTCTTCAAATTGAGCCAGAAATTCCTTTTCAATCCGTTTGATGTTTTCCGGCACGTTTACAATTAATGCTTTACCCGAAAAACTGTCCACCGGAAGCTGGTCGAGGGTTTTTCCGTTTTCGAGCATGTGGGCCGGTGCATCGATGTGAGTACCCGAATGGGAATCCATTTCGAAACGGGTTTCGCGGTAACCATCTTTTTCAAGCGTTGCCGCCGGTTTGAATTCTGGTTTTTTCATTCCCGGAAAAACCGGGGTTTCGTTATTCAGCTGGTGTGATAAATCGTAAAGTATCATAATTCAGTATCTATAGAGGCAAAAGTATCAAAAAAACTTTCAGGGATTTCCCACATTGCGTTGGTTGTTGGGATAAAAATCCCCAGGGATTACATGGTTATCGAAAAATACGATTTTCAAATCCCCGAACCCGGAGGGTTCACATGTTTATAGAAAATATCTCAGCACAATGTTCATACGACTCCAGCCGAATTGCCTCTTCTGTTTCGACATTGCTATAAACATACGACCTCTCTGAGGTCTGTGCATCGATGATTCGTCATTGCTATAAACATTTGACTCCCGAACAATCGGGATTTTCACTTCGTTTCAACTCTCTGAGGTCGAGGCTTTGTTGTTGCGACAAAAAAACCTATCCCAACTCCGCTGCTATTTCCTTCTCCAGAAACTTTTTGGTTTTCACACCCACGTAACGCCGCACCTCGCGACCATCGCGATACATGATGAGCGTTGGAATATTACGCACTTTAAATTTTTTTGCCAGTTGTTGTTGCTGGTCCACATTCACTTTGGCAACGGTAACACGCTCTTCGGTTTCGGCCAAATCGTTTAAAATGGGCGCCACCATTTTACACGGTCCGCACCAGGGGGCCCAGAAATCCACCAGGGTAATTCCCCGGCGAATAACCGGCTTGAAATTTTTATTACCCAACACTTTTATTCTGTCGCTGTCGGTCACCGGTTTTATATTCTTCATCCGGTAATAATTGAATGTAATTAAACCAACGAGTGCAGCCAGAAATGCGAGAATAACAATTAAGGTAGTTGACATATTTTTTAATTTTCAATGATTTTGATTTCGCTGGTGAGGCCAATGGCTTTGCGATACGTTGCGCTCACCCCGCAATAACGTTCTTCTGAAAGGTTCACTGCTTTCTGGAGTTTTTCCTCCGGAAGGTTTTTTCCTGTAAATTCGTAAATCACATGCATTTGGGTGAACTGTTTGGGATGATCTTCGGTAAGGTCGCCTTCAACAATTACGTTGAAACCGTCCAGTTCCACACGCATTTTTTTCAGAATGGAAACCACGTCCATGCCTGTACAACCCGCCAAAGCTGTTAACATAAGCGGTTTAGGACGAGGGCCGCTATTTTCACCGCCCACTTTTTCAGCAGCATCCAGAATGATTTCATGCCCGTTCACTTCTGCTGAAAAAGCCATGTTTTCAAGCCATTTTACTTTTACCTGTTCTTTTGCCATATCGTTGTTTGTTTTTATTTATGCTTCTCTTTCCAGCACTTCTTCCTGTTTCACCTGAGTCTCCGAAAGGTATTTGGCAGCACTCAGGGCAGCAATTGTACCATCGGCCACAGCAGTTGTAACCTGGCGGTATTTTTTGTTGATGCAGTCGCCGGCAGCAAAAACGCCGTCAATGCTGGTTTTCATATCTGAATCAACTATAATTTCATTACGTTCGTTCAGTTGCAATAAACCTTTCAGGCTCTCTGTATTGGGCTGGTAACCCACAAAAATAAACGTACCATCGGTTTTCAACTCGCTTCTTTTGCCTGAAGGAAGATGTTCAATTTCCACTTTCTGCAGCACACCGTTTCCGTGGAAGCCACGCAATTCCGATTCCATTACAAATTCAATTTTCGGATTTTTTTGGGCTTCTTCCACCGCATGTTTAAATGCCTGAAAATGGTCGAACTGGTGCACAATCGTCACTTTGGTGGCATATTGTGTGAGTGCCACGGCCTCTTCCAAAGCCGAGTTGCCTCCGCCAACCACAACCACTTCTTTTCCGGTAAAAAAGTCGCCGTCGCAGGTTGCGCAGTACGAAATTCCTTTCCCTTTAAACTGGTCTTCGCCCTGTATATTCAACGAACGCGGCCTTCCACCAGGAGTAAGAATCACGCTTTTGGTCTGAAAACTTCTTCCGTCTTCCAACTCAACGGTTTTTACTTCTCCTTCGAGGTAGTAACGAACAATTTTCACGTTCGATTTAATTTTACACCCGAAGCTTTTGGCTTGCTGTTTCATGGTATTTGCCAGCATGTAGCCTTTGGTTGCAGGTACACCGGGGTAATTGGCAATTTCTTCGGTGAGCACCATTTGCCCGCCCACAGCGCCTTCGTTTAAAATAACCGTTGAAAGTTTGGCGCGCGAGGCATAAATCCCGGCGGTTAAACCGGCTGCCCCCGCGCCAATTATCATCACATCAAACACTTCGTCCATTTGTTATGCTTTTACTGCAAATTGTTCATCCAAAATGGAAGTTATCTGCTGCATATTCTGGATGCTGCTGGTTGCATGCGCTACTTTTCCGTCTTTGTAATACATGGTAAACGGCAAGCCCATAAAACCGCGACATTCGGGTGCATTGCGGATAACGGCTGCTTCCGGATTATCAAACGCCATAACAGCGAATTTTACATCGGTGCGGTCTTCCTCCAGTTCTTCCATAACATCGTAAACCGGCATACACATGGGCCCCATACGTCCACAGCATACCATCACATTTTCGTTTTCGTTGATCATTTTTTCCAGCTCGGCGGCTGTTTCAATTTCGTGCAAATTTGTTTGTAACAATTTCATAATTAATACTTTAATACGTTAATAATATTTTATTCTTTATAATGCTGTTGAATATGTAATTTCATGTATCATTTTTTCATCCGATTCCAGTTTTCCCTGCATATAGTCTTCAATTAATTTCCTAGGCATGTCAGGCTGGATACCTACAAACAGGTTTACTTTTTTTGAAGCAAACGAATTGATAATTTTCGGATTCACCCGGAAAGCAATCACATCGGTAATTCCTTTATCCTCCAGCCAGGCCGGAAGTTCAGATGCAATCTTACCGGCAGGAAATTTTGCTTCTTCCACGTCCACAATTCTTCCGTCGATTTCGAATATCTCGTAGTGACTGCACTCGCCGAAATATTCGCTTAACTGTTCGTTTGTTACCGGAATGGCTACCCGTTTCTTCATTGTTCAATTCTTTTGCTGCAAAAGTAGCCTGCCCTAAACTGCCGGGCAAGAAAACCAGGCTGACATTAGAAAGGGCCAGGACTATCATTTTTCAGTTTTTTTCCTGTCATCAGCCAACTCAGATTGTTTTTGTACTTTTGCATTGTTTTCAGAAAGAAAAAAATGAGCAACGATAATTTAGAAAATCCAAATCAAGCCACTGATCCCAAAGACCTTGTACAGCAGTTTCCCGATGCGTTAAATCTGCTGGCGCAAAACAAAACCCGAATTTCGTATCTGAAAGGGGAAACCATATTTAAACAGGGTGCATTTGCTCCTTACGTTCTTTTTGTGGTAAACGGGTTGATAAAAGTTTACCTGCAAACCGGTTACGACAAACAAATGAACATCAGTATAGCCAAAACCGGCGATTTTCTGGCATTTTCATCCATTTTTGGCGAGAACATCCATAATTATTCTGCTCAGGCGCTGAAAGACTCGGAAATTTGTATGATTGAAAAGGAAAGTCTGAAAGAAATCCTTTTGCAAAACCCGCAGTTTGCGCTGGAAATTACTTCGAAAAACTACCGCAACGAACGGCACCTGCTGGAAATCATCAAAAACCTTTCATACAAACAAATGCGCGGGAAACTGGCTTCGGGGCTCCTCTACCTTTCACAGGAAGATTTTCTGAAGGAAGACATTTTTGAATTTCTTACGCGCCAGGAACTGGCCGATTTTGCTTCCATTTCAACCGAAAGCGCCATTAAATTTCTGAAAGAATTTGAAAAAGAAGCTATCATTCGGTTAGATGGGAAAAACATCGGAATTACCAACCGGAAAAAGCTGGAAATTATTAGCAAAACCAGTTAGTTGATGATACTTCCCGATTCCATAAAAGAACAATTGCTGACAGAAGTTCAGTTTTCGGCAAGCCGTAGCGGCGGTCCCGGCGGACAAAACGTGAACAAGGTAAACACCAAAATAGAATTGCGTTTTCCGGTTCAGGAATCGGAAGTTCTGGACGAAAATCAAAAACTGCTCATCCTTTCAAAACTTAAAAACCGGATAAATAGCGAGAGTGAACTGCTGGTAACTTCCAGTGCAGAACGCTCCCAATGGAGAAACAGGGAAAAAGCCATACAAAAATTTTTCGAACTCATTGAAATGGCACTTACCAAACCCCGAAAGCGAAAAAAAACCAGGCCCACTGCTGCATCCAGGCTAAAAAGGCTTGAGAACAAAAAACAATTGGGCCAGAAAAAGCAACTGAGAAAACCGCCCGACTTTTAAAATTGGATTTTTCATTTGAAAATGGTTTCTTTGTGGCAAACAGGGATACTTTCAGCTTATGAGGCGATTTTTACATGTGTGCCGGTTAATGATAATCAGGACAGTCGATTTTTTCTATTTTCCTTTTCTGCGGTTTATTCCCCATGAGGTTTTCCGATATGGTGCAACCGGCGGCACCAACACTGCATTCGATATCTTTTTATACTTCATTTTCTACAACTTTGTGCTCGAACGACAAATTCTCGATTTGGGCTTTGTGGCTATCAGCCCACACATTGCCGCATTTCTGCTGGTGTTTCCCATTACTTTTTGCACAGGATTCATTCTGGCCAAATACATAACCTTTACCGCTTCCGAACTAAGGGGACGCATTCAGCTGTTTCGCTATGGCCTCACGGTTTTGGGCGCCATTCTTTTAAACTATATTTTCCTGAAATTTTTTGTGGAACATACCGGTTTATATCCCACGCTTTCCAAAGCGCTTACAACCATAATTGTAGTGGCATTCAGCTATCTCATGCAACGTTATTTTTCATTTAAAACAGGCCAGGCCTTCGCATTCAAAAAAGGGTAGCCCACATTTCTTTCAGAAAAAAAAGCCAAAACATATCGGTTTCTCAGGTGTTTTAACTTTTCAGAAACAACTATTTTCTTATTTTTAGTGGCCGGAATTAAAAATGCAGCAATTTAGAAGAACATATTATCCAACTATTTTGCAGGCGGTGCACCTGCTTATTCTTTATCTGTTTATTCAAACGGTGGTCGATTTTCCACTGGCGCTGATTGATTATTACAACGATACCGAATACCTCTACCACCCCATCAAAAAAATTCTGCTGAACACTGGTTCTACCCTTTTTATTCTGATTTACGGTTTCCGTAAAACCAAAGCGCCATTGCTGAAAGTATTTCCCCTGAAATTCTTCAACCCACTGATAATCCTGCCGCTCATTGCTTTTTTTCTGGGGGCCCACAACCTTCTGGAAGAAATTAACATGCGTATTGAAAGGGTCATCCCTGCCCCACCCTGGTTTTGGGAATTGTTTGGCAAAATATTCGACAGCGATTTTGGCTGGTGGGGCGCATTCATGAAGGTAGCAGTTATTGCACCTGTGGTAGAAGAACTCATTTTCAGGGGTTTAATTTTACACGGATTGCAAAAAAACTACCGTGCAACTACAGCAGTTTTCATCTCGGCATTGTTGTTTTCGCTGTTCCACCTCAATCCCTGGCAAATGCCGGCCACCTTTGTTCTGGGACTCCTGCTGGGATGGATTATGTTGCGAACCCGCAATATACTGCTCGCCATTATCGGCCATTCGGTTAATAATTTACTGGTATTGCTTACCGTTACCTACTGGCAGCAAATAAATACCCATGCCATTTTTCTGATGGATAAAAAAGATACATTGCTGCTAAGTAGTTTTCTCGTTATGCTTTCTCTTATTCTAATCTTCTTTATGAGTACCTGGCCTGCCCGGAAAGTATTGAAAAAGGAGAAAAAACAGCGCAGCCACTAAGTTGATATAATCTCCAGGAATTATATTACGTAAAATTCTAATTCTCAACTTTTTGATATCATAATTTAAAATAGTTAACATTCATTTTGAACTTATTCTCACCAAAAATGTTTATCTTTTTGAAAAATTTAATTTAAAAACCATAAAATTTATAAAAAATGGAAGAAGAAAAAGTAATTAGTATGCCTCGCATTGGTGACCAGGCTCCCGATTTTAAAGCCAACACCACGTATGGCCCAATTCAGTTTTCAGAATTCAACAAAGGCAGCTGGGTTGTGTTTTTCTCACACCCTGCCGACTTTACCCCGGTTTGTACCACCGAAATGAGTGGATTTGCCGTTCGTCACGATGAATTCAGAGAGCTGAACACCAAGCTTATGGGTTTAAGTATCGACAGTATTCACTCACACGTTGCATGGGTGAATAACGTTAAGAAAAACACCGGCGTGTTGTTCGATTTCCCTATTGTTGAAGACATTTCAATGAATGTATCGAAACTGTACGGCATGTTGCAGCCCAACGAAAGTGAAACTGCCGCTGTTCGCGCTGTTTTCTTCATCGATCCGGAAGGAAAAATCAGGCTGATTATGTATTATCCGCTGAATGTAGGAAGAAACATGGACGAAATCATCCGGGTACTGAAGGCGCTGCAAACTTCCGACAAATACAAAGTTGCGATGCCACTTGACTGGCAGCCGGGTGACAAAGTGATTGTTCCTCCGCCAAAAACCGTTCAGGATATGGAAGAACGCGAAAAAAGCGACTACGAAATGGTTGACTTTTATCTCGCAAAAAAAAGCTTGTAATCCATTAAAAAATTGATATTGAAGAAGGTCCTGAATAAAACAGGGCCTTTTTTTATAACAGTGAATCCCTCAAATAAATAAAATACATAAGAAGTCCCAGCATGACCAGCCATCCAACCACATAGATAATCATCGATTTTTTGGCTTTTTGTTTTTCCATCCACGAACGAGGACTGATTCCTTTCACCAGGAAAACAAGGTTACTTGACAGATTTACGCACACAATATTTATGGCCAGCAGCAATCCGGCACCTGCAGCCAGGGTAAAATTTCCGCTTCCAAGCATTAATCCGAGTGTTGCGGCTGGTGGAAGCAAAGCTACTGCAACCATTACGCCAACCAAAATACTGGATAAACCTGTAATGAGCGACAAAGCAGCAGCAGCACCTGACGCCAGAGCAAGTGCAATAGAATCAAATTGAGCCTCGGTACGAATTAAAAGTTCAGGTGCTGTTAATTCCGATGGCCAGAAAATACCTAATACAGCAGAAAGAAATACAGCCAGAAAAATTCCGGCAAAGTTGGTTTGAAGCGAACGCCGTATAAGCAATAAATCACCAAGAGCCGTTCCCAAACTTAACGCCAGATTGGGACCAAGCAACGGAGCAATAACCATAGCCCCAATTACAACTGCCACATTATTGTTAAGAAGACCAATGGATGCCACAACTGTGGACAAAAAAACCAAAACCATATAATTCCAGTCGAGCATGGCATTCTTTCTAACATCCACATACAAAGATTCGCGCGCAGCAGTGGCCGATTTATCTTTCCGGTTTTTCTGGGCCTCGGTTAGCGGCAATGATGCTTCAACCGGCAAAACAACTATACGAGTTGAAGGTTGCGCCCCCAATACATTTTGCAGGGTATCGAGCAGCGATTGCAACCGTCCGTCATCAATTAACATCCTGAATTTCTGCAATCCATTTTCATCCTCCACACCCACACGGGTGTCGTACGATTTCTCTTTTTCGGCAACTGCCAGAACCGTTTTTGTGCTGCGGACGCCGGTTATAACTTCAACGTATTTCATTTTTGTGGATTTACGATTTTATTTTTACCTCTATATTACTTGATCAAATAAACGAAATATTATTTTTCGGGAACTTATTTTATCGCTATTTTTAAAGCCTTAAATCCATAAAAATTGAATCAAATGAACAAACTTATTTGTACAGCATTTCTTTTTACATTTTGTTTTGTTAATGCATTTGCCCAAACCGGGAAAGTTTTCGACAACCTCTCCATGAAAAGCGAAATCCTGAACATGGAACGAAAATATGCCATTTACCTGCCACCCGATTATGAAACTTCGGAAAGAAGTTATCCGGTGCTTTATTTGTTGCATGGAGCAGGCGACGACCAAACCGGCTGGGTTCAGTTTGGCGAAGTGTTGCACATCACCGGCAAAGCCATCAAAAATGGTACTTCCACAGCTATGATTATTGTAATGCCCGATGCTGACACCGGCCAGCGGGGCTATACCAACGACGTGAGCGGAAACTGGCGCTTCGAGGATTTCTTTTTTGAAGAATTTATGCCGTTTATCGAAGGAGAATACCGGATAAGGGCAGAAAAACGTTACCGGGCGGTTGCCGGTCTTTCCATGGGTGGCGGCGGAACTTTTTATTACGCACTGCACCGCCCCGACCTGTTTTCGGCTGCGTGCCCGTTGAGTGCGGCCACCGGACCGCTAAACCGCGACGAGGTGAAAAATTACATGCAGCGCCGTGGAATGCAGGATGCTTCGGAAGCGAAAATGAATGAATGGTACGAAAAATACAGCGTTACCGAAATGGTGAATAACCTGCCTGAAGAAGATTTAAAAGCGGTTCGGTGGTATATCGACTGCGGCGATGATGATTTTCTTTTCGAAGGAAATGCGCTGGTACATATTGCACTGAAAAAACGAAACATCCCGCATGAATACCGGGTTCGCGATGGAGCACATAACTGGACTTACTGGCGCGAATCGCTGCCCGAGGTGCTTCGTTTTGTTTCCGATGGCTTTCATCAACATTAACAAAAATATTTATTGATTTTTTGCTGAATTTTCACGATTCCATTTTGTTTGAATGACAATATGAGTTACATTTGTGGCTTTCGATCACTAAACTAAATGTAATATCAATGAAATTCGGCTTTTTCGACGACAGAAACCGCGAGTATGTAATAACTCATCCAAAAACTCCATGGCCATGGATAAATTACCTGGGGAATGACGATTTTTTCAGTCTGATATCCAACACCGGTGGAGGCTACAGTTTTTATAAAGACCCACGATTCCGGCGAATTACCCGTTTCCGGTACAACAATGTTCCCATCGACGATAACGGTAAATATTTTTATATTAACGACAACGGAACCATCTGGTCGCCCGGCTGGAAACCGGTAAAAACGGAGCTTGACCGTTACGAATGCCGGCACGGACTGGGTTATACCCAAATTACAGGCATTAAAAACAGCCTTTCTGCCGAAATTACTTATTTTGTTCCTTTAGGAGATTCCGCCGAAATTCACCGGGTAAAGCTGAAAAATCAGGGAACTGAGAAGAAAAAGTTCAGGCTGTTTTCGTTTGTGGAATGGAACCTGTGGAATGCGCTGGACGACATGACCAATTTCCAGCGGAATTACAACATTGGCGAAGTGGAGATTGAAAATTCAACCATTTACCATAAAACCGAATACCGCGAACGACGCAACCACTATGCCTTCTACTCGGCAAACCGGAAAATGGACGGTTTTGATACCGACCGCGAATCGTTTGCGGGCCTTTACAATTCATATTCCGACCCGGACGTTGTACGCCAGGGAAAACCCAAAAATTCGGTGGCGCATGGCTGGTCGCCCATTGCATCGCATTATTTTGAAATGGAATTGAATGCAGGCGAAGAAACCGAACTGATTTTTGTATTGGGTTACATTGAAAATAAAGAAGTAGAAAAATGGGAGTCGAAAAAAGTCATCAATAAAACCAAAGCCAAAGCGCTGATTCAGAAATTTTCTGTTTCTGATACCGTAGAAGCAGAACTACAAAAACTAAAGGACTACTGGACAGGTCTGTTGTCGAACTACCAGGTAAAAAGCCACGACGAACGACTCGACCGCATGGTAAACATCTGGAACCAGTACCAGAACATGGTCACGTTTAACATGTCGCGGTCAGCTTCCTATTTCGAATCGGGCATTGGGCGTGGCATGGGCTTTCGCGATTCCAACCAGGATTTGATTGGTTTTGTACACCTTATTCCTGAAAAAGCACGCGAACGTATTCTCGATCTGGCTGCCACCCAACTGGAAGACGGCGGCGCCTGGCATCAATACCAGCCCCTCACAAAAAAAGGCAATGCCGATATTGGCGGCAATTTCAACGATGATCCGCTTTGGCTGATTCTTTCCACAACGCAGTACATCAAAGAAACAGGTGATTTTTCCATTCTGGATGAAATGGTTCCTTACAACAACGACGAAACCAATGCACAACCCCTGCTCGACCACCTGAACCGGTCGTTTTTGCATACAGTAAATAATTTAGGACCTCATGGCCTGCCGCTCATTGGCCGGGCCGACTGGAACGACTGCCTCAACCTGAACTGCTTTTCAACCAATCCCGACGAATCGTTTCAAACCACTGAAAACCAATCGGGAGGAGTGGCCGAATCGGTAATGATTGCAGGCATGTTTGTGCTATATGGGAACGATTACGCAGATTTGTTAAACCGCCTGGGAAAAACCGGTGAAGCAGGTGCAGTTTTGGCCGAAGTGGAAAAGATGAATGATGCTATTGCCAGTTACGGCTGGGATGGCGAATGGTTCCTCCGGGCGTATGATTTCTTTGGGAAAAAGATAGGAAGCAACGAATGTGAGGAAGGTAAAATATTCATCGAATCGAACGGTTTCTGTACCATGGCAGCCATTGGCAAAGAAAAAGGCTGGCCGCAGCAGGCACTCGATTCGGTAAAAAAACACCTCGATTGTGAATACGGAATTGTGCTGAATAATCCCGCCTATACCGGTTATGATTTGAGTAAAGGTGAAATTACCAGCTACCCGGAAGGTTACAAGGAAAATGCAGGTATTTTTTGCCACAACAATCCGTGGATTATGATTGGCGAAACCACTGCCGGAAACGGCGACCGAGCGTTTGAGTACTACAGTAAAATTTGTCCGTCGTATCTGGAAGAAATAAGCGACTTGCACCGCACCGAACCTTATGTGTATGCCCAAATGATTGCCGGCAAAGACGCCTGGAAACCCGGCGAGGCCAAAAACTCGTGGCTCACAGGAACTGCCGCCTGGAACTTTTTTGCCATTTCGCAGCATATCCTTGGCATTCAGCCCGATTATAACGGTCTGATTGTCAATCCCTGCATCCCAAAAAGCTGGAATGGTTTTTCTGTTCAGCGCAAATTCAGGGGTACGGAATACCGGATAGACGTTTCAAACCCGAATCATGTTTCAAAAGGGGTAAAAGAATTATGGGTTGACGGAGAAAGGATGGAAGACAACAGAGTAGCTGTTCAGGAAAAGGCCGTTTGCAAGGTGAAAGTAGTCATGGGATAAAATAACCCTGCAATTCCAGAAATGAGCAGGAGAAATTGCTTCAGCAGTTTTTAGTAAAACTTTTGAATGCGCGGTTACATCCCGATAGCTATCGCCATCCGATTAACACCGATACAAAATAATTCCTCGGATTTCCGGGATAGTAGTATCTGGGTTGTGCAGTGCCAAATGCCAGGGCATTTACGGCCAACATAGAAGCGTAATGCACATCGAAAATATTCTGGACACCGGCTTTTATTTCAATGTTCAGTGCGTTGGTTTGTCCACTGTATTTTACTTCCAGATTGGTAGGCCCGTAAGGATCGGTGAAATCTGTATTGGCATCATTCACCGGCATTTTTCCGGTAAAGCGGTACCAGGACCTGAATCCGATGTTCTTTGACGGTTGAAAATCACCTGCCAGCAACCAGGTGGTTCTCGTGGTTCCGGGGAGCAGGTTTCCTGAATAATCGTTGTCGCCATCTACAAAATTCTGAAAGTGGTAGTTTGCCAGTGTTGCATTTCCATTTACCTTAAGCGACGGGTATGAACCGGGATTCAACACCGCCCACCTCAATTCAGCTTCCAGTCCGGGATGCAGCGATTTTCCGGCATTTACTCCCACGTAGGCATCTTCCCCGGTGCGGCGTGCCACCAACAGGTTTTTAATGTAAATCCGGTAATAACTCACAGTTGCCCTGAGGCGGTTGTTCCAGTCGGCCCGCATTCCTGCCTCCAGGTTCCAGCCGCTTTCAGGTTTGATATCGGGATTGATTTGCCCCTCCGGCAAAAGGGTTTCTTCAAATGATGGCGTGGAAAATCCGTGACTGGCGTTTCCAAAGATGGAAAAACCCCTGGAAACAAGATAATTGAATCCAATGCGCGGCGAAATTACCGGTTGGTATGAACGTTTTCCCGATTTATCGCCATCTGCCGGAAAATTATCTGTATAATCGAAACGCGTCAGGTTGCCGTTTATTCCGGCTGAAAGGAAGATTTTTTCCTGAAAGTTCGATTCCATTTGAATGAACAGGTTTTCGTACGAACGTTTTTCATTGTTGTCTGAAAGCACTTCCTCCGGATTGTCGTTCGACCATGTGGACCAATTGTAATTTTCCCGGAAAAATTCGAGCCCCGAGGTGAAAGTAATTTTAGCCAATTCACCATCTATTGTCCTTTGGTAGTAGCCGCGCCAGCCCAAATAATGTGAATTTTCCAACAATAAATTGAAGGGGCGCGGTTCGTCGGCATCGCGGAAACTCCCGAAGGCAGCCAGTGAAATTTTACTGAACTGTGTTGGTAAAATATTCATGGAAAGGCCAATCTGTCCTTTGGTGTAGGCTTCGTAACCCTGAATTCCTTTCCAGTTGGCCGCTGCTTTTTCGGGACTTTCGAGAAAGGTGTTCAGATCGATGGAACTGGGTATAAAACCCTTCATTTTGGTGAGTTTAACCAGCGCTTCCAGGTTCACTTGTTCTGAAACCGCATATCCGGAGTGGAGAGTAAGGTTTGCCCTGTTGGTAGTATTGTTTTCCCTGAATCCCTGGCTGTTCAAAACAGAGCCCAGCGCAAAAATGTCGAGTTTGTTTTGTTTAATTCCAGCCATCAGCGTGTTTTTATATGTATTGAATGATGCGATGGTCGTTTGATACCGGACAAAATCGCTACGCACACTTTTCGGGTGAAATAAAATGGTACCTCCCAATCCGGCGCCATATAAACTGGATGATGGGCCCTTAATCACTTCAATCCGCTGAATGGAGGAATTCTCAAGATCTTCCAGAACAGTTTCGCCATCCCCGCCGGTGAGCGGAATTTCCCCGAAATAGGCTTTTATTTTATTGGTGGCATAAGGTGTGCGCGACCCAATGCCGCGAATGGTAAGCCGGTTTGTACTGATTGTTCCGTGGTGCATTAAAACCCCCGGAATTTGGTTCAACGCTTCAACAGGTGTCAGTGCATCTCCGGTTTCCAACTGAATGGGTGTAATTAAATTGATGGGCGCTGGTGTGTTAAACAGGTTGTAGGGTGTGCGAAAGGCAGTAATCGTTACCTCGTCGATTTCCCCCGAAAGAGCTGTGGTATCCCGTATTCCATGTCTTACCGAATCAACCGGAACACTGTTCTGTCCATTGCCTGAAAAGGAAAAAGCAATTCCGAAAATTATTAAAATCACCAGGTTGAAAACAGGAATCTTCATGCGCATAAAACGTATTAAAAGTTGGTTGAATTTACTTTTTTGTTATTTTAACAGCTTATAACGTAAATATAATACAATGCATAAACTTACCGTTTTGTTCGCACTCTTTTTTGCTTTTCAGGTTTCAGCACAGCAACATCCTGATCCGGTGACGCTTGAGCCGGGTGCAAAAGCCATCGATTTTAACCTGAAGGGCGTTGACGGGAAAATGTACTCGCTCAGTTCTTTTAAGGATGCAAAAATTCTGATACTTGTTTTCAGTGCACCCCATTGCCCCACAGCACAGGCGTACGAAGACCGGCTCATTGCTATTCAGAACGATTACAGAAGCAAGGGTGTTCAACTGGTAAAAGTGAATCCGAACGATCCCCAAGCGGTGTGCCTGGAGGAGATGGGCTATTCCGATCTGGGCGATTCGTTTGAAGATATGGTCATCAGGGCCAATGACAAAGGCTACAATTTTCCGTTTTTGTATGACGGAGATACCGAAGAAATATCCATTGCCTACGGACCGGTTGCCACACCACACGCTTATGTTTTTGATGAAAACCGCATTTTGCGTTATGTGGGACGGATAGACGATAATGAAAAAATTGGTGCGGCAAAACAGCACGATTTGCGGAACGCCATTGAGGCTGTTCTGGCAGGAAAGGAGCCGCCGGTTACCCAAACCAAAGTGTTTGGTTGTTCGGTTAAATGGAAATGGAAAGGCGAATGGCGGAAAAAACTAGACACCGACTGGGCCAAAAAGGAAGTTCCGCTGGAAAATCTTTCGATTGAGGGTTTGAAAAAGCTGGTAAAAAACGATTCGGAAAAGTTAAGGCTAATTAATGTGTGGGCCACCTGGTGCGGGCCATGCATTGCCGAATTCGACGAATTGGTGGACACTTACCGGATGTACATGGGCCGCGATTTTGAAATGTACACCATCAGTACCGACAGGTTAAATATCAGAGAAAAAGTGCTTGATTTTTTACAGAAAAAGGAATCTGCTATCGATAACAATTATATTTTCGATTCGGAAAACCGGTACGATTTAATTGAAAACCTTGATCCCAAATGGCAGGGTGAAATTCCATACACCATCATTGTTGAACCCGGCGGCAAAATTGTTTACCGCAGTTCTGGTGGTTTGAAATTCCACGAATTACGAAAAACCATTGTAGAACACCCCATGATTGGACGGTATTTTTGATCATTTAAATAAACAGACCTATGAAATTTAAAAATTTACTTCTCCTCCTGACAATTCTAATTGCAAACTCCTGTTCTCAACAGAAAAAAGTTCCAAACTGGCCCGAATCTACACAGGAATCGAAACCCTGGTCCCGCTGGTGGTGGCCGGGCAACGCGGTTGACAAGGAAAACATCAGTCGTGAATTGCAGGAGATGGCCGGTGCCGGTATTGGCGGGGTGGAAATTACATCCATTTATGGTGTACAGGGAGAGGAAGACAGGTTTATTGAATACCTGTCTCCCGAATTTTCGGAAATGCTGAAGTTTACAATTGAAGAAGCGCACAAGCTGGAAATGGGTGTTGACCTGCCGCCGGGAAGCGGTTGGCGTTGCGGCGGTCCGTTTGTTCCCGAAGAAAAAGGATTGTGGTCGTTAAAAATACACACCGTTAACCTGGATGCGGGGGAAACATGGACACAGCCCACTGAAATTGAAAATGCAGCAGCTTTGTCGTTTGTGGGCGAAGATGAAAAAGTAACCGTTTTGAAACAGGGAGAATCTTTTACAGCCCCCTCTGCCGGGAAAATTTACGTGGCTGAAAGGGTGAAAAATAACGACAGGGTAAAGCGGGCTTCCGACGGTGGAAAAGGCTGGGCTATTGATACGTTCAATAAACAAATAACAGAGTGGTATTTCGAAGAATTTTGGAATAGGCTGGGAATCGACAACGGGTTGCTCCGCTGTTTTTTTCACGATTCGTTTGAATACACCGGAGATTTTACCACCCAGTTTACCGTAGAATTTAAAAAACGGCGCGGGTACGATTTGGCTGAAAAGCTGCACTTGCTGGCAGAAGATGTAGCGGATGAAGAAATTGTTGAGCGAGTAAAATCCGACTACCGGGAAACGTTGTCGGATCTAGTGCTGGAGTCTTTCATTCAACCCATGACGCGTTGGGCCAACCGGCGGGGAAGTATGAACCGCAACCAGGCGCACGGTTCGCCGGGAAATATGCTCGATCTGTACGCTGCCTGCGACATTCCCGAAACGGAAATTTTCGGAATGGTGGAGCCGGGAAGTGTGGATATTCTTGTGAATAAATTTGCTTCGTCGGCTGCACATGTAACCGGGCAAAAGCTGGTTTCTTCTGAAAGTTTTACCTGGCTTGATGAACACTGGATGGTTACTCCAGCGGATATGATACGTGCCACCAACCGTTTTTTTCTTGGGGGCGTCAACCACATGTTTTTTCACGGAACCTGCTATTCGCCTGAAGATGCTGAATGGCCGGGCTGGCTGTTTTATGCTTCAACGCAGGTGAACAACCGCAATTCGCTGTGGCGAGAGATGCCGGCACTTTTCAAATATATTGAACGTTCGCAAACTATTTTGCAACAATGCTCTCCGCAAAACGACCTCCTGGTTTACTGGCCTTACTACGATGTAATAGCAAGTGAGGGACGCCTTTTTAACAACCTGAATATTGACGCGGGAGACAAAGCTTCCTGGTACAGCGATTTTCCTCTGGCTGAATTTTCAAAACAGTTGATGAAATTCGGATACAATTTCGATTATATTTCGGACAAACAACTGTTAAATTGCCGAACGGTCAATGGTGAAATTGTTACCGAAGGAAATGCCCGGTATAAAGCCATTTTGCTTCCGGAAACAAAATTTATTCCGGCGGAATCCATGAAAAAGCTGGTAGATTTTATGGCCGAAGGAGGTAAGGTTTATTTCGAAAAACACCTGCCGGAAAGTGTTCCCGGGATGTTCAATCTGCAAATAAGGGAAAATCAGTTGAAAGAACTGAAATCTTCTGTCAATGAGGAAAACCATGTGGGAGACGTTTTTGAACTGCTAAATAATGCCGGAATTTCTGCGGAAAAGTCCCTTTCAGAAAAGGGTTTTCAATACCTGAAAATGAATCGGAATGACGAAGGCTGGTACATGATTTTTAATATGGGAACAGAACCGCTGGATGAGTGGGTTGAACTGAATACCAAAGCGAAGTCATATCTTTTCTATTTTCCTGAAACCGGAGAAATTGCAATGGCTGAAAATCAGGGAAATTCTGTGCGCATTCAACTGGAGCCTGAAAGAGCGGTTTTTATTCGCGGCACAAATAAGAAAACGGACGCAGCTGATTTTATTTATTTCAAACCGGATACGGAAGCGCAGGAAATTGACGGAATATGGAAAATCAGCTTTGTGGAAGGCGGACCGGTTTTACCGGGCGATATATCAACCGACAAATTGGTATCGTGGACAGAACTGGGTGATGAAGAAACCGCGCGGTTTGCCGGAACAGCCCGTTATTCCGTTGAATTTGAATGGGAAAATGAAAGTTCTTCAGGCTGGCTCAATCTCGGTCAGGTGAAGGATTGTGCCCGGGTGAAACTAAATGGAAAAGATTTTGGTACTCTGCTGGGGCCTACCTTCAAAATAAAAGTTGATAATCTTAACCCAGGCAAAAATCTGCTGGAGGTAGAAGTAACCAACGTAGCAGCTAATCGTGTCCGAGATTTGGATATTCGCGGGGTGAACTGGAAAAAGTTTCACGACATAAATTTTGTGAACATCGATTACCGTCCTTTCGATGCTTCGGAGTGGGCGGTAAAGGAAGCCGGGTTATTGGGGAAAGTTGAAATTCTTCCGCTTTAGCTTTACCGAAGATTTTCTAATAACCAATTCAGTAGGTAAAACAACACGTTCAGAAGTAGAACTTCCTGCTTCTGTACACTTAAAAAAAAGCCGGGCAGCTTCCTGTCCCATTTGAAAAGTAGGATGGGTAACAGATGTTAACGTGGGATCGACCACGGTAGAATGAAACTCGTCGGTGAATCCAACCAAAGCAATGTCGTCAGGTATTTTCAATCCGTGCTTTTTTATCTCCTTCATGGCGGCAAATGCGATTGTATCATTAATTCCAAAAATGGCATCGGGTTTTTCCGGCAGGCTTAAAAGTTTCCGGGTGGCAAGGGTCGCTTCATTCGCGCCTAAATTACATTCAACCAGTAATTCGGGATAAAATTCAATATCATTTTCGCGTAATCCTTCCAAATATCCCTCTTTTCTGTTCTTAGAAATGTTAAGGTGTTCAGGTCCTGAGATATACGCAATTCGCGAACGGCCATTTTCTTTGAAATGACGAATAATGCTTTTTACCGCTTCGTGACCATTGACAGTAACTGTCGGAACGTTTAACGCTTCACACACACGGTCGAAAAAAACGAGCGGTATTTCATTTTTTATCATTCGTTCAAAATGAGTGAATTTTTTTGTTTCCTGACTAAGGCAGACTATCAAACCTTCAACACGCGTTTTTAAAAGGTTTTCAACTGACTCAACCTCTTTGGCGTAAGACTCTGCCGATGAAGAAATAACAATGAAGTAACCATTTTCTTCTGCAACCGATTCAATCCCTGAAATAATGGAAGCGAAAAAATGGGTTACAATATCGGGGACGATCACTCCAATCATTTTGGTTTGCTGACGCAGCAATCCCATGGCCAGCGGATTGGGAACATAATTCCGTTCATGTGCCAGTTGCTGAATCTTTTGAGTCAGTTCGGTGCTAATGTCCGGATGGTTTTTCAAAGCCCGTGAAACCGTGGAAATGGAAACCCCCAGTTCTTCAGCCAAATCTTTTAGTGAAATGTGTCGCTTGCCCATCCTGAATATCTTATGAATGCAAATGTAATATTTACCTGCTTATTTTTGCGAATAGTAAATCGCATTCGCAGGAGTTAAATTAAAAACAATATTGTTTAGGTCGCGGTTGAAAACCCCATCCTCCAAAAGGCGAACACGTCACCCAAAATATGTTTAGCAACATATTTTTCAAGCCGCAAAGCTTTGCGGTAAAAAGAAAAAAATCAGGTGGTTGTGCCTTATCAAAAAGTTCTTGTATTTTGGACTAATAATAATTTTTTCAGGTTGAAGAAACCTCATTTTTTGTTCATTTTAAATTGAAATCTATGAAAAGTCTGATTCGTTTATTTTTGTTTGTAATTCCAGTTACAATAGTATTTTCTGCTACACAATCTTTTGCACAGGTAGTTGAAGACTTCGAGCCGTCTCCTGTAAATCAGCCTGGCAAAGAGTACCCGCAGGTAAATTCCGAAGGCCGTGTCCGCGTTCAAATTTCTGCACCGGAGGCGAAGCTGGTGCAACTCGATATCAGCGCGGTAAAATACGATTTAACCAAAGATGAAAATGGCGTTTGGACCGGCGAGTCGGCACCCCAGGATGAGGGTTTTCATTACTACCAGCTTTGGATTGACGGCGCAGCAGTTCCGGATCCCGGCAGTTTGTACTTCTATGGCGCCAGTCGTTGGGGAAGCGGCATTGAAGTGCCGGCTCACGATCAGGATTTTTATGCGCTGAAAAATGTTCCGCACGGACAGGTGCGCGAGCATATTTATTATTCGGAAACCACCGAGGCCATGCGCCGTTGCTTCGTTTATACTCCGCCCGGCTACGATAAAAATATGAACAAATGTTTCCCCGTTCTTTACCTTCAGCATGGTGGAGGCGAAGACGAAACCGGCTGGTCAAATCAGGGACGTGCCAATCTCATTATGGATAACCTCATTGCCGAAAACAAAGCCAAACCGTTCATAATTGTAATGGACAACGGCACCTGGACCATGAGCGGCCCGCGGCGAAGGGATGGCGACACCTGGCCGCCAAAAGGGTGGGCTGACGGATTTATGAAAACGCTTCTGAATGATATAATTCCAATGATTGATACCAACTACCGCACATTGGCCGATCGGGATAACAGAGCAATGGCAGGTTTATCGATGGGAGGAATGCAAACGCGTATAATCACCCTTGCCCATCCGGATGTTTTCTCCTATACAGGCGTGTTCAGTGGTGGTAGCATAAGTGTTGATGATGTAGAAAATGCTCCTGGTTTTAAGGATAACATGAAACTTGTATTTGTAAGTTACGGAAGCCGGGAACTTGAAAGCGGAAGGTATAATATGGGTGGCAATCCGAAAGAAAATACCGAAAAACTGAAAGAACTTGGAATGAACACGCATTTCTATGTATCTCAGGAAACGGCCCATGAGTGGCAGAGTTGGAGAAGGTCTTTGTATCAGTTTGCACAGTTACTTTTTAAATAAAATGCATTATGAAGAATATTTTAATTTGCCTTACAGTTGTATTATTTTCCGGCATAGGTATTTCGGAATCACTGTCCGCACAGGAACAAGTTACCGGAAAAACATCTCACAGAGTTGTTGAAGACGGTGGAACAGGCGCATACCCTGCGATTATGTACACCGACAATTCTTTGTCAACGCATACCATATTCCGGCCTGAAGATCTGAGCGTTTTTGGGAAGAAAAACAAGTTGCCAGTTATCGCCTGGGGAAACGGAGCATGTGCCAACTCCCCCTGGGAGCATGTCAACTTTTTGTCGGAAGTGGCATCGCACGGGTTTTTAGTGATTGCAATTGGTCCCATGCCACAGGAAGGAGAACGGGGCAACGGAAGATCAACCTCTTCGCAGTTGTTAGACGCCATCGACTGGGCAATTGCCCAAAACAGCGATAAGCCAGGCGTGTTTTACAAAAAAATTGATGTTGGGAATATAGCCGTTAGCGGTATGTCCTGCGGAGGACTGCAAACGCTTGAGGTAGCACCCGACCCACGCATCACCACCGCTGTGGTTTGTAACAGTGGTATATTGAAAAATCCGCGAAGCGGAATGCCGGGTATGCCCAACTTAACCAAAGAGCAGCTGGATAAACTTCATACACCAACACTTTATTTACTTGGAGGAGAATCAGATATAGCTTACGAGAATGGAATGGACGACTTTAACCGAATCAACCATGTACCGGTATTTGTGGCAAATATGGACGTTGGTCACGGCGGCACCTATGGTCAGCCCCACGGCGGTGAGTTTGCCAACGTGGCAACTGCCTGGTATAAATGGCAGTTAAAAGGTGATAAAGAAGCGGGAAAATTGTTCACAGGAAATCCATGTCAGCTTTCAGAATCAACTATTTGGACAGTTGAAAAGAAAAATCTGCCTTAGTTTTATTGAAACGAAATAATGATATTAAATAATTGAAAATCAGAATGAACATGAAATTTCAAATAACAAACAGAATTGCTGTCTTGCTGGTACTTTTTTCACTGGCACCACTATTCGGATTGGCACAAAACCCCATAATCCAGACTTATTTCACGGCCGACCCTGCACCAATGGTTCACAACGGTACGGTTTATCTTGATACCACACACGATGAAGATGAAACGGTCGATAATTTTTTCACCATGTACAACTGGCGCTGCTATTCAACCACCGACATGGTAAACTGGACCGACCACGGCGCAGTGGCTTCGCTCAATGATTTTGCCTGGAGCAATAAAACCAACGGAGCCTGGGCGCCGCAATGCATTGAACGAAACGGAAAATTTTATCTGTACTGCCCCATTCACGGCGATGGAATCGGGGTTCTGGTTTCCGATTCGCCAACCGGCCCGTTTCGCGACCCATTGGGACATCGGTTAATTGTTGACAGTGAAAATATCTGGCACGATATCGATCCTACAGTATTTATCGACGATGACGGGCAGGCATACCTGTATTGGGGGAACCCTGCACTTTACTACATTAAGCTGAATGAGGACATGATTTCCTATGATAAAAGCATTGGCAATAACGGAATCGTGGCGGTGGAAATGACCAAGGCATCATTTGGCAAAAATGCAGGCAGGGATGAGCAACATATTACGAATTACACAGAAGGGCCCTGGATTTACAAACGCAACAATCTCTACTACATGGTGTATGCGGCGGCCGGAATTCCTGAATACATTGCATATTCAACGGCTCCTTCCGCTGCCGGCCCATGGACGCATCAGGATTTTATCATGGAAAGGGCCGATCATCTGGCTTTTACCAACCACCCGGGAATTATCGAATTCAAAGGCAATTCGTACTTCTTTTACCACACTCAGGAATTGTCAGGTGGCGAAGGCTTTAAACGTTCGGTGAGTGTGGAGCAATTCAGCTATAATCCCGATGGAACAATTCCTTTAATTAAGCCCACCAAGGATGGCGTAAAAGAAAGTGTTTCGAACCTGAATCCTTATGAAAAAGTGGAAGCCGAAACCATCGCCTGGTCAGAAGGAGTGAAAACGAAAGTCAACAGCGAAACCGGAGTTTTTGTAACCCAAATCAATAACGGAGATTTCATAAAAGTGAAAAGCGTTGATTTTGGTGCAGGTGCGAAAAAATTCGAAGCAAGTGTTGCTTCAGTTTCAAAAGGTAGTCAAATCGAGGTGCGCCTCAACGATGTTGGTGGTGAATTGCTTGGCACATGTAAAGTGAAAAACACCGGCGGCTGGCAGAACTGGAAAACAGCATCATGCAAGTTGAAAAAAGTGGAAGGGGTTCACGATATCTGTTTCGTGTTTAAAGGAGACTATGGGCAGTTATTCAACTTCGACTGGTGGAAATTCAAGAAATAAAATACAACAATGAAGCGAATTAAATTTATCCTGAATTGTAGTTTTCTCTTTTTGATTGTATTACAGGCTGTCCATGTAAAAGCCTGGGAAGGAATGCCAACTCCTCCATTGCACGTTGAAGGCAACCAGCTGAAAGATCCTACCGGTAAAAGTGTCTTGCTCCACGGTTGGATGCAACCCACCGAAACCTGGTTTAACGGAGGCGGATATCGTTACAGTAACCCGACCGACTGGACAAATCCGGATAATGTGGCAGGCTTGTTGAATTTTCTGAAAGATGCAGCAACCGTTTTGAGCGATACCAATCCAAAATATGGACAAAACCATGGTTGGTATGCCAGTTTTGTACGGTTAAACACCGACCATATAGGTGGTTGGACTCATGCGTCAGGATTAGTCGATACGGTGCAGTTTGATGGATGGATCAACAACTTTCTTGTACCTTATATTGATCATCTCAGGTCGCGGGGTCTTTATCTTGTACTTAGTGCCGTAGGTCCGATCAACACTCCTGATAATGGTAGCCATAATGCAGGTAAAGTAGAACAGCAACGCCTGATTACCTTTTGGCGGACTATTGCCAATGCTCCCGGTATCAGGAATGCCGATAATGTAATGTTCGAACTCATGAACGAGCCGGTCGCAATCGAAACCAGTTTTGGTGCCAACGACTGGGGGCATGGACAGCCAAAATACTGGAAAGCTTTCAGGGATTGGATGCAACCCGTGATTTATACTATCCGTAATGCGGGTGCAAACAATGTGATTTGGGTACCTACTTTGGGCTGGCAGGGCGAACCTCATGGCTGGGCCCAATATCCGTTTTCCGGTTCTAATATTGGTGTTGCTGCCCATTATTACCCGGCCTATGGTGGCGTTCATAACAATACCTGGGCGGTACAAAATCTTTGGAACAACAATTACAAACCGGCAGCCGACAGGTGGCCCATGATTATTACCGAAATGATGTGGTTTCCGGGAGGAACCGGGTACGACAACCTGTTTAACGGAACCACGGCTGGCTTCGGAAATGCTGTCAGAAAGGCTATGGCCGATCAGGGTAATGTTTCATACCTCGTCGGCTTCTTGTCCGATCTTCTTGTCGATCTCAGACAAACGATCCCCGAAGATTGCACACTTGGTTCGCACGAGGGGGCACAATCTTACTTTACCTGGTTGCCCGAATATACATGGGCTGCCCCCGACGATGGTACACCAAAATTTAGAAACGCATTTGTTAATGATGATAATTCAAACCAGATTATTTTAAGTGTTAACCATGCTATCAAATATGCTGAAAATTTCGAAGGCTTTTCTGTGAAAATCGACAATCAGGATGTTGAAATAGAAAACGTTGAATTGGGCGACACTGCAACACTTTTGGTAGTCACATTGAACAACGATATTGTGAGTAGCAATGAAATTTCCCTGTCCTATAATGATGGTAATGTCACGTCAATTTATGATAAAAACCTGGTTGATTTCAACAATGCAATGGTTTATAATTTATTGAAAGGGGCAGCTCCCGTCTTAACAAAACTTGAAACAAATGAAAATGGCGAAACACTTATTGCAACATTTAGCAAGAAAATGTTATCCGCTTCTGATTTATCAACTTTAACGTTGAGTACAAATTTTGACGGGGGCAAAAATATCCCAATTATCGAAAGCCATGTGAGTGATATGGATTCTACCCGATTGCATTTTCTGCTTGAAGAACAGGTTTATGCCGATTATGATCTCCTGCTTTCCTATTCCGGGAATAAAATTGTTTCATCGGACAGTAGCTACCTGGAAGCATTTTCTGATATCCCGGTTAGAAACAATGCTCAGGGATTACCCGTAACAATTGATTCCGGAGTATTGAGACCCGATGGTATATCGGTTGTATTGGAGTTTTCAAAAAACCTGGGTATCGCTGTCGGACAAGCCGCACGTTTTAGCCTGAATGTAAATGGGGTAAAGGTTTCGATAAAAGATTTTTATATTTCTGAGAACACCGTACGGTTTACCGCAGTAAACTCTATCTATCATGGCGATATTATTACCGTGAGTTATTCTCCGGGCAATATAACAGCAACAGACAAAGGGGTTTTGGGGGCTTTTAATGAATTTCCGGTTACAAACCTGATGGAGGAGCCAGAATGGTTGTTGGTAAGCAGCAGGATTGAGGCAGAAAATTACTATTTACAATCAGGAACCCAAACTGAGAACACCGCTGATGTGGGTGGAGGATTGAACGTAGGTTATATTGACAATGGAGACTGGTTGCTGTATGCCATAGATAATAATACACAAGCGACAGAATTTAAAATTACTTACCGGATTGCTTCTCCAAATAATGGTGGCAGTTTTAACATTCTTGTAAATGATAAAATAGTTGACCAGATTGATGTTCCCAATACAGGCAGTTGGCAGGTTTGGCAATCGGTTGTAAGTAACATTACCCTTGAGCCGGGGAAGCAATACTTAAAACTCTATGTGGTAAACGGAGGTTTCAATATTAATTATGTTGATATTAAGCAGATTGAAACAAGCGTTGAAAATGTCAGTAATATCATGTTAGATATATTTCCCAACCCGGCCTCAGATAGAATAATAATTAGATCCACAGACTTTCAATACAACAATATTGAAATACTTGATGCTATGGGTAGGCTTGTTCTGAGCAAATCAGTTGTTTGTGAACCCGAATTAAATTTGCCGGTGAACCTGGAAAATGGTATATATATATTAAAGATCAGCAATGAGGAGGTATTTAGGTTAAAAAAAATAATTATAAGAAATGAATAGAAAGGTATATCAAAGTTTCCTGATTATTTGCGTGTTGGTAATCTTCTCATGCAAACAAAGATCGCAACAAGTAGAAACAAGATTTGAAGAAAGCTGGGAATCCCTCGCTACTATTGATAGGGAACCGGAGTGGTTTAAAGATGCGAAGTTTGGCATTTACTTTCATTGGGGGCTTTACAGTGTACCGGCTTTTGATAATGAATGGTATCCCCGGTGGATGTATGTTCCGGGAAGAAAAGACTGGGGAGGTGCAGTCTTTGAACATCACAAAAATACGTATGGTCCTGTAAGTGAATTCAACTATCATGATTTTATTCCAATGTTTACCGCAGAACATTTTGATGCGGAAGAATGGGCCGGTTTATTTGAGAAGTCAGGAGCACGGTTCGCCGGCCTGGTAGCACAACACCACGACGGTTTTGCCATGTGGGGCAGCAAAGTGAACCCATGGAATGTAAAAGATATGGGCCCCGGAAAGGATATTCTGGGAGAATTGTATGCAGAACTTAAAAAGCGCGATATGCAAACCATAGCCACCTTCCACCATGCGAGGCTTCTTCAGCGCTATGCTACCGACACAGCTGCTTGGGCTAAAAATACACCCGACCCCTGCTGGAACAGTCATTTTCCTTATCACCCCGATTATATCACATCTACTACCGACCCAAAACTCAGGTTGCTTTACGGGAATATACCCGAAGATGAATTCCTCGATTATTGGTTAAACCAGGTAAAGGAAGTGGTTGATAACTATGCACCGGACATGATCTGGTTTGATTCATGGCTCGACGAAATACCCGAAAACTACCGTCAGAAAATGGTTGCTCACCATTTTAATACTGCCGTTTCACGGGAACAAAAACCGATTGTAAACTACAAACAGGAAGACCTCCCTGCAAATGTAGGCATACTGGATATGGAGCAAGGTGGAAAAACGGAACTCTCCGACGATTATTGGCTGACGGATATTACCATAAGTTATGGTAGCTGGTGTTACACCGAGGGGCAAACTTATAAAAATCCTTCACTTGTAATAAGGAATATGATTGATGTGTGGAGTAAAAGAGGGGTTGTTTTGCTGAATATTTCCCCCAGGGCAGATGGTATCATCCCCGACGAGCAGAAAGAGGTATTGGCTGCCATTGGTCGATGGATTGAAAAACACCAGGAAGCCGTTTATGAAACCCGCGCATATAGTTCCTTTGGTTATGGCAGGGCCGAGTTTGAAGCAAGCATATTTGGCGGACAAACAGCAACGATGGATTATAACCACAAAGACATTCGTTTTGCCGTTTCAAAAGACCAAAAGAACCTGTATGTGTATTCATTGGGCCTTCCTGAGCCAAACGCGGCTTTTAAAATCCATCAGGTGGTTGAACCGGATATCAAACGGGTTTCGGTTGTGGGCAGCGGTGCAGAATTGAAATGGTCGAAAACAAGTGATGTTTTAACCATTACAACCCCGGATGCTTCAGAGATGGATGATCTGGCTACTGTGTTCAACGTGGAATTTGAGTAGTGAAAGGATTGATATGGCTTTTTATGTTCTGCAACATAAAATTTTGCCGCAAAGCTTTGCGAAAACCTTTGCGGCAAAATTCAGACATACAGCAGCTTGCAGAGCATCAAAAGATGGTGCATCTTTGTATGAATAGTAAAAAATTAAAAAAATGAAAAAACGAATTGTAGTAGCAGGAGCCGGTGGTTTTATAGGCGGTCACCTGGCGCGCAAACTGGCTGACATGGGTCATCATGTACGTGCGGTTGATAAAAAACCGTTAACCGAATGGTATCAGGTTCATGACGATGTGGACAACCTTGTACTCGATCTCAATCTGAAAGAGAATTGTTACACGGCTTTAAACGGGTTTAATGAGGTGTTCAACCTGGCAGCCGATATGGGCGGTATGGGATTCATAGAAACCCACAAAGCCGATTGCATGCTCAGCGTGCTCATCAACACGCATTTACTGATGGCTTCCCGCGATTTGGGAATCACCCGCTTCTTTTATGCCTCATCGGCTTGTGTGTACAATGCAACAAAACAGACCGACCCGAACAATCCGGGACTGAAAGAAGAAGACGCTTACCCGGCAATGGCTGAAGATGGCTACGGATGGGAAAAACTTTTCTCAGAAAGAATGTGCCGCCACTTTACGGAAGATTACGGAATTGTTACCCGTGTGGCCCGATTTCATAATGTATTCGGGCCTTTCGGAACTTATGACGGTGGCCGCGAAAAAGCGCCTGCCGCTATGTGCCGAAAGGTTATTGAAGCCGAATTGTATGGTAAGGATGAAATTGTTATATGGGGCGATGGAGAACAAACGCGTTCATTTATGTACATCGATGAGTGTGTGGAAGGTATTCTGAAAATAATGGAAAGTGACATTGAGGAACCTATCAACCTGGGAAGCGACGAAATGGTTTCAATTAATCAGCTGGTTGATATTGTTGAAAACATTGCCGGGATCAAACTGAAACGCACTTACGATTTGGATGCGCCAAAAGGAGTGCGCGGCCGCAACAGCGAAAATACACTGATAAAGCAGTACCTCGGCTGGGCACCCTCCTACCCGCTCAAAGACGGCATGAAAAAAACCTACGACTGGATAAAAGAGCAGATGGTACAGGAGAAAAATCAAAATAACAAATTTCAATAATCAAATCTCAAATAAATTCCAATTATCAATCACCAAACAGGAAAAATGAGATTGAAAATTGAGATTTCCCATTGTATTCTAAATGTTTGGTATTTGAATATTTTTAATTGGAATTTGTTTGTTTTTTAGGATTTGAGTATTGGTATTTATAAGCGTAAGTATTCGAACTAAAGTATATGAGTAAGAAGGTAATGGTTAGCGGGTGTTACGACCTGCTGCATGCAGGGCACATCGCATTTTTTAAAACCGCCGCAAAATACGGAGAGCTGCATGTTTTTGTGGGACAAGACGAAAACATCAAACTGTTGAAGGGAAAAGCCCCCTGGTTTTCGCAGGAAGAACGAAGATTCATGGCGGATTCAATAAAATACGTAAGTAAGGCATACATCGCTTCCGGCTCGGGAATGCTCGATTTTGAACCCGACATGAAAAAGCTGCGTCCTGATATTTTCGTTGTGAATTTCGACGGCTACACCCCTGGAAAAAAACGGCTGTGCGAAGAAAACGGGGTCGAACTCGTTGTGCTGGAGCGTATTCCTGAAGAAGGCCTGCCCGAACGTTCAAGTTCCGGTTCCAAAAAAGAATTGCAATTCCCCTACCGGGTTTGCCTGGCCGGTGGTTGGATGGATCAACCGTGGGTATCTGAAAAACATCCCGGTTCAGTTGTGGTGGCACAGGTTTGGCCCACCATCGATTTTAACGACCGGTCGGGAATGGCCACCAGTTCGCGAAAAGTGGGCATTGAATTATGGGGCGATCGACTTCCTGAAGGCAATCCGCTGCGTAATGCAAAACTTCTTTTTGGCGCTGAAAATCCACCCGGTTCGGAGTACATTTCGGGGTCGCAGGATCAAATTGGTTTGCTCGTTCCGGGCATTTCCCGCCTCGATTACAACGGCAGTTTCTGGCCGGCTCACATCGAAAATACCACCGACCGCGAAACCTGCGAGTGGCTATCGGAAGTACTGAACTTTGCTCCGCTGACTCCCCGCCCGGAAGGATACAATCCCATTCAGAAGAAGAACCTCGAACCAGCACTCATCAAACGCCTGGGGGAATCAGGTAAAGCCTGTTGCGATGCCATACTGAAAAAGGATGTCAACCAACTGGGCGAAGCCATGAAAGAAACTTTTATTTGCTGGCGGGGCATCCTTCCCCACACGGTTCCCGACTGGGTGATGAAGGAGTTGGAAGAAAATTATTTTCCCCGTTATTCAGGTGCAATTACTTCGGGAAGCGGTGGCGGATACGTTGTTTTTCCTTCAGAAGAAAAAATGGAAGGCACACTGAAAATCAAAATAAAATACTAAACGAAATAAAATGAAAAACTACAAACGGTATTGCAAGGCCCTGAAACTGGAAGACAATCCGCAACTGATTGAAGAATACAAAAAAGTGCATGCCCCCGGTGCGGCCTGGCCCGAAATTTCGAAGGGAATGCGTGAAGTGGGAATCGTGGATATGGAAATCTACATCCTCGGCAACCAGCTTTTTATGATTATGGATACCGTTCCCGATTTTGATCACGACACAGCCATGAAAGAACTGGCACAAAAACCCCGGCAGGCCGAGTGGGAAGCTTATGTTTCGCAATTTCAAAAAACTTCGGCCGATGCAACTGCCGACGAGAAATGGCAACTCATGGAGCGGATTTATAAACTTGAGGAATAACCAAATGAAATGTTCCTTTCGGGTAAACTGTTTTACGCCGATATGCTTTTAATAAACCGGATGGACCGCTGGTTGAAAGCATCGGGCTGATCGATGTTGCACACATGCCCGCTGTCGCTTATGATTTCGAGCGTTGAATTGAAATGTTTCTTCACCAGTTCGGAAACCATGGGTAAAAACATGTGATCGCGTTCGCCCATCAGGTAAAGCACAGGGGCTGAAGCCTCTTTCACAATAAATTCTTTCAGGTTATGTCTGATTTCATCTGACATGAGCAACCACTTTTTAAACTCCTTTTCGCCCAGCCGAATGGCTTCGTTAATAAATAATTTGCGGGATTTTGTATGTTTTTTCGACGGGATTAAAATCCAGGCATTCAGCCGGTAAAGCCACATGTAGGGAAGAATGGAATTAAGCAGCTTGGCCGTGTTTACCAATACGTTAATTTTTTTATTGAATTGCACCACTGCGCCTCCCATAATTATGGATTCGGCTCTGCCCGGGGAAAGTTTATCAATAGACCGGATAATGATACACCCCAGTGAAATACCCACAAAATGAGCTTTTTCAATCTTCAGATGGTCCATGGTGTGTATCACATCGAGCGCAATTTCGTCGAACCGGTACATCTCTTCTTTCGAATAGTGTGCTTTCGATTTGCCGTGTCCGCGCAGGTCAATCAAAAGCACATTAAAATGCTTCTTAAAATCGCGTAGCTGCCTGAACCACACCACATTGCTTCCACCGGCGCCATGTACAAAAACCACCCAGGTTTTGGATGTTTTATGACTAAATATTTTGTGATATAACATTGTGGTAAATATAATTTATTACAGTAAAACAGAAAACCTCGCTTTTTGTTGGGTTTCCTTTTCCGCGTTGGTGGTACAAACTTCAGTCCAAAATCAGTTTTTTCCCGGATAAACCGGATTCAGCCATTCTTCATTGGGCAGATATTTACTTCCACTGGCCCATTTTACACCCCTTACGAGAATTTCCATAGCTTCGGGCACATCAAAATCTTTGGCTACGTGTCCAACCGACAAATAGAACACCCGGCCTTTTCCATACGTTTTTTTCCAGGCTACCGGCATCACAGCTCCGTCGATCCAGTCGTCGTGTTTGGCACTGAAAGTAGTGGTTGCCAGAACTTTTACGTTGGGATCTACATGCATGTAATATTGTTCGCTGTGCATTTTAAAATCCTTTATTCCCCGGGTCACCGGGTCGTTATGGTCGGTAATTTCCACGGTATAATCAATCACTCCTCCGGGGTGTGCCACCCACTGTCCACCAACCATGTACTGATATTCTGTATTGTTTCGGAACGAATCGCCGAGCCCGCCATGCACACCGGCCAGACCGGTTCCCTTTTTCACCGCCTCGAGCAATCCTTTTTCCTGCTCGTTGGTAATTTTGCCCATGGTCCATGCCTGAATAATAAGGTCAACCGACGACATCAGTTCTTTGTTGTTATAAACACCGAGCGAATCAGAAACAGTGATGATCGCTCCTTCTTTTTCCAGAAGCGGTTTCAGTTTGTAGGTGAATTGCTCGGGTTCGTGGCCTTCCCAGCCACCCCAAACCATCAGGATTTTTTTGCCTTTTAGCGAAGGCAAATCATTGGGTGGTGTAGCGGCAGTCACCGGTTTCATGTTCAACATAAAAAAAGAAAAGAGAATAAGTAATGAAAGTTTTCCGGAAAACGAATTTGTTATCATTTTAAACAGTTTTAGTATTATTCAAAAAGGTAAAAATAACAATTGTTTTTACTATTCTGCCATAACTTTTTTGAAAAACCTTCCCTGCCGCGAAGGGGTAAAATTCCAGTCGGTAATTAAAGTGGGTGACCAGTGAATATCGAAACACCAGGGAGTGTATGAAATTCCTTTTTTATCGAAATAATTTATAATGGCTTCCCCGTATGATTCATCGGAAATACAGGGAATATGTGCTCCCCTTTCATCTGGTCCCATAAAACCAAATTCGGTGGCTATAACCGGATAATGATCTGCCACATGGCCCCAGTCTTTTTCCCATTGAGGTACCCAGGGCTGCTCCCGTTTTTGCGGATACGGATGTGTAACATACGCTACATTTTCCCGGTTAACCGGATTTTCAACCACTTCGTCGAGGTAATATCCCCAGTCCATTCCCGCTACCAGATAGACTTTCTGATCATCCACCTCATTTATTTCGTCAATCAGCTTTTCCATGGTGGGTTTCCAGCTGGCCCATGAAAGTTCGCCCAACTCACCGCCCTGTGAGGTAGGCTCATTAAACAATTCGAAAAATGCTGCCGTAGTGTTTCCTTTATACCGTTCAGCTACTGTTTTCCAGAACCTTACCGTTTCCTCCCACGAAGTAATGTAAATTGGTCTGAACCACTGTTCTGTATTTAGGTTCCCGATGGAATGCCAGTCGATAACGACGTACATTCCCAACTCGGTTGCCCATTCAATGCCCTGATCCATCAGCTCGAAATAGGCTTCCCATCCCCGCTCGTTTAAACGCGGCGGATGCACAGCAAACCGGACAATGTTGCAGTTCCAGTTTTTGGCTTCCTCGAAATACCGACGGTTCCACTGGCCGTCTTTTTCCAGTTTGTCAGGGTCGGAAAAACTTACGCCTTTCAAGCGGATAACCTCACCTGATTCAGTAACGAAATTTTTTCCATTTACACTTATTTGGGGCAATTGCTGATTGCCTGTACAGGAAAAAAAAGATAACAATACAAAGAATGTGAGAAATTGAATTACCGGTTTCATTTGTTCATTTTTTACATTTAACAACGACCGGCAATTTAAATCACCTGTTTCACAATTTATGTAAAAAATTAATCAATTTGTAACGCGAATCTTTCATTCAGGTATTTTTATTCATTCCATACCCTGCTGAGTTCTTTAAAACATTCGGCTGACTGGTCAAACCTGTCGGGAGAAGCGCTGCCGTGATAGCTGTCCATAAAATTCCGTGTGGACCCCCAAACCGTTTGCAACATGCCCCGGTACCGGGGTTTCATTTCCCTGGTAGCCGATTCGATGAACATGCGCATCATTTTTTCCTGTTTCACTGCATTTTCAGCATTTCTCCACGGGCAGGTAAGCACCTGAAAACCTTTGGAAGCAAACAAAAAGGCAGTAGGGTCGGGTCGCTCGTAGTGCCAGTCGCAAATCACCACATCTTTGGGAATCATATCGATGGCACGGTGGGTATTGTTGTAACTGCCTTCCCAGAGTCCGATTCCGGTAGTTTTTCCGTCAATCAGCCGGTCGCCCCACATCCATAGTTCGGCTCCTGATTTGGCCAGGTGGTCTCTGATTTTGGCGACCTCGCCGGCAAACAGTTCGGCCTTGTCGTGCCCGTAGCAACGCGGGCATTGCTCGTGCCCAATGTAAAACACTTCATCGAGGCCGGCATGAAATGCATCGGTTTCAAATGCTTCCATAATCTCATCCACCAATGCAAATACCACATCATGCACTTCGGGGTGCAGCGGACAATAACTTTTACAGTAAAGCCCGTCGGGATTCGGCCATTCGTATTCGCCGGGTTCAGGCAGCTTTATATCAGGCGTTTCATCAAATTCAGGATATACTTCCAGCAGTTTACCGGGTGTGCTGTGCCATGACTGATGCCCCAGGAGATTGATTTGGGGTATCAACCGGATGTTGTTTTCGCGACAAACCTCAACCAGTTTTTTAACGTCTGCATTGGTTAACGGATTACTGCCCCGAAGTTCGGGGTGCGACAGGTATTCGTAGCCCCAGTCCACCCTCAGAATCAACAGGTTCAGCCCTGAAGGTGCCAGTTCTTTTTCGATGAAACCGGCAAACTCATCCACCTGATTGGGCGGAGGAGCTGCAATGCAAAGTCCGCGTAACGGATAGGGCACATTTGCCATTATTTGTAGGGTTGTGAATGAGAGAATCAGAACGGTGATTAGCAATCGTTTCATATCAGTAAGATTAATTTTCCGGAAAAGTAATAAAATTTCAGTGAATCAGGGATTCATTTTTCCAGCAATTCCATCACATCGAAAGTAATGAATGGCCCTTTTGATGCCGGCACTTTGTTCATGCTCACATGCATCAGCATTTTTGCCGGTTCAAAAAGAACAGTTTGCAATGTTTCATTTGGTTTGCGGGCAGCATGCATAGCTTCTTTCATGTGGCCGGGATTAAAAATCCCAAAATAATCACGGGCTTTTGTCATGAGAACAGAAAACCGTTTGTCTGTTTCCGGTTCGTCAAACATTCCTGAAGAATGAAAAAGATTGGAAGCGGCCAGCACACCCCTGCTTCCCTCCCTGATGGCAAAATTCTTTTGTCCGAGTTCGGCAACAATGGCTTCAGTACTGTCGGCACACATCACATTTATTGGAATAACGTGTTGTTTTTTTGTAAGATAATCAATCATTCCCCGTGCTGTATTTTGTTTTTCAGCAGCTTCCTGCATCAGAAGTTGTATGGGCAGTCCGTCAGAAAAGTCTTTCTCTTCGTGGCCGTTATAAACCAGCATGTTTCCATAGCAAACACCTTTTTCGTTGATGCCGGTAAATGTACCAGCCAGCCCTAAAAAGGAAGAAGCAACAGTAGCATTGCCTTCATCGGGATGCTTTACCACTATGATACCCAATGCCTTATTTATTTTCTTGAAGGCATAATCGGCATTTCGTCCCATTATCAAATTTCCATCTTCAGTTGCTTCACCCCAAACGGCCAGCACACTGCACGAAACCTTTGGAACTGTATTAACAGCCAGAAGTCTATAGTAATCTACACCCGAAGTGCCCGACATTGCTGAAATAAATTCGATGGTTTCATCCGGGAGATGTTTTTCAGCTTCAATAGCAATTTGCAAAAATTCATCCAGCTTATTTTCCGGGAAAAACCTGGATGAAATATAATCCAGTCCTTTCAATTGTTTTTGAAGAATTGATCCATATTGCCTTCCCATTTCAGCAGGGGTTCCGTACAGGTGAATAGCGGGGAATGAATGGAGATATTCAAGGCGGGGAGTTCCTGCAGAAGCCTTTTTAAACTCTTCCCATTCAGGATTGAACACCGCATTGAAAGCAGTGTATGTTTTGCAACCCGGCATAATCCCGGCTGATGCCAGCAGGATTATAAACAGGAAAACCCCGGGGAAATAAGGAATACCCGGGGTTTTACAAAAGCTGTTCATCATAAATTAGTGAAATCCCATTTTCCACGGTATGGACGTGTAAGCATCAAATTGGCCCATTCGTCGCCGGTGAATTTTTCTGCTTTTGGATCCCACAACAGCGGACGTTGAAGTTCATAAGCAATGTTGGTAATATTGCAAACTGAAGCCGTTCTATGCCCGATTTCCACATCCGAAATGGGTTTGGTGCGTTTTTTCATGGCATCAACCCAGTCCTGATAATGGTTATCACTGAAATAGACCCGTTTGTCTGTATCTTTCAGTTCTGCCTTTGCCAGGCTTTGGTTGGGAAATGTACGCAAAAAACCACGGCTCACTTCAATTCTTCCTTCGGTACCAATAAACTGAACGGCATTGCCGTCTCTGTCACCGCCCCAAAGTTTGTGGTTTACACGTACGCCATTTTCATAAATCATGGTCAATCCGTGGGATTGTGCTGGTTCCGAAGGCGGCAGGAACTGCACAGGCCCTGATTCATCCATACCCAGCGCCCACTGCGAAATGTCGAACATGTGAGCGCCCCAGTCGGTAATTAAACCGCCGCCGAAATCGCGGAAGCCGCGCCACCATGCCCATGGACCGTCAGTACTTAAAGGCGCTAAATCTTCGTGGTAGCCGCGGTAGAGCGATGGTCCAACCCATTCGTTCCAGTCGAGGCCTTCGGGAACCGGTTGGGTTGGCAGGTCGCACTGTTTTACGGGTTCACCCACACTCACGTTAATTTCTTTCACTTCGCCAATGTATCCATTGCGTACCAGTTCCACAGCGTGGCGGAAATCGCGCCACGAACGCTGCATATTTCCGGTTTGAAATACGCGGTCGTATTTGCGGGTGGCATTTACCATGGCACGGCCTTCGGCTACGGTAAGTGACAAAGGTTTTTCACAGTAAATGTCTTTTCCTGCTTTGGCAGCGTCAACCACCATTTGGGCGTGCCAGTGGTCGGGTGTAACAATTACCACCGCATCCACATCGCTACGTTCCAGCAACTCGCGGTAATAGTGATAACCATCCACTTTTACGTTCAGGCCTTTGTTTGCATTGTTTTTACCGGCTGATTCAATAAACTTGTTCAGCTTGCTTTCAAAAACATCGCAGGCAGCAACCACAACTGTTCCTTCGCAGTTGCCAATGCCATTCAGTAATGTGGGAACCTGTTTTCCGGTACCAATGTATCCCAGGTTAATCCGGTCGTTGGCAGCAACAAACCCTTTTCCTCCCATTACATGGCGGGGAATAATGGTAACTGCGGCAGCTCCTGCGGCTGCTTTTCCAATGAAATTTCTTCGGTTCATTATTTGTCATTTTAAAATTGATTCAGAACCGTAAAAATGGGGGAATTTATGATTTGATCCAAATGAAATGTAAGGAATGTGCAGCGATATTCATGAATAAGCTTGAAAGTCATTTATGGCAGGTTTAATGAAAAAAGAGAAGACTGGCCGGGAAACTGGTGCAGAGGGTGCAGCGGTCTCCTAACCGCTGATTAAAAAGTGAGTGGATCGTCCCCGGATATCTAACGAGTCGCTCTATCCGGAATGTGCGAATTTCAAACCGCTGATTAAAGAAATGAGCGGTTCGGAATCCGATCCACCCGAAATGCGCGATTCAACCGCCTGAATGACGCAGTCGGACAGGGAATCCGATCTAACCAAAATGAGCGGTTCGGAGACCGCTCTACCCGAATGCTCTGTTGTAATTTATACAAAAGTTGCTACATTTGATGAAGTACATTTTTTTGGAAAAAAGTAACGTGTTAATAAACAATGACTCGTAATTATCGCATTATTTATTTAATTTTTTCCCTGTTGCTTTATGTTCAGGCAACTGCGCAGCCTTACACCTTAGAGGTGAGCATAAAAAATCAACCCGATAATCCGGTGGTTTTGGGAACCATCCGGGGTGATAAATTTTCGCCGCTGGATTCGCTTGAGCTTCAGGCGGTGACGGGCAGTTTGCCTGGAAAAAACAATACCGGTTCGCAAGGTACTATTCAGCAGGTGACTTCGAGTCACCAGCTGAACCAGCTGAAGAAGGTGAGCTGGCGGTTTCCGGCAAATGCAACTCCCGGAATGTATCGCATAATTTTCGGGCAAACCACCTACGCCCGTGTGATGGGAGAATCGCCACAACAACTTGATTTCATTTTTAATAACGAAGATATTATTTTTGAAATAGACTTTAAGGAGCCGCTGGAGAGCCTGGTGGTTGTACTTTCGGAAGAAAACAGGTTATGGTTTGATTTCCTGAAAAAAGAGAAAGAGCTTCAAAACCATCTGGATTTACTGGAAAAAGAAGTGAATTATTTTCAGGAAAGGTTGACTGCGTCAAGGTCTGTAGCCGAAACTGAAACCGATTTGCAGGAACTTGAAAAACAAGTTGCACTAAAAGTTAATACCTTTAATCAGTTACAGTTGGAGCGCGACCGCTTCATACTCAATGTCGCAGAAAGAAATGAAGGATTGCTGGCGTCACGATTTATTACCGTCTTCAGGGAGCCGCTGCGCGATGGATTTCTTTCGCATCAGGAAAGGATGAAGATTTATCAGCAGGAATATTTCCGACATATCGGTTTTTCCGATGAATCGCTCATTCATTCACCGGTTTTAACCGATAAGATTTTTGATTATCTGGTCACCTACAATCAACCCGGTCTTACTCAGGAACAGCGGGAACAAGCCTATATGAAAGCGGTAGATGCGGTAATGAGCCAAATAAATCCAATGGTTTCAGGAAGCCAGCTCAACAATCCGGTGTATGAATTCATTCTGAATTATCTGGTTAGCGGCTTTGAAAGACTGAATATGGACAGAGTGCTGACTTACATTGCCGGTAACTATGCCGGCAACCTCTGTCAAACCGATGAAAAAACCACCCTTGAGCGTAAACTGGAATTTCAGAATATGAAGATAGGAGATTTGGTACCCGATTTTACAATGGACAACCTGAGAGGAGAACCGGTTACCTTGTCGCATGTATTGAAACCCAAAAACATCATTCTTTTCTGGGCAAGCTGGTGCCCTCACTGCAACGATATGCTTCCGCAATTAAAAGCATGGCGGCGGCAGTTTCAGGCCAACCAACTGGAAATCATTACCATTTCGCTCGACACTTCAAAATCCGACTGGCAACAAATTGTTCGCGAAACCCGTTTCGATGAGTTTTATAATCTTTCAGACCTGAAAGAATGGGATGGCGAGGTAGCTGAAAAATACAACGTATATGCCACGCCAACCATGTTCGTCATCGATAATAACCTTCGAATTTTGGCCAAACCGACCTCGATGAGCGGATTGATTGAATATTTTGGACAATAAACACCCCTTTTAGTCGTCAGAAAAATTTTTAATTATTAATCATTTTAGAGATTGTATTCACAAATTATTATTATTTTTGGTGAATACAATCACCATATATGATAAAAAGAAAACTTTTTGATGTAATTATTAAAAAAAGAGGGAAAGCCATTATTGTTTTAGGACCAAGACAATCGGGAAAAACGACTTTGATGAATGAAATTATCCAACAATTTGAAAATAGATTATTTCTCAATTGCGATGATCCTTTAGTGAGAGAATTACTTGAAAACGCCAACACAGAAAAATTGAATCAAATAATTGGCAAACATACAGTTGTTTTTATTGATGAAGCTCAAAGGATAAAAAATATCGGACTTACGCTTAAGATTATCACAGATCAAATCAATCAGGTACAACTTTTTGTTACAGGTTCTTCTTCTTTTGAACTTGCTAATGAAATTAATGAACCACTTACCGGTCGAAAATGGGAATACATGTTATTCCCAGTTTCATGGGAGGAATTTCAAAATGAATTTGGCTACCTGAAAAGTTTACAACAACTGGAACAGCGTATCATTTTTGGAATGTATCCTGAAGTTATTACAAGTACAGGACAGGAAACTGAAATGCTAAAACAAATTTCAGACAGTTATCTGTACAAAGATTTGTTGTCTTACAAAGGCATAAGAAAACCCGAAGTATTGATGAAGCTTTTAAAGGCTTTGGCATTTCAGTGTGGAAATGAAGTATCGTACAATGAACTAAGCAACATTCTTCAAATTGATAAAAACACCGTAAGCAACTACATTGATTTACTGGAAAAGGCTTTTATAGTTTATCGGTTGCAGCCATTTAGCAGAAACCTAAGAAATGAAATTTCAACCAGCCGGAAAATCTTTTTTTATGACAACGGGATAAGAAATGCTCTTGTTGCAAACTTTAATCCTTTATCCCTTCGGCAAGATACAGGTGCTCTTTGGGAGAATTTTCTGATGAGTGAACGAATAAAATTTCTTCATTATAATCAGGTGTTTGCGAATCAATACTTCTGGAGAACAGTGCAACAGCAGGAAATTGATTACATTGAAGAGCGGGAAGGAAAATTGTTTGCCTATGAGTTTAAATGGAATCCCAAATCAAATACAAAATTTCCCAAAACGTTCACAAATAATTATAAAATGTCAGAAACCAGAATTATCCACAGAGATAATTTTCAAGAATTCCTGATGACACTTTAATTATAAATCCATTACAGAGCTTTTATAAAACTATCTCTAATCCGCCAATCCGTCAATGGTTTTTATCGTTCCGTCGGGATTGTATTCCAGTTCAACCACTTTCATGCTTCGCAGCCAGGTTTTGCCTCCCGAGGGCTTGCTGTCGTGGTGAAACAGGTACCATTTTCCTTTAAATTCCACGACGGAGTGGTGGGTTGTCCAGCCCACAACCGGAGTTAAAATAACTCCTTTGTAAGTGAATGGCCCGTATGGATTATCGCCAACTGTGTAGCACAAGTTGTGGGTATTTCCGGTGGAGTATGAAAAGTAGTATTTTCCCTGGTATTTATGCATCCAGGCAGCTTCGAAAAAACGACGGTCATGATCGCCGGCTTTGAAAGGTTCACCGTTTTCATCCAATATAACCACATCGCGCGGCTCTTCTTCAAATTCCAGCATGTCGTCGCTCATTTTTGCCACACGTGCACACAAGGCAGGTTCATCGTCTTTCGGTTCGTGGCCGCACTCAATGGCTTTGTTGTTGCGGTAGCGTTGTAACTGGCCGCCCCAAAGACCACCAAAATACATAAAGTGGTTGCCATTATCGTCTAAAAACACACATGGGTCAATGGAATAACTGCCTTTCATGGGAGCATCGAGTGGTTTGAACGGCCCTTCGGGTTTATCGCTGATTGCCACTCCAATACGGAAGATGTCGGTTTTGTCTTTCAGCGGAAAATAGAGGTAGTATTTTCCATTTTTAAATGCGCAGTCGGAATCCCAGAGTTGTCGTCCGGCCCAGGGAATATCTTTAATAGCCAGTGCAACGCCATGGTCGGTCACTTCGCCCTTTTCAACGTCATCCAGAGAAAAAACGTGGTAATCGCGCATGTCGAAATGGTCGCCCAAATCGTTTTCCGGAATTCCGGATTCGACGTCATGCGACGGATAAATGTAAATTTTTCCGTTGAAAACATGTGCTGCCGGATCGGCGGTATAGAGGTTATCGACTAAATATCTCTTTTTTTTCATTTCAGAACGATTTTAGAATTATTTCGATGCTTCTTCAATAATGGTTTGAACAACGGGTTTGGGCTGATAGTCGCGGTCGAAAAGTAACGGATAGTCAGTTCGCCCGCGAATGGGCCAGTTGTTTTTCCACGAGTGGTTATCTGTAACTCCCCAGGCAGTAACACGGTTAATTTTATCCTGATGTTTCAGGAAAAGCCGGAAAATATCGGTACAGGCTTCGTTCCACTCGTCAAGAATTTCTTGCGTGAACCCGTCGGCATACGGATTCATGCGCGCTTCGTATTCGGCCCGCAACCCAACGTCGGCGGTTGTTTCCCGTGTGGGGAAAGGCAAAATGGTCAGGTCGAATTCGGTAATCATCACCGGAAGTCCCAGTTCAGCAAATGCTACAATGCTTTTTTCAAACTCTTCCATGTTGAGCGACTCCAGGTTCAGATGGCCCTGCATGCCAATACCATCGATTTTAATGCCTTTGGACTGAAGGTTTTTTACCATTTCAATCACACCTTTACGCCTGCCCGGGTTTGCCATTCCGTAGTCGTTGTAATACAATTCTGCATCGGGGTCGGCTTCGGCGGCAAACTGAAAAGCCAGGTCAACGTATTCTTCGCCGATAATTTCATAAAACTTGCTTTTCCTGTATGAACCATCTTCAACAATGGCTTCATTTAAAACATCCCAGCCATGAACACGTCCTTTGTAACGGCCAACAACCGTTGAAATATGCTCGCGCATCCGCTCAATAAGCACTTCGCGGCTCACATCGTTTCCGTTTTCGTCGGTAAAAAACCACCGGGGAGCCTGTGAATGCCAGATGAGTGTATGCCCCACTATGTGCATGTTGTTTTTTTCTCCGAATTCAACAAACCTGTCGGGCAAATCAAATTTAAACACTCCCTGTTCGGGCTGAATTTGGCCGCTTTTCATGCAGTTTTCAGCAACAATGGAATTAAAATGTTCTTTAACAAGCTCAATGGTTTTTTCATCCTGCCCGTTAATCTGAAATGCGTTAAGAGCTGTACCCATGTAAAACTTACCGTCGAGAGCCTCTTTCAATGTTTTTTCAGTTTCAGACTGATGAGCAGAGCAACCTGTAATTAGGATAAACAAGGTCATCATCCCCTTTAGAAATCCTCTGTTTAATTTTCCAATCATAATTCTATTCTTTTGAATTGTTTCTTCTTGCAGTCAAATCATTTTCAATTTGCACCATCATATTGTCTTTAAGCGGATAGAACAATATCATTAATCCCCCAACGAGTCCGAAAATAGCTGGATATATACTGATTAATAGCTTGATACCTAAAATAGTGTATTCTGACTGAACAGCACGTGGAACGAAATCATGCAACTCAAGCAACCATCCTACAAATGCACCTCCCAGGGTTAATCCCAGTTTCAACGCAAACAGCGAAGCCGCCATAACCAGACCGGTAGCTCTGTGTCCGAACTTCCATTCACCGTAATCGGCTGCATCGGTGTAAATTGCCCACTGAATAACCGAAACCGAGCCAAAAAAGAAAGAAACAAGCACATTCAGAACAAACATCATCAGTACATTTTGGGGTTGAATAAAGAAGAAAAAGCAGGAGAAAAATGCACTGAGTATCAGCCAAATCGAATACACATTCTTTTTATCGATTTTTTTGGTGAAAAACCCTGTCAGTATGGCTCCTATAAGTGTAGCTACACTTCCCGACGATACAAAAGCCGAAGTGAACACCTCGTAAGACAGGTTGATGTTTTGCCCAAAGAGGTTCATGCTTTGATCGAGCACATAATACCTGAAATAGTATGGCGTAGCAGAACCGCGCATGACGATATAGGTTAACTGGAAAATGGTGGCAAGTGCTATTAACACCCATGGCTTGTTTTTGAAAAGTTCTTTCAAATCGGCCACTACACTGCTTTTTTGCTCTTTCGTCGGAGTTATTCTTTCGCGTGTGGTTATGGCTGTTATGGCAAGCAGTAAAAAGGCCAGTACACCATAAACAACTAACGTCATTTGCCATCCAAGCTGTTCGTTCCCTCTACCCAGATAAACAACAAGAGTAAGCGTTGCAGAGCCAACAATGAGCTGACCGATAAATGCAGACACAAACCTGATTGAAGATATTTCGGTACGCTCCTGGGAATTGGGCGTCATAACTCCCATTAAAGCGGCATAAGGCACGTTAACCGCCGTATAAGCCATTACCAGCAAAATGTAGGTAATATATGCATAAACAAGTTTGGCCGATCCTTCAAGGTCGGGTGATGTAAAAGTTAGCACCCCGACAATGGCTAATGGCAAAGCCATCGACATAATCAATGGCCTGAATTTTCCCCAGCGCGAATGGGTCCTGTCGGCAATTAAACCCATAATCGGGTCACTCACCGCATCCCAGATACGGGTCAGGAGCATCATGGTTCCCATGGCTGCTGCCGGCAATCCAAAAACATCGGTATAAAAAATGGGAATAAATACCACAAATATTTGGAAATACAGGTTGGAGGCCAAATCTCCTAAACTGTAACCCACTTTCTCCAGAAAGGGAACTTTTGGTGTTGATGTAGCTGATTTCATTTCTTTCGTTTTCAAAGTTATATTTAAGTCAACATCTGGTTTTTCGATTTTAAAAGTGTGCAAGATATAAATTGACTGTGATTATCACAATAACAATCGTGCGAAATATTTCCTTTTTTTTTGAAAAGATTGATTTGTGAACTCAAATTTTGTTGTAATATTGTGATTTTAACATTAACATTTGTTTCTAATTACTGAACAAGAAGAAATTGAAATAATACCGAAAACTAATCGATTAGGATATGAAATTAACCATCATTGACATCGCCATTATTTTTGTTTACCTCCTTTCAACTGTTTTTATCGGTTTAATTTTAAAAAAGGTAGCTCAAAAGAGCAAAGCCAACTACATGCTGGGAGGCAACAAGTTGCCCTGGTACATGCTGGGACTTTCCAATGCTTCGGGCATGTTCGATATTTCGGGAACTATGTGGCTGGTTACACTGCTGTTTGTTTACGGGCTGAAAAGCATTTGGATTCCATGGCTTTGGCCGGTGTTCAATCAAATTTTCCTGATGGTATTCCTGAGCATTTGGCTGCGCCGGTCGGGTGTAACCACAGGCGCCGAGTGGATCAATACCCGTTTCGGGCGAAGCCGCGACAGTAATCTTTCGCACGGAGTGGTGGTGGTGTTTGCACTTATCATGTGCCTGGGGTATCTTGCCTACGGTTTTATCGGGTTGGGAAAGTTTGTAATGATTTTTATTCCCTGGGACGTGGTGGCGCCCTACATTCCTTTTGAAGTTCCGCTGGAATATGTACCGCATATCTACGGCATTGCCTTTACGATGTTTGCTGTTTTTTACGCTGTTTTGGGCGGAATGTCGAGCATTGTATGGGCCGATGTGTTGCAGTATGTGATTATGACCATTTCGGCCCTGCTGATTGGAATTTTGGCCATGAAAGCGATGGCCGTTGAAACTCTGGATGTGCCGGATGGCTGGCATTCGCCTTTTTTTGGCTGGAACCTGAGCGACCTCGACTGGCGCGGGATTATTGATGAGGTGAACACCAAAATTACCAGTGACGGTTATTCCCTGTTCACCATTTTTTTTATGATGATGGTGTTTAAGGGAATTCTGGTTTCGCTGGCCGGACCTGCCCCCACGTATGATATGCAGAAAATTCTTTCGACCAAAACGCCTAAAGAAGCTGCCAAAATGAGCGGTTTTGTATCGGTTGTGCTCATGCCCATCCGGTATTTTATGATTGCCGGCTTTGCTGTGCTGGGGTTGCTCTATTACGACCGGCTGAACCTGATGGTGGCCGGGCAAATCGATTTTGAACAGATTCTGCCCTCAGCCATTTCCGAATTTGTTCCCATTGGGTTCATGGGATTGCTTTTGGCAGGTTTGCTGGCAGCGTTTAACTCCACCTTTGCCGGCACACTCAATGCTGCACAGGCCTATCTTGTAAACGATATTTATCTGAGGTATATTAAACCCGACGCTTCCAATATCGAAACCCGGAATATGAACTATATTACGGGTGTGGTAGTGGTAATTGTGAGTATTATTTTCGGGATTTTTGCACAGGATGTAAACAGTATATTGCAATGGATTGTCTCGGCCCTTTACGGAAGTTATGTAGTTTCCAATGTACTGAAATGGTACTGGTGGCGGTTCAACGGATACGGCTATTTCTGGGGAATGGTAACCGGTTTGATTCCCGCGCTTATTTTTCCTTACGTATTTTCAGAAACGCTCGACCTTTATTATTTCCCCTGGTTGCTGATTATATCCACAGCCGGTGCGTTGCTCGGTACGTTCCTGACACCTGCTACCGACGAAAAAACGTTGAAGGATTTTTACCGGAATGTTCGCCCCTGGGGATTCTGGGGACCGATTAAGAAAAAAGTAATGGCCGAAGACCCAACGTTTGAGCCCAATAAAAACTTTAAACGCGATATGTTCAATGTGGTGATTGGCACCACAGCGCAAACGGCCCTTGTTGCTTTGCCGATTTATATTGTTCTTAAACAGGCAATGCCCATATGGATTACCATCATAATAACCGTTATTTGTGCATTCATCCTTAAGAAAACCTGGTGGGACAAATTACCGGAGAAATAATGCAGGTTGAAAAGGTGTTTTTGAAGGGCTCAAAAACCGCTGATTTGTTACCTTTGCTACCTGAAAAAATACTGGCATGTTCCTACGGATAATAACATTATGGCAAAGGTATTCCCGCTTGTGGCTGCATAAGCTCATTTTATGGAGAATTGCCCGGTTTCCCGAACGCCAGTTTCTTTATTTGCTGAGTTTCCTGGTGGGGATTGTAAGTGGAGTTGCAGCATTAATTCTAAAAAACCTGATCCATTTTGTTGCCGGCAAGCTAACCAGCTGGTTCGAAGTAGATAGTATCAGCTACATGTATCTGGTATATCCTTTGATTGGCATTTTTCTCACCGTTCTTTTTGTCAAATTTGTGATTAAAGACAACATCGGGCACGGAGTGTCAAAGATATTGTATTCCATCTCGCGCCAAAGCAGCCGCCTAAAACCGCACAACACCTGGTCGTCGATGTTAGCCAGTTCGCTCACCATTGGTTTTGGCGGGTCGGTTGGAGCCGAAGCTCCCATTGTTCTCACCGGTGCATCCATTGGCTCAAACCTGGCCAGGCTGTTCAGGCTTAACTATAAATATGTAACCCTGATGATTGGCTGTGGAGCAGCAGGTGCCATTGCAGGTATTTTCAATGCCCCCATTGCCGGAATTGTGTTCACGCTGGAGGTACTGATGCTGGATTTAACCATGGCATTCCTCATTCCGCTGCTTATTTCAGCTGTAACCGCCGCCACACTTTCATGGTTTTTCATGGGCGAAGATGTGTTGCTTCACTTTTCACATGTTCAGCCTTTTTCAAGCAATACCATCTGGTTTTACATTTTACTGGGAGTTTTCACCGGAATGCTGGCCATCTATTTTACGCGCATGACCATGTTCCTGGAAATGAAATTTAAACGAATCCAGTTTTGGGGAACACGTCTGCTGGCGGGTGGCCTTGTAATGGGAGTGCTGGTTTTCCTTTTTCCTCCCCTTTGGGGTGAAGGTTATCGCGAAATTGGTATGATTTTCAACGATCGGGGCCACGAATTGATGAATAATTCCTGGTTTTTTCAGTGGCGCGAAAATGAGTATTTCATTTTGTTGTTTTTGGCCGGAATTCTGGTCTTCAAAGTCATTGCTATGGTCGCAACCACCGGTTCCGGCGGAATTGGGGGAATCTTTGCCCCTACCCTGTTTATGGGCGCCATTGCCGGATATTTCTTTTCGTTACTGATTAACAGTTTCAGCAAAATTGAACTTCCAGGCGACAACTTTGCTCTGGCCGGCATGGCCGGCATGATGGCTGCTGTGATGCATGCCCCGCTTACAGCCATTTTTCTAACGGCCGAAATCACCAGAGGTTACGAATTGATTATTCCACTTATCATTACCTCAACTGTGGCGTATGTTACCATCATGCGTTTCGAGCCCTATTCCGTTTACACCAAACGACTGGCACAGACGGGCGACCTGCTTACCCACCATAAAGACAAAACCGTGCTGCGGATGATGAATGTGCGCAACCTGATTGAAACCGACTTTGAAGTGCTTTCGCCAGATGCCCGGTTGCGCGACTTGGTAAAAGCCATTTCGCAATCGCACCGCAACCTGTATCCTGTGGTCGATGAAAACAATATACTCAGAGGAATGGTGAAACTGGCCGATGTGCGGACACTTATTTTTGAGCGCGAATTGTACGATAAAGTTCAGGTAAAAGATTTAATGTATATGCCCGAATATTTCATTTCCCCCGACGACAGTATGGAAGCTGTTGTTGAAAAATTTGAAACATCGGGCCGGTACAATCTTGCCGTAATCAATGAAGGAAAATACCTCGGATTCATTTCCCGCGCAGAGGCATTTTCCGAATACCGCAAAACCGTGCAGGATTTTTCACATGATTGAGTAATCTTTCAACAAGCTATTGGGACCGCTAAAGTAGCGCAGTGGTAAAATTGCCATAAATTTCTTTCTTTGTATTCAATAATAAAAATTTCAGAACTGTGACTTCAACAACTCGTCGTTCGTTTATTGCAAAAACTTCGCTTGGTTTGGCCGCGCTCGGTTTATCGAAATTTACCATGGCTGGAGAAATTTCGGCAGACGTTAATTATCCGGTGGCAATTTCCACCTGGAGGCACGGGCTTCCCGCCAACGAAGCTGCCTGGGAGATTTTATCGAAAGGGGGCTATGCGCTCGATGCCGTGGAAGCAGGGGTTCGGGTGGCTGAAGCTGATCCGGAAGTGATAACGGTTGGTTATGGCGGCATTCCCGACGCCAGCGGAAAAGTAACCCTCGACGCCTGCATTATGGACGAGAAAGGCAATGCCGGCAGTGTGGCATTTCTCCGGTGCATCAAACATCCCGTTTCCGTGGCCCGGCTGGTGATGGAAAAAACACCGCATGTGATGCTCAGCGGCAAAGGCGCCCAAAAGTTTGCCCTTGAGAACGGTTTTAAAAAAGAAAAACTGCTGACCAGGGAGATGCGGAAACGCTGGAGAAAATGGAAAAAAGAAGAAAGGGAATTCAGTACCAAAATAAATATTGAAAACCAGCTGGAGGAAAACCACGACACCATCAGCATGCTGGCCATCGACAAAGAAGGACGACTGTGCGGCGCCTGCACCACCAGTGGTATGGCGTTTAAATTGCACGGCAGAGTGGGTGACTCGCCCATTATTGGCGCCGGCCTTTTTGTTGATGGCGAAGTGGGTGGGGCAGCGGCCACCGGTTCGGGCGAACTGGTAATGAAAACACTGGGTTCTTTTCTGGTGGTGGAATTTATGCGAAACGGCATGTCGCCCAAAGAAGCCTGCAATGCTGCCATACAAAGAATTACAGAGAAAATTCCGGACTACCAGGAACATCAGATTGGATACATTGCCATCAGCAAAACGGGCGAAATTGGCGCAGCCAGTCTGCAACCGGGATTCGATTACGCGGTAAAAACACCGGAAGTTTCTGAACTCAGGGAAGCAGATGCATGGTTTAAAAAGTTGTAAAAAAGCTGCCCTGAATCAGAGCAGCTTTTGCAAGGTGAGAGAATAAGTTTGTTATTTGTAATTATCATCTGCAAATGTAAAACATTCAGCCTAAAAATCTTCGTAATGGGCTATAATCTTTTTGTTCTTCAAAATGTTCACAGTGGCATCGATGATTTCATCATCCTGCATAGATGAATAATTGAATATCACATCGAAATCGTCGTTGGTGGCTTTTCTGCCAATAATTTTTTCAATAAAAGCATCGCGCTTCTCATCCATTTCTTTCACGTATTTTACTGCCTCTGCCTGGCTCACATCTTTTAACTGCATAATGCGGTTAATGCGCCAATCCATTGGTGCTTCGAGCCTGATATTCAACTTGTTTGGCACTTCTCTCAGAATAACACCCGCCGAACGGCCCACAATTATAACCCTGCCCTGGCATGCAAGTCTCGATATAACACCCCTAAAGGTTTCAATCAGCAGAACATCGGAAATGTCGTAAATGGTTTCGTCTGAAAATGCCTGTGCCACCTGTTCCAGCATTCTAACCGCTTCTTCGGTATCGTTGAAATCGCCGGCTTTTACCTCTTCAATCATGTGGTTCACCACATCCCTGAAGATAACTTTGTCAACCCATCTCCATTCGGCGTCGGTTTTGGTATCAGCCATATAACTGTAGCCGGTTAAAATTTTCGACAGCTTAATTGCAATTCGCTGAGCCGAACAGCCCGATTGTCTTGAAATAGTTACAACCGGTCCGGGAAAATCGCCGGTTTCAAGGTCGCAACCCGTGATCTTTTTCATGAAACTTTTAAAAAATTTTTCCATTTTTTTGGAATTTACTGCTGTTTTTGTTTTATCTACCCGAAGGTACAATCAAATTTTTTAGTTCGATCAAAAATATGTTGTAAAATAGGTAAATTATCGAATGTTATTCAGCAACTTTTTATTTACTGTGGTTCCAGATGGTGCATTTTGGCTTTGTAAAACAAGGTGGTATAAGGTGGAATGATATCATTTCCTTTTGAACCAAAAGCCAGGTCCGACGGAATGTACATATCAACTTCAGCTCCCTGGTTCATGTATCCAATCACATCAACCAGGCCCACAACCTCGTGAACCTCTTTTTTAAACCGGTAGGGAAATATCCACAAGTTGTTGTTGAAAATTTTGGAATCGTCGAACAACCTTTCGTTGACGTAGCCCCAGTATTCAACCGAACAAATATCGCCTTCTTCCGGAGTTGGTCCTTCACCCGGTTTTCTCACAATATAAAACACCAGCCGGTCGGTAGTGTCCACATCTACTCCGGCGGCTTCGAGGTTTCTGATAATGGAATCCAGTTCAGCCCATTCCATTTCTCTGGTACGCAGCTCAGGCTCCGGCTCTTCAGAACAGGAAACCGCAAGCATAATAAGTAAAATCAGAATAAAAACTGGTATGTTGAATATGTTTTTTTGCATCGTTTACATGTTGTTTTCAGGGCAGAAAGGTACAATTTTCAGTGAAAACGGCAATGGAATCGAAAAACCTTCTTCAACCTGTTTTGTTTGAGTTACTAAATGAAAGACTGTCCTGTTAAATTTATTAAAACGATGAAACAATCACATACAAATGCGCTCATTCACTCTTCCTCGCCATACCTGCTGCAGCATGCACACAATCCAGTAAACTGGCACCCCTGGGATGAACAGCTACTGAAAAAGGCTCAGGATGAAAATAAACTGCTTCTGGTAAGCATTGGTTATTCGGCCTGCCACTGGTGCCATGTAATGGAACACGAAAGTTTTGAAGATGAAGAAGTGGCCGGGTTGATGAACGAACATTTCGTTTGCATCAAGGTCGATCGGGAAGAACGCCCCGATGTTGATCATTACTACATGGCGGCTGTTCATCTGATGGGACAGCAGGGCGGCTGGCCGCTGAATGTAATTGCCCTGCCCGATGGTCGCCCTGTTTGGGGAGGCACCTATTTTCCCAAAGAAAGCTGGATGAAAAATATCTCGGCAGTGGCAAACTTCTGGCGCGAAAACAAAACAAAAACAACCGAATATGCAGAAAGCCTGCAGCAGGGAATTCAACAGGTTTCACTTACAGCAAAGGTAGAAAATGTATATTCCATTTCTGCTCCGTTAATCGACAGGGCAGTTGATGGATGGAAAAATCATTTCGATACCGAAAACGGCGGACGAAAAGGTTATCCCAAATTTCCCATGCCGGTTAATACCGACTTTTTAATGCACTATGGTTTCAGGAAAAATGACCGGCAGGTGCTTGCTTTTGTAAAACTCACCCTCGAAAAAATGGCACGGGGCGGAATTTACGATCAGGTGGGCGGAGGTTTTTCCCGTTACTCGGTGGATGAAAAATGGAAAGTACCGCATTTCGAGAAAATGCTGTACGACAACGGACAGCTGTTGAGCCTCTATTCAAAAGGATACCAGCTGTTTAAAAGCAATGAGTTTAAAACAGTGGTTTACGAAACGGCTGAGTTTATTCTACGCGAATTGACCGATGATTCAGGCGCTTTCTGGTCATCGCTCGATGCCGACAGCGAAGGCGAGGAAGGAAAATTTTACGTTTGGAGCAAGCGTGAGCTGGAAGTGCTTCAGAAGGACGATTTTGAGCTTTTTTCGAGATATTTCAGTGTGAATTCCAGTGGATTCTGGGAGAAAGGAAACTACATATTGCTGCGCGTCGGATCTGATGAAGATTTTGCCCGTGAAAACAACATAGAACTCCCGGAGCTGAAAAAGAAAGTACAAAACTGGAAAAAACGTTTGCTGGAAGTGCGAAGTAAACACAGCCGTCCCGGGCTCGACGACAAAACCCTCGCATCATGGAATGCCCTCGTAATACACGGTTTGGTTGATGCTTTCAAGGCTTTCAACGACGAAGGGTTTCTGAAACCGGCACTCGCAAATGGCAGGTTCATCCAATCAGATATGATGGAACCCGATGGCCGCCTTTTCCATACCTGGAAAAAGGGCGAAAGCCGGGTGAATGGATTTCTGGAAGATTATGCACTGGTTATTCAGGCTTTTATTTCGCTGTTTGAGGTTACGGGCGATGTTAAATGGCTCAATGCTGCCAAACAGCTTTTCAACTATTCCTATACCCGTTTTTACGATTCGGATTCGGGACTTTTCTATTTTTCGGAACGGGATGCTGATCAGGTAGTAACAAACCATTTTCAAAACGAGGACAACGTAATACCGGCTGCGAATTCAGTTATGGCAAATAACCTGCACAAACTTTCACTGATATTGGGAAATCCGCAGTATTTGGCTCAGGCAAAGAAGATGTTGCAGCACATTACCCCGCAGTTTCCCAAATATCCGCAGGCTTTTGCCAACTGGGGCCAGGTCATGCTGAAAATGGCCGAATCGTCTTTCGAAATTGTTGTCTGTGGGCCTGATGCTGAAAAGAAAATCAGGGAAATGCAGGCAGATTTCAGACCCGATGTATTGTGGGCTTTCAGTAAGGGAAAAAGCAACATACCGGTTTTGAAAGACCGGTTTACACATGGGAAAACATTGATTTATGTTTGCCACGACGGAACCTGCCAATTGCCTGTGGAAGAGGTGGAAGAAGCATGGAATCTGATTTCATGAGGGGCTAAAAAAAAGTAATCCCGGCGCGTCATACCGGGATTACTCAATAACCTTCAAAAGCGTTTACCTGGTTTTGTATTTCAGGTTTGTATATTGCAAACATAGTTGAATTGAAAATACCTGCGAAAAAAGAAATGCTGATTTGTACTGTTCAAAATGCTGATATTTTTGCTTCAAAAAAGCTGATTTTGCCTATTCGCCCATTAATTTCATCTGCAGATAGGTATAAATTTGCGCATTCATTTTGGCGCGCTGCTCATTGGTCGAGGCGCCGGCATGACCTCCTTCTATGTTTTCAAAGTAATATATTTTATACCCCATGTCATTCATTTTTGCTACCATTTTCCGCGCATGGCCTGGGTGTACCCGATCGTCGCGGGTTGATGTGGTAAAAAATACTTCGGGGTAGTCCAATCCCTCTTTCAGGTTATGGTAAGGCGAATATTTACGGATGTATTCCCATTCTTCGGGAATATCGGGGTTACCGTATTCGGCCATCCAGCTTGCACCGGCCAGAAGTTTATTGTAACGCTGCATGTCAAGCAGCGGCACAGCACAAACCACGGCGCCATATAAATCGGGCCGCTGGGTAAATCCAACACCCACCAGCAATCCACCGTTACTGCCGCCATAAATGCCCAGTTTTTTGGGCGAGGTTATCTTTTTATCAATCAAGTCTTCGGCAACGGCATAAAAATCGTCGAACACCCGCTGGCGGTTCTCTTTCAGTCCGGCCTGGTGCCATCCTGGGCCAAACTCGCCGCCACCCCGCAGGTTGGCCAGCACATAAACACCTCCCTGCTCGAGCCAGCCTGTGCCGGTTACTGCCGAATAGCGAGGCAGCTGAGGGACTTCAAAACCACCGTAGGCATAAAGCAAAACCGGGTTCTGGCCGTTAAGCTCCATGTTTTTTGCATGTACCACAAAATAGGGAATGCGTGTGCCGTCTTTCGATGTGGCTTCAAACTGGTTCACCACGTAATTTTCGGTTGGAAACCAGGAAGAAAGCGACCTTACTTTGGTAAACTTTCCGGTAGCGGCATCGCCATGAAACAGGGTGGATGGCTCCAGAAAGTTCTGATAATAAAAGAAAAACTGGTCGCTGAATTCGTCGGTCGAACCCATTGAAATAGTTCCAAAATCAGGAGCGTCAATCTTTTCTTTTTTCCAGCCATTGTCGTAGCGATATGTATGCAGTTCGCTTTTTACATTCACAAGCATGTTAACCAGCAGCCGGTTTTTTGTATTCGAAATTCCGGCAATGCTTGCCCTATCTTCGGGTTTCACCACCAGTTCGTAATTTTGGTTCCCTTTTATCAGGTCTTTGTATGGAATGCTGATGACTGCTCCCTGCGGAAAGGTCTGGTTGTTTACTGCCCAGTCCGATTTCAGCTGAAAAATGGCAAGCCCGTTAAAAATGGTATTCATATCGATATCTTCCGGCAAATCGGGTTGAACCAGTTCTCCGCTTTCCAGAAAATAATACTCTCCTTCGTAGAATGAAGTTCTTCGGGTAATTAACTGGTAAACTCTATCGTGGGTTAACATTGAATATCCCCAAATACCCATGTCGGACTCCTTTCCTTTGTAAACTTCTTGTGCCTCGGCCAGGTCGGTTCCCCTTTTCCAGATTTTTACCTGTGTGGGATATCCTGATGTAGTAACCCCTTCGCCAAAATCGGTGGAAACCATCAGGGTATTTTCATCAATCCAGCTTGCGCCTCCCTTGGCTTCGGGAATAGAAAACCCGTTTTCGACAAAAGATTTTGTCCGCACATCAAATTCCTTAATTATCACTGCATCTCCGCCACCCTTGGAGAGATTCACCAGAAATTTAGTGTAGTAGGGAAACAGGCCCGAGGCCCCTTTGAAAACCCACTTAATCCCATCTTTTTCTGCAAGTTCATCCATATTCAGCAGAATTTCCCAGTCTGGCTCCCCGTCAAGGTTACTTTTCAGGGTTGCGCGCCTCCATATTCCACGCTGGTAGTTTTGATCCTGCCAGAAGTTGTACACAAAATCCCCCTGAATGGAAGGAGCCGGAATCCGATCGTCGGAGTTCAGAATCTCCAGGTTCTTTTCAAAAATTTGTTGGTAACCGGGTTGTGTCTGTAGCACATCCAATGTTTTTTTGTTCCATTTTTCCACCCATTCAAGCGCTTTTTTGTTTTCCACTTCCTCCAGCCACTGGTAAGAATCGTTGTTTTGGGCATAATTAAACGATGTTGTCATTGCAAGAATAATCAATATTACAAGGTGTTTCATTGTTTTTTGATTTTTAGTTTTAATAAGATGCAATAAACAAAGAAAATTAACAGCCAAAAATGAAATTTGTGCTTCTTTTGTATTTTTTTTCAGCAAGTTTTCAAATCATGATTGAAATGTATATTTTCGTATTGAAAAATAAACCTGAAAGACGAACCGGCAGATAAAGTTTAAAATGAAAAAACGTTCTTTCCGGGGTTTAATAAAAAAATATGGCAACATTAATATTCTTCTTTGTTTTATCTATAGTCGTTTCTTTTTTCTGTTCTATGTGGGAAGCGGTTTTGTTAAGCATTACACCTTCATACATTAGTCGTTTGCAAAACGAAAAACCTGGCATTGGACACATTCTTTACCGAATGAAAGAAGATATCGACAGGCCACTTTCAGCTCTTCTTACCCTGAACACCGTTGCTCATACAGTAGGCGCACTGGGTGTAGGTGTGCAGGCAGGAAAGCTTTTCGGTACAACTCAGATTCATTTTTTATCGATTCATATTTCTTACGAATCGTTTATTGCCGGTGCCATGACTCTGGCCATTCTTGTTTTATCGGAAATAATTCCCAAAACACTGGGTGCTAATTCCTGGAAACAACTCACCCCCTTTACTGTTCGTTCGCTCAGGATCTTAATGTTCATTTTAGCTCCGTTTGTGTGGATGAGCAAGTACATAACACGCATGTTGAAAACCGAAAAAGGGCGCAGTGTGCTGAGCCGGGCCGATTTCGCTGCCATGGCCGATGCAGGGTTAAAAAGCGGAGCTCTCGACCGCGAGGAAAAATCGATTATCCAAAACCTGCTCCGGCTCGAAAACCTGAAGGTGCGCGACATCATGACTCCCCGGTCTGTAATTATGATGATGGACGAAGAACAAACTATGCTTGAAATCTATGAAGAACTCAATCCCATGGTTTTTTCCCGAATTCCTGTTTACCATGAGCATCCCGACAACATTACCGGGGTTATTCTCAAAGACAATATTCTGGAAAATCTGGCACAGGACAAACATTCGGTGAAAGCTTCGGAAATAAAACGCGATATTTTATTCGTAGAAGATAATTTTACCGTGGCTAAACTGATGGATACCCTCATTTTAAACCGGGAACACCTTGCTATGGTAGCTGATGATTTTGGGAGTGTGGTAGGACTGGTAACCATGGAAGACCTTTTTGAAACCTTACTTGGGCTCGAAATTGTGGATGAATCGGACAAAGTGGAAGACCTGCAAAAACTGGCCCTCGAAAAGTGGAAAAAGAGGACCGACAAGCAGCGTTTGAAGCCTGAATAACAGCATAAAATCCATGCATATCCTTTTAAGTTTTCTTTAAATCGCCCCAGATTGAAAATCTTACCACAACTTTCCGTCCGAAATGTATTATTTTTGAGAAATTACAATAGAAATCCAAAAAATTGAATAAAATGAATATTAGCGCATTACAAAAAGAAAGGGCAAAATACCAGCCCAAACTTCCCAAATCGTTAAGAGGCGCAGTAAAACTTACTGAGGGTGACAAGACAGAATCGGTTGCCGACCAGAAAGATATTGCGGAGTTGTTCCCAAATACATACGGAATGCCTCTGATTACCTTCGAAAAAGGCGACAAGGCCAGCTCAAAAAACCCGGTAAATGTGGGGGTAATTCTTTCGGGCGGTCAGGCTCCCGGTGGTCACAATGTGATTTCAGGGATTTTTGACGGCATCAAAAAAATCAACCCCGAAAGCAAGCTCTATGGTTTTTTGGTTGGTCCCGGAGGCCTGGTCGATCATAAATATATGGAGTTAACTGCCGAAATTATTGATGAATACCGGAATACCGGTGGTTTCGATATTATTGGTTCGGGGCGCACAAAGCTCGAAGAAGAATGGCAGTTCGACAAAGGCCTTGAAATAGCCCGCGATTTGAACCTGAATGCACTGGTGATTATTGGCGGCGACGATTCCAACACCAATGCCTGTGTTCTCGCCGAATATTATTCAAAGATAAAAGCAGGGGTACAGGTTATCGGGTGCCCTAAAACCATCGACGGCGACCTGAAAAATGAAATGATTGAAGCTTCTTTTGGTTTCGATACGGCCACCAAGGTTTACTCCGAGTTGATTGGCAACATCCAGCGCGACGCCAACTCTGCAAAAAAATACTGGCACTTTATTAAACTAATGGGGCGTTCGGCCTCGCACATCGGTCTGGAATGTGCCCTGAAAACCCAGCCCAACATTACCCTCATTTCCGAAGAAGTGGCTGAAAAACAACAAACCCTTGGTGACATTGTGGACTACATGACCGGAATTGTAGCACAACGTGCCGAAGACGGGAAAAACTTTGGTGTAGCACTTATTCCGGAAGGTTTGATTGAGTTCATTCCTGAAATGAAAATTTTGATTTCGGAACTGAACGACCTGCTGGCAGAAGGAACCGAAACCGAAAAAGAGTTTAAAATGCTCAAGAAAAGCCACAGAATCAATTGGGTGGCCTCACAACTTACCAAAGAATCGGCCAAAGTTTTTAAATCGCTTCCGCAGGGTATCGCCACACAGCTCACGCTCGACCGCGATCCACATGGAAACGTACAGGTATCGCTCATCGATACTGAAAAACTGCTGGGCGAAATGGTAACCGAAAAACTGGCTGCCATGAAAAAAGAAGGCAATTTTTCAGGTAAATTCAGTACTCAATACCACTTTTTCGGTTATGAAGGACGTTGTGCCGCACCTTCAAATTTCGATGCCGATTATTGTTACTCGCTGGGATTTACAGCATCGGTTTTGATTTCTGAAGGGAAAACCGGGTACATGGCATCGGTGAGAAACCTCACGGGGCCGGCAGAAGAGTGGATTGCCGGTGGTGTTCCGGTAACCACCATGATGAATATGGAAAGAAGGCACGGACACATGAAACCGGTAATTCAAAAAGCACTGGTTGAGCTGGATGGAGCTCCTTTTAAATATTTCGTATCGAAACGCGGCGAATGGGCGTTGGAAACAAGCTATGTTTATCCTGGCCCTATTCAGTATTTCGGTCCCACGGAGGTTTGCGACCAACCCACCGAAACGCTGAAATTAGAGAAACCATAAACAAAATATGTGTAAATGAAAAAAGGCTGTCCGGCAAATGCTGAACAGCCTTTTTTTAGCTTATTGCTGATTAAAAAATATACCGGATGGACAAAGCCAGTTCGTCGCCCCAGAAACCGGTGTATCCAATAATGTTAAACCCGGGTTTCCAGTCTAAACTGATGTTAAACGGAATGGGTTCGATGTTGTATTCAATACCGATAATTCCATCGATACCGATAATTGTATAGGTGCCGTCATTAAACCAGGGGTGGTCTTTGTACCCATCCCAAAAACCGATATGACCACCAAAACCATAATACCAGTTCAGCCGGGGTGTGTTGAAAGCCTGGGCATGAATTTCGTAAAGTCCGGTGATGTTGAACCCCTGCCAGCGGGTGGATAGTATTCCCTCCAGGGCAGTGTTACTACTAATAAAATGCTTGACGGTGAGCCCGTTGGAAAGCCCGCCTCTGAAACCGATTCCGGTATTGTAGTCCTGTGCGTTAGCTGCCAAAATCATGGCAAAAAACAGTGTAAATGCTAAAGCTAATTTTCTCATATTTTTTCTGTTTTAATTTGAATTATGAATGTTAACGTCAAAATTCATTTTTAGTTTTCTACTGTTCAATAAAGATCATTGATCAAAAACAAAAGAGATGATATTGGCTCCCATTTTCAGGGCAATTTCACGTATTTCATACGGATTGTTGTGCACAGCTTCGTCTTCCCAGCCGTCGCTGATGTCTGTTTCGTAAGTGTAAAGCACAACCATCCGATCTTCAATAAACAGGCCAAATGCCTGGGGTGGTTTGTTGTCGTGTTCATGAATTTTCGGCAGGCCTTCGTTAAATGAATATTTTTGGTGAAAAACGGGGTGGGATGCCGGTAATTCCACCAAATCGTTGTTTGGAAACACCTTTTTAATTTCGCGCCTGAAAAATTCATCCAAACCATAGTTGTCGTCCACATGCAAAAAACCTCCGGCTTCCAGGTAGGTGCGCAGGTTCATGGCTTCGTTTTCCGAAAAAACAACGTTCCCGTGACCGGTCATGTGAACAAACGGGAAGTTGAAAATTTCGGTACTGCCAACTTCCACCGTTGAAGGTTCGGGGTGAATATTTGTGTTTAAATGCTGGTTGCAAAAGTCGATCAGGTTGGGCAGGGCTGTCGGATCGGCATACCAGTCGCCGCCACCGCCGTATTTCAACAGGGCAATTCGTACCGGTTGCGCCAGTCCGTTTAACGAACCGGCCAGCATCAGAAACACTAAAATAACTATCTTCATTTCATCTAATTTGGCCGAAAATTACAATTCCCCGCTGAATTGAAAAAATTAAAGGAAAAGATTCCGGTTATTCATTGTCTAAATTAACAATATGGCAGGCCACAACACCGGCGGTTTCGGTTCGCAGCCTCGAGTTACCAAGCGAAATACTTTTAAAGCCTGATTTTTGGGCTTTCTCCACCTCTTCAGGGCTAAAATCGCCTTCCGGACCTGTTAAAACAAGTACTGAACCTCCTGCTCTTATTTCATTTTTCAGATGAGGTTTTTCCCCCTCGTTACAATGTGCAATGAATTTTTGGGAAGCATTGCTTTCTTCCAGGAATTCACCGAACGGAGTCATGGGATTTAATTTGGGCAGGTAAGCCTTAACCGACTGTTTCATGGCCGAAATCAATACCTTTTCGAGCCGTTCCTGTTTAATTGTTTTTCGTTCGCTGCGTTCACAAAGCAGTGGCGTAATTTCATCGATACCAATTTCAGTGGCTTTTTCCAGAAACCATTCAAACCGGTCGTTGTTTTTGGTTGGTGCAATGGCAATGTGCAATCTGAAATCCCGCTTTCCGTATTCCCTGATTGACTCAATCAGGACGAGCCTGCACTTTTTGGGATGCGGGTCGGTTATTTCGGCTGTATAAAAACCTCCGGTTCCATCCACAACCTGCACCTTGTCGCCGGCATTTAACCGTAAAACCCGGATGGCATGTTTCGATTCGGTTTCATCCAGCACAATTTCATTTTTTGTAATATGCGGAACATAAAAAAGCTGCATGGGCTTCAGTTTTTACTTCGGACAAATGTAATTCTACTTTGGCACAATTGCAAAAAGCTTCAAATGCAGTATTTCATGGTTTTTATTGTGTCTGAATAACACAAAATAGTTTTTACAGGCATTTTATTTCAATTTTGTGACGATAAAAAGGTAATCTTTTGTATTTTTCACGCGATTTTGTATTTAAAACAATTTTAAATTCAATAAATAATTTACAGATGGAAAAATCAACAAAAAATCAATTAAACCGCCGGAAATTTTTGGGCTTGTCGGCCCTGGGGTTAACCGGTCTTACTGTTTTGCCCAGCTGGACGATCAATGGAATAAAGATTGCACCCAGCGATCGCGTAGTGCTTGGCTTTATTGGTGCAGGCCGCCAGGCGTTGTCCGATTTCACCAGCTTCAGCAGTGTGCCGGGCGTACAGGTGGCCGCTGTTTGCGATGTGGACACCATGAAACAAATCCGTTTCAAAAAACGGGTGGAAGCCTGGCAGGAAAAACAGGGCGTTGCCCAGCGTTGCGACATGTACGAGCAGTACGAAAAAATTCTCAACCGAACCGATATCGATGCCGTTGAAGTGGTAACACCCGACCACTGGCATGCGTTGCAAACCATTCACGCCATTCAGGCCGGCAAAGATGTGTATGTGCAAAAACCGCTTGCCTTTACCATTAAGGAAGGCCTGGTGATGACAAAAATTGCACGCGCAAACAAAGCAGTGGTGCAGGTGGGTAGCCAGCAGCGTTCCAGCGGCGAATTTCAGAAAGCCATAGAACTGGTTCGTGCCGGCAAAATCGGCCACATCGAAAAAATTTATGCCAAAGTGGGCGATCCGCCAAAACCACTGGATTTGCCCAAAGAATCCGTTCCCGGAAACCTGAATTTCAACCTTTGGATGGGACCGCTGAACGATCCGAATATCCATTACCACCCCGACCTTTGTCCACCCATTTCGCTCGATCCGCAGGAAGATGAAAAACTCTGGGGTGCATGGCGCTGGTACCTCGAAACCGGAAACGGCTTTACCGCCGACTGGGGCGCCCACATGTTCGATATTGCACAGTCAGCCATTGGAATGGACGGATCAGGTCCGGCAGAAATTATTCCCAAAGGTTACAACGGAACGGAATACCTCACTTTTAAATACCTGAACGGTATTGTGATGACCGAACAACCCTACCTGGAAGACATGCCGGGTGCGCAGGGAATCAAATTCATTGGCACCAATGGCTGGATAGAAGTAGCCCGCGGTTATTTGGGAAGCTCCGATCCGTCGCTGGTTCCCGAAGAGCTGGCAGGCAGAAGGCCACGCCAGATGACAGCAGAAGAACGTGAAGCCATGATGAAGGAATGGGCCAAAAGAAGGGAAGAGAGAGAACAACAGCAGCAGCGCGATGGCCTGGAGTTTGAGATAAGCTCACCGCACATGCAGGACTTCATCGATGCCGTTCGTTCGCGTAAAAACCCCATTGCTCCAATTGAAGTGGGATGCAGTACCAATACCTTGTGCTGCCTCGGAAACATTGCCACCGAACTGCAACGTACTGTAAAATGGGATCCTGCAACGCTGAGTTTCGGCGACGACAAAGAAGCAGCCGGTCATCGTTTATATCATTACGAATACCGGAGGCCTTATTCACTTGTATAATTCAAACCAATAAAATATTGAAATGGAAAAAAGAGATTTTTTGAAAAAGATGGGACTACTTACCGCAGGAGGATTGGTAGGCGGTTCTTTTAAACCGGCTGCTGCATCGGTATCGGCTGGTCGTGTGTTTGCTTCGAAAAAAGAAATCGGTTTGCAAATCTATTCGCTGGGCCGCGAACTGACTCAGGATGTTCCCAACGGACTGAAAAAAATTGCTGACATTGGATACACCACCATTGAACTGGCAGGTTACCGCGACCGGAAAATGGGAGAATATTCCGTAACTGAATATCGCAAACTGGCCGATGATGCCGGGTTGAAGATTACCGGCTCACATGTGAACCCTCCCGTGAGAAAAATCACCAAAGAAAACCTGGGCGAAGTAACCGATTTCTGGAAACAGGCTGTGGAAGATCATGTAAAGTTTGGCACAAAAACACTGGTGCAGCCAATGATGCCTGGCATCGATAACCACGACGATGTTGCCGTTGTTTGTGAATCGTTCAACAAAGCGGGCGAAATTGCAAAATCGGCCGGCATAAAATGGGGGTACCACAACCACCACATGGAATTTGGCCGCGTGGTAAAGGAAGAGGACAAAGGAAGGCAAGCCAACCCATGGATGCCGGTGGGCGATGTAATTTATGATTTGATGTTGAACGGTACCGATCCCTCGCTTGTATTTTTCGAAATGGATGTTTACTGGACCGTGATGGGACAAAACGACCCGCTGGAATATTTTGAAAAATATCCCGGACGGTTCCCGGTGTTGCACATTAAAGACCGTTCTATCTTAGGCCGTTCGGGCATGATGAATTTTGAAAACATCTTCAACAAAGCCTACGAAAACGGACTGGATGAATTTTATGTAGAACTGGAAAACATCCGCGAGGGCGTAACACAGTTCGAGGGAGTGAAACTGTGTTTCGACTACCTGAACAACGCTCCGTTTGTGAAATAAATAATTTTGATGAATTAAAATGAAACTGCCCGGGATTTGCTCCCGGGCAGTTTCATTTAGTGTGGTTTTAATCCTACTCTATTATTAAAGCTAAAGAGGATGTATCAAAAGTCAATTTACATGAATGAAAATTGAATATTTAAAACTACTCTCGTATAGGGATACGAATAAAAAGAGGCTGATTCAACCTTTTGAGGCAGCTTCATAATATTTACAGAAAAAATGCTATTGATATAAATTGAAGGTGCATTGTGCCAACCCATTGGGATCCGTTGGGGAGAAGCGTCGGTGCAAAAAGGAATCGGTTGGCTCTATCGTTTGAAATTGCCGGTTTATACACCACGGCTTCTACCGTCGGGATTCTTCCAAAAAGCACGGTTTACATAGAATGCCACAGATAAAAATTCCATTGCCATTAAATTTTTTTAACTTTGAAAAAAAAATGCCAACAATTTTGTTAATAAAGGGATAGAGGCTATATTTCTGGGCAAATGAAAACAATGAACCCATCCATATTCATGCTGAAAAAGGTGATATGGAATGTAAGTTTTGGTTGGATGAAGATAATTTTGATGTAAAGCCTGCCTTAGAATACAATCTTACACCACAGGCAAGGCGTGAAATCAAAAAAATAATTTACGAGCATTTTGATTATATCATTTCGGAATGGTATCGTTTTTTTAAATAAAAAATGTCATGAAAAAAGCATATAACATATCAGAAATCAGGTTTGAAAACGATAGTCTTATTCTTATTGTAGATAACCAAACCATTAGACTAAAGCTAGAAAATATTTCAAGGAAATTAAAGTTTGCAACAGAACACCAACGGAATGATTATAGAATTTCTCCGTCCGGATATGGAATCCACTGGCGGCAATTGGATGAAGATTTATCCATTAATGGACTACTAAAAGCCCGGAAAAAAGCCTCCCAAATTCATTTTTAAGCTATTAAAACTTATAATTCAGGCAACATCTTCAAAACAATCTTCACAAACTTACGGAGGCTTCCGAAAAAATAAAAGGAACCGTTCTTTCAAAAAGAGAACGGTTCCCTTTCCATCAATTTTACCTTAAAACTATAAATCCAACAATTTTAACCGGTTAATCTACTTCCACCACTCCACCGGTCAGATTTATTCTTCCGGAAACCCAAACTGCACCTTTTGCGCCGGGTTGTCCGCCACCAACAGAAACGGTGAACCAGCCGGGTTCGATAATCCGGGTTTCGTCGGGTCCAATCATTGAAAACTGACGGGGCTGCAATTCAAATTCCACTGTTTTTGTTTCACCGGGCTGAAGATGAATGCGTTCAAAACCTTCCATCTGGATTTTCGGGCGGGGTGTAGAGGCCTCTTCGTCTTTCAGGTAAAGCTGCACTACTTCGTCACCGGCCAGCTTGCCTGTGTTGGTAACATCCACCTTCACCTTTACCGGTTCCCCGGTTTTAGCCTCTGCCGTAATTTCCAGGTTGTTGTATTCAAAAGTGGTATAACTCAATCCGTAACCGAACGGATAAAGCGGTTCTCCATTGAAATAGCGGTAAGTGCGGTTGGTCATGTCGTATTCTTCGAAAGGCGGCAACTGTTCCACCGATTTGTAGTAAGTTACCGGCAACCGTCCGGCCGGATTGTAATCGCCGAACAGCACATCGGCCACGGCATGTCCGCCTTCCTGTCCCGGATAGCCGGCAGTAATAATGGCATCCAGATTTTCGTTAGCCCGGTTCACAGCCAGAGCGCTGCCATTCAGCAGAACAAGCACTACCGGTTTCCCTGTTTTTTTGATGGCAGTCATCAGTTCGCGCTGGGTTTTGGGAAGCATCAGGTGGGTGCGGTCGCCTCCTTTGAAGCCATCCACTTCAATGGGCATTTCTTCGCCTTCCAACCGTTGTGAAAGTCCCAAAACCAACACTACCGCATCGACCTGTCCGGCCACATCCACCGCTTCCTGAAGCATATCAGGATTGGGCATGGCCCATAAAAACCGTACATCGCCATCGCCGTGCCAGTTTTTGTATTCAAATACGAACTTATACTTTTTGCCGGCTTCCAGTTCCACCGCTTTTTCATGGTGGGCAGCATGGTGCTCGCTGTTAAACTGAAGGATTTTTTCACCTTCGAGCCATATATCGAGGGTGGGCATTCCCCAAAAACCCATGCGGTAAGTTCCGGTAACCGGTGGCGCCAGATAACCCGTCCAGCGAATGCTGAAATCGTCGTCGGGCAACACGGGTGATGGCGCGTGGGATTCCCAGTAAAAATCGATGTTTTTATCGATGCGGGTAAACACCGGCTCGCCTTCCAGTTGGGCATTGTCGAAATATTCTCCAACCACACCGTGTTCACCGGATGCAGTTATCAAAAATTCATTGGAAACCGGATGCAGATTGGAAACTCCTTCGGCCAGATGACTACCTTCGGCATAAAGAATTTCGGTATTTTTTAGTTTGCTTTTCAATCCTTCGAGAACGGTTACCGGATTTTTGGGAATGCCGTTGTAATTGCCCAGCAAGGCTTCAAAATTGTCGGCATTCGGACCGATAACGGCCAGTTTCTTGATCTCTTTTGAAAGCGGGAGTGTTTGGTCATTTTTCAGCATAACAATGCTTTTTCGGGCGGCCTCCAGGGCCAGTTCTGCATGTTCACCGGAAGTATTCACCGAAAACGGAATTTGGGCGTAGGGAACCACCTCGTCGGGGTCGAACATGCCTAATTTAAAGCGCGCAGTCATCAGCCTTCTAACTGCCACATCGATTTCCTTTTCTTCTATTAAATTTTGTTCTACAGCAGTTACAAGATGGGGATATGAACTTCCGCAATTAAGGTCGGTACCTCCTTTCACTGCTGCTGCCGAGGCTTCAGCTGCATTGGCCGAAAAATCCTGAAACATGAAAAAATCGGAAACAGCCCAGCAGTCGGAAACCACATACCCGCTGAACCCCCATTCTTTCCGAAGAATACCATCGAAATACGGATGGGCACAGCAAGGCAATCCTTTGTACTGATTATAGGCACACATGATGGAATAAACCCCACCGTCTTTCACCAGCGTGCGAAAAGCCGGCAGGTAAGTTTCCCGCAAATCGCGCTCATCCACAATGGCGTTAAATTCGTGCCTTACCGGCTCGGGGCCCGAGTGAACCGCGTAATGCTTGGCCGTGGCTACAGTTTTCAAATAACGGGAATCGTTGCCCTGCAATCCTTTCACAAACTGAAGTCCCATTTGTCCGGTAAGATAAGGATCCTCGCCATACGTTTCGTGGCCCCTTCCCCACCGGGGATCTCTGAAAATATTGATGTTGGGCGACCAGAAAGTGAGCCCCTGATAAATGCCCCGTTTTCCGCGACGCACGAAATCGTGGTGCTTGGCACGCGCCTCGTCGGAAATAACGGTTGCTACCCGGTACATCAAATCTTTGTCCCACGAGCCGGCAATGGTAATCGACTGCGGAAAAACCGTGGCATAACCGGCGCGGGCAACGCCATGCAAACTCTCGTTCCACCAGTTGTATTCCGGCACTCCCAACCGCGGAATGGCCGGAGCATTGTAAACCATCTGGTCAATTTTTTCCTGCAGCGTCATTTGCGAAACCAGAATATCTACCCGTTCTTCCACAGGCAGGTTGTAATCGAGAAAATTAAAATTGGTATGCTGTGCTGAAACTGAAAAAACCATAAGCAACAAAATCAATGCGTTGAAAACTCTGTTCATGTTCAAATCTTTTTAACTTTTCAGAAGTGGTAAAAATACAGGTTTGTTTCAGTTTTTACTCAGTTTTATCGTAATTTGTCGTAAAAATTCAGCAAAAATATGGAGAAGAAAAAGCAAAAATGGGTTACTGATTACCGTGCCCTCAGAAAAAAAGTGGATGATATTGCCTCTTCCCTTTCCCGGCAACATGCAGCACATTTGATGTGCAAAAAAGGCTGCGATTTATGCTGCATGGATTACAGCATTTTACCCGTTGAGTTTTATTTCATTCTCGATGAACTAAAAAGCGGCGGTTTTAAAACAGAAAATCTTATTCTAACCGATAAGGATACCGGAGATTGTATTTTCCTGAAAGACCATGCATGCGCCATCTACGAGTCTCGTCCGCTGATTTGCCGCACACACGGGCTTCCGCTGCTCTACACCAACAACGATGGCGAATGGGAACTATCTACCTGCGAACTCAACTTCACGAACTTCGATTTCGATGATTTTTCAGAAAAAAACACGTATCCTCAGGATACATTTAACAGCAAATTATTTTTACTGAATCGTGAATTTATTGCCGGATATGAGGGAGAAGAAAATTATGGGGAGTTCGATTTGCTGCCGTTGAAAAAGCTGGCAAAAAAACTCTAAAAATTACAGGAATATATCTGACAATCGTTAAAACAAAAAAGCAGGCCAAAAACCTGCTTCTCATTTTATTTTTTCTGACAGTTAATACTTAGTACTCATCTTCATTAAAGAAAAAATCATCCTTACTTGGATAATCGGGCCAAATATCTTCGATACTTTCGTAAATTTCGCCCTCGTCTTCAATTTCCTGCAAATTCTCAATCACTTCAAGTGGGGCACCCGACCGAATGGCGTAGTCGATCAATTCATCTTTACTCGCCGGCCAGGGCGCATCTTCCAACTTCGAAGCTAATTCCAGTGTCCAATACATTTCAATGGATTTAAGCGGTTATACTCGTTTTTTACAATGCCGCGAATATAATAAAAAAATGATACGAAAACCCGCGGGAAACTTTATTTTTAAAACTGCTTCCAGGATTTCTCCTCTATCCCTCTGCTGGCGGCCATTTTACGAGCCAACACAAACATAAAATCGGACAAACGGTTGATGTATTTTATGATTTCGGGCTGAACTTTTCCGAGTTCGGAGAACTCCAGAATTCGTCTTTCAGCTCTGCGGCATACTGTACGTGCCACATGGCATTGTGCAGCTGCCATATCACCGCCGGGTAAAATAAAATGCGTTAATTCGGGTAAATCTTCCTCCATTTTATCGATGGCTTTTTCCAAAAAGGAAATATGGTTCTCCGTAATGGAAAGTTTTTCTGTAAATGCATTTCCTTTTTCATCGGAAGCCAGCCGTGAACCAATATTAAAAAGCTTGTTCTGAATTTCAAGCAGGTAATTTTCAGCATCGGCAGGAAGTTTATTTGAGCGAATCAATCCAATGGCGGCATTCAGCTCATCCACGGTTCCGTAAGCTTCCAAACGCACGTCATATTTCTTCACCCTGCTTCCGCCTACCAAACCGGTAGTGCCATCGTCGCCGGTTTTTGTATAAATTTTAAAATCTTTTCCCATACTTATACATCCTAATATACCGGGTTTGGGTTTATTTCATCCGACTCAACTTCCCCGTCCTTAAGTTTTATTACCCGGTGGGCATGATTGGCAATGTCCTGCTCGTGGGTTACCATTACCAGCGTGTTTCCCTTGCGGTGTATTTCGGCAAAAAGTTTCATTATTTCTTCGGAAATAACGGAATCGAGGTTTCCTGTGGGTTCGTCGGCCAGTAAAATGGAGGGATTATTCACCAAAGCCCGTGCGATGGCAACCCTTTGCCGCTGACCACCCGAAAGTTCGTTGGGTTTATGGTCCATCCTGTCGGCCAGCCCCACATCGGTTAATGTATTGGTTGCCCGGTTTTTTCTGTCGTGCTTTTTTACACCGGCATATACCATGGGCAGCATCACATTATCTAAAGCCGAGCTCCGGGGCAGCAAGTTAAACACCTGAAATATAAATCCAATTTCGGCATTGCGGATTTCGGCCAGCTCATTGTCCGACAGCCGGCTCACATCTTTTTCATTTAAGATATAGGTACCTCCCGATGGTGTATCCAAACAGCCAATAATGTTCATCAACGTAGATTTCCCCGAACCGGAAGCGCCCATTATGGCCACATATTCTCCCTTGTAAATATCGAGTGTAATCGTACGTAGCGCCCTTACAACCTGGGTTCCTACCTTGTAATTTTTAGTAATATTTTCTAAGTGAATGATCTTTTTCTTCATAAACCGGCTTTTTCAATAGGTAACAGAACACCTCATCCCGTTACAATGTTTCGGTGTGCAAAAGTAACATTTCCTGAAAACATTCCTGCCATTCCTTTTAAACCCATGCCGGGTTTTCAGGTCAAAATAGTTTGAAAACCAAAAAATAACTAAAGATGAAGCGACAATTATCCATTCAAATTTTTCTTTCTGTACTGTTATTAATCTTTTTCAAACCAGCAATTTCACAGCAAAAATCGGCAGACAACTGGGAGCAGTGGCGCGGTCCGCTGAATAAAGGCGTTGCTGTTAAGGGCAATCCTCCGGTGGAGTTTAGCGAAACCAAAAACCTGAAATGGAAAACCGCCATTCCGGGAAAAGGACATGCCACACCGCTGGTTTGGGGCAATAAAATTATTGTGCAAACGGCTGTTGCTACCGACGAAATTGCCCCGGAGGCACCTGACGGCGCAGGAGAAGGCAGCCGTATGGCGCCCAGCCAAACCGACCGTATTCACGAGTTCAGAGTTTTGCTGGTTGACAAAAACGATGGGCAGATCATCTGGAATACCCTGGTTACCCGCGAATGGCCCCGGGAAAACACGCACGAACTGGGAAGCTGGGCTTCCAACTCGCCCTGTACCGACGGCGAACGCATTTATGCCTGGTTCGGTTCCCGCGGTATCTATTGCCTCGATTTCGACGGAAATATCCTGTGGCAGCGCGATTTCGGACAAATGCAAAAACACATGAGTTTTGGCGAAGGAAGCTCTCCGTTTCTTTACAAAAACAAACTTTTCATTTTATGGGACCACGAAGGTGATTCCTATCTTTATGCACTAAATAAAAACACCGGAAACATTGAGTGGGAAGTTACACGCGACGTAAACACCTCGTGGTCAACGCCGCTGGTGGTTGAAGTTAACGGAAAACCCCAGGTAATCACAACTGCTACCGATAATGTAACGGCTTACGATTTTGAGACCGGCGAAATAATCTGGACCTCCTCTGGACTTACCCGAAACGTAATTCCCAACCCAATTTACAGCGACGGGATTTTATATGCCATGAGCGGCTTCAGGGGCAGCGCCATGCAGGCTATAGATATTGCTAATGCACATGGAAACATCACCGGCACCAAGGCTGTTTTATGGACGTACGATAAAAACACACCTTACACACCGCAACCGGTATTAATGGGCGGAAAACTTTACTTCATGCGTGTGAACAACGGCTTTCTATCGTGCATCGATGCCAAAACCGGCGAACCTTTTTATGAAAACGAACGGCTCGGCGATATCAGCACCCTCTACTCCTCTCCCACCGGAGTAAACGACCGGCTCTACATTGCAGCCGAAAATGTGGTAATGGTCATCAAAGCCGGGGAAACCTTTGAAATAATGGCCTCCAATCCGGTTGACGACAATTTCCACGCATCGCCTGTAATTGTTGGCAACGACCTCATTTTACGCGGATTCAACTCGTTGTATTGTTTCTCGGAGGAGTAAGGCAAAAAAGATATCGATGAAAATCAGAGAATTTAAACCTGAAGATTTGAATATTATGAGGGTGTGGTTAGAACAGGACTACATTCAAAAATTTTGGGGTAATCCGCAAGATTGGATTAAAGAAATATCTGAAAATATAAGTACTGACTGGGTTAAATATCTCATTTTGGAATGTGACACCCCAATCGGGTTTCTTCAATATTATGAAACAGACAAGGCTCCACAGGGAGAATGGTCGGATGAGCCAATCGGAACTGTCGGAATCGATTATCTCATTGGAAATATAGAATTTTTAGGGAAAGGATATGGTTCAAAAATCGTTCATTTACTGGTTGACTTCATCAAATCGAAAAACGAGTATGATTACATTGTTGCAGACCCGGATGCAGAGAATGTAGCATCTGTAAAAGTGCTTGAAAACAATGGTTTTAACCAAAATAGCAACGGACTTTTTTATTTGGATTTGACCAATACGGGAATAAAAATTTATAGAGCTGCCAAACAGGATGTCGGTATGATAACTCAGCTGTTTCGGGATACAATTCAAAATGTGAACTCAAAAGATTATCCGGAAGACGAAACAGAAGACTGGTCATCGTGGTGGACTGACCATGATAAATGGAAAGAAAAAATTGAAAAGCAGTACTTTATTAAAGCAATGATTGAAGGCAAAATGGTTGGGTTTAGTTCGTTGGCAACCGATGGATATCTCGACTTTTTGTTTACTCACAAAGACTATCAAAGACACGGTGTTGCCGGTAACTTGTTACGTAAGATTGAAAAAAAAGCAAAAGAACAAGGTAATGATTTGATATATTCGGATGTAAGCATTACAGCAAAAGGATTTTTTGAAAAGCATGGATATATTGTTGAAAGACGACAATTCAAAAAATCCAGGAACAAAGAATTAATCAATTTCAGAATGACAAAAATAATAAAGGCAGCGCCCTGCGACGAGTTCCCGGGAACTATTGGGATTGAACCCGCCTGAAAATCAAACTGTGAAGAGTGGCACAAATTGAACCGAAATCACTGGCACAAACCGAACCGAAACAGCCCCGTTGTGTCCAAAAAAAAGGTGACTCAAATAGTGGTATCGTTGGTATTAAACACGAAGACCTGAAGGCACGAAAAATTCACAAAACTTCATTCGGTACTTGCTTATAATCAAATAGTTTTATACTTTTATTCCGTTAAAATTTAAACCTGAATGAATGCTGAAATGACCGAACAAAAAAACATCGAAGATTCCGGAAACAATAATAACTGTATTTATTCAACAACCGTTTGTGCAGTGGGTGTGGATGATATGAACGGATAAACAAGTAAGCCATTATTAAAAAAAAGCCATGAAAAATTTAATCACATTTTTATTGCTTCTAACTTCTGTTTACTCTTATTCGCAGACTAAATATTATACTACAGACGGGAAAAACAGACTGACTGAATCTGAAATAAATAATGTGCTTTCTGAAATGGAAAGTAAAATGGAGAAAGCTCTTGGAAAAAATGTTTATGTAAGTATGACAATACAAGATACTGAAACCAAAAAAGATTCACTAATTTCTAAAGTCACTTTCAATATAAGTAACAAAAAACCAGACGAATTAACAAATTCAGATCCTTTATCAGAATTTAAAGATAAGGACTTTCCTATATTTGACTTACAAACTATAGAAGGTGAAAACTTCAATTCAGAACAATTAAAAGGAAAACCTGCAATGATTAATTTTTGGTTTACTAAATGTAAACCTTGCATTGATGAAATGCCAATCTTAAATCAAATAGCCGAAAAATATAAGAATGATTTCAATTTCATCGCTATCACTTATGAAAATGAAAATGACGTAAAAAAGTTTTTAAAAAAACATCCATTCAATTATAAACATTTGGTAGATGCTGAAAAATTCACTGACTATTTAGGCATCAAAGCTTATCCTATGAATTTATTTTTAGATAAAAACGGAGTTTTAAAATATGTAAAAGGCGGAATTCCTTATGAAAGCAAAGAGGGTGGCGAATTGAAAATGGGTGAAGGAAATGAAATAATTGAAATAATTGAAAAATTAAAATAAAATTGGCTGCTAAACAGAACTTTGAGCGGCGTGCGGCTTCCGGTCAGCCAGTTGGCGAACTGAACCCGACTGCCCGGCCGCCTGAATGACTTAGCCGGACAGAAAACCGCACGCAATCTGCACAGGTAACCGGTACCTACCGCCGGCAGAGCTTCGTGCAAAGTAAACAGGATATTATGATTTTCAACTTTAAATTTTATTTGAGATTTTGAATAATTCAGCAGGACATAGAATCAGAACAGAACTAAAAAGCAAAGGAGCAGATTTTATTAAGTTTGTCGATATTTCGCAATTGCCTACCAAACAAAATAAAGGATTTCCGGGAGCCATACTCATTGGCATTTTGCTTTCTCCAACCTATCTTCTTGAAGTTTCAAAAACGCCTGATTATGTTGAGAAAATGAAAAGAGAAAAGCTAACAGATGCAGATGAATTTTACCTCAAGGAGATGATGACAGATCGGTTGGCTGATTATATTGCCGGTTATTTATTGGCAATAGGATATTCAGCCTATTCTCAATCGGAGAAAAATATCTCTTCAACCGGATTTTATAACGATACAGATAAAAGCACTCCTCTGCCCCACAAAACAATTGCCGGATTGGCGGGTATGGGATGGATTGGAAAACACAATTTACTTGTGACACCCGAATACGGCAGTGCATTCAGCATGTGTACGGTTTTGACCAATGCACCGTTAAAAACCGTTTTGTATAGCCCTACTTCATCAAAGTGTGGAGATTGTGAGATTTGTGTAAAAAGTTGTCAGGTTAAAGCAATTAAAGGCAAAACATGGAGCCCGGGCCTGTCCAGGGATGCGATTGTGAATGTAACTTTATGCAATACCTGTTTAAAATGTATGGTATTATGTCCCTGGACTCAAAAATATATAAAAAGTGGATTATATGAATAAGGATATACCGAAAATTCCCAAAACTTCATTCCGGCACTTGCTTATAATCAAATCGTTTTATAGTTTTATTCCTTCAAAATTTAAACCTGGATGAATGCTGAAATGACCAAACAAAAAATCTTTGAAGTTTTAGGAAACATTAATACCTGTAAATATCCAAAAGCCGTTTGTACAGTGGATGTGGATTATATGAATTGATAAACAAGTTGGGTTTCATGCTGAGAGACTACAGTATTTCAAAATAATATTTGCAAAATATTAAATTTTGATTTATTTTTATATCGTTAAATGATATATAATGAATAGAATTAAAGAGATACTTGAAACGAAAGGTATAAAACAAACATGGCTATCTGAAAAATTGAATAAAAGCTATAACATGATTAATGCTTACGTTCAAAATAGGAGACAGCCCAGTTTAGATGATTTATATAAAATAGCAGAAATTTTGGATGTTGATGTAAAAGAGTTACTTATATCTAACAAAACTAATAATGATGTATAGGACAAAAACAATAGATACAGTTAATGCTTTAAAAGAAGAATTAGATAAAAAGATTCCATTAGAAGCTGAAGATGATAAGCGTTTACAAAAAAAGCTACGTTTAGAATTTAATTATAATTCAAATCACCTTGAGGGTAATACCTTAACTTATGGTCAAACTCAATTATTATTGTTTTTTGATAAAAGTTCAGGCGATGTTTCTGTAAGTGACATTGAAGAGATGAAAGCTCATGATGTTGCATTATCACAAATTGAGGATATGGCTGATGATGAAGAACGTCCACTAACGGAAAATTTCATAAAAGAATTAAATAAAACAATATTAGTCAAACCGTTCTGGAAAGATGCAATTTCACCAAATGGCACACCAACCAGAAAGAGAATTGAAATTGGTCAGTATAAAACTTCCCCTAATAGTGTTCAATTTAAGAACGGAGAAATTCATGAGTATGCTTCTCCAGAAGAAACACCAGCTTTAATGAGTGATTTACTAAATTGGTATAACTCTTCAAAGGACAAATTACATCCTGTACAGTTAGCCGCAGAATTTCATTATCGATTTGTTTGTATCCATCCTTTTGATGACGGAAATGGACGTGTTGCCAGGTTAATTATGAATTATATTCTTCTAAAAAATAATTACCCACCTGTAATTATAAAATCAGAAGATAAACAAAGTTATTTAACTGCTTTGCAGAAAGCTGATACTGGAGATATTAAATCTCTAATTAAATATATTGAAGAACAATCAATATGGTCTTTAGAACTTTGTTTAAAAGCAGCAAATGGAGAAGATATTGATGAGCTAGGTGATATTGAAAAAGAAATTGAAATTCTGAAACGTAAAAAGTTAACTGAAACAAAAATTTTCAAAACTCCTAAAGTTGCATATGAGATAATTAATCACATTAATACTGATTTATGGAAACCATTAAATAAATTACTAGGAAATTTTGATGACTTCTTTGCTGAAACCAAAAATGAAAATTTTGTTGACAACAGTAAAATAGAAAAAACAAGAACAATAACAAACCCTATGATGAGAACGGCTCGGTTATTTGCTGACCGAGAAGTGACTTTTAATAATTATGAGATATTTGGTCATGATTTAGAGGAAGAAAATATTACTGAAATCCAATGGGTGAGAAAAATGCTTTCTTTAAAATCAGCAAAAAGAAAAGTTGATTATGAAATTTGGTGTTCGCTTCATATCGATGACGCTAAATACACTTTGGTTATAACAGAGAAGAATACTGATTCTGAAAGTTATATGAAAAATTCAACAACTCTGTTTGAAATTGATAATGAGTATCATATTTTGTTTATGTCTGACACAATCAATAGTATAAAAAGAACAGTGTCAAATCATTTGATTAATAAAATTCAGACTGTTGAATAATGCATGAAAATCCAATAAATGGTAAAACTGAATGCGGGGTGATGAATAAAATTGGAACTTTTGAACTTTTAATTAACTTTGGTAACGGTTGATACTAAAGTGCTTTGAAAACCCGCACGACAGTTTACCATCGACCCTTGGACACATTTATAAAAAACTGACAGACAATGGATATGCTAAATTTGATAGTTGGATTATTTATGATTGGTATTGGATTTTTAGTTAAATCCACACCTGATTTGATTGCTGGATACAACACCATGTCCAAAGAGAAGAAGAAGAATGTGGACATTGAACGTTTATCGGCTTTTATGCGCAATGGACTAATCACTATGGGATTGTCAATTATTATCGGATATTATTTATTAAAATGGATTGGTTTTACAATGATTGCCAATTCTATGATACTGATAGTGCCTTTCGTCGGGGTAACTATTTTGGTTTTAAATGCTCAGAAATTTGACCATAACAAGACTAAAAAAACTAAATTGACATATTCTATTGTTGGATCGGTATTTTTATTCGTGATTGGGTTAATAACCTATGGATTTATTCCTTCAAAGACGGTTTACGGCAATGATACGATTCGATTTTCAGGAATGTATGGATTTGAAATAAGTATAGGCGAAATTGAAAAAATTGAACTTTCTGATAAATTACCGGCAATTAAAAAACGGACTAATGGATTTAGTTTTGGCAGTATCAAAAAAGGATTTTTCAACCTTGAAAAATTTGGCAAAAGCAGATTGTTAATTCATTCTGATTTAGCTCCTTATTTGATACTTTCAAAAAATAGTGGGGACAAAATTATCATCAATTTCAAAGATAAAATTGAAACAGAAAAGACATACGAAAAGATTACAATATTGATAAACAGATAAAAACTGTGGCACACACTGGAAGACCGAAATGAAAATTGTAAATTGCGCGATTTGAAAATTGAACCAGCGAAATGAAAGAATGGCTGAGCTGTTCACCTCTTCGGCGGCCTCTTTTCTTTCGCTGCTGATACCCACCCGAAGGCTGTCCGGTTCAGGCGTACTATCTGCCCGTTGGCCAGTGCGTCCTGCATCACGTCAACCGTGGCATACAATACGGCGCGGATGTCGGCGCCGCTCACGGTACTGATTTTCTCATTGGATTTGGTCAATCCGGTAAGTGTCATCTCTCCGCTCGGGTTGGCAGAGGCATAGAACTTCTTTTCGCCACCGCCGGGCACTCCGGGATGACCTCTTTCGATAACTTTAAATTTGTACTTATTATTTTTCAAAACTTCATTCCGGTACTTGTTTTAAAACAAATCGTTTTATAGTTTTAGTCCGAAAAAATTTAATCCTGGATGAATACTAAAATGACCAAACAAAAAAGTAAGCATTCGGTCTTGCACGTCGGATAATGTCCAACGAATTTAGGAATAATTCGGACTCGGCTTGGATTTTTCAATAAGATTTTAGATAAGTAATGCGACCGGTCCAAAGAATTCCAACTTTT